>ENA-OWNT01001102-OWNT01001102.1-seawater-metagenome-genome-assembly--contig:-NODE-1102-length-39042-cov-4.935121_pt1 | contig 39042 bp, 34 predicted proteins | sample MGYA00238136_ERZ651165 | MGnify/ENA primary metagenome ERZ651165 (study PRJEB26861, sample SAMN08777766) | seawater metagenome | isolation source: coastal seawater | place: USA: Florida | collected...
CGCATCCGGCGGCGGCAGATGAAAGCCCTGCGCATGACGGCCCCTACCCCGCCAACAGACGCAGCCCTTGCGTGACATCCGCCCTGACCGCCAGCCGCAATCCCGGCTCGTCTCCCGCCTTCAGCGCCGCGATGATCAGCTTGTGGTGGCGCGGCGGATCGGTACGACGCAGCCGCCCGTAAAGCGCCCGCATAGTCGGGCCCAGTTGCAGCCAGACCGTTTCCGCCAGCGCCAGCATCGCCGGCGCCTGCGCGCGCAGATAAAGCGTCCGGTGAAATTCCAGATTCGCGCGGATATAGGCCACCGGGTCGCGATGCGCGACAGCCTCGGCCACGGTGCCGTTGATCACCTCCATCCGGTCGATCAGCGCCGGATGGGCACGCGGCAGGGCGCGGGCCGACAGCTCTGGCTCCAGCAGCGCGCGGATAGCCGCCAGTTCCTCGATCCGGTCATTGGACAGTTCCGGCGTCGAAACACGGCCAGATGAGGACAGCGACAGCGCCCCCTCGCTCACCAGACGCCTCAGCGCCTCTCGCGCGGGTGTCATCGAGACGTCGAACTCCTTGGCCAGACCGCGTAGGGTCAGCGCTTCGCCGGGCATCATCTGGCCATGCATGATCCGGGTGCGAATCGTGCGGTAGATGCGGTCATGCGCGGCGGTTGTCGCCGCCTCTGGGGGGCGTTGCGTCAAAAGCATGGCCCCACCCGATCACAAGCCCCCGCTCAGGGCAAGCGGTCAAAGCGCCAGGCCAGCAGCCCGGCACCGTTGCGGCGCAGCCAGTCGCGGTGCGGCTGATATCCGGGGCAAAGCCGTTCGCAGACGGCCCAGAAGGCGGGCGAGTGGTTCATCTCGACCAGATGCGCCACCTCATGCGCGGCGACATAGTCCAGCACTTCGGGCGGGGCCATAATCAGCCGCCAGCAATACATCAAGTCGCCCTTCGCAGAACAGCTGCCCCATCGGCTGCGCGTGTCCCGCAGGGTGATCCGGCCAAAGCTACGCCCCAGAACGCCCGCGTGATGGCCCGAGCGTTCCGCCAGCCGGTCCCGCGCCATCTGTTTCAGCAGCGCCGCCATGCGCGGCCCCTCCTGCCCCTCGGGCAGTTCCACCCGCCCATCGACCAGCCTTGCCGACCGGCCGGTTCCCGGCACGATCTGCCGCAATAGCCCCTCGATGGGAATCGCCCCGCCGATTTCAGGCCGCGCGGGGGCAGGACTGGCCGCCAGATGTTTGCGAACCCACCCGGCGCGCGTATCCAAAAAGGCGATCGCTTCGGCCTTGCGTGCGAAATGCGGCATCGACAGGGTCACCTGCCCACTGGACCGCGACACACGCAAGGTAAAGCGCCGCGCCCGCGCAGACCGCTTCAGCGCCACCTCGACCGGCGGTTCGCCCGCCAGAATGTGGATTCTATCCCCCATATGCGTGTTGTTGCCCGGCTTCTTGCAATTGGTCCGATGAAAGGCTTTACAGCCCCCCGACATTGTGGCAGGTGACCGCAATTCCTCGATAGCGATGATTGAAGGGGGTGTCATGCCCAAAGAAGAATGGGGCGTCAAACGTGTCTGCCCGACCACCGGCAAACGCTTCTACGACCTGAACAAGAACCCGATCGTCAGCCCGTATACGGGTGACACCGTCGTGGTCGAAACAGGCAAGGCATCGCGCACGCTGGTCGCCGACAAGGCCGACAAGGCGCAGGCCAAAGCCGACGAAGGCGAAGAAGTGCTGGTGGATGACGCCGATGCGCTGCTGGATGATGACAGCGATGACATCGATCTGGATGACGATCTGCTGGAAGACGATGAGGAAGACGACAATGTCCCCCTCGACGATCTGAAAGACGTCGCCGCCAACGACGACGACAGCTGATCCGACCGACGGACCAGACCATGAATACGGCGGGCATTTCGGTGCCCGCTTTTTTCATGCGCAGCATCCCGGCCCACGTATCGACGCCTTGCCCCAGAAGCGATGCGTTCCGCGCCCGGCGCGCATTTTTTCGCTTGAACATCCCCACACTCTTTCATAAACCCCGCCTACCGTCGAAACGAAGACGTTAGATGGGGCCTTAGCTCAGCTGGGAGAGCGCTTGCATGGCATGCAAGAGGTCAGGGGTTCGATCCCCCTAGGCTCCACCAAATCACCACAAGACATACAGCAGACAGGTGCCCAGAGGCACGCGCGGCGTAGGGTAGTCTCAAACGGCCTTTTTCGCAGGCATCCGTGCCTATTGTTGTCTCTCAAAATTCAACATGCGCGAAGAGCTGTCCACGCAAGCCCTGCGCGGACATGACCATTGCATCTTTATCCCAAATATCGAAGAACACCCTGGAACGGCTTTGTTTGGCGCGGACAGATTTTTGAGGTGTTTTGTGCAGGTTGAAGAAACCAATATTCCCGGATTGCTGGTCCTGACACCCCGTCGTTTTGGAGATGCCCGCGGGTTCTTCTGCGAAAGCTGGAACAAGCAGCAGCTGTCCCAGCACGGGCTCGACTACGATTTCGTTCAGGACAACCATTCCCTGTCTGCACAGGTCGGCACCGTGCGCGGGTTGCATTTTCAGGCCCCCCCCCACGCGCAGGCCAAATTGGTGCGCTGCGGGCGCGGGCGGCTTTTCGATGTCGCGGTGGATATCCGCAAGGGCTCGCCTACTTATGGCCAGTGGTTCGGCATCGAGCTGAGCTTTGAGAACGGCAAGCAACTGATGATCCCGGCGGGGTTCCTGCACGGCTTTGTCACGCGCGAACCCGACACCGAGATCATCTATAAATGCACCGACTATTATGCACCCGAATGCGATGGTGCTGTGCGCTTCGATGACCCCGATATCGGCATCGACTGGAACATGGACGGCACTGACGCTGTCCTGTCCGAAAAGGATGCCGCCGCGCAAGCGTTGAAAGACCTCGACAATCCTTTCACCTGGGAAGGTGCATGACATGAAGCTTCTGGTTACCGGCGGGGCGGGGTTCATTGGTTCGGCGGTCGTGCGGCAGGCGATTGCGCGCGGCTATGCCGTTGTCAATCTGGATGCGCTGACCTATGCGGCTTGCCTGGATAACGTGGCCCCGGTGGCAGACAGCCCGGCCTATGCCTTCGAACATGCCGATATCCGTGATCGGGCCGCGCTGGACCGGATCTTTGCGCATCACCGGCCCGATGCCGTCATGCACCTGGCCGCCGAAAGCCATGTGGACCGATCCATCGACGGGCCGGGCGATTTCATCGAGACCAACATCACCGGCACCTTCAACATGCTGGAGGCCGCGCGGAAATACTGGGTAGAAGCAGACAGGCCCGACAGCTTTCGCTTTCATCACATCTCAACCGATGAGGTCTTCGGCTCGCTTCCTGCCGATCCAGAGGTGCAGTTCACCGAAGACACCCCTTATGATCCGCGCAGCCCCTATTCTGCCTCCAAGGCGTCGTCCGATCATCTGGTGCGCGCCTGGCACGAAACCTACGGCCTGCCCGTGGTGCTGACGAATTGTTCGAACAACTACGGGCCCTATCATTTCCCCGAAAAGCTGGTTCCGGTGATTATCCTGAATGCGCTGGCGGGCAAACCGCTGCCGATCTACGGGGATGGCTCGAACATCCGCGACTGGCTGTTTGTCGAGGATCACGCCGATGCGCTGCTGCTGGTCGTCCAGCAGGGGCAGCTTGGCCGATCCTACAATATCGGCGGCGAGAATGAGCGCACGAACCTGGAACTGGTGCAGACCCTGTGCAGCATTCTGGATGATCTGCGCCCGAAGGCAGACGGGTCCTATGCGGATCAGATCACCTTCGTGACCGACCGCCCCGGCCACGACGCACGCTACGCGATCGACCCTTCCCGCATCCGCGAGGAACTTGGGTGGCGGCCTTCGGTGACCGTCGAAGAGGGGCTGCGGCGCACGGTTGAGTGGTATCTTGCAAACGAAGCCTGGTGGAAACCTTTGCAGGCCCGCTCCGGTGTGGGTGAACGGCTTGGAGTGAAAGGGTAAATCATGGTTGGCGAAACCCACCTGAATCTGAGCGGCCAGCATGAGGAGTTCGAGGACTTCCTGCTACTCAACCCCGCCGGGCGCCAGCGGTTGCTTGAAAAATATGAGGGCGCAGCCTGCGAAGCGGTTCTGGATTTCAACTGGAGCGCGGTCCCGTATAATCGGGTCGCATTGGTCAACCAACTCGTGGCACGGGTCGGACCGGAATGCCACTACCTCGAAATCGGGTGCGATAACAACGATTTGTTCTCTGCGGTTGCTGCGAAATCAAAGGTGGGTGTGGATCCTGTGCGCGGGGGAAGTCATCGGATGACGTCCGACGCATTCTTCGAGCGTAACAAGGCCCTTTTCGACGTCATCTTTCTGGACGGGTTGCATACTTACGAACAATTGCACCGCGATGTTGAAAACGCGCTCACGCGGCTGCGTCCCGGAGGGTTCATCGCGATCCACGACCTTGTGCCCTTAAACTGGAGAGAGGCGCATGTGCCCCGGATAAACGGCGCATGGACGGGTGATGTCTGGAAGGTCGGCGTCGAACTTGCGCGCAGCGAGGGGATAGCATTCCAAATCGTTCTGATCGATCATGGGGTCGGCGTGATCCGGCACGAGGGCAGGACAGCCATGCCGCCGCTCCGCGATCTGCAGGTAGAGCTTCAGGATGCCGGCTTCGCCGAGTTCCACGAAATGTTCGAAACGCTTCCGACGCTCGACTGGGAGGGGTGGAACAACTGGCTTGCTCAAGGTAGTGCGCCATGATCCTCGTCTTCGGCAAAACCGGGCAGGTCGCGACCGAATTGCAGCGTCAGGCGGATGTTCTTGCCTTGGGCCGCGATGCAGCCGACCTGACTGACCCGGCGGCCTGCGCTGAGGCGATCCTGCGCTACAAGCCGGGTGCGGTAATCAATGCCGCCGCCTATACGGCGGTCGATCAGGCCGAGAGCGACGAAGACACCGCCACGCGCGTCAACGGCGCGGCCCCTGCCGCCATGGCCCGGGCCTGTGCGGATCTGGGCATTCCTTTTGTTCATATATCGACGGACTACGTCTTTGATGGCTCTGGCCAGATGCCTTGGCCTGTGGATGCCCCGACCAGCCCGCTTGGGGCGTATGGGCGCAGCAAGCTGGTGGGCGAAGACGGGGTGCGCGCAGCGGGCGGCACATTCGCGATCCTGCGCACGTCCTGGGTGGTGTCTGCGCATGGCAAGAATTTCGTGAAGACCATGCTGCGGCTCGGGGCTGAACGGGATCGGTTGACCATCGTTGCCGACCAGGTGGGCGGTCCGACGGCAGCGGCCGATATTGCATCGGCCTGCCTGTCGATCGCCGCACAGCTGAAGGACGATGCCTCCAAATCCGGCACCTACCATTTTTCGGGGGGGCCCGATGTGTCCTGGGCTGATTTCGCGAGAGAGATCTTCGACCAGGCCGGCGTGACCTGCGACGTTGCCGACATCCCGACAAGCGACTTTCCCACCCCCGCCAAACGGCCCGCCAATTCCCGCATGGACTGTTCATCAACGACCGAACATTTCGGCATTCCGCGCCCCGATTGGCGCACATCCCTTTCCCTTATTCTCAAAGACATTAAGGATCAGGTCCAATGACCAATCGCAAAGGCATCATTCTGGCCGGCGGCTCTGGCACGCGGCTTTACCCCATCACCATCGGGGTCTCAAAGCAGTTGCTGCCGATCTATGACAAACCGATGATCTACTATCCGCTGAGCGTCCTGATGCTGGCCGGTATCCGCGACATCGCGATGATCACGACCCCGATTGACCAGGACCAGTTCAAGCGCACCTTGGGCGATGGCAGCCAGTGGGGCATTAACCTGACCTATATCGAGCAACCCTCGCCGGACGGTCTGGCGCAGGCCTATCTGCTGGCCGAAGAGTTTCTGGATGGCGCGCCCTCGGCCATGGTGCTGGGGGACAACATCTTTTTCGGTCACGGCCTGCCCGATATCATGGCCGAGGCCGATCGGCAGACTGGGGGCGGCACCGTCTTCGGCTATCACGTGGCGGACCCGGAACGCTATGGCGTGGTTGCCTTCGACAATGCGGGCGAGGCGACAGGGATCATCGAAAAGCCCGAAGTTCCTCCGTCTAACTACGCTGTCACGGGGCTATATTTTCTGGATGGAACCGCGCCCGAGCGCGCCAAGCAGGTCAAACCGTCGGCGCGGGGCGAGCTTGAAATCACAACGCTGCTGGAAAGCTATCTGGCAGACGGCCTGCTGCGCGTCAAACGCATGGGGCGCGGCTATGCCTGGCTGGATACGGGCACCCATGGCAGCCTGCTGGACGCAGGCAATTTTGTGCGGACGCTGGAAAAGCGGCAAGGGCTGCAAACCGGCTGTCTGGATGAAATCGCCTATGAACAGCGCTGGATCAGTCAGGATGCTTTGGCGGAACGGGCCGAAATGTTCCGCAAGAACAGCTACGGCGCCTATCTGGCAACGTTGCTTTAAGGAAAACCTTGCACCAAGGGGCGGGACCGTTAGCGTAGCGGTCCCGCCCTTTTGCGTTCGGACAATGGTCGTCTCATGAAACTGCTTTTTATCCATCAGAACTATCCCGGCCAGTACCGGCAACTGGTGGATTGGCTGGCGGCACAGGGCGGACACGAGATCGTGTTTCTGACGCAGCGCAAGGGCGTGGTATCGCCCCCCGGCATTCGCGTGGTGCCATACGCACCCCATCACAAGCCCGCCAAAGAGGCCTATGGCCTGTCACGATACTGGGAAGAATGCACCGGCGCAGGCTATGGCGCTGCGCTGGCCTGCCAGAAACTGCAGGCCGAAGGATTCACCCCCGATGTGATCCTCGGCCATGTCGGTTGGGGCGAACTGACCTTCACTAAGGTTGTCTGGCCCGATGTCCCGGTGTTGGGGTATTTTGAGTATTACTTTCTGGCCAACGGTGGATCGGTCGGCTTCGATCCGGAATTTCCGGCCAACGCGGCCACGCCCTTTATCATGCACGCCCGCAATGCGGTGAATTTTGCCAATCTGGAAACCGTCGATCTGGGCCAGTCGCCCACAGACTGGCAGCGCGGGACCTACCCGGACAGCTTTCACCGCAAGATCTACACCTGCCACGACGGCATTCGCACCGACCGGCTGCTGCCGAACCCCGATGCAGCCGTGCGGTTAGACAGGCTTGGCCGGTCCGTGACCCGCAACGATGAAATCTTCACCTATATGGCCCGCAACATGGAACCCACGCGCGGGTTTCACACCTTCATGCGCGCCCTGCCCCATATCCTCGATGCCCGTCCCAATGCGCGCGCCCTGATCGTCGGCGGGAACGAGGTGTCCTATGGCAAAGAAAGCGCGCAGGCCGGTGGCTATCGCGCCGAGATGGAGCGTGAAGTGGGCGACCGTGTGGATTGGAGCCGCGTGCACTTCCTGGGTCGCATCCCCTATTCCGACTACCAGACCGTCATGCAGCTATCGCGCTGCCACATATATCTGACAGTGCCCTTCGTGCTGTCCTGGTCGCTGCTGGAAACCATGTCGATGGGGGCGACCATCGTCGCATCAGACGTGCCCCCGGTGAGAGAGGCGCTGAGCCACGGCAAGACCGGTCTGCTGGTCGATTTCTTCCAGCCCGAGGCACTGGCGCAACAGGTCGTGGATGTGCTGTCCGCGCCGGGCGACTTCGCCCATCTGGGCCGTGCCGCCCGCGCCCATGTGGTTGAAACCTACGATTTTCTGACGCGCTGCCTGCCGGTGCATATCAACCGGATCAACGGGCTCGCGCCCCATGCGCGGCCCATTGCCCTGCCCTGATACCCGGGTCAGTTCGATGATGCGTTCGCGACCGTATTCGCCAAACCGAAGACACTGCCGAACAGGCTGAAGACGGTCTGAACCGAGCTGACCGGGCTTTCGGTCGCCAGCACAAGATCCCCCGACTGGATGCGAAAGTTGCGGGCCGAGAACAGGCCATCCGACGTGGTCAGGTCCAGCGTGAACACCACCCGTTCCTGACGTGGGCCCCGTTCGCCGGTGCGCAGCGCCGAGGCCGGGTATTCCCGCAGAATCAGAATACCTTCGGGGTCGGCGCGGCTGGCCGACACACCGCCGATGATCGACATGGCATCCAACGCCGTCACGATGTCTTGCGTGAACGGGTGCTGGTCCTGCCGGCCTGCCGCCCCAAGGGACAGGAAATAGCGGCGGTCTTCTTCGACGATCACCCGGTCGCCGCCGATCAGGCGGGTATCGAGATGTGGTTCGGAGTAGAGCCGCATGATGGACGTGCCGTACAGCTCTCCGTGGCGAATCAGCCGGATCTGCGGGTTCTCAAGCGAACCCGACACGCCCCCGCCCTGCGCGATCAGGCTAAGGACGGAATAGGACTGATCTGGCAGCGGATAGCTGCCCGGCGCGGCAACCCCCCCGACAAGATCGACCGAGTTGTGACGCCCGGCCACCATGGACAGTTGCACCTGGGCAGACGGAACAATCGCCTCCAGTTCACTTTGCACGCGTTCGCGGGCCCCCTGCGGGGTCAGGCCCGCAATGCGGGTGTTCCCGATATAAGGCATGAAGATCGAGCCATTGGCGGCAACCTGCATCTCCTCCAGGTTAACCACACGCTGCCCCGGCGAGGTCAGCAGAGAGTTATCGTTGCTGTCCCAGATGGTGATGGCGACGATATCGCCCGCATTGATGATTTGCGTGCGGGCCCCGGCACTGGCGGTGATCCAGTTCAGTTCCGGCTCGCCCACGACCGGCCATTCGGACAGGGTCGGCAAAAAGGCCCGTGTCACCGGGTAGATCGCAAAATCCGCCCCCGCATCATCAGCCCCACTGGTAATTTCGCTTTCGATCCCGGCACCGCGTGGCAGGGAACAGGCGGCCAACAGCAGGCAAATACCAAAAATGCCGACTGTCCGAAAAATATTTTTCATGCCTGGTCCTACTGCAAATGTCGGGTTTGAATTGATACGCGACTTCTGGGCAAAATACGTGGTGCAGCCTGCGGGTCAACGGTTTCGGGCAGGAAAGGTCATTTTATGCGCGTTTTGGTTCTGGGGGCCACAGGTCGGCTTGGGCAGATGTTGCAATGGGGGTGGCGCAAGGAGCCGCGCCTAACCCTTGCATGGCATGGGCGGCGGACCGGAAACTCTTATCTTTTCAAACAGTTCGATATGCTTGATCAGAGCGGGGGCTTGCAGCACGCTGCGGCCGAATGCGACGTGATTCTGTGCCTGGCGGGCGTCACGCCCACCTCTGGCGGCGACATGTCGCTGAATACCGATCTGGCCATTGCCGCAAGACGTGCGGCGCGCGGCAGGCCTTTGCTGGTTGCCTCGTCCGCAGCGGTCTACGGGCGGGCAGACGGACTGTGCCGGGAAGAGGACAGCGTGCAGCCCTCGGCCCCTTATGGGGCCGCCAAGCTGGCGATGGAACGGGCGGTACTGGACGGCACGACGGGGCCGGTGACCTGCCTGAGAATCGGCAATGTCGCAGGGGCGGACCAGATCCTGGGCCAGGTGCCCGCAGCTTCGCCCCTGACGCTTGACCGGTTCGCCGACGGGTGCACCCCCCGGCGCAGCTATGTCGGGCCGGAAACCCTGTCCGCAATGCTGGCCGAGCTGTGTGTGATTGCCGGATCGGGCACGCCCCTGCCGCAGCGGCTGAACCTCGCCAGTCCCGGCGGGGTCGAGATGGGCGCGCTGCTGGACGCCGTACCACAGGACTGGGTGGCGCGTCCGGCACCTGCCGGGGCTATCCCCGAAGTTATGCTGGACACGACCACGCTCGGCAGGTTTATCACTCTGGACCCGAATGCCGGACGCGCCGACAGGTTGGTGGCGGAATGGCGGGCCTATCGAAACCGGACGGAGCAGTAACCCGTGACTTGGCGCAAGCGTATCTTTGACCTGTTCTTTGCCAGCCTTCTGGTACTTATCCTTGGCCCGATCATTCTGTGGCTGATCTGGAAAATCTGGCGCGAACAGGGCCGCCCGATCTTTTACGCCGCCGAGCGGATGAAAGCCCCCAACACCAGCTTTCGTCTGTGGAAGTTCCGCACAATGACCGTCGCCGAGGAAGACAGCGGGGTGTCCGGCGCCCACAAAGCCGCACGGATCACCCCCACGGGCGCCTGGCTGCGCCGCAAGCGGCTGGATGAATTTCCGCAGCTGTGGAACATCCTGCGTGGCGATCTAAGCTTCGTCGGCCCGCGCCCGCCCCTGCGCGAATATGTGGAGCGTTTCCCCGACATCTATGGCGAGGTTCTGAAAAGCCGCCCCGGGGTGACCGGACTGGCCACGATGACCTATCATAAACACGAAGAACGTCTGCTGTCCCAATGCAAGACCCCCGCAGAAACCGATCAGGTCTATTGTAACCGCTGCATTCCAACAAAGGCAAAACTGGACCTGATCTATCAGCGAAACCAAAGCACATGCTATGATTTCGACCTTGTCTTTCAGACCATCGGAAACCTCTTTCGGCGAAACACCTGACCTTTTGCCCGCCTAAACGTTCCGAATATGGACACCCCCCCACAGCACCGATAAAGAAACCGTGGCCTTCGGGCATTCGCAGTTACTGATCGCCGCACATGTTCGGTCCGCGGCCCAGACAAGGATTGACCGTGTTCAACCGAGTCCGTGGATTATTCGCCCGCTACGCAGACAGGCATCTGTCCGTGACATCCCCGGGCCATCCCCTGCCCGAAGTCGACGGATCGCCGATCGGGTATCTCGATAGCGCGTCGGTGCATGGCAACAGGATTCGCTTTGACGGCTGGACAACCGCTGACCAGATCTTGCTGGCCTGGCAAGGCGGTCAGATTGCGCAGCGGCCGCATCTGCGGCGTGAAGACGTGGATAATTTGCTCGCGACGGGGACAGACGTCGGGTTCGCCGTTGAGGCCCCGCTGTTTTGCGGCCCCTACGAAATCACCCTCAGGTTCGGTAGCGCAGAGGTATCCTGCCGCCTGCAAGAGCCCCCGGTCAACACCTTGCTCCGCGCACGCCGCAGGCTGTTCTGGCGGTTTGCGCGGGACATGGCAACGGCTGCCCCTGATGTCATCGGGTGGGTTGTCACACGGAATCCTGCCTATCGCGCCCGCATCAAGGCGCGACTGGATCTTGATGCCATCCCGCAGGCCGGGCCCATGATATCGGACCTGTTTCACATCGCGTCCGACGACGCCCCGCCCCCTACTGTCCAAGACCAGATCACCATTGTGCTGCCGGTCTACAATGCCTTCGACCTGCTGGCCGAGGTTTTGCACAGGGTCGTGGTCCATACCGACCTGCCCTGGCGATTAATCCTGATCGAGGATTGTTCGACCGATCCCCGTGTGCGGCCGTTTCTGCAAAACTGGTCCAGGGATCGGACTGACCAGGTTCATCTGTTGGAAAACGACAGCAATCTGGGGTTTATTCGCAGCGTGAACAGGGGGCTCGCGATGGCGCTGGAGTGGGGCGGTCACGTCGTCTTGCTGAATTCAGACGCCTTCGTTCCGCAGAATTGGGCCAGCCGTCTTATCGCCCCGTTCAAAAGCCATGAGAACGTGGCAAGCATCACCCCAATGTCCAACGATGCCGAAATTTTCTCAGTGCCTGCGATCTGTACGCGAACCGAGCTTGTGCCCGGTGAAGGCGACGCGATTGACGCGGTCGCGCAGCGGCTTAACTCCGAGGCCACTTTGGCCGCGGCGCCGACCGGGGTCGGGTTTTGTATGGCCATGCATGTGGATTATCTGCGCCAGGTGCCCGCCCTGGATACGATTTTCGGACGCGGCTACGGCGAAGAAGTCGACTGGTGCCAGAAAACCCGTGCGCTTGGCGGGCGGCATCTGGGCCTGCCGGGGCTGTTTGTCGAACACAGGGGCGGAGAAAGCTTCGGGTCGGCCGACAAGCTGGCCTTGGTGCAAAAGAACAACGCGCTCGTCGCGCATCGCTATCCGACCTATGATCGCGACGTACAGGAATTCATCCAGGCCGACCCGCTGATCTCGGCGCGGGTGGCCCTTGCATTGGCGTTCGTCGCGGCCCGCGCTTCGGGGGCCGTACCCGTCTATCTTGCCCACTCTCTGGGTGGCGGGGCTGAAAACTATCTGCAGGACAGGATATCGGCGGATCTGGCGCGAGGGGTATCCTCGGTCATCATTCGGGTCGGGGGACCGCAACGCTTCCAGATCGAGCTGCGCGCGGATGCTGGCGAAACATCGGGCACGACCAGCGATCTTGACCTGCTCAGCCAGCTTATCGGCGTGCTCAGGCAAAAACGGATCATCTATTCCTGCGGTGTCGGCGATCAGGACCCGGTGGAATTGCCATCAATCCTTCGGTCGCTGTGCGATGCCGCGTCCGGCGATGAGATCGAGGTGCTTATCCATGATTTCTTTCCGGTATCCCCGTCTTACTGCTTGCTTGATCGGGACGGCATCTATCGCGGCCCCGTCACCGCGGATCGCATGGATTCGGCGCATGTGGCGCGACGCGCAGACAAAAGTAAGGTCACCTTGGGCGAATGGCAGTCGGCCTGGGGCGCGCTGCTGACCGATGCAACCCAGATCACCGTATTTTCCAACGATAGCCGGACCCAGATGCTGGCGGCCTACCCGCAGATCGACGAAAAGCTAAGAGTGGTTCCCCATAAACTGCTGGCCAAGGTGCCGGTTCTGCCGCAGCCAGGCGGTGACACCCGCGTGATCGGCGTTTTGGGAAATATCGGGAAACAGAAAGGCGCGGCTATCCTGCAACGCCTTGCTGAGGCATTGCAGTCACGATCGGATCTTCGGGTCGTGCTGGTGGGAAACATCGACCCGGCCTATGCCCTGCCACCTTCGGTGCCGATCCATGGAAACTATCACCTGGATGATCTTCCAACCCTTGCCAAACGCTATGGCATCACCTGCTGGCTGATCCCGTCGATCTGGCCCGAGACCTTTTCCTACACCACCCATGAATGCCTGGCGACCGGCCTGCCGGTGTTTGCCTTTGACATCGGCGCGCAGGGCGACGCCGTTCGCAATGCCTCGAACGGATATCTGATTGATTTTGCGTCAGAGCAGGATTTGGTCCAAAACACTTTGCAACGCGTAGAAAGCACAGGATTTCCCAGCGATGAGTAATATATCCGTCCCCATCTCGACCCTGCGAAGCGCGGGTATTGAGGTCCTGCCACGAGGGGGGGATATGGTCGGGCTACCGGTCAAATCCCGGATTGAGGCCCCGTCCAGTCTGAAATGGACGCAGTATGAACACTCATTGGACCTTGGGGCGTTTTCCTATCAGGTGTCAGGCTATTGCTTTGCCGCCCGGATCGGGCGCTATTGTTCCTTTGGGGAAAACGTGCAGATCGGTCGCCAGAACCACCCGTTATCCTGGGTCTCGACCAGCCCCGCCTACTATCTGGGTGATCGCCTGTTTTCGCTCGGCGACGACTTTCGCGATGCCGAAGCCTATCACAGCTACAAGTTCAATTATCAGGGACCGCCGACCGCGGCCAAGATTACCCATATCGGCAACGATGTCTGGATCGGGCACGGGGCCTATATTTCCGCCGGGGTGACGATCGGCGACGGGGCCATCATCGCCGCCCATGCCGTGGTGTCCAAGGACGTGCCGCCCTATGCGGTGGTGGCCGGAAACCCCGCTGTCATCAAGAAATATAGGTTACCGGCGGAGCTGATTACCCCTGTCCTGCGATCACGCTGGTGGCGGTTCGCGCCTTGGCAGTTGCAGCATCTCGACCCGTCCAAGCCAGGTAGCTTCGCCGCTGGTGTCCACCAGATGCGAGATGAGCCGGAGTTCGAGCCAGAGGTTTTCGCGGCAGAAGACCATCAACAATGACGACAACCGTCTTCCTCCACATCCCCAAGACAGCCGGCCAAACGGTCCACTCGGAACTGGGCCGTGTCCTGGGCGAAGACCGCGTGTCCCCCGTCCGGGTCCACACCCAGGCCAGCGAGGGAGCAGGGCAGTTCCCGCCGGGATACGCGCTGTATTCCGGTCATTTGGATTGGGACGCGCTGGACAGTTTGCCTGAAGATAGGTTCGTGTTCACGGTGCTGCGTGACCCTTGCGAACGCATTGCATCGTTCTATTTCTACACGCTCAAACAGGCCCTTTCGCTATCTGAGGAAGAGCTGCATCAGCCGCACCGCAAGGGTATGCTGCGCATTCGGTCTGAGTCAGCCGACGACTACTTCTTCGGTGGCGATCACGGCTGGCAGCGCTTTGTTCACGACCACTATGACAACGTGTATTGCACCTATCTGGCGACCCGGAAAATGCGGGGCTGGCTGCAACTGCGGGATACCCCGGTGGAGGAGCGCATAGCAGCCGCGAAAGCCAACCTCGCGCAGATCGACAGGGTCTATTCCACCCTAGACCTTTCTGCGCTGGAACGCGATGTGGAAACTCTGCTTGGGCACCGGATATCGGTTGTTGGCAACTTCATGAATTCTGGTGAACACGCCGCTGACGAATTGCGCTGGCCCAAGCTGCTGGAACGCATCGAAAGCGATGCCAATATCCGCCGACTAGAAGCCTTCGTCGATACGGACGAACAGTTATTGTTTGATATGGGTCTGAAAGTCTGACGTCAGGGGCATCGGCGACGGCCTCTGGTCACCGCCATCAAGAATAGATGATGTCGCGATGGTATTGCCGCAGGAACATCAGCCCGAACACCGTCAGGATCAGCGATATCGAGAAGACATACATCGGTTCGACATAGTCCGCCTCATAGCTCACGTAAAAGGCCCCGCGCATCTCACCGGTGATGTGGATCAGAGGGTTATACCAAAGGTATGAGCGATAGGGTTCCGGGATAGTGTCGTACATGAAGATGATCCCTGACACGAAGATCAGCGGCCTCGTGACAATACCCCAAATCTGTTGCCACATGGGGGTTAGGGACATGAGAAAGCAATTCATGATTCCCACCCCGATACCAAAACAGGCCGCCATGCTGTAGGACAGGAAAATACGATCCAACTCAAGTGTCGTGCGGGTTTCGTACAACAGGAGAGTGCCAGCGATAAGAATATAGCTGACCAGCAACTGCGTCAGAAAATTCAGTATGAACCGCGCGATAATCGCATCCAGAAAGGTGATCCTTGGGTAGACCAGAAATGGACGTGAATAGTTCAGCGCTTGCCCCAGCTTTGCCGAGACGTCCATAAACAGAATAAAAGGCATGAACCCGGTCGCATAAAATATCGCGAAATTGCTGCCCAAAGGCGGCGAGCGGAAACCAGCCGAAAAAATCGCTACCATGACCGCGATACCTGCGGCAGGTTGCAGCACAGCCCAGAGGTATCCGCCAGGCGACCGTCCATAACTGGTGTTCATTTCCCTGAGGATAAGCGCGCCTATCGTCCTGAAGGACGTGAACCTGGGTCGGGCAGGCGCGGGCTTCAGGGGTTTGGCGAACTCTGGTTGCGAGGTAAAAGCCATGTCACCAATACACAAGGAAGCTGGAATTAGGCGTCGTCATTAGGTAGCAAGAAGTCACAGTAATTGTCATTAAGCAAGGTCTTCCGGTTCATGTCCAACCCTCAACCGACCGCTCCGTCGCAGCCCAAGACTGCGGAAGCCGCTGCTTCTCAAACACCCAAACCCGTCGCACAGCCTGCACCGCAACCTCAGGCCACTGACCAAAAGCCTGCGCCGCCAGCCGCACCCGTCGCCCGCCGGGCGCGTTGGAAGGCACGGCATTCGCTCATACTCTTGTCGTTTTTGTTGATGGTGATCCTTCCATCCGGCCTATCGGCCTACTATCTTTGGGTCCGCGCAAGCGACCAGTACATTTCTCGCGTTGGTTTTTCCGTCCGAACAGAGGAGGCTAGTTCAGCGATTGAACTACTGGGCGGGATCACCAACCTGTCTGGCTCCAGTTCCTCCGACACTGACATTCTGTATGAATTTCTGCAAAGCCAGGAACTGGTGGAACGCATCGACAGCGATCTGGACCTAAGGGCGATCTGGTCACGCGTGGATCCATCGGACGACCCTGTCTTTGCCTATCATGCACCCGGTAGCATTGAGGATCTTCTGGAACACTGGGGTCGCCAGGTTCGCATCTATTATGATGGTGGCACCGGCCTGATTGACCTGGAGGTTTTGGCCTATACCCCACAAGAGGCCCGCGCAATTGCCCTGCTGATCTTCGAAGAAAGCAGTGAGATGATCAACCAGCTCTCGGCGATTGCCCGCGAGGACGCCATTGGTTACGCCCGCGATGAGCTGGAACAAGCAGAGGGCCGGCTTGCCGCAGCGCGTGTGGCCCTGGCGGAATGGCGGAATGAAAACCAGACCGTGGACCCGACGGCAGACACCGCCGGCCAGATGGGCCTGGTCACCAACCTGCAAGCGCAACTCGCCGAGGCCCTGATCGAGCTGGACATTCTTCGTGATACGACAACGCGGGACGATGACCCGAGGATTACGCAAGCGGAACGCCGCATCTCCGTGATCGAGAATCGGATCGAAGCGGAACGTGCGGTCCTTGGCACCAGCGGCCCGGGCCATGTGGCCTTTGCAGATCTTGTTGGTGAATATGAACGGCTTCAGGTCGATCGAGAATTTGCCGAACAAGCCTATACAACCGCCCTCGCCGCCTTTGACGGGGCGCGCAATGACGCGCGACGGCAAAGCCGCTACCTCGCTGCCCATGTTCGCCCAACTCTGGCAGAAACCTCGGAATACCCGAATCGCCCCATGAAGCTGACAACAATCGCGATCTTCGCCTTCCTGATCTGGTCGGTTGTGGTGCTGGTGGCCTACAGCCTGCGGGATCGGCGCTGAGCTGAGGTCGGGCATGATAGAATTTCGCAACCTGCGTAAAGAATTTGTTCTTAACGGTCATCGCAAGGTGGTGATTGACGATCTCAATATTACCCTGCCGACCACAATCTCTGTCGCGCTTCTGGGGCGAAACGGGGCTGGAAAATCGACTCTGCTACAGCTGATTTCCGGTGCGATGGAACCCACCTCCGGAGAGATCATTTCCAGCGGAACCATTTCTTGGCCTGTTGGTTTCGCGGGCTCTTTCCATCCAGATCTAACAGGCTATCAAAACACCAAATTCATCGCCCGAGTCTACGGGGTCGACACACAGGAACTCGCCTCCTTTGTCGAAGAGTTCGCGGAGTTGGGGCCAAATTTTTACCTGCCGATCCGCAGCTATTCATCCGGAATGCGGTCACGGCTGTCGTTCGGGGTGTCTATGGGAATTGAGTTTGACACCTATCTGGTCGATGAGGTCACCTCTGTCGGGGACGCCTCGTTCCGGGAAAAGAGCCAGATCCTGTTTAATGATCGAATGAAGACCTCCGGCGCGTTCATGGTGACACATAACATGGAACAGGTCCGGGCCATGTGCGATGTGGGTGTGGTGTTGGAACACGGGCGGGCCACCTATTACGAAGACCTTGAAGAAGCGATTACCCACCACATAAGAAACATGACCGGCCGCTGATTGGCAGGAGACCCCGAGTGACCGTACAACATGCCCTTGTTCCGGGTGGACAACCCGCACTGGTTTTTCCATCTCAGGCCGTTGAAACCACCCGCATCCTCGCATTTCACGGCGGCGGCGGCGTTGGCGGATCCCCGGATATGCTGGTGCCGTTCTGTACCGTCCTGCAGAATAGCATTCCGGGGCTGACCATCCTTGCCGCCGGATACAGAACCCTCGACAGGGATCAGGCCACATTGACAGAAATGCTGGACGACGCCGCCAACGCACTGACCTGGTGCCGAAGTGAGCAGCCGGAGGGATCCGATCTGTTCCTGTTAGGGGCTTCGTTTGGCGGCCTGCTGGCCCTCGATGCCGTTCACAAATCTTCCCGTGGCGTCGAAGGGCTGATCCTGATGAACCCGGTGACCGACATCGGCGCTGGCGGTTTTACGAACCGCGTGATTCCGCAGGCTGGCCGACCCGAGCATTCCCCCATGCAGCTATGGCAAGACTGGGCGGGGCTGAACACCCTACGCTGCCTGATCGCCCATGGCAGCGCAGATGATGTGGTGCCAATCGAAACCTCGGAACGGTTTGCCCGGCTGTGGCCCGAGACCCGTAGCCGCTTTGTCGCTTACCCCGGTGCCCGACACGGGTTTTTCAACCATCCGGTTCACAGCGCCACTGTGGCCGACCATATCCAACGCTTTATCGTTCCGGCGGGCTAACAGAACCTGCGCGCAGCCAGCACTCTGTTCTCCGGGACGTGGTCGCGGTCGGCAAGGCAAGTCAGCCCTTGGCACCCTGCCCCCGCGCATAGACATCCTCATAGCGGATAATGTCATCTTCCCCCAGATAGCTGCCGGTCTGAACCTCAATCAGGACCATGTCGACCTTTCCCGGGTTTTCCATCCGATGCATTGCGCCAAGCGGGATGTAGACAGATTCGTTTTCGCTGACCAACTTGATGGAATCGTCGATTGTGACCTGTGCGGTGCCCTCGACCACGATCCAATGTTCCGACCGGTGGTGATGGCTTTGCAGGCTTAGGCTTGCGCCGGGTTTGACCACGATCCGCTTGACCTGAAAGCGACCGCCAAGAACCAGGGTCTCGAAATGCCCCCAGGGCCGGTGGTCGATGGGCAGCATTTCCGCCTGCTTGGCGCCCCGGGCTTTCAGGGCCTGAACGGCCTTTTTGACATCCTGCGTGCGGGATGCATCGGCGACCAGCACGGCATCTGACATGGCAATGGCAACGATTCCGTCCAGCCCCAGCCCTACAAGCTCAAGCTCCGGGGACTCGGAGCGCAAAAGTGAATTCGTGCAATCGATGCTGGTGACCGGGCCAGAGATCGCAACGCCATTCGCGTCCAAATCGCACTGTTCGCGCACGGATGCCCAACTGCCCAGGTCCGACCAACCGCTGGAAAACGGCACGGCGCTAAGGTTCGGCGCACGTTCCATAACGGCATAGTCGATGGAAATATCGTCCACGTGGGACCAAGCCTCAGGATCCAGGCGAAGAAAACCAAGATCGGGTTCGGCCTGTTCCACCGCCGCCCGCACTGGGACCATTAGATTCGGGGCATGGGTTTCGAAGGCTGCAATGATGTCTCTGGCCGCGAACAGGAAGATCCCCGCGTTCCAGAGATAACCGCCATCGGCCACCATTTCCTCGGCGCGGGCCCGATCCGGTTTCTCCACAAAACATTCAAGGGGCAGGGCCGCCCCGGACCCATCCGGCAAGGCAGACAATTTCAGGTACCCGTAGCCGGTCTCGGCCCTGTTCGGTGTAATGCCGAAGGTCACTAGATCAGACCTTTCGGCAATCGCCCCGATCCCTTTCACGACCGCTTGACGGAACGCCATCTCATCAGGCAGGACGTGGTCGGACGGAGCCACCAGCAACACCGCCTCCGGGTCACTTTTTACGATGTGAAGGGCTGCGGCCAGCACCGCCGGCGCGGTATTGCGGCCTTCGGGTTCGATCAGAATGGCGCCGGGATCTATTCCCACGGCCTGCAATTGTTCGGTCACGATAAAGCGAAAATCCGATCCCGTCAGAATGGTCGGAGGAGCATAAGACACCCCGTCTCCATCCCGCGCCATGCGTTCAGCACAGGCCTGAAAAAGGGTCTTGTCCCCGATCAGCGGAACAAACTGCTTGGGGTAGCTTTTTCGCGACAGTGGCCAGAGCCGTGTACCGGAACCACCGCACAGGATCAGGGGATGCACACGAGTCATTGACAACACTCCAAAGGCATAGGTTTCGACCGCAACTGCCGATGCACAGGCAAAAGAGGGATAATTGAGTCTAACGCGATGCGCCCCACTGGAACATCGTTTTCAGTCATGTCAACGATCGGCCGCTGAACGCGGTCGGGATCGGTGATTAATTGGCCGGCCACCCAACCCGAACAGGCTGCTGCGCCGCTCGCTTTTTCGGTGAAGACTTTCTGGACCGGTTGCACTAGGCGTTTTTCAATCGAAGACGGATCAGATTTGTTCTATCCAGTCACTACGGTCAAAAACAACCGAATCCATGCAACTGTTTCAGAAACTCATTGAACGGCAGGGTTACTTGCTTACCATTCTTCCAAACGACGCTCTGCGCCGACAACTGGGAATCCAGCGGCCCAAGTTGAACGACCCGTCTGATCTACTGTCCCATCCGACCCCTTCACAGAACATGGCGCATCTGAGTGGGTGGAGCGTTGCCGATCTGGCTGTTTCCTCAGACGTCATTCAGGATGAGGTCGTATCTCAGCCACTTCGGTTAACTGGCGTGGAGGCGTTCGATGCAACGCGCATCAACCAGCTATACCTTCATCGGCCAACGGTCCGGCGTCATCTGGAACTGTATCGGTTCAAGGACGTGTTTCTTACGCACAAAAACAACCGATTTTGCCTGTTTAACGATAATCAGGTTGACCTGAGATCATCGGGGCTTCCGGCGGCCAGGGCGATGAAAAAGCGTGCCGAGGGTCAATATAGCGAGATTTCCGCCGCGGCATTCTGCGGCGACCATTGGCTTCCTGGAAATCCAGCGCATTTTGTAAGTGATCAACTGTCGCGCGCCCTAATCTTCCGCGACCGGATCAGGCTGCCAGCGGATCAGATCTTGCTGCACCACACGGACGCGCCGCTGTGCACTCATCTTCAGAATCGGATCGACCCGCACTTTAAGAATATGGAAACTGATCACCTGTATCTGGTGCGGGATCTCTGGATGCTGTCGTCTTCACGCTATGATCGGCCACAAGGGCATCCGTTCTGGTTTCTCGATACGGACCTGTTGCAAACAGTCCGCGATGCGGCGCAATCCGGCCTGCAAACAGGCGGCGTGAAACCGGTCGCGCCTAGGGCGGTCTATCTCAGCCGGACAGATGCGAACCGACGGCGCATGGTGAACGAAAAGGCGCTGATTTCCCGGCTAGAAGCCAAGGGCGTGAAGGCTGTGCTGATGTCAGAGCTTGCGGGGGAAGAGCAACTGAAACTGATACATCAGGCCGATCTGGTGATTGCCCCACATGGCGGGGCCTTGCTGAACCTGATCGCTGCGCGCCCTGGCACCCGCGTGGTGGAGCTTTTCACACCAGAAGTGGGGACGCTCGCCTTTGCCAGTATCGCCTTGGCAAGCGGGCTGGACTACCGCTTTCACATCGGCACCCCCGCGAAAGGGGGCATGTTGGATAATATGCCTTGGACAGCGGATATTGATGAGGTTCTGCGGCTATCCGGCCTGGATTGCTGACGCCATCGCACAATTGAGAACGGCCCCGCAATGCAGGGCCGTTTCAAATCTGATAAGCCTAAGGCGTTGCGCCCGATCAGGAACCGGAGCTAGAGGTCGTGGTGCTGGACGATCCGTCGCCGATCAGCACAACGGCCAAGGCCAGGCCAGCGCCAGCGGCAAGTGCACCACTGGAAACGCCCACAGTGCCAAGACCGGTGGCTGTGGCGGTGCTGCCACCGGGCAGCCAGCCGAGAGCGCGTGCTTCATCTTCCTGAGCAGCGGTCAGTTCGCATTCGGCCTCAACGAGGTCAACGTTACCACCGAGCTGTTCACACTGTTCGACGGTCAGCGCGCTGGCGGCCGTTACGCAGAACGCGGAAACAGCCGAAGCGGCAATAATAGTTTTCGAAAGTTTCATCGGGTCAGTCTCCAATACACTACTGGATATTAGCTACCATGCGCGTTGTTTCAGTTCAATGAAACCCGGCACGCATCGGCTGTTTTTTGCGATATTGCTAATTTATCACGCGTTCCAGGTCCGCATAGCCCAATTCAGGGCCAGCCCATTGCCGGGATTTCCATATTTCGCCGCCACGCCCGCGCCAATAAGTGTTTACGAACACAGGCTCTTGCTGGCCGTCCACGTGGCAGGTTTCGCTGAATCGTTGCGTATCATAGCCCCGCCCCAGCACATCGACGCGCTCCGCCCCCTCGGGCCGCAGGGCACAATACAGCCGGACAACCACAAGACTGCCCTCACCATCCACGGCGCGGAACAGACGAGAATACTCTGCCGCTTCGCCCCGCGAGAGCGCATGATGCACCCCGTCTGTTTCAAGGCTGTGCAGATCAAACCCAAACCCGCGGGTATTGCGCAATAGGCCAGAGGCAGTGCTAAGCGTGTTGCCATCAAGGCTGCGCCAGATCGTGACGCCGCGGGTCGTCCGATATTCCAAAAGGCCGACTGCAATCCCAACCTCTGGCATACGCGCGACCAGGACAGGCTGGGTGATCCCCGCCTCAGCCAGCGATGCCCGTGTCGCGGAAAACGGCGCGGGATCATCCCCGCCACGATTGAACAGCCCACTGCGGAACTGCTGGAACGCCGCCAGATACGGGTCGTCATTGGCGGCCTGACCACAGGCGCCAAGGGCAAGCAGAGAAAGAACAGCCAATAACCGGGTCATCGCCACACCTGTGCCCATTGATCGTCGATCGTCCCCAGATGCCCGTCCCGCACCCGGTCATACAGCCGGTCAGGCACTTCCAGCCTTGCGCCACCATCACGGGTGATCGGGCGCACCGTGGTGCCAACAGTCTGGCGGCTTGGCTGCCCGGTGAACCACGACACCGGGATGGAAAAGCGAATTCCCTTGTCGAACGAGCCTTCCCCAAATTGTTGGGCTGAAACGTCGGTCAGGGTCATGAACGCCCCCACGGTCCAGCCATTGCGGAATTCGCGGTCAATGGACAGGGTCGCGCCCCAATCCCCGGCAAGGTAACGCCCGGCATCGATCTGAACGTGGAACCCGTTGGCCAAATCGTAATAGGCCGACACATGCCCGGTCACGACATCATAACCGCCAAAACCAAAGCCCATATCTATGTCGCGCTGCATCACGTAGTTCACCTCGGCCCCAAGCGCCAGGCGACTGGTCACTGGACGCCAGAGCAGCTCGGCCGACAGGCCGCCATACATCCGTTCCAGATAGCCAACGGTGACGCGGCCATAGAAGTCATTCCCCAGACTGCGCGCATGAGAAAAGGTCAATCGCTCAACCGCGATTCCGTCATGTTGTTCATACAGCGCGCGGCTGGTGCGAACCGGCGGCAGGGCCGACGCAGATGTTCGGACCTGATCAAGGTTTCCGGCAAGCCGATAGGTCAGCGACCCATCAACCCGCCAACCGGGGCGGAACTCGTAGGATGCCCCCAACCGAATACCCAAGTTCATCAGAACCGGATTGTCCGGGTCGAAATAGCTCGACCGTGTGTACGGCCGCAGCGACCAGTCAAACCGCGGATACAACCCGTCGACAAGGTCTTCCTCATCCGTGGGCAATGCAGCCCTTAGCCCGACCACGGTCTGCAGGGCCTCGGTCGCATCGGGTTCCTGTTCCAGCGCTTCAAGGTCCGACCGACGCATGGTCAACGTGGACACGGCAAGACCATCATCCATCAGCGTGATATGGAACGTTTCAACCGACGGCGGCAGGATCTCTGCCATCACCCGCGCCGACCGGCCAAGCGCCTGCGCAACAGCGATATATCGGGTGTTCTGGATGCGGATCTCGGCCTCATATGCGCCCAGATCATAAGCGACGAGATCCTGCCCCTCGGCGTCCAGCGCCTCGCTCAGCCGGCGGCCAAGGGCGGGGCGCGCCCGAGGGCTTTCAATCCAGTCGGTCGCCCAAAGATCGGGGCTGTCCACACGGTCAGGACGTATCGGAACCGGCCCCGGATAGGGGCGATTGTTCATCGGAGTAATGGGACGGCGGGGGTTGAAGCTAAAGGCAAAGTTGACGCCAACCTCAGAGCCATAGAGATAGTAAGCCCCCATCCGAAGCGACCGGTTCAACTGGTATTCAACACCGAAATTCCAAGGCGATTCCCGTTGGAACACGCCTTGTGCGGTCTCGGTCCGATACGCATCAGAAGAATATTCGACAAGCAGGCCAAGCCGGTCCGTCGGGTGCCATTCGATGCCGCCAAACAGTGCCGCTTGCCCCCGGAACCATTGGTCATAGGACACCTCGCCGCCTGTATCGCCAGGCACGAAGGCCGGACGGCTTTCGGAAAAGGGCGCACCGATCGAATTGTAGCTGCCAAGTCGGCCCCAGCCAATGCCGCCGGTCACGGTCAGTGTGTCGCCAAAGCTGCGGCTGGCAACGATGTATTCGCCAGCATAGATACCGGTGCCCACGAAATCCTGAAGCCCGATTGCCACGGATGGCAGCCAACTGCCTTCGCGCTGCTGCAACAACTGATAGCGCAGATCGAAACTGCGGTCGAAATAGGTCTCGAACCCGGCCAGGTTCAGCCCCTCGGTCGCGGCATAGCGAAACGACCCAGACAGGCGCGGCGTGATCTGAAAGGTCAGCGTATTGCGGGTAATGCCCCCGAAATGCGAAATCGTGGTCGAGAACTCACCATCCGGCATCACTTCGGCTGACGGCATTTCGATCAGACCGGCGGCGCCGAAAAAGTTAAGCGTGGGGCGTGGCCCGACCGGCGGGCTACCCAGAATATCCGCACGGGCAGAGGTCCCGCCAGCAATGCCAGCGACAAGGACCGCCACTGCCAGAGCAGACCTCATGAAACCACCCTTTACGATTGCTGCACCCACACCGGTTTCTCCTGCTCTGCCGCCCTTAGACCATGGCCCGTTCACCACGATCAAGCGCAGCAGCGGCTGGAACGGGTGGGTTTTGGCCAAAGCGCGTCTTTCCGGTGACAGACGGGTCCGCGTCACTGGACATTGTGGGTCGTAGCCTCTGCCAGATCCTGACGCCCTTCGACCCAACGATCCAACACAGCAAGGGCCGCAGCGGCATCGCTGGCCGCAATCGCTTCGCGCAAGCTGCGCAGGGCGGATGCAATCTCGATCTCGGACAGCTTTTCTTCGCGGGCGCAGAAAATTTTCGGGTGGGCAGTTGTCAGGCGCTCGTCGTTCAAGGTGAGCTCTTCGCGAATCTTCTCGCCAGGGCGCAAGCCCGAAAAGTTGATCTCGATATCACCGTCCGGATTCGCTTCATCACACACCGTGTAGCCAGAACTTTCGATCACTTGCCTGGCAAGGCGCGCGATATGCACTTCTTCGCCCATATCCAGCACAAAGACTTCCCCACCGCGCGCCAAGGCACCTGCCCTGAGCACAAGGGTCACCGCTTCGCGGACCGTCATGAAATACCGGCGCACATCCGGATGAGTCACGGTCACCGGGCCACCCCGGCTGATCTGTTCCTGAAAAATCGGCACAACCGACCCCGATGATCCCAGCACATTCCCAAAGCGCACGATCGAGAACACGGTATTTCCCGATCGCTCCGACAGGTCCTGCACTACCAGTTCCGCCAGCCGCTTGGACGCCCCCATGATAGAGGTCGGTCTGACTGCCTTATCCGAGGACACCAGCACAAAACGTTCGACACCGAAGGAGCTGGCCTCTCTCGCCAGGGTCTGGGTGCCGAGGACGTTGTTGGCCAAGCCGGAAAGCGGGTTCGCCTCGACCAGCGGCACATGCTTGTACGCCGCGGCGTGAACCACGACCTGCACATCGTTTTGTTCCAGAACCTGCCGCACCTGCCGAAGATCCGTCACAGACCCCAGAATCGGCACGATCTCTACCCCGGTTTCCTCAGCCAGAGCACGCAGTTCCATGTCGATATTGAACAGGGCGAATTCGTTCAGCTCATACAGAACCAATTTGCTGGGGTGGCAGGACATAACCTGACGCGACAGTTCCGATCCGATGGACCCACCAGCACCCGAAATCAACACCACGCGGCCTGCATAGCTGCTGCAATCATCGCCAAGCGATGTCAGGGCCGGGGCGCGGCCAAGAAACTGCGCGGGTTTCACCGGAGTCAGCTTTTCGACCAGCGGCTCCTCTCCGATCAACTGGGCGAACGAGGGCAAGCTCTGCACTTCCAGTCCCATTTTCTGTAACCGCTTGGCGATCTGCGCCTGCTTCGGCTGCGACAGCGAAGGAATGGCCAACAGGACGCGGCTGATATTCTTTTCCTTAACGATGCGAGAAATGCTGGTGGGCGTGAAAACCGGCAACCCCGCGATCAGAACCCCCTGCAGCGCGGTATTATCATCGACGAAAGCGACCGGGTCGATCCCCTCATGGGTCCGCAGCGCGGTGGCCAGCTGTGTTCCCGTCGTACCCGCACCGTAGATCAACACCCGGCAGCGCGGTATCTCGCGCCGGTAGATCGCCACGACTACCTGGTACATCACCACCCGACTTGCCGCTGAAAACATAAAGAAGCTGATCGCGAAGACGATGCATTGTCCGATGGGGATCGGGATCTGAAACAGCCACCCGAAAACCGCCAGCGCCGCCCCCATATAGATCGCGAAAAGCCCGGTCTTGGCCAGCGCACGTCCTTCGTAAGCATTGAGCTGGATCTGCGGAATCCCCATGCCGATGGACAATCCTGCAGCAACTGCCAACAAATAGGGCAAAATAGGCAAGAGGAACTGAAGCGTTTCCAGTGGGCCGCTCGGATTCGTCTGCACCCCATAGGTGAAAATCAGAGCAAGCGGCACAAGCACCAAATCCACCAGCAGCAGAATATTGCGTTTCTGCTTTCGATTCAGTAATTTAACCAGCTTTAACATACATTAATCACCAATACGGGAAAGATTTGCATATTGAGGGCATTACATCCCCCATACGAATTAATTAAGCCCCTAAAAGTCAATATTAACAATCGGGCCCGCAGTTAGGAATCGTTAATGCCTTTTTTTCCACCTACCACAGGATACAGAGCACAACGGATTGGCACAAGACTCAGCCTTGGCGCGGGCAAGAACCCGCCGGCCCCGCGCGTGGGCCTTACCTCTCTTTCAGGCTTGGTTTATAATAGCGAAAAGACATCGAGCAGGACCAAACATGCGTCGAAATATGGCTGTACTGACATATGCCCTTGCGCTGGTGGCGGCACTGCCCGCACAAGCGGAGGACGGATTGACGCAGCCTGTAACATGCTGGCTGGCCCAGGCAGACAGTTCGGAAGAAGCACAGGCTCATCTCGCAGGTATCTGCACAGTTTTGCGAAACCAGCCAGCCATATCGACCTTGCCAATCGGGTATCAGGTGTCACTGACGGCCGAATTGATCCGCCCTGATTTTCTGCGGGCGCATCTTGCCTGGCAATCGGAAAGTGACACCGGCATCGGCCCTACGGTGGATCTTGGCTTCCTCGATACCAGCTTGTCCTCTCAGCACTACGCATTTGTGGTGACAAGCCTTCTCAATGCCACAAACCTCCCCAGTCCCGCCACAAATGGTGACTAGGGTTCGACGAACGCACAACACTGATCAAACGAGCGACAAGACAAAATGTGTACCACCTGCGCCGCCATCCGCCCCTATGACCCGGACTGTATCTACACCGATCTGCCAGTGGTCCAAGCCAATGTGCTCGAAATTCCCTCCGCACCGGAAAGCACATTCACCTCAAATTCGATGAATGTCGGCGATTCCTTCTCCGGGAACCTTGAGACCACAGGGGATTCGGACTGGGTGGCAGTGCAGCTGACGGCGGGCGTCACGTATGAGGTTAACCTGTTGGGGGCCGGGGCCGGGGCCGGAACGCTCGACGACCCATATCTGCGCGTGCACGACGCCAGCGGCGCTGTCATCTCCTTCAACGATGACAGCGGTGCCGTGCGGGATTCGCGGTTGTCTTTCACCCCGACCAGCTCGGGCACCTATTATCTTAACGCAGGGGCGTATGATGATACCGGGGCCGGAACCTATCAATTGACCATCGAACCCTATGCAGCCGGCCTCACCGACGGGACCTTGGATGAACTGGCCGATTTCCTGACAGATGGATACTGGGCCAGCAACGGCGGCACGCGGCACAGTTTCGACACGTCGGTTAGCAATACGATCACGGTCAACATCACCGCCCTGGACGCCCGGGGTCAGTTCCTTGCCCGTGCGGCCATGGACGCCTGGGAAGCCGTTGCCGACATTCAGTTCGTTGAAGTGACCGGCGCGGCCCAGATCACCTTCACCGACACCGGGGCGGGTGCATATTCATCCTATTCGGCGATTGGCACCACCACCACTTCGGCCATCGTAAATGTGTCGACCAACTGGCTCAACACTTACGGACACGGCTATGACAGCTATTCGTATTCGACCTATATCCATGAACTTGGCCATGCGCTTGGGTTGGGGCACCAGGGGCCGTATAACGGGTCGGCCAACTATCCCTTCGATGCGGCCTACAGCAATGACAGCTATCAGCTGTCAATCATGTCCTACTTCTCTCAAACCAACAACACCGATGTAAACGCCAGCTATGCCTTGCAAATCAGCGCCATGGCCGCCGATATCGTGGCCATCCAGAACCTCTATGGCGCGCCCGGTTCCAATTCACGCACAGCGGGCGATACGGTCTATGGCGTCAACCAGACGGTGGGCGGAAACATGGGCGAGTACTTCGATATTTCCACAACAGGGGCGGACCCGCTGAACCGGTATGACAACGGTCCAATCGCCTTCACGATCTACGACCACAGCGGGATCGACACCGTTGACTTCAGCGATGACACCCAGGCCCAGGTGGTCGACCTTCGCAGCCTGGGGATCTGGGATGTTTATGGGCTCACCGGGAATGTGGTGGTGGCGCGCGACACGGTGCTGGAAAACTACGTGGCGGGCTCTGGGGCGGATTCTGTCACTGGCAATGATGCGGACAACCGACTGGAAGGCCGCAGTGGCGCCGACACGCTTGATGGCGGTTTTGGGGATGACACGTTGAACGGGGGTGTTGGGGCGGATCGTTTGATTGGTGGGGCGGGCGGGCGCGACATGGCGTCTTATCTGGGCGCGAGCACCGGGCTTTTGGCTGATCTGGCCTTTACCCATGTCAATACCGGCGAGGCGGCGGGTGACAGCTATTCCGGGATCGAGGACCTGCAGGGCTCGGATCTGGACGACGATCTGCGCGGCGACGCGGCCAATAACGTGGTGCGCGGCGAGGGCGGCGATGACCTGCTCTATGGCCGCGACGGCGATGACACGCTTTATGGCGGTGCGGGCGATGACATCCTGGTCGGCGGGGCCGGGGCCGACCACATGGATGGCGGCGCGGGCTGGAACCGGATTTCCTACTGGACCTCGGATGTCGATCTGATGGCCGATCTGCAGTTTACCTTCGTCAACACCGGCATCGCCGCGGGCGACAGCTATGACCAGGTTCAGGATATCCAGGGCTCGGCCGGCAATGACCAGATCCGCGGCAACAATTACAACAACCATATCTGGGGCAATGCCGGCGACGACATCCTGCTCGGGCGCGACGGCGATGACCGGCTGTTCGGGCATCTGGGCGACGACACGCTTTATGGCAATCTCGGGGCTGACCTGATCAATGGCGGCGACGGGATCGACATGGTGTCCTACTGGACAGCGGTGGAGGGCGTGACCGCCGATATGCTGGACCAGTCGGTCAACACCGGCGAGGCGGCGGGCGATACCTATGTGGAGCTGGAAAACCTGAACGGGTCCAGCCACGACGACATCCTGCGCGGCGACAACGCCAATAACGGCATCTGGGGCGCGGCGGGGGACGACCTGATCGAGGGCCGGGGCGGCAACGACACGCTGAACGGCCATCTCGGCATGGACACGCTGGACGGCGGCGCCGGCAACGACCTGCTGCAAGGCGGCAGCGAGGCCGACACCTTCGTCTTCACTGAGGGCGCCGACACCGTGCAAAGCTTCGAAAACGACCTCGACCTCATCCAAATCGATGACGACCTGTGGGGCGGGGGTCTGACGGAACAACAGGTGGTGGACACCTACGGTTCAATGGTGAATGGAAATGTCGTGCTCGATTTCGGCGGCGGCAACAGCGTCACGATCACCGGGCTGAGTGCGACACAGGATCTGGTCGATGACCTCGTGTTCATTTGATGAACCCCTGTTAGACTGACAAGGCCCGCCTGAAATGGCGGGCCTTTTTTGCCGGAGACCCCAATGACCCACCCCTTGCGCACCGCCCTGGTCACCGGATCAGCAGGCTTTATCGGCTATCACCTGTGCAGCCTGCTGTTGGCGCAAGGGTGGCGGGTGATCGGTGTGGATGCCCTGACGGATTATTACGACGTGTCCCTAAAGCAGGACCGGCAATCGAAGCTGCTACAGTCCCCGCATTTCAGGGCTGTCAATGATCGCATCGAAACCCCCGGCCTGCTGGCCGATCTGTTCGAAGATCACCGCCCCGATGCGGTCATCCACCTGGCAGCGCAGGCAGGGGTGCGATATTCGATCGAAGCCCCCGAAAGCTATGTCGAAGCGAACCTGATCGGCACGTTCCGCCTGCTGGAAGCGGCGCGGGCGCACCCCCCTGCGCATATGCTGCTGGCCTCGACCAGTTCCGTCTATGGCGCCAACACGGCCATGCCCTACGGGGAAACCGACAAGGCCGATACCCAGATGTCATTCTACGCGGCCACCAAAAAGGCGAATGAGGCGATGGCCCACAGCTACGCCCATCTTTACAATCTGCCGACCACGATGTTCCGTTTCTTTACCGTCTACGGGCCTTGGGGCCGGCCGGACATGGCCCTGTTCAAGTTCACCCGCGCCATATTGGACGATGATCCCATCGACGTGTACAACCACGGTCGCATGAAACGCGATTTCACGTATGTTGATGATCTTGTGGCTGCGATTGCCAAGCTGATCGAGGTCGCCCCAGTGCGCCCAGATCAGGACACACCGCCCTCCCCCCCGGACGATAGCCTGTCCCCGGTCGCGCCCTATCGGATCGTCAATATCGGCAATGCCAGCCCGGTGCCCCTGATGGTGTTCATCGAGGCAATCGAGGCCGCAATTGGCCGCAGCGCCCGCAAGAATCTGATGGACATGCAGCCCGGCGACGTACCCGCCACCTGGGCGGACACCACATTATTGAACCGCCTGACGGGCAGCTCACCCACAACGCCCGTGGCAGACGGGGTCGCCCGGTTTGTTGCCTGGTATCGCGACTATTACCGCGTCTGAGACGCCGGTAACGCAACGCATTTTTCCGAAAGTTCAGTGCAAGCGCCCTAGCCGCGCCACAAAGTCCTGACCGAGTATTAACGGCGATCGGCATAGCCTGTCCTTGTGTGGGGGCCCTGTGTTTTTGGGGCCGAGGTATGCCAGGACTAAGATATGTCTCGCGACTGGAGCGGGAGATTGACAGCCATCTGACAGGGGTGACGGATCTCGACATTCGGGTGTCCGACAATGGCGATCATGTGCTCTACGCCACAAGCCGATCCGGTGGCGCGATTTCGGCCTTTTCGGTCAGCGAGACCGGCCAGGCAAATCTGCTCGACCATCAGAGCCTGGCCACCGATGCCGACACTGTCGAGTTTCTGACAATGGGCGACGCCACCTATGTGGTCACCATCGCCCCGCAAGAGGATTCCACCCGCCTATACGCCCTGGACAGCGCCGGGCGGATGACCGGCAGCGCCACGACCCTGCCCGGTGAATCGACCGCCATGAACAGCCTTGTTCAGATGGAGCTGGGGCAGGACAGCTTTCTGTTCTGCGCCGATGCAGAGAGCGGCGTGCTGGACACCTTCCGGGTCGGAGCCGATGGCAGCCTGACCGCTATCGCCCCGGGCACCAATGCCGGCGAGGTGACCGGTCTGGCCAAAGCCAGTGTCGGCTCCAACCAGTTTCTGGTGATGGCCGATGCGGATGGCAAGCATGTGCGCAGCTTCCTGGTGCAATCCGACGGCAGCCTGGCCGATGGTGGTGTCGCGGGGGCCGATCAGGGGCTTGGGGTGGCCGGGATCAGCACCATGGATCACGTCACCCTGCCCGATGGCAATTACGTGGTCGTCGCAGCCCGCGACAGTTCCTCCCTCAGTGTTCTGCGGCTGGATGCCTCGGGGGCGCTGATCCCGGTGGATCATGTCATCGACGATCTGAACACCCGTTTCCAGAACGTCACCGCCTTGGAAACGGTGGCACTGGACAACCGTGTCTTCGTGATCGTCGGCGGGGCGGATGACGGGGTGTCGGTGTTCGAACTTTTGCCCGGCGGGCGGCTGATGCTGCATGACACCTTGCCCGACAGCTTCAACACCACGCTTGCCAATGTGTCATCCATCGGCGCCACCGCAGTGGGCGGTGAATTGCATATTTTCGTTGGCAGCAGCACGGAAACCGGGGTGACCCAACTGGCCCTCGATCCCGGAACGACCGGCAGCACGCGATTTGGCACAAGCGGCAACAACACCATGACTGGCACCGATGCGGGCGAGGTTATGACCGGCCTTGCCGGAAACGACGCACTTTCCGGTGGCGGGGGCGACGACATCCTGATGGACGGGGCGGGCCGGGACACGCTGACCGGCGGGGCGGGACGCGACGTGTTCGTCCTGGCGTCAGATGGCAGCTACGATGAAATCCGCGACTTTACCCCTGGCGAAGATCGTATTGACCTGACCGAATGGCCAATGCTGCGCAACCTCGATCAGATCGAATTTGCCGCCACATCCGACGGCGCCATTCTGACCTTTGGCACCGAACAATTGCGGATCTACTCAGCCGACGGGCTGCCGCTGTCCGAACAAGATGTTCTGACCGATGACCTGATCAACCTGACCCGCATTCCGGCATCGGCCCCCGATCCGGTTGATCCGGTTGATCCGGTTGATCCGGTTGATCCGGTTGATCCGGTTGATCCGGTTGATCCGGTTGATACCCAGATAGATTTTCTGGGCAATGCCCAATCCAATCTGCTGGAGGCGAACGGGCTGAACAATCTGTTGCTAGGCTATGCGGGCGCTGACACGCTTGATGGCGGTTTTGGGGATGACACGTTGAACGGGGGTGTTGGGGCGGATCGTTTGATTGGTGGGGCGGGCGGGCGCGACATGGCGTCTTATCTGGGCGCGAGCACCGGGCTTTTGGCTGATCTGGCCTTTACCCATGTCAATACCGGCGAGGCGGCGGGTGACAGCTATTCCGGGATCGAGGACCTGCAGGGCTCGGATCTGGACGACGATCTGCGCGGCGACGCGGCCAATAACGTGGTGCGCGGCGAGGGCGGCGATGACCTGCTCTATGGCCGCGACGGCGATGACACGCTTTATGGCGGTGCGGGCGATGACATCCTGGTCGGCGGGGCCGGGGCCGACCACATGGATGGCGGCGCGGGCTGGAACCGGATTTCCTACTGGACCTCGGATGTCGATCTGATGGCCGATCTGCAGTTTACCTTCGTCAACACCGGCATCGCCGCGGGCGACAGCTATGACCAGGTTCAGGATATCCAGGGCTCGGCCGGCAATGACCAGATCCGCGGCAACAATTACAACAACCATATCTGGGGCAATGCCGGCGACGACATCCTGCTCGGGCGCGACGGCGATGACCGGCTGTTCGGGCATCTGGGCGACGACACGCTTTATGGCAATCTCGGGGCTGACCTGATCAATGGCGGCGACGGGATCGACATGGTGTCCTACTGGACAGCGGTGGAGGGCGTGACCGCCGATATGCTGGACCAGTCGGTCAACACCGGCGAGGCGGCGGGCGATACCTATGTGGAGCTGGAAAACCTGAACGGGTCCAGCCACGACGACATCCTGCGCGGCGACAACGCCAATAACGGCATCTGGGGCGCGGCGGGGGACGACCTGATCGAGGGCCGGGGCGGCAACGACACGCTGAACGGCCATCTCGGCATGGACACGCTGGACGGCGGCGCCGGCAACGACCTGCTGCAAGGCGGCAGCGAGGCCGACACCTTCGTCTTCACCGAGGGCGCCGACACCGTGCAAAGCTTCGAAAACGACCTCGACCTCATCCAAATCGATGACGCCCTGTGGGGTGGGGGGGCCATCAGCACGGCACAGTTGATCGACCGCTACGCAACTGTGGTCAACGGCAACACGGTTCTGGATTTCGGCGGTGGCGATCGACTGACAATATCCGGGCTAGGCAACCCGGATCTGCTGCTGGACGATATCGTTATCTTCTGACGCCTGTTCGCCGGATCTAACGCCGATAGCCGGGCCCCTGATGCCAACGCCAGGCATCCGCGATCATCTGAGACAGGCTGGACCGGTCCGGCCGCCACCCCAGCATCTGCGCGGCACGGGCGCTGCCGGAGACCAGCTTGGTGCAATCACCGGCGCGGCGCGGCCCTTCGACAATGGGCACCTCGCGATTGGTGACCGCGCGGCTGGCCTCCACCACCTCGCGCACGGAAAAGCCCGCCCCGGTGCCAAGGTTAAACACCTGCCCCCCCTTGCCTGCACGTAGCCAATCAAGCCCCAAGAGATGCGCCGCCACCAGATCCACCACATGCACATAGTCGCGGATGCAGGTTCCATCGGGTGTGTCGTAGTCGGTGCCATGCAGCGTCAGCGCCGGGCGCTTGCCGTCGATGGCATCCAGCATCAGGGGGATCAGATGCGTCTCGGGCTGATGAAATTCACCCACCTGCCCCTCCGGGTCGGCACCGGCCACGTTGAAGTAGCGAAAGATCACCGCGTCCAGATCATGCCGCAGCGTAAAATCGCGCAGCATTCCCTCGATCGCCAGTTTCGATCCGCCATAGGCATTGATCGGGGTTTGCGGCGTATCCTCTGTCAGCGTGACCTGATCCTGATCGCCATAGGTCGCGCAAGTCGAGGAAAAGACGAAGTGACGACAGCCCGCCGCCACCGTCGCCTCGATCAGGTTCAGCGCACCGCCCACGTTTTCACGCCAGTACCGGCCCGGATCTTCCATGCTTTCGCCCACCTGGCTAAGCGCCGCAAAGTGCATGACAGCCGTCGGTCGGTACGCGTTGAATACCTGATCCAACCGTGCCCGGTCCATCAGATCGCCCTGTTCGAATGGGCCGAATTGCACCGCGTCCCGCCAGCCGGTTGACAGGTTATCAAAGGCCACGGGAACGAAACCCGCCGCGTTCAGGGCCTTACACGCATGGGCGCCAATATAGCCCGCGCCACCGGTCACAAGAATATGCTCTGCCATAGATCATGATCTTCCACTGTCACGATCGGATGGTTAGCAGGTTTGAGGATGATTTGCAGGGAAAACCCGGAGGATCGGGGCCTCGTTTTTGATGCGCGCCGATGATAGTGTCCGCAGCAAAGGCAAAGGTTGGCGGATCGTGCCAGCGAAACAGGCAGGAAGGCGGGTTTCATGCGTATTGCGATGATCGGCACGGGCTATGTGGGGCTCGTCTCGGGGGTGTGTTTTTCAGATTTCGGCCACGACGTCATCTGCGTTGATAAGGATCCCGCCAAGATTGCCCGGCTGGAAGCGGGCGAAATTCCTATTTACGAACCGGGGCTGGAGGACCTGATGGCGCGCAATGTCGAGGCTGGCCGCCTGTCTTTCACCACCGATCTGGCACAGGCTGTGGACGGGGCCGAGGCGGTGTTCATCGCCGTGGGCACCCCGACGCGCCGGGGTGACGGCCATGCCGACCTGACCTATGTCATGGCCGCAGTTGAGGATGTCGCCCGTACTCTGACCGGCTACGCAGTGATCGTCACCAAATCAACCGTGCCCGTAGGCACCAACCGCAAGGTCAAACAGACCATGGCCAAGGCCAACCCCGAGGCCGAATTCGATGTCGCCTCGAACCCGGAATTCCTGCGCGAAGGCGCGGCCATCGACGATTTCATGAAGCCGGATCGCGTGGTTGTGGGCGTTCAGACAACCCGCGCCGCCGAGGTCATGGCCGATATCTACCGACCGCTCTATCTGCGTGATTTCCCGATTGTCACCACCGATCTGGAAAGCGCCGAAATGATCAAATACGCCTCCAACGCCTTTCTGGCGACCAAGATCACCTTCATCAACGAAATGGCGGCCCTGTGCGAACGCGTGGGTGCGGATGTGAAAGAGGTCTCGCGCGGCATGGGGCTGGACGGCCGGATCGGAAACAAGTTTCTTCATGCGGGTCCGGGTTATGGCGGATCGTGCTTTCCCAAAGACACCTCTGCGCTGGCCCGGATCGGACAGGAACACGCCATGCCGCAGAACATCGTGGAAACCGTCATCCGCGTGAACGAGGGCATCAAGCACCGCATGATCGAAAAGCTGCGCGATCTGTGCGACGGCCAGTTCAACGGCAAGATCATCGCCGTGTTGGGCGTAACCTTCAAACCCAATACCGACGACATGCGCGACGCGCCCGCACTGACCATCATCCCGGCCCTGGTCGGCGCCGGCGCCAAGGTGCGCGTGGTGGACCCGCAGGGCCGTACCGAGGGCGAGACACTGCTGCCTGGCGTGAACTGGCAGGACGATCCCTACAAAGCCACGAACAACGCCGATCTTCTGGTAATCCTGACCGAATGGAACGAGTTCCGGGCTCTGGATCTGAAGAAAATCGCCAAGCGCATGGCAACGCCCCGCATGGCCGATCTGCGGAACATCTACTCTGCCAAGGACGCAAAGCGCGCGGGGTTCGACGCATACGAAGCTGTTGGGCGCAAGGCGTTGGATGGCTGATCTGGCAAAGCAAAAGCCCGGCAGGAATTGCCGGGCTTTTTGAAATGGCAGGGGCGGCAGGATTCGAACCCGCGGCCTGCGGATTTGGAATCCGCTGCTCTACCAACTGAGCTACACCCCTACGGTGGAGCCATCGGTTAAGCCATCGCTTGCGGGGAATCAAGGCCCCTTTGCGGGCGTTTCGTCGGTTTCTTGCCGGGCGACCCGACGCAGGGCAAAAAGCGTGGCGGGCGGGCCTAGCAACTCGAACGCCACCGTTGTGCCAATGGTCAGGGTGATGATGGTTTCGCCCCATTCGGAAAAACTCTCTGCCGCCACCAGGGCCATGCCGATGGCCACCCCGGCTTGCGGCAACAGCGCTATGCCGAACCAGGGCCGTTCTGTCGCGCTTTCGCCGCCGGCCCAAGCGCCGATCCATCCCCCCACGATCCTGCCCAGAATCCGCAGCCCCAGATAGGCAACGCCAAGCACCCCCATCGTGGCCAGGTGCCCCAGTTCCAGAGAGACACCGGCCATAAGAAAAAACAGCACCATGAAAGGCCAGCGGGCATTCTCGATCTCGTGGAAAGCCTGCTTGTGGTGGCGGGCGAAATTGACGATCAGCATCCCCACCGTCATGCCCGCCAGCAGGTAAGACACCTCTAGCCAGATCGCCAGGCCCGCCGTCAGGAACACCAGGCCAAGCGCTTCGGTCTGCAATGGCTCACCCGGTTTGACCCGCCCGGTCAGCATCGCCCCCGGCACACCGATCACGACGCCAAGCAGCAATGCGCCGCCGATCTCTCGTACCGCGTGCCACAACACGCCGTCATGGCCATTACCGTAAAGCTCCCCCGCCGCGACGGCCATAAGGCTGAAGGCCAGCAGGCCCCAGGCATCATCAATCGCAACAATGCCCCGCAGCTTGTCTGGGAAGGCACCGGTCATACCGGATTGGCGGATCGCGTCCTCGGTCGCGGCGGGGGCAGTCGCTGTTGCAATCGCGCCAAGCAGCAGGGCCAGCCCAAGCGGAATGCCGATCAGAACCAGCCCCCCTGCCACGAAGGCAAGCGTCACCAGCACAATGCTGATCGAGATCACCACAATCTCGGTCCCGTGCGCAGCCAGGTTTTTCCGTGTCAGCGCGCCGCCAAGCAGAAAGGCCACCATCGTCAGCGCCGATACAGACAGGAACTCATACCACGCACCTGCCTCGGTCGGCACCAGATCCAACCCCGACCGCCCGGCCAGAACCCCCGCCAGCAGCAAAAGCGTCACCCGTGGCAGGCGCGTGCGGCGACCGATCTCATCGGCGGCAAGCCCGACAAGGAACAGAATTCCAAGGGTCAGAAGGGTCAGATCCAGTCTCATACCGCCAGCCTAGCGCTGCAGCGGCCGCGGCACCATCACCCAGTGTCAGCGAAACGTCAGATTGCGCCCGAACAGCAGCACGTCCATTCCGCCGATGATCGACAGAACATTGCCCCGAATTTCGGACCGGCTGGCATCGCTGTATAGGGCCAGATGCAGCGCCGCGATCTGGCCGGGCGACAGGGCGCGCACATCGACACCATCGACATATTCAGGCAGTTCCCGCTCGACCGAGCGGATCAGCTGTTCATTCTGATAGGCTTGTGCAGCAGCGGCCCCCGGCAATTGCGTGAATGCAACCGAAGCGGCAAGCGCAAGAAGGGGCAAAGTCCGGCGTGGCATGTCAGAAACCTTTTGTCTGGTTCGGCAGAGTTTAACACGGCTCGTGCGGCCCTGCCATGCCGGGGGCCGGTCTTCACGCGCTGTTGAGGGAATTCCGCCGATCAGGTTTCCCCCTGCAACAGCGTCTCCAATGATCCGCCGCACAGCGCCGCTTCCTGTGACAAGATGCGGTCGATCGGCCAATCCCACCACGCCAGGTCCAATAGCCGCGCGATGGTCTCCTCCGGGAAGCGCATACGAATCACCCGCCCGGGGTTGCCCACGACGATGGCATAGGGCGGCAGCTCACCCGCCACCACGGCCCCTGCCCCGATAATGCAACCGCTGCCGATCCGGGCCCCCGGCAGCACCCGCGCGCCCTGCCCCAGCCAAACGTCATGGCCGATGACCGTGTCGGGGCCAGGATCAGGCATCGAGGGGCGCCCGGCAGCAGACCCGCCCCCGAAGGTCGCGAAGGGGTAACTGGTGACCCCGTCATACCGGTGATTGGCCGAGGCGGTGATAAACTGCACCCCGTCGGCAATCTGACAGAACTTGCCGATGATCAGCTGCTCGGGCGAGAAATCATAAAGATAGGGCGCAAGGTGAAACGCCCAGTCCTGCGGCGGCTGATGGGCGCTGGCATAGCTGTATTCGCCCACCTGCCAGCGGAGATGGGTGATAACGGGTTTGAGGAAAACGGTACCCTCGTGGCGGCTGCCATCAGGCAGGGGAACGGGATGCACCGTTTCGGGCGTCGGATAGGGGTCATGCATGGAATGGGCCTTTCCTCTCTGAATGGAAATGGTTCAGATTGCGGCGTTGTCCATGTCACCCTCCATCGCTCGTGACATCATTCTAATCCAATCAGCCCGCATCAAAAAGGCCCGCTCTCTTGAGCGGGCCTTTTCGTTTGTCTTGGTGATCCTGTCGCTTGGCCTTTCATGACAAAGGCCCCG
>ENA-OWNT01001104-OWNT01001104.1-seawater-metagenome-genome-assembly--contig:-NODE-1104-length-38894-cov-48.695520_pt1 | contig 38894 bp, 37 predicted proteins | sample MGYA00238136_ERZ651165 | MGnify/ENA primary metagenome ERZ651165 (study PRJEB26861, sample SAMN08777766) | seawater metagenome | isolation source: coastal seawater | place: USA: Florida | collected...
TTTTCGCTCCTGGCGGCGTCGCCAAAACTTGCAGTACACCCGGTACAGCGGCGTTTCGGCTCCTATCCAGGAGCGAATAATCCTTCGCGATCCGCCGCGCCGGGTTTCACCGCGGACTGCTAGGAAGAACACTGCGTGACGGACGTCGTGGTGGCGAAAGCAGGTGCCACGACTTCGCGATGAGGTCGCTGCATTCTGGAGGGGGAAAGTCGGCGGCTCCGCGGTCGATGATCTGACGCGGAAGTCATGGTCGATCTGCTCCGGTATCTTGAGGTTGAAGGAGCCGATTTCGACGCACGCCCGGGCGAAGATGACGGACCGGCCAGGTGGCGCCTGCGTGCGGTTGCGCGTTCGGTTGCGCGACGTCGACTAGCTGATGCATTCCGGCGGAAAGTTCGTGACCGGCTGCGACAGGAGTTGCACTCTGTCCTCTCGATATCGTCGTCGCACGATCGAGTCGCCCATTTTCGAGCGGTGCCCGCGTCAGTCCTACGTAGTAGGTTCGCGGTCGGCCCTGCACGCGCAGGGCTTGCTTGAACACGGTCTCGTGGGCGATGCGGTCTTCGCTGAGTCGAAACTGAGACCCGACGAGGTCGCGGGTGGCCACGTCGATGATGCTTAGCAAGTAGAGGTCTTGCGGCGCTTGCTGCCGTCGACGACGCGCGGCCCGTGCATCGCGTCGCCGATCCACAGGTCGCCGGCGTACTCTGGGAGGAAGGCGCGGTGCTCTTTGTCGGCGTGCTCGCGCGGACGCGCAGTGCAAGCGCCCGCGCGCCGGAGTGCGGCTGAGCGAAGCGTGCTCAGATCTGGACCATCGGTCCTGTCGTGCCTGGGGGCCGATCATAGGTGTTTGGTGACGGGTTTCCTGATAACCGTCACTATTGTTCCGAGGCTTGTGTCCACGGAAAAACCAGATCTGATCACACGGGCAGAGAGTGCGCTGAGGTTGACGCTCATCATTGCCGCGACAGGGCTCGTTCTGTACGTCGCTTTCCATCTTCACGGCCTTTTTCAGGGCAGCTGGGGAAAGGGTCGGGAGACGGCGATCGAAACCGCGCTTGAGCAGCGCGAGCGACTCGTCGAGATCGAGGCGGAGGTAGAGGCTTGGGAGTCCACGCTGGAACAGGAGCGGCCCGATGTCACAGACCGCAAAGTAGGCGTGATTAACAAAGACGTCGGAAGGGTCCGTGCTCAGGCGAAGGCTCTCTGCGATGCGGTTCCCGCTGTTACGCCTGCGGTGCCGCCGGCGAAGAAGCGCAGTTCTCCGCCAGCTGCGGTGCCGCCTGTCGAACAGCAGTTAGCCGCCCGGGCGCTGGTGAACGTCTTCGATGACGCGCGCCGCCGCTGGAGCGCCGTTATGTGGGAGGCTGGAGAGTTCGGTCAGGAGGGTCATCATGAACCCGAGGCGACGCAAGTGCTTTGGGACTCCGCGGCACGCACGCTCCGGCCTGAACAGGGCTACGAGCAGAGAGACGATCTGGCGCGTTTTCCAAGGTTCGCCAGAACGCTCGATGGCTTGGTGGCGACTTGCGCTCTTATTCGCCTTGACCGCGTGCTCTGGGGCGAACACGGTGTTGATATTGGCCGTGAGTCGTTCGCCGCAGCACTTGCGGACGCGAGGGCGCGGACCGATGAGGCGAAGCGCGAGCTTGAGCGACTCGGGAAGCTTCGAGGTGAGCTTCGCGAGAAGCAAGAAGCCGACATTGGTGCGATCTCCAAGTCGACGAGTCGGCTTGTCGTCGAACAGCTTCCGCTTGCGATGCTTCTGATTTTGGGGTTTGGGATCGCGTTGCTGCTCGCAGCCCGGACGCTCGGAGGGCGAAGTGGAGATAGCCCAGGAGGCGGGACGGAGCTCGCCGTGCTCATTTCGTCGGGACAGCTCCTCCAATTCAGCACGGTCGTCATCCTCTTCACGCTCGTGCTGGTCCTGGCTCTCGCAGGCGCACTCGAGCCCGATCACACTGCCACTCTGCTGGCATCAGTCGCGGGCTATCTGCTCGGGACGGGCATCGGCTCGCTGGGCAAGCGCAAGCCAGACGGGCAGAACGACCCTGTGGTGCCTGCGCGCAGTCAGCCCGTGGTTGCGTCGGCTTCCACTGGTCCCTCTGCGGCGGCGACGACGTCCACTGGTCCCTCTGCGGCGGCGACGACCCGTACCCACCTGCCGCAAGATGGGACGGGCGACCGGGCCGAATGAGCGAAGGTCCGGGCGAGCACGTGGGGCGCAACGCCTCAGGAGGGAGCTGGGTCTGCCTGCCCGCTGCTCCCGCAGTCGGCCACGATGGAGTTGCCGTTGGGGCAGGCGATGTGGATGCAGTCGAGGAAGTCGACGATGAGGGGGGGCTGCTCTGCGGCGTCGTCGACGAGCTCTTCCGCTTCTGTGTCGGGGCCGGGCCGGGTGGGGGACGGAGGCTCGACAGGCTCGGGCAGCGCACGCGCTTCGTCTGCGGGTGCCGGCTGCTCGGAGGCCTGTCCCAGCGCGTCTCGGGAGACGAACTCGCGGTGATGGACGAGCTGGTGTCTGCGATTGAGGACGTTCGCCAGGTGAGGGTGGCGTGGATCGAAGCCGGCCGACTCTCGCTCAAGTGAGCGCTACGGTTGTGCCGCATCGAGAGGCATCGCGGAGGCGGTGAGCCAGTCGCGTCCCTCGACGAGGCCAACCGATCGGAGCCTGCCGAGATAGGTCGAGTAGGTCCCCGAGGACGGGCTCAGGTCGGCGGCGGTCGAGGCGGTCCCGAGTCATCCTTTGCGGACCCGCGTCGATGAGCACTTTAAAGGATGCGACGGTGTCCGCCCTGGCCGCACCAGTAGGCGACGAGGGCGTGTCCGGAGGGCAGGGGGGCGTCGCTCGCCGCGTAGGTGGCATCGCGCTCGTCCTTCCGACTGCTACACTTTCACGAGTGGAGAGTACTCCTGGAGTGACGCCGACGCACCTGGCGTTGGCGTGGCAGCCCGAATGGGAGGACACGGAGATCTCCCGCTCCGCCACCTCCAGGGCACTCAACGCCTTGGCGGAGTTCGAGACAGCGAGTGGTGAGCCGGTGGCAGTGGGGTTGCTGCTACCAGCGCGTACAGGGCGCCGGCCCAGCGCGAGTTTCGCCTGGACTCTCGAACTGGACCAGGCACCAGAACCTCTAGCCCGGGTTCCCGTTCGTGCGGCGGCCGACTGGTGCGAAGCTCTCGCGGCTGCCGGCTTTCCTTCGAAGCAACACGTTGTTCTCGTAGGGGACGGTGAGCGCGTGGGCGAGGCAAGGAGTTGCGCGGCAGTCTTGGTCGAAACCAACTTCCGAAAGCCCCCATCGCGCGCGTGGGCGTCCATCGCAAAGACCGTTTCGAGCGCGATCCCGTCGGATTTCAACGACGGGATCGCGCTCGCCATGTGGCTTGAGGCACACGAGGATCTGGATGCGTTCCAGGTCTTCGCGCGGACCGAGCGCGAGCTTCGGGGCCGTGCTCGCGTATGGCGACCTGTGGAGTCTCCGAGGCTGGGTGTCTTGAGCGGACTCGAGATTCCGCTTCCTACGGGGGTTACGGTACATCGAGACGCCCGGGGCTGCGTCCGCGGCGTCGAGGCCGAGCCAGTCTCCCCAGCCGACCTTGCCGAGGCTACCGCCTTCGTAGAGGACCTCCTGGCAAGCAATCGCGTGGCACTGCCAGGGCACCCGATGGCGCCCGGCCAGACTCACGAGCTTGTCAACGATGATGGTGGTCGCAGGAGACTGCTTCGCCGCCGGAGGAGTTGACCCACGCGCTGGGCGCACAGGCGAACTGCAGGCGGCGCAGGACCTGTTTGCCGTCCTCCTTGACGACTCGGTGTGTCTTTCCACCCTCCACCGCCCCTGCCCCGCCCGCGGAACCGTCGAAGTCGATTGCACCTCTTGCGACGAGCGATTCCACGAAGCTCCGGACCTCATCCTCCGCCGCCGCGGCGGGCTGTGGAAGAGCGCCGATGATTGCCGGCGCCGCGTGGACGGCACCGACTCGAACGGACTCTCGTGCCGGTGCAACCACGTTGGCGAGCCTCTCCGACAACCCTGTGAGATCGACGTCGCGCGTCAGCGAGGCCTCCGCGACGATGCTGTCTCCGACTTCCACGGCGCGCAGTCCCAACTTCGCCGCGCCTTCTACCTCGAACAGTCGCGCGAGTCCCCGACGCGTCGCGGTGCCGATCTTCGCGGTCATGGCCTTTCGGTTGATCGCTGGGGCTTTTCCATCCAACGCGCTGGTCGGAGACGTTGCCGCAACAGTGCCGACCTGGATCCCGTGGTAGCCAAACGCCTCGACGATGTGGGAGACGTTTGCACCGCCGTTCTGCGCACGGTCTGCGGCGACCATCGACTCCCCGACGCTTTGGAAGAAACGTGGCGTCTCGGGGGCCGATCGTGCACCGGCGATGAGCAGCTTTCCTGCGGTTGCAGCAGCCTTCCACAGCGCGCCTTCGCTCCAAGATGGCTGGTCATTCCACAGTAGCCCCACCAGGTCATAGAAGCACCCCGTGAAGACGCGAGCGAAACTGTGTATCTCGCGGGTCAGCTCCGTGGGCGGCCTCGAGAGAGGCAAGGTGGACGGAAGTTGCCAGACGAACCAGTTGAACGCATGTCGAGGAGCGCCAGCGGGATGACTGGCCCCATACTGGTGCCGTACGCCGTCTGCGAGGTCTTCCGCTGTGGCCTCGACGAAGTTCACTTTCCATAGCGACGGGGCGGCTGCGATCAGCGCCCGGCGAGTGCGCTTGTCATCGAGCGCTGTCAGGATCGCCCAGATGTCTCCGAAAGCTTCATGAAACGCGTTGACTTCGGTGAAGTAGGAGTCCCAGACATCCGGACGAATGACATCGAACAAGGCGTGTCCGGCCTCGTGTGCAACGACGTCCGTACTCGCTCCGGTATATGTCACCTTGGCTCCGGTCCGATACTCGAAGAAGGCGAGGCTGCTGCGGTTGTAGTAGGCGTTGAGGTCCACGCCAGCGTTGTGTTTGAGACGGAGGCGACGGCGGCCACGTGCCCAGCGAGCGAGTGGGCCGTCGAGTCGTTCCCAGGTTTCCACGGCAGCGAGAGCGGCCTCCCGACACTGCCAATAGAGAAAACCATCGGTGCCAGGGTTGTATCTGTCCTCCGCAGGACTGGACGCGTAGGTGAACCCGGCAAGGGTTCCGGGTCGGTCGACTCGCGGTTTTTTCGCCTGCATCGCAGGGGCACCAGCCAGTGGATCGTTTGGAACGTAGTTGATTGCCATGCGAGTCCTCGGGTCCTTCGGTTCGTGTTGGTGTCTGTCGAACTATCGCGAGTCAGGCCGAAGAGCTTGAGATGCGAGTTTTAGATCGGGACAGCCCAACCCAACCTCGGCAGACTCAGTTGACTGTCACGCTTCTAGTGGGCGCTGGGCCGGAACGTGTCCCTCACCACTGGTAGTGACCATGGCGGCAGAATCCGTCACGATATTCTCCTCCGACTTGGCCTGACTCTCCGAAACAAGGGAACAATCCCCTTGCCGGCAGTTCCAGGCCAGACCGTCCCTTCGTGCATGGAATACGTCGAGCTTTGGGTCTCGCCGGACGAGGACAAGTCCTCTTGCTCGGGACCCGCGGGAGCGACGACGAGGCGGAGGCACCAGATAGTGCTGGGAAGAGGCCGAGCAGCCTCTTTTACACCGGTCAAGGGGCCGCCCCCGCATCGCCGGCTTGGTAGGTGGTCAAGCTCAACGACTTCGGCGGCAAGACCGGGCGCTTACGTCGATCACACAACGTGACGTTTTCAAGACACCGCCGTAGCGGATAGCATCCCCTCGCGGCGACAGCAGGCGCCCAGAGAACGAGACCCCCATGGCATCCCCCGCGCGCGAACTCTCCAGCATCAACTTCGAATCCATGCTCGGTGGCCCTCTCGTCGCTGTCATCAATGCGCAGGCCCAGTCGGCGATGACTTCGGTGAACTTCATCAAGTCCGTTGGATTCAAGCCCGTCATGGACGACGACGGCAACATCGTGCAGGGGGCGGTCGGCGACCCCATCTACGTCAGCTTCAAGTACCCCAAAGAGGTCGCCCCCTACCAACCGGCGGAAGATGCCGCGGTGGTGTTCGTGCGAGTCGATGTCCAAGGTGATGGCTACGACGACAACGCTCCGCCGGCGGTTACCGTCGCGGCTCCTGGCGGATCGGGCGAGACAGCCACGGCGACTGCGACCGTCTCGGGTGGCAAGGTCACCGGAGTCACCATTGACAGCCCCGGCAGCGGCTACACCTCCGCCCCGACTGTGACCATTGCGGCCCCTTCCAGCGGGACGACCGCGAGCGCGACCGCCATTTTTCGTGCGGCGAAGGATGCCAAGCGGGCCCAATACGCGGACATGAAGCTCGAGGTTCCCATCCTCACCATGCTTCCTATCCCCTTCATCCGCGTCGAAGAGACCACCATCGACTTCAACGCAAAGATCAACTCCGTCGAGGAGCGAAAAACCGACAGCAGCTTCAAGATCGACGCGTCGCTCGAAGTGGCGGGCAAGTACCCACCGATCTTCTCGGCGATCAGCGCCAAGCTCAAGGTCAGCACCTCGTACCAGAAGAACACGAGTTCGGGCTCAAAGGTCGACCGCACCTACTCCATGGCCGTGCACATCCGGGCCGTTCAAGATGAAATGCCCGCAGGTACCGAGCGCATCTTGGGCATACTGGAAGACGCGATCCGTTCCACGCCGGCCGACTCCTAGGGCCCTCTTCGCAAGCCCATGGCGCAACTAAGCGACCTACTCGGCGGTCTACTCTCCGAGATGACGCGTGCTCGCCTTCAAGCCGACTTGGAGGCAGCTCGCGTCGCCGAGATCTATCGTTCGCATCCTTTGCTGGAGGAGATGCCCGTTCCGCGGTTTCGTCTTCCGGATGTGACCGTCGACCTGCCGTTGCTGGTGGACGAGGTCAAACCTCGCGGCGAGAAACCGCGCGTAGCCGCCCCGACGCGAGCCGCCATGGCGAGGGCTCTGAAACGCGGCCGAGATGCGAGCGCTCTTCGGCCTCAGCTCGAGGCGCACAGCATTGATGAGGAGGAGCTGCTCCGCGCGTTCGAGCCAACAGTCCGAGGAAGGTGGAGTCGTGCGGTCTCCCGAGATAGGGCTACCGAACTGAACTCCGAGCTCGCGCGTGAGCTGACCGACCGCCTCTCAAGCATGCTCGGCCAACTCGACGCCCGCGAGTTCGACGCTAGACGCTTCCGCGAGGGCGTCCTTGAGGAACTGGAGAACCACAGCCTAGTGAAGAGCTTTGAGAGCGCCCAGGTCTTCACCACAGCGCTCACCCGTCAACTGCGCGAAGCCGGAGAGTTTGGCGCGGTAACCCGAATCTCGGTGACCTTCAAAGAAGACGGCTTCGAATACGTCAAAGTCGAGCGCGACGACGGCAGCGTCGACAGGAAACTGATTCCGGAGTGAGGGCCCATCGTGCTGCAGCTGGCGCAGATTCAATCGATCCAGGCACAGCTCCGGAAAGTCCCGGCGCTTGTTGACGCGCAGCAGGCCCGCGATAGCCGCTTTCCGGCCCTGGTCGTGACCTGGCTGCGGGATAGCGAAGCCGCCATGGAAGCGGCCCGGCTTCATGCCGTCGGCAAGGTTGCCGCCGTACGCAGTCGTCTCCTCACTTCACTGCACGGTGGCTCGATTGAAGGCGGCGAGCGAAAAGGACGCATTCGTCACAAACAGCGTGAGGCCGAGGGCTCGATGGCGATCGCCGAAGCCCAGCGTGTGATGAGTGGGGCCATCAACAAACGCTTGGAGCAGGTCGCTGAGGCCCGGGACATAGCGATGCGAATCGTGGCCGTCGCGCGGGTCAAGGGCTACATTGAAAAGGCTGCAGGGCTCCGAGGTCACCAAGCTTCCCTGGAGTTCCTGCAACAGGCCCTGTCCGCGGATAGCGACACCGCGGCCGCCCTCGTCCACATGACGGGGATCTTGGGGCCCGTGGACAGCCTCGTCGTGCTCGACCAGAGCCTTCCCGAACTTGTCCCGGACGAGCGGATGCAGGCGAACTGAGATGTTGCGGGGCTCGGTGGGGAGGGGTGGCAAGAACCAGCGTGAGGACGTGCGCGAGGTTCAGACTCGGCTCAACCGAAACGCCGCCGAGCCCAAGCTACGGGTCGACGGGAAGAGCGGCTCTAAGACCGAGCGTGCCATCGAGCGGTTTCAACTCCGCATCGTCAAGATGCGCAGCCCAGACGGGCGTGTAGACCCCGGCGGGCGAACCTACCGGGAGATGCGCAGGCGCACCGGCAACGACCCCGCCAAGAGGTCCCCCTCGCCCAAGTCCCCCGCTCCGGCCGAGCGGGCAGAGCACCGGAGCGAGCGACGAGCCTTCGTCGACCCCCGCGTCAGAGAGCAAGCCAACACCAAGCGCATCATCGACACCATCTACCCCCACTTTCGTGGGACCAAAGCCAGAGTCATCTCGGGCTGGCTATCGGATAGCGACCTCTTTTGGAAAGTGAACTACCACTGGGAGTACCTCCTGTGGATGGTCGACCACAGCCTTACGTTCTCGCTGTCCAAGGCTCACCTCCAGCGTCTTCAGACCGTTCGCTCCCAGCTACTCGCCCACTCCCCCAGACCCGCCAGCGGCTACCGAACCAGCGCCACCGTTGGAAAGCCCGAAGACAGCTCGAGCGTCAAGGTCTTCGACGCTCGCTACCGAGTCGTCAAGCAGCAGAAGCGAGAGTTCAAGACCCTTACGCGAGACGCCGGACTGGCAGAGAAGAGCAATCGCTCGAAGTCGACTTTCCATCTCGCTGCTGCCCCTGTGGCGCATCCAGGCACGAGCAAGCACAACTCGGGCTACGCCTTGGACATCAAGGGGCCAGCGCAGGAGATCCGTTCGGTCTGTCGGCGGCTTGGGGCGACTCTCATTTTTGACGAGAAGAGCCACGTGCACGTCGAGTTCAAGAACGGTGTGTCGGGTTAGCTGGTGTTTGGGTTTGGGGTCGGGGCGCGAGCAGTGAAACGGCAGGAGGCTCGGGATGGCGCTCTGCTCCTCCAGCGGTTCGTGGACTGGATCGGCGAACTCGAGGAGCTGGCCCAGATGCCGGGCGGTGAGCGCGCGTTGGGGCCTCTCCTGTCTTACGTGGTCCGTGTGTCGTCCGACCTGCAGCTCGAGCAGTTTCGTGCCATTCTCAAGGTGCGAGCACCCGCTACGGAGTCGATCACGATGACCATCGCAGAACAGCTTCTTGCCGAGGGCATGGCCAAGGGCGTGGCCCAGGGAAAGGCCCAGGGGGTTGTCGAGGGGGAGCTGCGCCGCGCCGGCGGCTCTGTCCTGACGGTGCTCAAGGCGCGGGGCCTGAGCGTGTCCGCAGAGGTCCGTTCGGTTGTCAGGACCTCGATGTCCTGCAGCACTGGTTGACGCGGGCGGTTGCTGTTGCGTCGGCGGACCAGATCTTCGAGGGGTGACCCCTCCCTTGCCCTCGCGTTGTGTCCTGGCGAGGGGGCCGGCCAGTGGTTCGACGAGTTGCGCGAGCGATCGACGCTGAATGGCAGGCTTCTCGCGCCTCTTGTGAAGCGGTCGTCGGAGCGGGCGCTGGTCCCCTCGGCGAGGCTGTTCGGGAGGTCGTCGCTGCGGTCGAGGAGGGGCCTCCGAGTCTTCCGCGGGTTGAGCGGGCGGTGGGCAGGTGGGCAGGCTGCGGGAGATGTTTGGCGTCGACTCGCTCGCCGCGACTAGGCTTCGGTCACGTTTCGCCGCTGAAACATGACTGAAGGGGCCATCGGGACCTACAGCGCGTCCTTCAGGAATGACGCGTACCGCTCCAGCGCCGAGCGGCGGCCGTCTTCGTCGACGAGCCGACAGCCCCATTGTGGCGCCCCTTTGTTGATGTTTCGGGGGTGGGGAGGCAGGTGTTCTGCTAGCCCTGCATCGACGATACGGTTGATCACGCGGGCTGCGATGGTGAGCTGCTGAGCGTTGAGAGAATTCTTGAAATCATCGCCAACGTGTCCTTGTCTAGATTCGAGGATGATTCGCTTCAGCATCGACGCTTCGCGGCCCGATACGCGACGCAGGAGGAGCCCCGCGTCTCTGGCAAGTTCCGCTCCGATCTTCCGGGAGAGAGACTCTGCGGCTACTCTGAGGTAGGCCGGACGAGCATGGTCGTGAACCTCGAATGTCAGGTCGTTGAGGTGTCCGAGTAGCTCGTGCACCCGCTTGGGATCGTCAAGGATCGCTTCGAGACGTTCTTTGGCCTGTTCCTCGTTCTCGGAGGCGCCAAAGACAGCTAGCAGGTCCCAGAAAGCGCGTCTGTACTCGGTTTCGCGGTACTCGGTGAGAGTGCCGATGGCGGCGTCTCCTAAATCTTGGAGCCATCCGGGCAGGAGTGGTCCTGTCCGCGCGAGTTTCTGCCCTGGTGTTCGAAAATCGTCTGAGTTCGACATGTCCGGCTCGCAGAGCAACACACGGCAGCCCGCGGTTCCATCGTCTTCAGTCACGTTTCTACGATATCTCGTGATCGAAGCGCGGGGCGGGGAGGGCGATGGGCTCGGCCGGCGTCGAGTCGACCCGGGTGACCTCGACTTCGAGCTCGGGCTCACGGCCACCAGGGGTCGAGGGTCCAGACCGCGAACGCGGTCCGGTGGGCGTGGTCCCACGCCGAGACGGCTCGGAGCGAATCGAAGCGACCTAGTCGGCCGTCGTTCTCGGCGTCGAGTTCCTCGAAGTCGTCCTGGTTCCAGACGCCGAGGATGAAGCGGGCACAGTGGCGCTCGGCGTCGGTGTGGAGGTGTTCGACGCTCCAGCGGTAGAGCAGGTCCGGGTCCCACGGGTCGATGCCGTCGGCCTTGGCGAGCGCATGGAAGGCGCGGGCGAGAGTGGCGATGGCCAGACGGTTGTCGCCGTTGACCATTTTTGGGTGCGAGCGAGCGCGGCTTGCTTCCGGGCACGGGCGACCGCGATGTCGAGCATGGGGCCAGTGTACGGCCGGCGCGGTCGGTCGCATTTCGGCTCGGTGCCGGTTTCTCCTTTTAACGGGGATCGCGGCGTGCGATCATGGGGTCGTCATGCAGCTGGCGATCGACTTCTCGGCGTGTTCTCGGGCTTCGGTGCCGGAGTCGTCGACGCCGAGCCCGCGGCGCGTCTCGACGCGGCCGCCCGAGGTGTACACGCGGGACGAGGTGCAGCGGCTGCTCGACGGGCCGCTCGGGCGGAACGAGCGAACCCGGACGCGGAATCGGGCGCTGCTGGTGGTGATGTGGCGAGCTGGACTCCGGGTGAGCGAGGCGCTGGGCCTGCGCATGGATGACCTGCGGCCCGAGGAGGGCGGCGTCTGGGTGCGGCGAGGGAAGGGCGGCAAGCCTCGGCTAGCGGGGATGGACCCGGAGTCGTTCGATGCGCTACAGCCGTGGCTCGAGCTCCGCGACGAGCTCGGACTGGATCCCGCTGGGCGGTGGTCTGGGGCTCGGTCCGCCGGGCAGGAGGGGGACTCCTGATGTCGGTTGGTCACGAGATCACTGATCTGACGCGGCGGAACATCTTCGACGAGCTTGCTCTCGATGATGCGGACTGGTCAGGTGTCTTCAGCGATGCGGAATTCCTGGAACGGCTCTACGACCTTGAGCAGATTGAGTCCACGGACCACCGTTTCCCGAACGCTTTTGGGGACATCGACATGCACACCAATCAGTTTCACGATTGGGGTCGCGACTGGATATTCCGCGACGAGCGTTTCGGCCTCCTTCGATGTCCGGACTGGCAGCTTCTGAGCTTCCTGTGCGAAACACTGCATCCTATGGTCAGGAGGGGCGATAACGAGGCGCCACGGCTGGCAGCGATGTTCAACGGTCATCTGCTGCGTGACGGTTGGCATCTGGTTCCAAGTGGCGAAATCTCGGGCCACCCTGTCTATGCCGGCGCGCGAGTTCTTGCTCAAGCTCCGGACGCTGCGGTTCTCAAGACGGCAACGAGTCACCTGGACCGCGGGAGCCTTGCACGACTCATCACACGGCTGCAGGACGGTTGTGCTCGGGACCCTGAGCAGGCGATCGGGCAGGCCAAGAATCTGGTGGAGGCTGTCTGCAAGACGATCATCGAGGAGCGAACTGGAGCTGAGGCTCCGAACGATCTCAGGCTCCATCAACTTGCGGGGAAGACTCGCGAGTTGTTGCGGCTGCTGCCAGAGGAGGTGGACGCTGATGACCCCGCTGCCGAGCATATCAAGGCCCTTCTTGGTCAGCTGTCTTCGATCGTCGAGCGGCTTGGCAGGCTGCGAAACATCTACGGGGATGGCCACGGACGCTCTGCATCGGTCGCAACGCTGGAGGTTCGTCATGGTCGACTCGCAGCTCATGCCGCAATCGGTCTCGCGACGTTTCTTCTGGAAACGCACGACGATCAATGACGGGTGAGAGCTGCGAAAAAGGACCCATATTCACAACAGCGAGATGCGACGGAGCTAGACACCGTCGGAGGGCCCCTGCGGGCCCTCTTCTGATGGCCCATCCGACCGCCGTTTTCCGCAGCTCGTCGCTCGAGCGCTACGAGCCTCGTCGAGTCCGTCGCTTCTCGACGATGACCGGGGCGTGCTGTTGGGACGACGGCACCAGTACCCGCGCGAGTGGCTCGGGCTCTTGCTCCGCGAGGAGTTCTCCGATGAGACAGCGTTGAGCGCGGCGTTGGCGGCGATTATGAACGTCTACAACGGGATGGTCCGGTGTCTCGACGAGGGGAGCCTGCCGATACACGGCTTCCAGACGTTCGAAGAGCTGGGAGAGTGGGCCGCCGGGTACGTCGAGGTCGCCATGGGCGACGAGGTTTGGGCGAGCGACGACGAAGCCTTGAACGAGATGAACGTCCTCGTGTCGTTCGCAGGCCTGCCGCAGCTCGTGCAGCTCGAGCCGGCGGTCCTCAGAGATCGGGTCGAGAAGCTCGCTGAGTTGATGACGGTGGAAGAGGCCTCGGGGATGGCGGTGCGCCTCGCGGTCTTGTTACACGGCTACTGGGCACCAGCGCGGCGCGCAGGTGCGGAGGAGGCGTCGACGACGTTCCGGCGTTCGGAGCCGAAGGTCGGCCGAAACCAGCCGTGCCCGTGCGGGAGTGGGAAGAAGTACAAGCGATGTTGCGGGCGCAACTGATGGCGCCTCGTGTCGAGCCCGAAGGGCCGTGAGCCCGCCGGGGGGGCGGAGCAGGCGTCGACTATGTCGCCCAGTACTTCGTCGCCCGGGCCTTGCCGGAGAACCTGGCCTTACCCGCCTCGATCAGGCGGCTGAGTGTCGTCCGGGCCTGAAGACCGGAGCCGCCACACGCTTCGATGACTGCGCTGGCCGGCTGCGGGCTGCTCTTGCTGGAATGCTCCTTGAGCCACGCCCTGACTGCCGCGTCGTAGGCAGCACGGCCCTCCGCGGTGCGGGTGTTGACGCCCTTGCTGGGAGCCTTGGATTTGGCCTTCGGGGTCGGGGACTTGGGAACCTTCGCAGGTTTGGCCTTTGGCGCCGAGGCGCGCTGCTTCGACGCGAACGCCACGATGTCGGCCACGGAGGTGCCGGTCTTAGCCGAGAGTTCGGCGAGGGTCATCGAGCCAACGAGGGATTCCAACGGGTTCATGGGGCGGAGCCTACAAGGAGTCCGGTTGGCTTGGATACTGGACACGAACTCGAGGGCCAGGCATTTGCCGCTTGCCGCGGGTCCAACGAGTCGATGTGCCTCGCCAAACCGGTCGCCGAGAGTCTCTTCTCCACGCTCAAGACCGAACTCGCCCCCGCGGTCTTCGAGCGGCAGTACTGGGCGGTGTGACCTGAAGGGCGATGCTTGCTCGGTCCGGCCCCGCTCAGAAAGGCGACGTGTCGTGAGGGGGACGGTGAAGCTCCCCGTGATTGCCTCATCGTTCTCGTTGGACTTGCGGAGCCCAGATCACGCTGTTGCCTGGGATGCCGTGCTCGTGCGGAAGTGCAAGGCGCGACGGCGCAACGCGCAACGGGTCGGTTCATGGAGCTGGAGTCGGAGTGAATAGGCGCGGCCGCGCTTCCTGGTGAGGGGTCGTAGACTGGGGCATGCGCTTCAAGAAGCCGTTTGTCGCCTCCTTCAATCAGGTGAAGATCACGCGCGAGGGGGAGGTCGCCGTCATTGAGTACGCCGATGAAGATGTCGGCGGTACAAACCTGGCCCTTGGTCCGAATATCCACGGCATGACGGACCAGGACATCCTCGACGCCCACAACCGGATCATCGAGACGATGAACGAGTTGCGGGCGACGTCGGAGCACATCGCCCGGGAGATCCCATGGACGAACCCATCGACTTTAAGAGTGTGCGCGAAGACTTCCGAGCGCGTCTGAATCTCGCAGGCCTTGCCCGCTCGCAACCCCCCACGGTGCGGCAGTTCATTGAGGCCAACGATCCCGAGCATCTCCGTGCGGTGCTTGAGTCGCGGAGGGAAGACGCTGTCCCAGAAAGCGCGCTTGGGACAAGCATCCTTGAGCGAATTATGGGTCGCAACGACCTGCAGCCCGTTCGCTTCCTCGCGTTAGGAGCGGCCGCCGCTCGCGCTGTATGCCGCATTGAAGTCCGATCCTCGTGGGGGGCTCCGCTTGGCCATGGGAGCGGTTCGATGGTGTCTCCGCGGCTGCTGTTGACGAACCACCATGTAATCAACAGCTATGCGCGCGCCCAAAACTCCGTCGCTGAGTTCGATCTCTATGATTCCGCGCCCGGCGTCCCGAGTGCGGCCGTCACGTTTCGTTTTCGCCCAGAGGATTGTTTTGTCGCCGACCCAACCCTCGACTACGCATTGGTGGCCGTCGAGCCAGAGAACGCGGCTGGCGTCGCACTCCGATCACGGGGCTGGCTAGGTGTTCGCGGGGACCTTCCGGCGCCACTCAAGAAGCAGCGCGTCAATATCCTGCAGCATCCGCAGGCGCGTGCCATGGAGGCCGCGATCCGGGACAACGAAGTCAGCGACATCCTCGGTGATTTTGTCCACTACCTCACTGACACGGAGCCTGGCTCGAGCGGTTCGCCGGTGTTCGACGACGAGTGGACGCTGACGGCGCTCCACCATTCCAGCGTACCGGGTGACGTTGGCTGGGTCGCCAACGAGGGTATCTTGCTCAGCGCAATCGTTGCCCATCTCCGCCAGCTGTCGCCGAAGCTACCTGCTGAGCATCAAGCTCTCGTCGATGGGATGCTCGCGGGGAGCGGCTCGAAGGGCGTGACCGTGCCATCGCCAGCCGCCTCTGTGTCAGAGCGGACTGTCTCGCAGTCGGTGGAGTTGCGAATGTACGAGCCTAGGACTGAGACGATCATTGGCGGTCCTGTCCAGGTCGAGATAGGGCTGTCCGAACCGGCGCTGGTCCCAAGACCACCGGTCGACGAGCCGGCGCCCGTAGTGGGCGCTCCACCGTCAGCCTCTGTGGACTACTACGACGCCGAAGCCGATGCGGACGCGCGAAACGAGTTTTACGGCCAGGTCGAGCCTGGGCCAGACCCTAGCGAGAGTTACCGCGTCCTCGGTGCCCTTGTGCGGAGCAAGCACCGGCCGATCCGCAACTACAAGACCGCACGCCTGAGTCACCTCTACCCCAGTGTTGACCTCCATCCTGACGGCAAGCTGCGCAGCGTCTACTCGCGCAAGACCTTCGAGGTCGCAGAGGTCATCGAGGCTGAAATGCTCGTCGAGGCGGCCCACCGTGCGCGAATTCGAGAACTCGCGGCCCGTGAGGGCACCTCGTCAGAGGAACTTGGCGAGCTTCTCGAAGGCCTCGAGAGTGCCATGCCCTTCAACTGTGAGCACGTCGTCCCGCAGTCATGGTTTGGCCGCGAAGCCACTCGCAAGTGCGACCTTCACCATCTGTTCACATGTGACCCCGGTTGCAACTCGTTTCGTAGCAATCTCCCGTTCCAGGATTTTTCGGATGAGCGTGCTCGGGCAGACTGCGGTCGCCGTGAGGGGAACGGGTTCGAGCCGCTCGCGAACAAGGGGGCGGTAGCGAGGGCGACAATGTACTTCTTGTTGAGGTACCCAAGGTCGATCGGGGACCGCAGCCAGGAGATGCAGGAGCATGCGATACCTATGCTGCTGGGGTGGCATGAGGCGGAGCCGCCAGGGGATTGGGAGCGGCACCGAAATGCGGAGATCTATCGAGTGCAGGGGAACCGGAACCCGTTTGTAGATTTTCCGGGGTGGGCTCGGAGCATCGCGCTGGTCGAGGGAGTGGCGTGATTCTGCAGGGTCTGGCCCATGTGGAACAATGGGAACGGATCCGGCGCTAAGCGGCGCTGCTGCCGCTACGTGCCGACGGGGTTCCTCTCGCTTCAGGCTTCGAACGGGCGAGAGCGTCAGTCCAAAATGCGCCGCACCGATGTTCGACCGATACCGAGTCGCATGATGCCCGAGGAGTATAAGCCTACCGCCAAAGACCCCCCCCGAGGGCTTGTTGTGCCGCCACGATCTCCGAGTGCACATTCGGCAGCTTCGCTTTGATCGCGTCGAGAATCGCCACGACGGTCGGCCCGAAGTTTTCGACGCAGATCTCATGGTTCCGGAGGCTGACCGGTTTCGCGAGATCCCGAGCACCGCGATGTAGCGCGACGACCTGCCACTTGTCGTCGAGGACCGGCGCGCCGGACGACCCCCGATCGGTATCGGTGAGATACGACAGTGACGACGCGTTGCCGAACAGGACGAAGTTGTCGCGAAACCCGAGGCGCATTGGCTCGCCGTCGGGATGTTGCAGCACGTTGACGCGCTGACTCAGCTGGAAGCCGCGAGGGCGCTGGTGCGCCGCCTTGGCGAGCCGAAGCGGCGGTCTGGCGGGCTGAAGCGATGATAGCCGTAGCACGGCGAAGTCTCGCTCGGCCGAAGCGTCTACAGCGACGAGCTCGGTCACCGTGCGGGAGAGCGACTCGGCATCTTCGTCGATGACGTCGAACTCGACCTTGGCGTTCATCGCCTGCGCCTCGAAGTCCGCGATCGTCGGCGCGTCTTCATCGGGGGCTCTCGCTGCGATCACGTGAAAGCTCGTGATCAGCAAGTCCGGAGCGATGAGCCACCCCGTGCCCCGGGAAACCTCGGGCGTGTCACCGTCCATCAGCTGCTTGCCGTTGCCGAATCGCGGGACGAGCAGCCGTGCGACCGAGCGGGACGCCATCCACCCCTGCTGCAAGAATCCGACGCTGACGGTTTGGTCCTTGGCGCCGATCTGCGCCTCGGGCGTCAGACTCATGCCCTTGGCTTCGTCTTCGGTGATGGGCGGAAGGTCGCTCGGAGCCTCGACGTCGGCGCCGGGAAAGACCTGGAGATACTTGTTGAACACCGCGACGGCGTCGTTGTTGCCGCGCGCCAAGAACTTCGCTTCCCGTAGCCACCGCTCCAGCGGAATCTCACCGGTGACGAGATTGCGAACCTTATTGAGCCGACGGAGCGTCCGGCGGATGCGCGTCGTGGGGTCGCCGTGGGTCTCGAGCGAGTTCCCCCATGTGCCGAGCGCCCCAATCAGCACGTCGAACTTCGCATCTTTGCCGTGCCCCTCGTCGATCTGCGCCGCGGAGAGCTCGTCGATCGCGTGCGGGTCAGAGACCCAATGCGTCCACTTTGGGACCGCGACGGTCGGTTGGGGCGGCGGAACCGGTTGTGACGGTGCGGCTGGCGCTGCAGTCGCTCCCGCGGTGAACATGGCCGCAACGCGATCGATGTCACCGCGCCTGCCAGGCAGGACGTCCCGAAGCGACTCGAACAGAGCGTCGTCGATGAGACCGCGGCGGTTGGCCGCGTCCGCGACGTCGAACGCGACCTGCGCCAGCGATCCGCCCCTGCTCACGGCGTCGCTCACCGCCGGCAGGTTCCTGGCGACGAACCTCTTCAGCTCATCCACGGTGAATACAGTCTTGAAGAGTTCTTCGAGCTGGGCGACGGGCATCACACCACATCCAAGTTGATCAGTTTCGGGTTGAGAAGGTCTGCCACGACCGCGCCCGCATCCGCACCGTCGTCGCCGTGGTCGATCGCGATCGCCATCGCATCGCCAAAACGCTCGTACCGGATCGCGTTGCTCGCGAGACTGCTGTAGTCGAAGTCGTTCGGGTCGAGGCCCACGGTGCTCGCGAGCTCACGCAAGGGGTTCTTCGCGGGCTCGGACCTACCGACCCGCTCCAGCAGTCGCTGCAGTTTGAAGGCATCGGGCACGAACGCCTCGATCTGGGCCCGGTTGGCGAGCGCCTTGGCTCCCTTGCGCAGCGCCTTGGTGCGCGTCGGTCCCAGGGTGGCCATGATTCGCACGCTACGAGCCTGGTCCGAACCGAGCACCTCGTCGTCCATTCGAACGAACTTGCCCATCAATGCGTCCTTGGCATCGTCAGCGGTGCCGGATAATTCCTCCTCGGCCCGCACCAAGACCTCCAGCGCTTCGAGCTCAGTCTCGGCGGGAGCCCGCGGCGTCTCCTGGACCAGCGCCACGTAGCGGCGCACGTCTTTGATTGCCCCCGCGGCACGTGACGCTCGCGCCCCCAGCAAGGCCAGCGATGCGACCATCTTCGGGTCATCGCTCGTCGTCGGGTCGTCGAGTGCCTTGGCGACCAGCTTGCGCGCCTCGTCATGGGCTCCCAGCAGGCAGTGGGCCCGGGCCTCGAGAAGCCGCAGCTCACTTCCGGGCAGACGCTCGGGCCGCTCGCGGAGCAACCGGAGCGCCCCCTGGTAGTCCCTCGTCTCGAGGTGTAGCTGCACTTCGTTCGCCGTGTGGGCCTCCCACTCGGCCTGCGACCGCTGCCCCTCGTCTCGGTCCCCGCGGCCGATCTTCGGGCCGAGCCACGCCCGGGCGCGCTTGGGCAGCGGTTCGTCCCACGACCGTCCAACGCGCGCCGCGACCTCCGCATCGAGCGAATCCGTCTCCGTGGGTGGATCATCCAGCATCAGGCGGTGGTAGATGGTTTCGCTGACCGCGATCGCGTCGGAGCGTCCTTCGTAGAACGCGATCGCCCGCAGGTGGATCGCTTCGACGATGTCCTTCGATGGTGTCCCGTCGTCCTTTGCCAGCCGGAGCATATTCTCCCGCACGTCCTGACGGTGGCGCAGGGCCTCTGTCTCGCCGGCTGCCGTTTCGTCGGGCTCGAACATGTCGACTTGGTTTCCCAGTCGAGCGAACAACTCACCGGCCTTCTCCGCTGGCACGTCGCAGAAATCCGCGAGCACCTCGGCGATCACTCCCGGCGTCACGCGGCGAACGACGAGTCCCGGGTGGGCCAAGTTCTTGACGTCGCTGTCTCTGATATGCCCAAGGATTCGGTTGTAGAGCCGCCCCTGAACCTGCAGCTCCCTTGCCTTCATCAGAGCGCTGAGCCGCGCCGATATCGTGAGCACGTCACTTTCGCCTAGGCCCGCTTTCTTCACCGCGCGCGCGGCCAAGCGCAGGGTCAGTGGGCTCCTGCCGAGCCGGTCTACGATGAGCTCGCGGAGCTTCGTATCGGCGACCCCCAGCGCCCCGAGCACCGACTGGGCATCGTCGCGCGGGAGTACGGGTAGCTCGGTTGTCGCAACGTCGGTCCACTGGGGCACACGGGCGCGCCCGCACACGATCGCACGGGTCTGAGGGTAGGCCTCGGCGATTGCGTAGAGGACCTCGCGGATGAACGCGACCGCTCGCTCGCCTCGCGCCTGCACCTGCTCGAAGGTGTCGATGACGACGAGGAACGGAGGCTCAGATGTCGGAAGCTGCCGGAGTCCGTCCGCGAGCACTTCACACATCTGGGCGAGCGTGCTGCCGCGAACGTCGTTGAATGGCTCGGCGTAGGTCGATCGGTCTCCGGCGAGCGCCGACTCGAGACCTCCGAAGTCCGCGGCCGCAGGATGCGTGGTGTACAGGAGCGAGAGCTCTCTCGCGATCCGCTCGATCAAACCCGCTTCGTTGAGGACCGGCAGCGATGGGTCGTCGCAGTCGAGATAGACCCACGGCACCGGGAACTCCGTGTAACGATCGACCTTGAGCAGCAAGGCACCGAGCAACGCGGACTTCCCCGTGCCTCCCTGCCCCCATACGACGCGGATCCGCGGGTCCGGCGATGGCACGACCGTGTGGTTCTCGAGCTCCTCTATGTCGTCGACACGCCCGCGAAAGTGCTCGCCGACGAGGCGTCGCAGCGGTGCGATACGACGCTGGCGCTCTGCGAGGGCCGCGATGAGGTCTCGATCGCCGATGTCGGCGTCTGTGAGCTCGAGCCAGGTGGTCACCTCCGTTAGCGCGGCGAGACGGGGTGGGCTGAGGCTCCGAAGCTCGAAGTTATTGGGGGCGGGGCCATCAGCCGCGCGACGAACCCACTCTCCGTGTTCCGGATCTATCTCCGCATTGGCGGCCAGTGCCGCCTGTAGCTCGCGGCTGCCCCATAGCTTCGCAAGCCACTCGCGGCGGACCTCGAGACGCAGCGACCACTGACCGTCTCGATGCTCGTTGCACAGATCGGCGAGATCCCACGCGTACCCGGTGGGATCGGCACTCGAGGGTTCGAGGGCCGCAGGATCGAACTTGTCGAGGACAGCTGCCGCGGACAACCATGCGTCGGCCGGCGAAACGAGCCCGCCTTCGGAAGCCTCGGCGAACAGGGCCTGTAGCTCACTCGCGAACGCTTGCTCCTCCGCATCAACGGGCGAAGGCTGGTCAGCTGGATCGGACGTCGTCGACTCCCCCCGAAACAACTCTCGAACGGCTTCGATGTCGTCCGCTCGCCCAGAACGCTCCTTCATCAGCGCATCGAAGGTGTCATCGATCAGGCCGCGGCGCTCGAGTGCGTCCACGAGGTCGAACGTCACCTGCGCAAGCGAGCCACTGAAGTTGACGACGGACAGAAGCGACGTTCCCGCGGTCCGTGCGACGACACGCTTCAGCTCCTCAACGGTGAACAGACTCATGAACAGATCCGCCAAGGCGGCCGTCGGACTCTGTGCCATCTCAGCCGGCCCCCTGCGCAAGGTTCGCGAACCTCGGCATCAGCAATCGAACTCTCCCGTTCAGGATCCGCATGCGGGTCGGGCCATCCTGCAGCCCTTTAATGACTTCCTGAGCCGCACGTCGGTACCGGAAATCCGCCAACCCGGGGTACTGCTCCTTCAGCCACTCCTGGACCATGTCCGCCCCCACATGCTCGAGCACGTAGGGCGAAACGGTGATGCCGACATCGCGAAGTCGCGTGGTGTCGTAGCCGAGAAGCACCAACCTCAGGCGCATGTGGGGCGGCTCGCCGAGCGCTTCCGGAGCCGTGACGCGGCTCGCGAGCGTGTTGACGAACGTATGAAACGGCTGGGCGAGCGGCGTGGAATCGAATCCCTCCAGGAGCACCAGCCCCGGGTGCTCCCGCCGCGGGGTTTCGAAGGCGATCCATTCCGCCAGGTCTTTGGCCCAACGATCATGGTCTTCATGGGTTGGTGGCTCGGTGGTCAATCCGAGACCCGTGGCGATATCGACCGCCACCGCACCGAGCAGATCCACCGGCGCACCGGCGCTGACGGACGAGTGCCCGACCCGGATTTCGGAATCGAGTGCGGTGAGCCCCTCACAGTACTCGCGCAGGTAGGTTCGCCCGCTCCCCAAACCTCCTTCGACCACACAGATCGGCGGGCCCTCTTCCTCACGGAAGCTGGGCAGGATGCGGGTTCGAAAGTACTTGCGGTCGAGGAACGGATGCCCGGCCTTCACCACCGCCGGGTTCGACGCCCTCACCGTCCACAGTGACGGCTCGTTCTCCAACCGCTGTTTGATCTCGAGGAGCTCGGCGTTGGTCTGGTCGTCGGTCAAGTGAATCACCCTGCAGAGCAGCGAAGGCGTCTCGGCGCTCAGCGCCTTCGCCACAACCCACTTGGCACGGTCGTATGCGACCGACACTGACGGCACCTTCTTGCCGAGATCTGGCCCGACGAGATCATCCACACGATCCGTGGACGGGTTGAACCCCAGCCACCGATGCACCCACCCCCGAAGGACTTTCTCCTGCGCGTCCGATAGCACGCCGCCCTCCCTAGAAAGTGATCCCGTAGGTACCGGTCAGCTCGCGGGCGTCGCCCTCGATGCCGACGCTCTCCGTGCTCGTCCCCAACGGATCGTGGGCCTTGAGTCCATGGAATGTGAGCCCCGTGAGCTGTTCGAGCGCCACCAAAGACCGCTGGAACGTCCGGAACGCACCGTACTGAAACGGTGCCTCCACCCCCATGTCGGCGAGGAGGTTGCGCTGCGTGACGAGATAGCCGGTGACCGATGGCCGGCCGTCCTTGCGAATCATCGCGACGACCTTCCAGTACTCTCTCGGGATCTTCACGTCGACATCCTTGGTCGTCGTGTACTCGGGGTCGTCTTCACGAAACACCGGCCCGGTGAACACGCAGATCCGCATCTTGCGATCGTTGGCGTTGTCGAGGAGATAGTTCTCCAAGTCCGCCCACGGGCCCGTCTGCCGGTTGAAGTCCATGTGCTGCGGGCTGCAGTTGGTCCAGTGGAAGGTGTCGTCGTGGCCGCGCGAAGCCGCCGAGAACGAGCTGCCCCATGTTGCGTCGAGTCGACGTACCAGATGCCCCCGATCCAAAGGATTGCCGACGTAGAGATCGTTTTCCAGCTGCTCGTGCTTTTCGATCCGGTCGTCGCGGAACCATCGGTCTGAAAACGTAGAGCGCCGGATCGTCTTCTTCTTCGCGCCGTCGATGTTCGACGCGGTGAAGTACGCAAGCCGTCGGCTCTTACTCATCACGATGCTGAAGGTGTTGTACGGCAGGACCTTGCGGCTGCTCGTCGCCTCCTGGTTGAACGCAACGTCGGCGTACTGTTCGTCGCTCAGCCACGGCATCGGGACGTCGAGTTCATCGCCCAAGAAACCCGAGTCGTAGCCGCGCCGATCGGTATACGGCGTCCGTTTCTGGAGCTTGTACTTCTTCGGAGCTTCGGCAGCTGCCGTTTCTCCAGAGGGCGGGCCTGCACGTCCACCGTGCCCGAGCTGGGGCTGTCCGAGACGAACCGAGATCCGCAGTGGGATCGTGAGATTCACAGACCCGTCCGCAGTGAGTGTTCCGCCAGCACCCGACGGTTGCGACCCGTCGTCGTCTTCTCGGTCGTTGCCCCCGCCGCCCGCGGGCGCTCCGGTACTCTCCGGGTCGACACTCCTCCAGCGCGGAAGCCATGTCGGGGGCTCACTCGGCACGTCCCCCTCGAACTTCAGGCCGGCTCCAATCACCCGCGAGTCCCGCGCCAACTCGAACATCGGCACGGCGTAGTTGCGCACGAGATAGCGTCCCGCAAAGTGGAGCGCCACCACCGTGGCCTCGTCGATATCGATGACGGCCGACCCCGAGTTGCCACCCAGTGTACTTGCGTCGTGTGCCACCGCCTCGTCGACGCCCAGCACCGGATAGGTTCCGTCGACCGCATAGCCAGGCTGAACGCGCTTGACGTCGAACACATCTTTGAAGATGTCTTGCTGGACGTCGCGTGGATGGTACGGCGAGAAGGCCGGAAACCCGACCACGATAACCCGGCGGCCGGCGAGGCCGCCCGGCGCGACCGCCTGCAAACGCAGCGGCTTGCGCCCTTCGAGGCTCGTCACAGCGAGAAGCGCCATGTCCCAATACGGGTGAATCATGACTACGCGCTCCACCTCAACGTACTTCGACCCGTCACGGTCGCGCTCCTGGATGAAGTCGACGCCGACCTCCTGCCCTTGGTGGATCACGATGCTGCGACATCCAAGGCCACTCGCGAACAGGTGTGCAACGTGGCGGTTGGTCATCACCAGACCGTCGCCGACGATGAAGCCAGACCCTGCGTAGTCGAGCTCCGGGTGACCCGGGATCTCGATCCGGCAGATCGACGGTAACAGCGGCTCGAGGCGCTCACGTGCTGCGTCGAGGTGCAGATCCTTCCAGATGCCGTGCGGCTTGGCGTACTTGCCGTCCTGCACGTCGAGGACCGGACGCTTGGTCCGGTGAATGACCGCTTCGAGCAACGCGACGTGCTGCTCCGGGACCTCCTGGTGCTTCTCAAGCTTCTCGAGGGCTGCGTATCCCAGCGCAGCCGGTTCCTCGCCCATTTCCGAGATGAGCCACTTCGGGGGCTTGTAGGGGCCACCGACGGCGGACTCCAACGCCTCGCCGCGTGTGGCCCTGGTGAAATGCTCGAGTCGCTTCAACCGTTCCGTGGTCTTCATTTGGCCGTCCTAGTAGCTGCGACCCTAGTCTGCTGGGAGGACTGCGACTGGTCAATTGTGATCCAAGTCCGCTGTTCAGTCACGTGAACGACGTGAACGTTCGAATCCGCGCCCGCGCCACGCAGCGGTCAAGTGAAGTCGGAAGCCCTCGCCGCCGCCGGATCGGGTGCGTGCGAGGGTAGTCCCCGGCCTTGACGTCGTGCAGCCCGCGAGCCGCAGCCGTGCATCACCACGCTCGATGACGCGATGCTCGTTGTTGAGCACCATGAGCCCGAGCCGGGCGACTTTTCGCACCACGCGGGGCCATCCCAGTCGTACTCGGGGTGCCGGTGACGAAGCTGGCCGTTGTGGCCGCGCTGCTCGGACGACGGCGCGACCTGGTCATGGTCGCGCTCTGTGGCGATGTTCCGATGCTCCCGCGCAAGGGCCAGCGCCGGTGCGCACCGCGGGCCGATTGCTCACCGAAGCAGTTTCGGGCCCCTTGGCCGACATCCCGTTGGCCAAGGTGGCCCACGGGCGGGCCACTTGTCCACCCGAAGCCCGTTGGCCGGTGGACATGTACGACCACTGGGCGTCAGAGCGGCATGTGAGCGCCCTCGACGAGAACCCAACGACGTTGGTAGCGTCAACCAATTGGTGCAACTTCAAGCGGTTTAGCGGGCAGTCCTCTGAGCTCGATTGCGTTGCTTGAAGCCTTTGACCGTCTGGTTCTTGGCCTCGTCGTTGAGGCGAATGGCGACGAGAACGGCGGTTCGCGTGGTCGCTGGAGACGCTTCGGTTTTGTTGGCTTCCTGATGAGCGCCGATGGCACGGAAGCGGGCTCGGAATTCTCGGTTCGTCCGCTCGAGGACATTCGTCGACCGCATGGTTTGCCAGATGGAAGCGTCGAGGTCGTAGAAGGTGAGCGTGGCCTCGAGGTCGCCCTCAATGATGTTGGCCAACGTGTCATGGCCGCTGCCGCGGTACTTCGCGATGAATGCCTGTGCCCTCGAGCGCGCTTCGGCTCGGTTCGGCGCTTTCCAGATTTCGCTCGCCTCCTTGGGAGCGATTTCCCTGAGGTGCTTGGGACATCGGCCGACGATGTTCCGCGTCTTGTGCACGGTGCACCGCTGCCGCGGAGCATTCGGCAACTCTCGTTCGATGGCCTTGATGAGGCCCTCGCAGCCGTCGCTGACGACAAGACGAAGCTAGACTAGGCGTTGTGGTGAGGCGGTTGGGCGCCTTGCCTTTTTCTGGATTCGAACGATACAGTCGCCCTGTCCTGGACAGGCATAATGTCCCAATTGGACATAAGCATAATTGTCGGAGAACGGCGTTGCGGCGGGCAGGGGGGCTCGGAAGGGCAAACCGCGGGCCGGAACGCTCTCCGGAGACGGCGGGTGTTCAGGTCTGGGCGCCGGACTCGTCCGACGTGTGACGAAGACGCCCGCACGGCGCGCTGTCTAGGAGCGTCTTCCTGCACCGGAGAACGGAGAGCCCCGTCACCGAGCTGAATCACGTGCCCGCGCCCGAGCACGGTCCGGGCGGTGGTCGCCCAGGCAGTCCGTGACGAAGACCTCCGCGAAGGAAAGGCCACTGCTTGTGGCATGTCGTGCGGCCCATGCTCTAGCGCCGACTCAGACTCAGGAGTTCAGGGCCCGGGTCGCGATTGAGGGGTTGGATTGGTGTATGTAGTCTCTGGGCGTGCGAACGCGCCTGGCACCGCTCGTGTTGTTCGGGGGGTGCGCCCCACCAACGGCTCCTCCGCAGGTCGCGGCGTCGCCGACGGCCGTGGAGGAGAAGCGAGCCCCCGAAGCAGAGCCGGAGCCGGAGCTTGAGCCCGCGTCCGAGCCCGCGCCCCGGGCGGTCGTGGCCGAAGCGATGCCCGAGGTCGGTGAAGACGAGGTCCGGGCGCTGCAAGACGCGCTGAAGCGCCGCAAGGTCGAGATCTTCACCCTGCGGCAGATCGTGGTGAAGATGGACGACTGCGCCCGCCTGCCCCCGCTGCCCGAGATGCCTGCCGACCTGCCTCCGCAGGATGTCATCCAGTCCGAAGGCGGGGCCGGAAAGTGCTTTACGTTCTTCTACATGCCGCCGTTTGCCAGCTACACGGACGAACCGTACCTCGCGTGGGCGATCGGGGTGTCGAGGCTCGACCGAGTAGAGGCGGTGTTCATCTGCGAGTGGCAGGAAGACGCTGAGACGGGCTACTGGCTGGAGGCGTACGCGGAGCTGGGCGACGGCGCGCTGGTCGAGGCCAAGTTCCACGACACCGAGCGGGACCGCACGTGGCGTCGCCTGAAGACCGAGCGGGCGGCGCACGAGCACATGTGGGCGCATTGGCCGCTGAGCGAGGTCGCACGCCGCATGGGGTACACGACGCGCTCAAGCATCGTGTCGTCACACTCGCCGCTCTTCATGGGCGGGCGGGCGTTTCCCCCGGACACGAAGGGCTTCGAACGCACGGTCTACGTGTACCTGCAGATGCCGCTGCTGGAGCGCGTCGACGCGTGCGCGGCCTCGTCGGACGCCAGTCGGGACGCGTGGATCGATGCCCAGGTCAAAGCTCTCGGACAGCCGGCCCTCGAGGCGCTGGGACGGAAGCCGCGACTGAAGGGCGAGCGCCGAGAAGTAGGGGTCGCGATGAGCGACGCGGCCTACGAGACGCTGGAGAAGGCGGCGGTGACGTTGGGTCAAACGCGCAGCCACATCGTGCAGCACATGATCGAGGAGCACTGCTCGGCGCCCGCATCCGAGTAGTCGCAATGCGGGTGCCTGGCGATGGCGCTCACGATCTGGGACGACTCGGGCCATCGCGACGTGGTGGTGGGCCAGCTGGTGCTGGGGGTGCTCCTGGGGGTCGCAACGGTCATCGCGGTCTGGATCCGGATCTTCCTGGTCCGCAAGCCCCAACCCGCCGAAGCCCGTCAGCACAACTCCCTGCCTTGTCCTTCGCTCGCCGTCCGTCTCGCCAACCCCTGCGACCTCCAGCTGGTCGAGGTGGGTCGCCGGCGGGCCACCCGAAGCCCGTCGGCCCCGAGCATGCCCCCGTCGGGCTGACCGCCACAGACGCGACAAGGTCTCCACACCTCTTCGAGGTCGAGATCGACGGCGAGATATTCGGACTCGTTGACGTGTCAGACTCAGAGCTTGAGGGCGTTGAGCTGCTCCCCAACGACCTCGCGTTCTTCGAGCCCTGGGACGGGTCGTACGGCACGTGACGGCGGGCTACCCACGACGCATACGCCGGGCGCCGTCTCGGGTTGGGCGAGACGTTCGGCGTGCCGTAGTAGGCGCGAGGCGAGGACGACGAGAGCGAGATGCGTCCGTGGCGAGCTTCGTCTCGATCCGACCGTTTTGTCCGTGACGCCTGTGAGAAGCGAGAGGCCGTCGTTCGAGAGCTGGTTAGGTCGCTGGCGAACGTGAGTCGATTCTGTTCGTCTGGCGGGCATAAGTGCAAGAATGGGCGCCAGGAGTTGGCCTTTGCGGTAATGGAAGCGAAGCAAGACCTTGAGCTTCCTCCGCACGTGGCTCCCGATCAGCGGCGCGAGTCAGGCTTCTAGGCCCTTGGGTTGAGAAAATGGACCGGTTTCCGCAGCGGGAATCGTTCGCCGCGAAAGGCTCTCTGGGGGTACGGGGGCTCGTTCCGAGGTAGGGACTTGACCCCCGTTTCTCTCAGGGGCATCCAGGATGACGATGCCAGGTGAAGACGAGACGGGGCTTGCTCGGAAGAGTGTGGACGTCGCGCGGACGTCCGCGTCGGCGGCGAGTCTTCTCGTCGACGTTGGTGTGGCGCCGGGCTTCCTCGCAACGGTATCTCTCCTCTGGGACGCCGTCGCGAGGGGGGGCCGGAGATGGCAGGAGAGAAAAGCTGCGGAGTATCTTCAGCTCGTCGCGGAGGCTCTCGGTGAAGGTGAGTCGCGGAAGCTGGCGGAGGCCCTGGATCCCGAAGGGGTCGGTGACGTCTGGGCAACGGTGCGGGTTGGCTTCGATACGATGATGAGCACGGTGCACGAAGACGCCAAGCTCTGCGTTGCCGCGGTCGTTGCCGACTATCTTGAGCGGCAGATCCATCCTGACCGGGAGTACAAGCTCGCAGGTGGTCTGCTTGCCCAGGGTGATCGGGAGTTCCTCGACTCGCTGAGCATCTTCGCGAACCTGTTCCCGAAGGCGGGGACCGAAGTGCAGCGAGGCAAGAGAGGCGTCTTCTTGGGTGGTGAGAACCGGGAGAAGGAACTCTGGTGGTGCATCGGGGATGAGGGGGAGCGCTCCGGGTCTTCTCCCCCTGTGCCTGAGCCTGAGAATCGGCGTGCTCTGGTTAGCTGTCTGGAACGGTTCGAGTACCTTGAGACCTGGGCGAGCTCCTTGAGCGTGCGTCCTCCGGAGGGGCGCCAGGAGCGGGGAGCGGGATTGGCCCTTGTTCGTCCCGCCCTGTTTGGCCGGTGGGCGCGGCTTCGGCTGTACTTGTCGCCGCTCTCGCCCCGTTGACACAGGCCCGGAATCGGTGTCCGATAATTATCCTTATCGGACGCCGTTCGGCCCCCGAGCACGATCGGAAATGATCCCGCGGGCCGGCTCGGGAGGAGGTGTCGCGACCCCGAGGCGTTAACCGCGCGCGCCGATCGTCTAGAGCCCTCGACCTCGATCCTCCTCCATAGAAGGATGGGGGCGATGACAGTGCCGGTCTCCGACCGTACGACCTTCGAGAGGAACGCGTGGCCGGGTCATCGGGCGCCTGACCTCTCTGCCCAACAAGCCATTGCAGCTGACGGCTGACGGCAGCTACGCTGCCGTCAGCCGCACCTGAACGGCCAGGATCGTTGGCCAGACGAATGAGAGCCCGTGGTGCCTTCTTCCTCGCAGCGCAATGGCCTGCGGACGTCACTCACGGCGGCCGCGGAGCTGACCGCCGGGCCACCAACCGCATCAGCCAAAGCACAGTTCGTGTGCGCCCGCCCGCCTGCGCCACTGGCAGACCCTCGCCTCCTTCCTAGTGCTAGGCTTGCGCGAGCCGGATGACATCCCGGAAGAGACTTGTGAAGCCAAAAGGTGGTCGTCTTGTGGTGCCCGCCTCTCCCAGCGACGTGAGGATGATGGAACTCATGCGCCGCATGGGGCCGCCGCCTGGTCATCCGCAACGCGAGGAGCTGATGCAGGCGTCCGAGTCTAGGGTCAGCTCTGACCCTCTACTGAAGTCGCGGTTCGACGAATGGAAGAAGAAGTTTCCGAGTTTCATGCAGAGCAGGATGCAGGGGGGTACCGGCTTTGCCAGCTCTCGCGTCCTTCGTAGCTTCTTTCTTGAGTACGCCGAGCGGTTCGGCAGGCACGGTCCATTTCAGATGCCGTCCTCCTTCAACGTTGTCGAGGCATTCCTTCCGTTCTCGGAGACGTACATGGCCTTCGATCTGCTGGAGGAGCACGAGTATGTGGTGACGCTGTTTGACTACCTAGACTGGTTTACCGGCGAGGGGTTTCCCGCAGACCCAGGTGTGCTTCGCGACGTTCTCCCCGAGAAACAAATTCACCACTACAACATGTCTGACCCGGGCAGCGACTTCTCGGTGGAGACCGCTGGCTCCACAGTTCGCCTGGTCGGCGTGTCGTTGGTCCGGCACGGGGCTGAACTTTCGATAATCGCCGTGGCGGGCGAGGACCCGCCTGATCCGTCTGACGACGATGTCGTTTCGTGGATGGCCTCAGATGGCACAAGCTTGCGGAGCGCTGCGGTCCAACCGACTCCCGATCTCAACGTTTCCGACCGGTACTTGCCTGAGCTCCCGTCGCACTCCACGGTACTTCTCTTGGCCCGAGTCGACCTTGAGCGGTCGACGTACGACGTTCGCTACGTGCACCGCGACGTAGGCCAAGGGTACTCAGTCCTGACCGACGATCAGCGGGTCCTCGGTGATGTCGCGGAGTCCCGAGACGCGATCGTGGAGCAGCTCGGGAAATACGATGGGCTGTTTTCAGCAACGATCAGCCTGACGCTGCTCCCAGTCTACGTTCTTCTCCGAAAATCCTCTTTGGTCCAGCAGAAGTTCACCACGGAACTCGGGACGAGTCGCCAATCTACGCGGGTCCGACGTGTTTCCAAGCACCTGCCTCGAGACGAAGTCTACTTTCACCGACAGGTCTCGATCGTACCGGCCGGTGCCGTACCGGAAGAAAGCGCTGAATGGGACGTCGAGCCGCCGGAGCTTGAGTTTGCCTCGTTCGGGTACTGGATGCCCCTGTCACCTGGCGAGATCGGGGAGGACCAAGACGGGAACTCGGTCGTAGGCAAGACGTGGGTGCAGCGGACGGAGACCTGGAAGAGAGAGTCGCTCGCCAACGTTGTTCTGGCGACAACGCCACCAGACCCGGCAGGAGACGATCCCGGTTTGGTTTACCTCATGCGCTCTGGAACGCATGCGACAGACGTCTACAAGATCGGCCTCACTCGGCGAGACGGTGAGTCACGGGCGAAGGAACTCACTCGCGCGACCGGAGTGCCGACGAAGTTCGAGGTACTAGCAAGCTGGCGTACCGGCGACTGCTCCACCGCGGAGAAGCAGATTCACGCGCGGCTTTCGAAATTCAGGGTGAACAAGCGGCGCGAGTTTTTTCGCGCGCCAATCAGCACGTTGATTCGCGTCATCCAAGCGACACTTGAGGAACTCGAGAGGGCCGTTTAGCCCTTCGGCGCAGAACTCGAAGCGCTGTCGGGGCGGTCCGCTTGACGACTTCGATGCCTTTGTCGCGCGATGCCTTGGAGGCGTACATCTGGCTCTTGCCGATTGTTTCGCCGTTGGCGGCGTTGAGCACGAAGTAGGGGTTGCTGTTGGACGTGGATTTCTTCTCGTAGCGTGCCTCTATCGGGGCGTTCGTCTGCACCGACGCGATGCCATTCTCCGCGCTGACTTTCACCGTGTAGCCTTCGCTGAGGAGGATGTTCTCGTTGTTGGAGGCAACGAGGCGAAAACGAAACTCACCGGCGTTGTCCCTGTAGAGCTCGAGGTCGAGCCCGTGGAGTCGGTCGCCTTCGTCGGCGACGAGACCCTCGCTCACACTGCCCGGGCCCTCGAGGCCGGACGCCGGATTGCGCGCGACCTCGGCGGCAGCGAACCCGAGCGCATGGCCCCCCGGCGGCTTCGCCAGTTACTGCAAAGAGCACTTCGGCGAGGGCCCGGTCGCCTGTGAGGTCGTCGACGACGTCCCGCTCCTGCAGCAGGAGTACCCGCTGATGATGGCGGTCGGTCGAGCCTCTTTGGCGGTCGAGCGCCATCATCCCTGTGTCATCCGTCTGCACTACCGGGGCGCCGGCGAGGTGAACCGCTCCTACCTCTTCGCGGGCAAGGGAGTCTCCTACGACACGGGCGGCGCCGATCTGAAAGTGGGCGGGCACATGGCCGGCATGTCGCGCGACAAGGGTGGCGCGGCGGCTTTGACTGGATTGATGGAGACCCTAGCGCAGCTCGGGCCCGAGGGCATCGAGGTGTGGGCCGAGTTGGGCATGGTGCGCAACAGCATCGGAGCCGACAGTTTCGTCGCCGACGAGATCATCCGCAGCCACGTGAGCAGCCGCAAGGGTTGCGGCCGTCACACGATGGTGATCTTGTACGAGATGCGCTCGTACAGCTGACCTGCTGCGCTGAACAAGCTCGTCCGCAGCAGGTGCCAGTTGATCAAGTATACGCCGGGCGTGACCGAGGTCGGAATCGGGATCGAGTACTGCCACACGGAGGTCGATTGAGCCTCGACGTCTCGCGTGTTGCCGCCCTGTACTTCCAGCTGTCCGGGTTGGACACCCAGACGGAGAGCGGGGTCGTGCTTCCGGCGTGCCGCGAAGCTCCGTGATGAAGTCGGCGCGGCCGCTGGGTGCTGAAGTTGCGCCGCCTGCGACGCTGCGGTACGATCGCCCTGCCCTGTACAGGCATCCTGTCCCGATTGGACATAACATCGGTTATCGGCGAACGGCGTAGCGGCGGGCAGGGGGCCTCGGGTGGGTAAACTACGGGCCGGAACGCCACTCCGAGACGGCGGGTGTTCAGTTCCGGGCGGTGGTATCGTGCGCCGTGTCCGTGACGAAGACGCCGCATGACGCGCTCTTTAAGTCGGTGTTCCAGCAGGCGGAGAACGCCGCGGCGGAGTTGCAGCACGTCCTCGGACCTGAGCACGTCTCGGCGCTCGACTGGTCGACGCTGAAACTCGAGCCCGGGAGCTACGTCGACGAAGCGCTGGCGGATCAGCACAGCGACTTGCTGTTCTCTGCTACTGCGCGGGCCTCGGGCGAGCGCGTGTTCGTGTACTTGCTGTTCGAACATCAGTCGACGGCGGAGCCGAAGATGGCGCTGCGCTTGCTGAGCTACATGGTCAGCATCTGGGAGCGGTTCTCGGACGACGACAAGAACAAGGCGTTGCCGCTGCCGTTGATCGTGCCTGCGGTGCTGTCGCACGTGGTTGGCGGCTGGAAGGCGGCTACACGGTTCTCGGGGTTGTTCTCGCCGAGCCTCGGACCGCTGGCGGACTCGGTGCTGCCGGACTTCTCGTATGCCGTTGACGACCTTCGCCGAACCGACGACGCCGACCTCAAGGCCCGCGCCGTGGCTCAGCAGGCTCGACTCGCGCTGTGGCTGCTGCGGGATGCTCGGGATGGCGCCCTGCTCCTCCAGCGGCTCGTCGACTGGATCGGCGAGCTCGAGGAGCTGGCTCGGATGCCGGGCGGAGAACGCGCGCTAGCCCCTCTCCTCCACTACGTGGTCCGTGTGTCGTCCGACCTGCAGCTCGAGCAGTTCCGTGCCATCCTCAAGGAGCGAGCACCCGCCGCGGAGTCCATCACCATGACCATCGCAGAACAACTCTTGGCCGAAGGAGAAGCCCGAGGAGAGGCCCGGGGGGTCATCCAAGGCGAACTGCGTCGAGCTGCGGCTTCGGTTCTGACGGTGCTCGAGGCGCGTGAGTTGAGCGTGACAGCAGAGGTTCGTGCGCGGATCGAGGGCTGTCAGGACCTTGAGGTCTTGCAGCACTGGTTGGCGCGCGCGGTTACTGCTGTGTCGGCCGACCAGATCTTCGAGGGGTGACCCCTCCCCTGCCCTCTGCGTGATGTCTTCGCAGGGCACGTGTCCCTTGTGGACGTAGTCCAGGTTATCGGTCTTTTTGCCACGGCGGTGTAGGGGCGCTTGGGGCGGAAGATAGCCCCAAAAACCGAGGTCTCGAAACGGCGGGTGTTCAGGTCCGGGCGGTGGGATTGTCGGCCGTGCCCGCGACGAAGACGCTGCACGCGCTGGGGCTGTGACGGAGCATGGCGTGCTTGAGCCCCTTCGTAGATGGGTCGCAGCGGCGGATGGTTCGCGATATTTCGCGGGCCTGCCAGTAAATGATGCAGGCGACGATGAGCGTCAGGCAGCTGCAGCTGTTCATCTGCCCCCACAGCTCGCGGGCGTTGATCCGGCCACGACGCCCACGCGTGGAGACTCCACGTCGTTTTCTTCCGACCGCGTGTCATTGGTGAGCCGGCCGGCGCGAAGGAGATGTCGAACGCCGAGAGGCGACACGAAAGACAAGACACGTGAACAAGGCTCCACTCACTCTTTCCTCGCTTTTCCGCACTGCGCTCGCTCTCACCGGAGGCCTTGCCTTCGTCGCGTGCGACCTCGCGCCAGAGCCCATTCTCGCATCGGAGAACATGGAACTGCGCGCCGCAGACGCGACCTATGCCGCCTACGAGATCCTGGATCTCCATGCGAGTACGCCAGACGCTGGAGAGGTAGCGATTATGAATGCGCACGAGGACTTCCAGTTCATTCCGAGGTTGCAGACCATCGACGCCGAGATGCGCTACTACAGCGATCCTAGCAACTACGGTGAGTACTTCGAGAGATTCTCCCTGGTGGTCGGAGGGGACCCCGAGAGCATCGATGCTCTCGGGCAGTATGCAGGCGCGCAAACCACGGCCGGTAGGCGCCAAGCGCTGATGAGCCTGCTCGTTGATGGCGACCGCCGCCTTGCATCGACCATTTTCCGCGGAGCCATCAGTACGCTGAGGACGGGCGGCGCTTCCGCTGCCCAGATCTCCGAGGCATTCGCGTCGACGACAGAAGGGCGGATCAACGTGCACTTCATTCAAGACCCAGCCAACGACGGGATCGTGCTTGTAAGCACCCGGGAAGCCGTTGCCGCGGGGACGGCCATCGACGTGATCGTGTACGGGGACGTCAACTTCGCCAATGACGCCACGGTTCACGCGTCGGCGGATCAGAGCGAAACTGCCGAGTCCCTGCCGCCGCCTCCCGAGGGTGGTGAAGCCGCGGGCGACGGCGGTGAGGCAGGCGGCGGCGGTGAGGCAGGCGCCGCGGGTGGAGGTGACGGAGATGATGGTGGCGTCGTCGTCGACACTGAATCGACGACCGTAGCGACGCAAGGAAACACAACCACGACGACGACCACCACCACCACCACGACGGGAGGAGGAGGAGGGGGAGGTGGTGGTGGTGGCTTCTTCACTTTCCTCTGGTATGTCCTAGGGGGGGCCGCGGGTGGTGCGGCCGCTGGTGGCGCCCTTGGTGGTGCAGCGTCATCAGGAAGTCCAGCCGGCGTCGCGACCGGTGGGGCGATTGGCGCCTCCGTCGGGGGGCTCGTTGGCGCCGGTTACTACTTCGAGAACAACTTGTGGGATGACGGCAGTGACTACTGCGCCATTCCCTGGACGCTGTGCTGAGGTTAAAGGGGCCGGTCAACTCTTCATGGCGAGGTGATGGGAAGCGGCCGGTAGCGTCAACCAGTTGGTGCAACTTCGGCTGCTGCACAGGCGTCCCTACCGTTCTTGAAGTCAACATCATGCGGCCGCAGCTCGAGCGCCTCGGGGATCCGGACTCCGGTCCTCCAGAGGATGGCGAGCAGCGCCCGGTTTCGATGCCCGGTCACGCCGCGCTTCGAGCACGCGTCGATGAGCGCCCGAACCTCGTCCTCGGTGAACACCTCGGGCGGCAGCAGTTTGCCGCGAGTCGGATGCGGTGCGGGGGCGGCTTCTGTCGAGGCGCCCTCCTCTGCCCTGCTGCCAGTGTCGAGTTCGACGACCTCGGGCTCGGCCGGCCGCTCGAGGGCGCCGTCGGGTTCGACCTTCGCCTCCAAGGCTTCGGTCGTCTCGGCCGAGCTCGGCGCAGGCTTCAGGAACGTCCTCAATTGCCGCCTCTTGCGGATTCGGGACCCCGGATCGGCTGCTTCTTAGCGTGTAAAACTCCACGAATCCGCCTGGCACGCTGACAACGGCGCTTGGGCCTCTCCACGACACGGTAGAACCAAGTCGTGCTAAGTCCGCGTCATGTCGGATGAGGAGACGGGAACAACGACGAGTCTGCCGATACAAGCGCTGAGCGCCGTGCGGACGGCCGATGGGCGTGCGAAGGACGGTTGGCCCGACGGTGTCGACAACACCTGGATTGGGAGCGCGCCCTTCGAAGAAGTCTTGCTTCGATGTCACGAGTTCCTAACCGCGAAGACGTATGAGCCTCATCGTACGCAGCGAACGTGCAAGGCAATCGAAGGGGGTTGCAGAAAGATCATCCAGAGCACAGAGAGGCTCACGCAGTCCTTGAGGCAGCCCGTCGCGGACCCGGGGGAACCGCCGAAGGGAGGGAAGACCGCCCAGCAACAGCAACAGCAACAGCAACATGCGAAGGCGCTCAAGCTCTACAACGCATGGAAAGATGCATTGGAAAGGGCCTACAAGGAGATTGGGGACGTCGTCGATAGTGCCCGAGCTGACTTGCTCGCCGCGGGAGTCCATCCGCTCTTCACTCAGGCTGCAAAGATCTTCGAACAAACTTCGGTCAGCCTCGCGACCTACCAGCCGCTCCTTCGCGATCTCACCCTCAAGTCCGCCGAAGACACGCTCTCCGCTTCGTTTGCCGACCAAGCGGCATCGATCGAGGGACGCGCCCGGCGGTGGCAGCGATGGGGACTGGTTAGCCTGGGAGTCCTCCTCTTGGCTGCCCTGTTCGTTGGCACCGCCGCAAAGTCGCTCGGCTATAGCAACGTCTGGTATGCGCGGTTTGCCGTGGGGGCACCGCTTGTGGCGTTTTCCATCTATGCGCTCCGCCAGGCTGGAGTCTCTGACCATCTGGCACGACAGTATCGGTACCGTGAAGCGCTGGCTAAGGTCACGGCTGCGTTCGGAAAGATCATCGAACACGCGCCAAACGAAGAGAATCGCGACTACTTGAAGGAGGTAGTGTTGCTCATGTTTTCGCCGCCCTCTTTTGCGCCGGGTAAGACGAGCGTGGAGCAGTCCTTGAAGTCGGTTGAAGGGGTCGTGTCCTCGGTCGAGAAGATCGGGCGGATCGCCAGCGGAGGTTCTAGAGATTGAGTCTGCGCCGGATGAGAGTGGCCCGGGCGTGTCGTTCTCGTAGCTGCGGTTGAGCGCGTCGAGCTCCCCGCACTTCCCGCCCGACGTTCGCCGATGTTCGGCGGGCGGAGTTCTCAAGAGCGTGAGCTGCATCGCCCTCCTGCCCTGCCACGGGCGATCGCGGGGTAGAACCGCGATCGACCTGTCCCGCGATCAACCTGTCCCGAGAAGCCAGGGCGTCGCACTTTGTCTAACTTTCTGTGACCGTCTTGCGCCCCCTGGGGCGAGGTTGGCACCGAAGAGCAGCGGCCGCCGTCTTGGCCCTCGGGGGCAAGCAGCCGGTGTCGTGCAGGCGTCCGTGACGAGGTTCCCGCACGACGCGCTCTTCAAGTCGGTGTTCCGGTGTTCCAGCAGCCCGAAAACGCCGCGGCGGAGCTGCAGCACGTGCTGCCGGCCGAGCATGTCTCGGCGATCGACTGGTCGACGCTGAAGCTCGAGCCCGGCAGCTTCGTCGATCTGCTGTTCTCGGCGAGCGCGAAGGCCTCGGGCGAGTGCGTGCTCGTGTACTTGTTGTTCGAGCAAGTGCCAGGAGCACGAACTGATGTCGGATCTTCACGACTGACGTCTCCCGCCAGGGCACGGAGCGAGGAGACAATCCCCTGTGCGAGAGACGCGGTGTGTTGCCCATGTCCTGGCACTGATGTGTCACCATCTCATGGCACCAGACCCTTGAGCCTTGCCGAGTTTCACCCGCGCCGTGCCGTTCTTGAAGTCCACGTCGTGCGGTCGCAGCGTCGCAGCTCAAGTGCCTCGGAGATTCGGACTCCGGTCCGCCAAAGCACGGCGAGCAGCGCCCCGTTCCGATGCCTGGTCAGGCCGCGAGTCGAGCACGCGGCGACCAGCACGCGGGCCGCGAGGAGTCCTCCGTGCCCAGGTGGGGCTGGGTGTGCGTTTGCCGAGGCGGGTTCAGCGTGGCCTTCGCGGCTTGTTCCAAGTTGAGCCCAGTTGCCGATCCGGAGGGTCGATACGGTCCGTTCGCAGCCAGTCGCGGTACGAAAAGAGCCCCGCATCACAGATGCTGGGGCTCCTACTTGCGCTGAGTAGCAAATCTTAGGCGTTTGGGATGGGCATTTTCGAAACTCCTTTTCGAGTATACGATCCGAAGGCTCACGCAGCAAGGAAGGGTGCGCGATGGTCGCAGAGGATCCTGTCAGCTTCTTCGGATACGGAGCGGAGTACGTCCGAACCGTTGCTTCGGCTTGTTCGGCGACGATGGCGGTTCTCGGGATACCGATCTTTCTTCTACAGGTCCGTCAGCGCTCCGCTCAGCAGCGGATGTGGGCAACTGTGGACGCGTGCAAGCTGCTGGAAACGAACACAGAGTTGTGTCGCGCAGCAGCGAAGCTCCGCGAGGCATCCGAAAAGGGCACGAGTTACACGAAGGAGACGCTCGATGAGGCGAAGACAGAGATCGTTACGCTTCTGAACTTCCTTGACGGGATCGCGATTGGGGTGACGCAGGGGATTTACGAGAAGAAGATCGCTGAGGACAACCTCGGGCCCCACGTGAAGAAGTACGTCGAGGTCTTTTTGTTGCAAAATACCTCGTCTGAAGCTGATGACCCTGAGTCGTGGACGGCAGAGGCGGGGGTGTTTCCGTTCCTGGAAAAGCCGGAAGTGGCCTTTGAGAACCTGTTGTCCTGCTACAGGGAGTGGACCACGAGGGGGAAGAAACCCAAAACCCGATTCAAGAAGGTCTGGTAGGGGGGGACCGGGCTCGATGCTGGCCGCGCTCTCGGGCAGGAAGCTCTCGTGGAGGGTCGTTCCTCTCTTCGACCCCGGACTATAGACGGTCTCGGCCACGCACGCCTCCAGTTCGACATCCTGGTCATGGCACTACGCCAGGGGGGCGTGGAGTTGCGGCCGCAATCGACCATGAAGTCAGCGTCCGACTGATGTGACTCGCTCAGATGCAGCGCCTGATCATCCGGGCTACGTCGAGTCGGACTCCGACCTTTCGGAGGTAGCTCTCCGTCGTGGTGAGCGAGCTGTGCCCGAGTTGCTGCTGGATCGCGAGCACGGGCACGCCTGCAAGCGCCAGGTCGGCCGCGTGCGTGTGCCGTAGCCCGTGGGGATGCACGCGCCGCTCCAGGCCGGCCCGCTTGGCCAGCCGCGGCATCAGGTGCCGGACGTAACTCGTGTCGGTGGGCGTGCCCCGCAGCGTGCAGAACAGTGGAGCCCCCTCCTCCACGGTCGTCAGTCTCCCTCGCTCCTCAAGCCAGCGCTCGACCAGCGGGAGCGCGTCGAGGTCCGAGAGCACCGTCGTCCGCGGCTTGAGCCCCTTCCCGAGTCGCACCCGGACCGTGCCGTTCTTGAAATCCACGTCGTGCGGCAGCAGCTCGAGCGCCTCGGAGATCCGGACGCCGGTCCTCCAAAGGATGGCAAGCAGCGCCCGGTTCCGATGCCCGGTC
>ENA-OWNT01001105-OWNT01001105.1-seawater-metagenome-genome-assembly--contig:-NODE-1105-length-38873-cov-15.890195_pt1 | contig 38873 bp, 35 predicted proteins | sample MGYA00238136_ERZ651165 | MGnify/ENA primary metagenome ERZ651165 (study PRJEB26861, sample SAMN08777766) | seawater metagenome | isolation source: coastal seawater | place: USA: Florida | collected...
AGGTTCGGCCGGTTGAGTTCCGCCAGGTAGGCGAGGGCCTGCCGTCCGGTGTTCAGCACGTTGGTCTCGTACCGGTTCACCACCTCAAGGGAGACATTGATCCCAAGATCCGCAGCCCGGTCGGCCACCCGGCCGACGGCGGCTTTGCTGTTGGCCTGCCCGCGCTCCGTCGCCGGTTCCATGTACTTCTTCATGGCGCTGTAGATCACGCCGCAAAAGTCCGAGGCGCCGAGCTCGGCCAGGACATCCACGGCACGATTCAGCAGCTCTTCCCCCGCCTTCACGACGGAGGGATCTTCGCTGCTGACATCCGTGGCCTCCGAGAGTCCCAGCGATGCCGAGGCAGCCAGTCCGTGTTCCGCCAGTGCGGTCTTGGCCGTCTTGACATCGAACGAGAACGGGTCCATTAGTGGGAACTCGACGAGGTCGAAACCGGCTTCCTTTGTTTTCCGGACGGAGTAGCGGATGCCCTCGGCATCGAAACGGCCGGTCCAAACCAGGCCATGGCAACCAATCTTCATTGGGATTCCTTCTGAAATCTAATAGGTGCAACGCCCCCCGCAATGACTTGCAACGTTGCAAATTGGGGTGTGGCAACCACGTTAGTTGGCAACTTGTAACGTGTCAAGAGAAAATTGGCACGTTGCAATACGCGGATTATTGACCTGTGGTCGATCAGGCTTGCAACGTAACAATCCGGCGCTTCAGTTTCGTTGCATTGAAGCGGTCGGCCAGGTGTGGACGTACCTGTCAAGAACGACCGCCGAGAGAGTTGCCCCGTGCCATGGATCGCCGGTTGACGGGGGAACCGGCCGGATAAGGGACTCCAATGCCCGCGCCGATCACCGGCGACCTTCGCCAAGACGTTCAAGACGGCACTGCTTCATGGGCTCCTATCTGGATCTCGCTTATAACGTTCCAGAGTCTTGAACGTGCAACGCTACAAGTGCGCGATGGCCAGGCTCGGAACGGAACTTGCAACGTGCCAAAGATCACTTGTCACGTTGTAAGTCTCCCAGCGCCAATCCGCCTGAACGCGGGCAAGCAGAAGGTTGCAACGTGCCAAACGTAGCGATTACTCTGATTGAAACCAGTTCCGCCGATGGAGGAGAGCCTTGATGGGCACAAGCGTGAAGGATGTTGCCGCGTTGGCGGGTGTTTCCGCGTCCACTGTCTCGAATTACTTCAACCGTCCCGAGCTGTTGGGCACCGCAAGCCGCAAACGCGTAGCCGATGCCGTCGCCGAGCTGGGATATGTGCCGAATGAATCGGCGCGGCAGCTGCGGGCCGGGTCGAGTAGGACATTGGCCCTTATTCTTCTGGACGCTTGGCTGCCGTTTTTCAGCGATCTCTCGCGCGGGGTAGAGGATGCGGTCCGGGACCACGGATGGTCTCTGTTTTTCAGCAACAGCAATAGGGATCCCGAGCGCGAACGGTCCAATCTGGACATGTTCGAGGCCCACCGCGTGCAGGGCCTGGTAATCATCCCCCAAGGCCGCGTCAAAGATCGTTTGGAACAGCTTCAAAACCGTGGCATTGAATGCGTGGTGGTTGGTCCCACAGAGGACTCGAACCAGATCTCCGCCGTCACGTTCGACGATGTCGGTGGTGGCAGACTCGCGGGCAAACATTTGGTGGAAATCGGCCGCAGACGGCTTGCATTCCTTGGAAATCCTCACAACGTGGTGCAGTCCGCGGATCGTCTGGCCGGCATGCTGCAGGCCGTGGACGAATCTGGCACGGACGCGACAGTCATGACGGTCACGGTGAAGAACCTCACCGTTGAGGATGGGATCGAGGCGGCTGAGCAGATTCTGTCCATGCCCGAGGCCGAAAAACCCGATGCAATCTTCGCAGCAAACGATATGGTGGCCGTCGGCGCGTTGAATGTCTTCCTCCGCGCGGGGATCCGAGTTCCCGAGGACATAGCGGTTGTGGGCTACGACGACGTCCTGTATGCACGCCAAGCGGCAGTGCCGCTAACGACGATTCGCCAGCCCGCCTACGAGATGGGACGCGCAGCCGGCCAGCAGCTCTTGGAACAGATTGAGCGACCCGGGAGCCGGGAAGTTCAGCAGAGAGTCTTCGGAGCGCACCTCATCGTGCGCGATTCCACGGTAGGTCGGATAGCAGCGCGTGACCACGACGGTGCCGCCGCTTCGCGTATATTCCAAGGAGGCCCCGCGCTGCCAGTCTGAGAAGACTCTCTTGAACATCCTCACCCACCGGGGTGCGGGTCTCCCGCTCGCCCTGGGCCGGGCCGGCAGGCTGCGTCTGCATCCCGGCGTGTTCCTGAGCTGCCGCGTCCTGGCCCCCGCCGCCGACCAAGTGCCGCCGCGCCGGGACCGGCGGCTTCGACGGGCATTATTCGGGGCGGGCGCCAATCCGGCCATCCAGAATCCGAGGTACCAAGACCCAACTGCCGCCCGCAATGACGACAGCTGAGCGGTGGCCAGCGGACCACCGGCGCGTCGCAGGGGCCCGCGCCTTTGCGGTTCGGGCACCCATGCCGCGCAGTCTTCCCCCTTCACCAGCTGCCGAGACTAACGACGGCCGGCCGCCCCGTCCATTCGGACGGAGCGGCCGGTAGTGGTGTTACTGCCGTGATGTAGTGCACTTCAGTGGTGACCAGCGGCGCCTAGACCATTGCGAGGACCATGCCCGGATCGGCCAGCATGGTCCCGAGGTCCTGGAGGAACCGCGAGCCCTGCTCGCCGTCGACCAGGCGGTGGTCGAAGGAGAGGCTGAGCGTCATGACCTGGCGCAGGGCGACCTCATCCCGGTACTCCCACGGCATCTTCCGGACCGCACCGAGAGCCAGGATGGCGGCCTCGCCCGGGTTCAGGATGGGCGTGCCGGCGTCGATCCCGAAGACGCCGATGTTCGTGATGGAGATCGTGCCGCCGGAGAGCGCCTCCGGGCTGGTCTTGCCGGCCCGGGCCGTGTCCGTCAGTTCCGTCAGGGCGGTGGAGAGCTCCAGCAGCGACATCCGGTCCGCGTCCTTGATGTTCGGGACTGTCAGGCCCCGCGGGGTCGCGGCTGCGATGCCCAGGTTCACGTAGTTGAACTGGACGATCTCCTGGTTGGCCTCGTCCCACCGGGCGTTGAGCGTCGGGTGGTTCCGCAGGGCGATCAGCACGGCCTTGGACACGAGCGTCAGCGGCGTGAGCTTGTACCCGGCAAAGGCGCGGCTGGCCTTGAGTCGTGCCAGCAGCTCCATCGTGGGCGTGACGTCAATGGTCAGGAACTCCGTGACGTGCGGTGCGGTGAATGCACTGGCCACCATGGCGGCGGCCGTGAACTTCCGCACGCCCTTGATCGGGGTGCGGGTCTCCCGCTCGCCCCGTGCCGGACCGGCGGGCTGCGCCGGCGTGCCGGCGAGTTCCTGCGCTGCCGCGGGGAGGTCCCCGCCGCCGACGAAGTTCCGGACATCGTCACGGGTGATGAGCCCGTGCTCCCCCGTGCCGGTGACGGCCTCGAGGTCGACGCCGAGATCCTTGGCCAGCTTGCGCACCGGCGGGGTGGACCGCGGACGCTCGGCCGCCGGCGCCGCGGCCGGCTTGGTTTCGGCCGGTTCGGGCACGCGCGCCGGGGCCGGCGCAACCACCGGGGCAGCTGCCACCACGGGGGCTTCCGGCGTCACGGTGGCTGCAACCGGTGCCGCTGCCGGGGCTGCGGGGGCGGCGAAGGTGCGGGCGCGGCGGGCGGGCCGGCCCGAGGCTTCCAGGACGGCGCCGTAGCCGACCAGGTTCGGCTCACGCTTGGCGGCCCCCGCGTCGGGCGCGGAACCGGAACCGCCGTCGTCGCCTTCAATCTCAAAGGAGACGATCGGTTTGCCGACCTCCACCACGGTGCCGGGCTGTTCGTGCAGGGCCGCGACCACGCCGGCGAACGGCGAGGGCAGCTCGACGACGGCCTTGGCCGTCTCCACCTCGGCGATGATCTGGTTGAGCGTGACGGTGTCCCCGACCGCGACCTTCCAGGCCACGATTTCCGACTCGGTGAGTCCTTCGCCGAGGTCCGGGAGCCTGAATTCCTTGATCATGGTGGCGCTCATCCTTCCAGCCCGCTGAGGGAGTTGGGGCGGCCCAGGGCACGGTCGACGCCGTCCAGGATCCTGTCCAGGCCCGGCAGATGGTGCATTTCAAGCTTCGAGTACGGGTACGGAACGTCGAAGCCGGTCACCCGGACCGGGGCGGCTTCGAGGTGGTAGAAGCAGCGTTCGGTGATGCTCGCGGCAACTTCGGCGCCGAGCCCGCCGGACTGGGCGGCCTCGTGCGTGATGACCAGCCGGCCGGTCTTGCGGACCGAGGCCTCCAGCGTCGCGAAGTCCAGCGGCGCCAGGGAACGGAGGTCGATGACCTCGACCGAGACGCCTTCGTCCGCGGCGGCCTGGGCGGCGTCGCGGGCGGTTTTGACCAGCGGGCCGTACGCCACGAGGGTCACGTCCGTGCCCTCGGTGACCACGCGGGCCTTCTCCATGGACAGCGCAGTGCTCAGGTCGACGGTTTCGTCCACCTCGCCCTTGTCGTGGTAGCGCCGCTTGGGCTCGAAGTAGAGCACAGGATCATCGGAGGCGATGGCCTGCTGGATCATGGTGTAGGCGTCCTGCGGGTTGGAGACACTGATGACGCGCAGCCCCGACGTGTGGGTGAAGTAGGCCTCGGGCGATTCGGAGTGGTGCTCCGGGGAGCCGATGCCGCCGCCGAACGGGACACGGATGGTGATGGGCATCTTCACCGCGCCCTGGGTGCGGTAGTGCATCTTGGCGACCTGGCTGACGATCTGGTCGAACGCCGGGTAGATGAACCCGTCGAACTGGATCTCCACCACCGGCCGGTAACCGCGGTAGGCCAGGCCGACGGCGGTGCCCATGATCCCGGATTCCGCCAGCGGCGTGTCCACGACCCGGTGCGTCCCGAAGTCTTTCTGCAGGCCGTCGGTGACGCGGAAGACCCCGCCGAGGGCGCCGATGTCCTCCCCCATCAGGATCACCTTGGGATCGTTTTCCAGGGACTTGCGCAGGCCCGAATTAATGGCTCGGGCAAAGGTCATCTGCGTCATCAGCGAGCACCTTCTTCAGAAGAGGCTTCTGCGGGATCGCCGAAGGAAGCCAGGTAGCGGGAGTAGTGGTCCTGCTGGCGGTCCAGCCAGGAGTTGGGCGTGCTGTAGACGTGCTTGAAGATATCCAGGGGCGCCGGCTCGGGCATGTTGATGGTCCCGGCGCGGAGTTCTTTGGCCACGGCGTCGGCTTTCGCGGCGACGGCGGCCTCCAGGTCCGCGGTCAGCAGCCCCTTGCGCTCCAGCAGCGACTTCAGCCGGCTGATCGGGTCCTTCGCGGCCCAGTCCTCGAGCTCGTTGGCGTCCCGGTAGCGGGTGGGATCATCCGCCGTCGTGTGCGGGCCCATCCGGTACGTCACGGCCTCAATGAAGGTGGGGCCCCCGCCGTGGCGCGCACGGTCCAGGGCAATGCGGGTGGCGGCCATGACGGCGAGGACATCGTTCCCGTCCACCCTCATGCTGGGGATGCCGAAGCCGGATGCCCGGTCCGCGAGCTGGATGTGGGATTGCAGCCGGACGGGTTCCGAGATGGCCCAGTGGTTGTTCTGGCAGAAGAAGACGACCGGCGCCTGGAAGCTCGCGGCGAAAACCATGGCCTCGTTGACGTCGCCTTCGCTCGTGGCACCGTCGCCGAAGTAGGCGACGGCGACGCAGTCGGCGCCGTCGTTCTGGATGCCCATGGCGTAGCCGGTGGCGTGCAGGCTCTGCGCGCCGATGATGATCTGCTGCGTGGCAACGTTGACCGTGAACGGGTCCCAGCCGGCGGATGCGTTGCCCCGCCAGGCGCGGACGAGGTCCTCGGGTTTCACTCCCCGGCAGTAGGCCACACCGTTGTCGCGGTAGCTGGGGAAGACAAAGTCGTCCTCGCGCAGTGCACGGGCCGAACCGATCTGGGATGCTTCCTGGCCAAGTAGTGGCGGCCAGAGGGCGAGTTCGCCCTGCCGCTGGAGGGCGGTGGCCTCGGCATCGATCCGGCGGATGACCACCATGTCCTCATAGAGCGAGCCAAGCTGCTCGTCGCTGACGTCCTGGAGCCAGGAATCAAACTCCGGATGGCTGATGCGCTCACCCGCCGGAGTGATGAGTTGGACGAGATCGCCGCCCGTCCGCCTCGTTGAATTGTCACTGCTTCCGGGGCCCCCGGCGGAAATACCGCCCTTGCCCGCGTCGTCGGTAAACACAGTTGTCCGCACCTTCTGACGTCGTCTGACCGGAACTCGCAGGACTCGTGATCCCGCGGCGCGCCAGCCGCCCGGGCGCCGTTGCCCCGGATAATTGTGACCCTACTCACAATGCTCATCGGGTACAACCACCTGAAAAAATGTTGAGCATTATGCACTGTTTGACACGGTGAGACCGTGCTAATCTTGCGCATTATGCAACCTCTGGATGGCACTGACACTCGCCTGCTTTCGGCCATGGCCCGGGACCCCCGGCGGACCGTGGTTGCCCTCGCCCAGAAGCTCGGATTGTCGCGCAATACGGTGCAGGCCAGGATGGCCCAGTTGGAGAAGAAGCACGTGTTCCTCTCCTTCGAGCGACGCATCAATCCGGTGTCCCTGGGGTATCCCCTGATGGCGTTCATTTCCGTCCACGTCCAGCAGCAGAAGCTCGGCACTCTCGCCGTGGAGCTCGCCGGTATTCCGGAAATCCTGGAGGGCTACGGCCTGACGGGATCGGCCGATCTGCTCCTGAGGGTGGTGGCGCTCGACGCCGAGGACCTGTTCCGGATCAACGGCAAGATCCTGGCCTGCGACGGCGTGGACCGGACCGACACCGCCCTGGCGATGGGAGAGCTGATCCCGTTCCGGATTCAGCCCCTGCTGGAACGCGGATCCGCCGACAACTGAGTGGCATCTCGACCTGCTTCTCTGTGCCTATGATCCGGCTCTGATCTGCGCTGATGATGCGCTTCTGCCCTGTGCGGCAGACGGCCGCGGCGCTAGGCTGTGTCCGTTGGGTCCCCTTTGAGTCCTTGGGTCCGCGCATGCGGCCCTGCACAACGGGCAGTGGCTGTCTGGACTGCCGGAGAGGCTGGAACAGTGAGCAGTCCCGAGGAACCGCACCGCCCGGTACCGCCGCAACCCGGACATCAGCCTTCGGCGGGTCAGCCCGCGGCCGGGCAGCCGCCCGTTCCGTACTATGCGGCCCCGCCCGGACCGCCCGGCTATGCGGCCCCTCCGCCCGCCAACGGCGCGCCAGCCAACTACCCGCCGCCCGCCAACGGCGCGCCACCCAACTACCCTCCGCCCAACAGCGCTCCAGCCAACTACCCCCCGCCCGCCAACGGCGCGCCAGCCAACTACCCCCCGCCCGCCAACGGCGCGCCAGCCAACTACCCCCCGCCCGCCAACAGCGCACCGCATTACGGCTCCCCGTATTACGGCGGGCCTGGCCGGCCTCCGCCGAAAAAGAGCCACAAGGCTCTGTGGATCGTGCTGGGGGTCGTCGGCAGTGTCCTGCTCCTGGTGGCGGTCGGCGGCGTCATCCTGATCAACGTGGTGGGCGGAGCCACCAACCAGGCCCGGGGCATCGCCGACGAGTTCACCAAGCTGATCATCGCCGGCGACGTCAACAACGCCTATGAAAACTATTTGGACCCGGCCCTCAAGGAGAAGCTTTCGCGGGAGGAGTTCGCCCTCGGGGTGCAAGGCCTGGGGCTGGACAGCAGCTGCAAACCAAACTATTCCAGCGTCAACGTCAGCTCCAAGAACGGCTCCAACTCAGCCGACATCGCAGGTTCCATCGACTGCGACACCAAGAGAGTGGAGCTGATCTACCGTTTCGAGGGCCTCCACGAGCTGAAGATGGTGAATATACGGCTGCGCCCGCAGCGCTGACCTCTGAAAACTCTGCCGCCCGCCGATCGACCCACAACAGAGGAGCTCCCGTGCTGCTGCACGGGAGCTCCTCTGCGTGGAATCAGGCCTAGTGGTTGGTTGCCTTCTCGGCACCCACACCGGTCAGGGAACGGACCTCCATTTCGGCCTGCTTCGTGGCATCTTCCTTCCGCTTGTCCAGCATGGTGCCGAGCCAGCCCAGGAAGAACGCGAGCGGGATGGAGACGATGCCGGGGTTGCTTAGCGGGAAGATGGCGAAGTTGGCGCCGGGGATCATCGACGTCTTGGCCCCCGAGACCACCGGGGAGAGCGCAATGAGGATGATGGCCGCGGACAACCCTCCGTACATGCTCCACAGGGCACCCTGGGTGGTGAACCGGCGCCAGAACAGCGAGTAGAGGATGGTCGGAAGGTTGGCGGAGGCCGCCACGGCGAAGGCGAGCGCCACGAGGAACGCGACATTCTGTCCGTTGGCGAAGATGCCGCCGGCGATGGCCAGCAGGCCGATCACCACTACGGTGCGCCGGGCGACCTTGACCTCGGTGTCGGCGTCGGCCTTGCCCTTGGCGATGACGCTGGCGTAGATGTCGTGCGCGAAGGATGCTGCCGCGGTAATGGTGAGGCCGGCGACGACCGCCAGGATGGTCGCGAAGGCCACCGCCGAGATGAAGCCCAGGAGCAACGGACCGCCGAGGTGGAAGGCGAGCAGCGGTGCGGCCGAGTTGACGCCGCCGGGGGCTGCCTTGATGGTGTCGGCGCCCACCAGTGCGGCTGCGCCGTAACCGAGGACCAGGGTGAACAGGTAGAAGATGCCGATGAGCCAGATGGACCACACCACCGACTTGCGGGCTTCCTTCGCGGTGGGAACCGTGTAGAAGCGCATGAGCACGTGCGGCAGGGCTGCGGTGCCGAGCACGAGGGCCAGGCCGAGGGACAGGAAGTCGACCTTGGAGGTCTCGGTCTTGCCGTACTGCAGTCCCGGGTTGAGCAGGTTCGGGTTGCCCGAGGTTTCCACCGCGCCGCCCAGCAGGTCGGAGAGGTTGAAGCCGTAGATCGCGAGGACCCAGAAGGTCATGACGGCGGCCCCGGCGATCAGGAGCATGGCCTTGATGATCTGCACCCAGGTGGTGCCCTTCATGCCGCCGATCAGGACATACATGATCATCAGGGCGCCGACGACGACGATCACCAGGGCTTGTCCGCCCCAGTCGCTGATCCCCAGGAGCAGCGAGATCAGGCTGCCGGCACCGGCCATCTGTGCCAGCAGATAGAAGAAGCAGACGGCCAGCGTTGAGATGGCTGCCGCGATGCGCACGGGGCGCTGCTTGAGCCGGAAGGACAGGACATCGGCCATGGTGAACTTGCCGGTGTTGCGGAGCAGTTCGGCGACGAGCAGCAGGGCGACAAGCCAGGCGACGAGGAAGCCGATGGAGTACATGAAGCCGTCGTAGCCGTTGATGGCGATGGCTCCGGTGATGCCGAGGAAGGACGCCGCGGAGAGGTAGTCGCCGGCGATGGCGGTGCCGTTCTGCGGACCCGTGAAGGAACGTCCGGCCGCGTAGTAGTCGGCCGCCGTCTTGTTGTTGCGGCTGGCCCTGATCACAATGACCATGGTGATCGCGACGAACAGGGCGAAGATGCCCATGTTCAGCAGGGTGGTGTCCTTGAGATCCGCAACGTCCACTGCGGGAACCATGAGTGTCATTTTGCTGTCCCCCCAACCGGGTTGCCGTGCTTGTCGAATTCGTGCCCCTCGATTTCCTGGCGGATCTCGGAGGCAATGGGGTCCAGCTTGCGGTTCGAATAGCTGACGTACCAGCCGGTGATCGCGAACGTGGAGACGAACTGCAGCAGGCCCAGGATCAGGCCGACGTTGATGTTGCCCCAGACCTTGATGGACATGAATCCCACCGCATAGTCGGCCAGCAGGACATAGGCGAAGTACCAGAGCAGGAATGCAATGGACAACGGGAAGACAAAGCTGCGGTGACGTCTGCGCAGTTCCTGGAACTGCTCCGTCGACTGGACTTCCTTGAAGTCCACGGCCGCCGCAGCGTCCGTTTCTTGGGCGTCGTGACCCATCGGTTCCTCCTCATTGAGACTGGTGAGTCCACACCGGCTGCCGTGGTCTGCGCGGGACGCACCCTACAAGCCATCCGGCCGATGTGACTGCAATCACTGTGCACCGTGGCGCGGGTTGCCTACTACAGCCGGGGCGGGCTGCGTCGCTCAGCGGTCCCGACGCTGCGCCAAACGGCGCCCGGGACGCCTGTTTCGAGTCCACCGGGCCGGGCACGTGCCACAGTCGGTAGGCCCGGCACCGGCGGTAGGCTGGGCATCATGCCGGACTCTCCCCTGTTCACCGCCGCCGCCGTCGCGGTGATCGCCATGGCGATCGCGGTGGTCGTCGCCGTCGGGCTCCAGGTCCTCCGTTCCTTCCGGGACCTCGGCACCGACGCGGAGCGCGCCACCTACAAGACGCTCCACGCCGCGTCCCGGGCCGGCCAGTACCTGCGGACCGGCCTGAACCCTGCCGGTGCGGCCAAGGCCAGCCGGCAGCTGCGCAGCATCCTGGGCTGCGATGCCCTCGCCATCACCGACACAACCGGCGTGCTCGCGTGGGACGGCGCCGCCGAAGAGCTCAAGCCTGCCCTGATGGGGCTCGCGTCAAAAGTGTTCGACGGCGGCCACCTCGCTGTCATTCCGGCGGGCGAACTCGAGCTCCTGGCCGCCGGCGACGGCGGCGTGATGCTGGCGCCGGAGGTGGAGCGCGCCGTCGTGATCGCCCCGATCAAGACCGGCACGCGCGTGGTGGGTGTGCTGGCCGCCTTCGCGCCGGCCGCCGGGGCGGGCCTGGTCCGCGCCACCGGCGAGGTGGCGGACTGGGTGGCCACGCAGGTGGAACTGGCCGAGCTCGACGCCTCCCGTACGCTCCTGATGGAAGCCGAGGTCCGGGCCCTCCGCGCCCAGATCAGTCCGCACTTCATCTACAACTCGCTCAACGCGATCGCATCCTTCATCAACACGGATCCGGTCCGGGCGCGGGAGCTCGTGGTGGAGTTCGCCGATTTCACCCGCTACTCCTTCCGCCGCCACGGCGACTTCACCACCCTGGCCGAGGAACTGCGCTGCATCGACCGCTACCTGCTCCTGGAGCGTGCCCGGTTCGGGGACCGCGTCCAGGTCAGCCTGCGGATCGCTCCCGAGGTCCTCAGCACCGTGATCCCCTTCCTGAGCCTGCAGCCGCTCGTGGAAAACGCGGTCCGGCACGGGCTGGAGGCCAAGGAGGGGCCGGGCCACATCTCCATCACCGCGAACGACTCCGGCGCGTTCGCGGAAGTGACGATCGAGGATGACGGCGTGGGCATGGACCCGGACCAGCTGCGCTCTGTCCTCGCCGGGCACAGCGACGGCGACCACGTGGGGCTGCGCAACGTCGACGCCCGCCTGCGGCAGGTGTACGGCGACGACCACGGCCTCGTGATCGAGACCGCGCCCGGCGAAGGCACCCTGATCACGATGCGCGTCCCCAAGTCCCAGCCCCGGCACGACGCCTGATTCCGGTCGGGTCAAAATGCCGGCGGCAGTACGCTAGAGCCATGATTAACGTCCTCGTCGCCGATGACGAGCTCCCCGCCGTTGAGGAACTGGCCTTCCTGCTGGGCAGGGATGACCGGATCGGCGCCATCCACCGGGCTTCCTCGGGCGCCGAGGCTTTGCGTGCCCTCGAAGCCGAAGACGTCGACGCCGTCTTCCTCGACATCCACATGCCGGCGCTGTCCGGGCTGGACATCGCCCGGGCCATCTCCCGCAGCGCCCACCCGCCCGCCGTCGTGTTCGTCACCGCGGACGAGGACTGCGCGCTGGAAGCCTTCGAGCTCGCGGCCGTGGACTACCTCCTCAAGCCCGTGCGTGCCGAAAGGCTGGCAAAGTCGATCGGCCGCATCAGCGAACTGCTCAAGGACGGTGCCCCGGCGCCCGAAATGATCACCGTGGACCTGGGCGGGACCACCAAGATGATCCGTCGCGAAGACGTCACCTACGTCCAGGCGCAGGGTGACTACGCCCGGCTCCACACGGCCGATGCCAGCTACCTCATCAGGGTTCCGCTGGCCGACCTCGAACAGCAGTGGGCCGACGCCGGATTCCTCCGCATCCACCGCTCCTACCTGATCGCGCTCAGCCACGTCAGCCACTTGAAGCTCGCCGCGGCGCGGCCCAGTGTCACCGTGTCCGGAGCCGAACTGCCCATCAGCCGCCGGCACCTGCCGGCCGTCCGGGAAAAGCTCGGCGCAACCCGTATCCGGCCGCAGGCATGACCCGGGTCCGGGTCACAGCGCCGCGCAGCGTCACGGCAGGCAGCGTCACGGCAGGCAGCGCCACGCCGGACAGCCCCGCCCTGACCGGCGGACGCTCCGCGGCAGCCTCCCGCGAAGCGGAGGAGGAGTCCGACGCCGGGCAGCTGTTCGTCCGTTCGCTCATCCGCTCCCAGCTCCGGCTGGGCCTCGTGGTGGCCCTTGGTTTCCTGCTGATCATGTTCGCCTTCCCGCTGATGCTGGGGCTGGTTCCGGGCCTGGCGGACTCCACGATTGCCGGCCTTCCCTTCGACTGGGTCCTGCTGGGGGCCGGGATCTATCCGGTGATCGGCCTCAGTGCCTGGCTGTACGTGCGGACCGCGGCCAGGAACGAGGCCCGCTACCGGGACCTCGCCGGCGACAAGTGAACGACCAGGTGAGGGTCCAGGTGAACGGCCCGGCGGGCGGCCACGTGCGGGGCCAGGTGAGCTGCCGGTGAACCCCGTCGTCGGCGTCGCCGCGTTCGCCGCCGTCTCGCTCGCCACGGCTGTGATCGGTTTCTACGGGTTGCGGGTCTCGCGCACCACCGGGGACTTCTACGTGGCGTCCCGGACGGTCAAGCCGTGGTGGAACGCCTCAGCGATCGGCGGGGAGTACCTCTCGGCCGCGAGCTTCCTTGGTGTCGCCGGGCTTATCCTGCTCTCCGGCACCGACGCCCTGTGGTATCCGGTGGGGTACACGGCCGGATACCTGATGCTGCTCTTGTTCGTCGCCGCTCCCCTGCGCCGCTCGGGTGCCTACACGATTCCGGACTTCACCGAGGCGCGCCTTGATTCGCGTGCCGTCCGCCGCGTCACCAGCCTCGTGGTGGTCCTGGTCGGCTGGCTCTACATCGTCCCGCAACTCCACGGCGCCGCCCTGGCCATCCGGATCACCACCGGGCTTCCGGCGTGGGTGGGTCCGGTGGCGGTGGTCGCCGTCGTCTGCATCACCGTGGTGGCGGGCGGGATGCGCTCCATCACGTTTGTCCAGGCGTTCCAGTACTGGCTGAAGCTGACCGCGGTGGCGGTGCCCGTCGTGTTCATGCTGCTGGTGCTGGGCGGCGGTACCTCCCCGGCGGAGGCAGCCCCCGCGGTGAATCCGACGGCGCTGGCACCCTCGGGCCCCTATCAAGTCATTTCGCTGCTCGTGGCCCTGCTCTTCGGAACCCTCGGCCTGCCGCATGTGCTGGTCCGGTTCTACACCAATCCGGACGGGCAGTCGGCCCGCCGCACCACCCTGATCGTCCTGGGCCTGCTCTCGGTCTTCTACCTGTTCCCCACGGCCTACGGCATGATCGGCCGGGCCTACGCCCCCGACCTCGCCCAAAGCGGGCCGGCCGATGCCCTAGTGCTGCTGCTGCCCGGCCGCTTGGTGGGCGGGGCGGCCGGCGACCTGCTGTCTGCGCTGGTGGTGGCCGGGGCGTTTGCGGCGTTCCTGTCGACGACGTCGGGCCTGGTGGTCTCGCTGGCGGGCGTGATCAGCCAGGACGTGTTCGGCGGCAGTGTGCGGGGTTTCCGGCTGGCGGCACTGATCTCGGCCCTGGTGCCACTGGGAATCGCGTCGATGACCGAATCGCTGGCACTGGCCGGCAGCGTGGGGCTCGTGTTTGCCTTTACCGCGTCCACGATCTGCCCGGTCCTGCTGCTGGGCATCTGGTGGCGGGGGCTGACGGACGCCGGGGCAATCGCGGGCATGGCGACCGGCGGCGTGCTCTGCGGCAGCGCGATGGTGGCCGGCTCGGTACTGGGTGCGGCACAGACGCCGTCGTGGCTGGGGCAGCCGGCCGCGTGGACGGTGCCGGCCGCGTTCGCCGTCACGATCCTGGTGTCGCGGGCCACCCGGGGCCGGGTGCCGCGGACGATGACTCGCCTCATGACCCGGCTCCATACTCCGGAACGGCCGCTCGCGACGGAACGCTAGTCGATGGCCGCCATGAGCTCGACGGCGCGCTCCAGGAACGCGTCCACCTGGCTTTCCTCGTAGCCGTCCCGGCCCACGGCGGGGCGGAACACGGCGCGCCGGACGTTGTCCACGCTCAGCGGCTGGTCCTCCTCGAGGTAGCCGATCAGCTCGTGGCAGAGGTCGTCAACGTCGGTGGTGTTGTAGCTGCGGGCCTTGGGCTTGGACGGGCGCCGGAAGCGCTGGCCGTCCGGGCGGTGCAGGCGCCCTCGCAGGACGCCGGCGAGCCGGCCGATTTCGCGCAGCCAGGCTTCCTCGCCGCGTTCGGCAACAAGTTCGTCGCGTTCCCGCCGGGCGAGGGCGTCTTCGAGCCGGTCCAGCGCGGCATCCACGCCGGCCGCAGCATAACCGCCCTTCACCGGATCGAAGGAAACAGCGCGGACGTCGGAGCTCTTGACGGCGCGTGCGGCCGAGCTCGGAGCCTCGAACGACACCCGTGCGCGCTGCAGGAAATCGTCGACCTGCTTGGCGTTGTAGCCGTACTGGTTCCGCTGCACGCGGTCAAAAGACGCAGGAATCTGCCGTTGAATGTCCACTGTTACTTTGTTCCTTTGATGCCGTTCGGCTGGTTTGCTCGGCACCATTCTAGGTGCCGGGAGTGCTGGTACGGATGCGCCTAGGCGCCAGCGACGGCCGAGAAGAGGATGAACGCCGCCGGCGAGGCGAAAACGATCGAGTCCAGGCGGTCCATAACGCCTCCGTGTCCGGGGAGGATGCTGCTCATGTCCTTGATGCCGAGCTCTCGCTTGACCATGGATTCGGCGAGGTCACCGGCGGTGGCGGCCGCGACCATGCCCACGGCGAGCACGACACCGACCCACCACGGCTTGCCCAGCACGAAGACCGACGCGAGCACGCCCACAATGACGGCCCCGGCGATGGAGCCGGCGAAGCCCTCCCAGGTCTTCTTGGGGCTGATTTTGGGGGCCATCGGATGCTTGCCGAGGGATGCGCCCACGAGATACCCGAAGGTGTCGTTGGCCACCACCAGGAGCAGCAGCGTCGCGATCTGCCAGGCGCCCGGCGGGATCCCGTCCGGCCAGAGGCCGATCGGTGTCTCGCCTTCGGGCGTGTGCAGCAGCAGCGTCGCGAAGCTGATCAGGAACGGCACCCAGGACAGCGTGAAAACCCCGGCGAAGATGCTGCGCGCCGAGCCGGCGGCGCCTTCAAGGGTCCGCCACAACAGCACCGCCACGCTGCTGACGAGCATGGCAAACAGCAGGCTTTCGAGACCGCCGAAGTAGGCCGCGATCGGCATGGCCACCGTGCCCACCATCACCGGGACGATGGGCAGGCGGGTTCCCGAGGCCTCCAGGGCGCGGAAGATTTCCCAGACACCAAAAATCGCGAAGGTGGCGGTGACCAGGACGAAGCCCAGCGGAAGGAACAGCAGCCCGCCCAGGACACACACGAGCATGCCGACGCCCGACAAGGTGGCGGCGGGCAGGTTCCGGCCCGCTTTTGGCGTCGGGTTTTCGCGCTGTTTCCCCCGTCTCCGGACGCGCGGGCCGGAGGACTCCTGTGCCTGATTCATCAGACCTCGAGCAGCTCTGCTTCCTTGCGCTTGAGCAGCTCGTCAATCCCGTCCACGTGCGCCTTGGTGATGGCGTCCAGTTCCTTCTCGCCGCGGGTGCCTTCGTCTTCGCCGGCTTCGCCGTCCTTGACGAGCTTGTCCAGCGTTTCCTTGGCCTTGCGGCGGATGTTGCGGATGGAAACCTTCGCGTCCTCGCCCTTGGACTTGACGATCTTGACGTATTCCTTGCGGCGTTCGCTGGTCAGCTCGGGAATGGTGATCCGGATGACGTTGCCGTCGTTGGAGGGGTTGGCGCCCACCTCGGAGTCGCTCAGGGCGCGTTCGATGTCGCGCAGAGCCGTCTTGTCGTACGGGGTGATGAGGATGGTGCGGGCATCCGGGACGGCGAAGGAGGCCAGCTGCTGCAGCGGCGTCGGGGTGCCGTAGTACTCGACGACGACCTTGTTGTACAGGCCAGGCGTCGCGCGGCCGGTCCGGATCGAGGCGAAGTCTTCCTTGGCTACCTCAACTGCCTTGTCCATCTTGTCCCCGGCTTCGAGCAAGGTTTCTTCGATCACGGTCTCTCCTCAGAAATTAGTGCGTCCCGGCGGCCGGGGCGCGGCACGTTTTCTTGTGCGCCTGTGTCTTCCGCCTGGCGCCTGCGTTTCCGCCTGGCGCCTGCGTTTCCGCCTGGCGGCGGAAGGTCCTGAAAACATCCTAGCCGCTGCTAGGGGGTGACGACGGTGCCCAGGTCTTCGCCGAGAATGGCGCGGGTGACGTTGCCCTCGCCCTCCATGCCGAAGACCACCATCGTGAGGTTGTTGTCCTTGCACATGGTCATTGCGGTCTGGTCCATCACGCGGATGTCGCGGCGGAGCGCGTCGTCGTAGCTGAGGCGGTGCAGTTTTTCCGCCGTCGGATCCTTCTTCGGGTCAGCGGTGTAGACGCCGTCGACCCCGCTCTTGGCCATCAGGACGACGTCGGCGTGGACCTCCATGGCGCGCTGGGCCGCCACGGTGTCTGTGGAGAAGTACGGGAGGCCGGCGCCGGCGCCGAAGATGACAACCCGGCCCTTTTCCATGTGGCGGATGGCGCGGCGGGGAATGTACGCCTCTGCGACCTGGCCCATGGTGATGGCGCTCTGCACGCGGGTTTCCACCCCGGCCTGTTCCAGGAAGTCCTGGAGTGCCAGGCAGTTCATGACCGTGCCGAGCATGCCCATGTAGTCGGCGCGGGAGCGGTCCATGCCGCTCTGGGACAGTTCGGCGCCGCGGAAGAAGTTGCCTCCGCCGACGACGATGGCGACCTCGACGTCGGGGACTGCGGCCGCGATCTGCTTGGCCACGCCACGGACGGTATCCGGGTCAACGCCCAGTTTTCCGCCGCCGAAGACCTCGCCGGAGAGCTTCAAGAGGACGCGGCGCCTGTTCTTCTTTGGCTGGGCTGAAGTGGTGACGGTTTCCATGGTGCCTTCCCGTTGGTGAACTCTGAGTTAGGTTATCGTGCTGGGCGCCCAAGGCGGCATTCCGGCCGTGACCGGAACTGATACCTCGTGCGTGCATGCAAAAGGGGTGGCCACCGTGGTGACCACCCCCTTAGCGTGTCTGACTATTGTCTGACTGGTGTCTGACTAGGAACCGACGCGGAAGCGCGTGAACGCGGTGCCCTTGACGCCGGCCTCTTCGAGGATCTGCGCGACAGACTTCTTGGCATCCTTGGCGAATGCCTGGTCGAGGAGGACCTCGCCCTTGTAGAAGCCAGTGACACGGCCTTCCACAATCTTGGTCATTGCTGCTTCGGGCTTGCCTTCAGCCTTGGCAGTCTCCTCGGCGATGCGGCGCTCGGACTCGACGAGCTCGGCCGGCACATCCTCGCGGGAGAGGTAGTTCGGGGACATCGCGGCGATGTGAACGGCGACGTCGTGGGCTGCGGTGGCAGCTGCTTCGCCTTCGCCGTCAACAGCGAACAGGACGCCTACCTGAGCCGGGAGATCCTTGGAGGTCTTGTGCAGGTAAGCGTCGACCGTTGCGCCCTCGATGCGGGAGATGCGGCGGACAACAACCTTCTCGCCCAGAACGGCGCCCTCTTCGACGACAACCTCGGACAGCGGCTTGCCGTCGACGTCGGTGGCCAGCAGGGTCTCGAGATCGGCAGCGCCGGACTCGACAGCAACGGCCAGGACCTTGTCGGCGAGCTGGATGAACTTGTCAGCCTTGGCGACGAAGTCGGTCTCGCAGTTGACCTCGATCATCACGCCGACGCCGTTGGCGACCTTGGCGGCAACCAGGCCTTCAGCGGTGGAGCGGCCTTCGCGCTTGGTGGCGCCCTTGAGGCCCTTGATGCGGATGATTTCGATGGCCTTTTCAGCGTCACCGTTGGCTTCGTCAAGAGCCTTCTTGACATCCATCATGCCGGCGCCGGTGCGCTCGCGCAGAGCCTTGATATCAGCGGCAGTGTAGTTCGCCATGTGAACCCCTCTGTCTAGAAATTTATGTGGTGTACGGACCGACAGGACGGCTGCTCACCCAGTGAGCGGCCATCCTGTCGGTACCCCCTATGCACCGGAATGCATGTGGGGAGATCCAGATTTACTTGTCTGACTACTTGGCTTCGTCGGCGGCCGGTGCTTCTTCAGCAACCGGAGCTTCAGCAGCGGGTGCTTCTTCAGCAGCGGGAGCCTCAGCAGCGGCCGGCGCTTCTTCAGCGGCGGGCGCTGCAGCAGCTTCAGCCTTGTTGCCTTCGAGGAGCTCGCGCTCCCACTCGGCCAGCGGCTCTTCCGGAGCTTCCGTGGTGCCGGTGGCGCGCTGGTTACGGGCGATGAGGCCTTCAGCAACGGCGTCGGCGACAACGCGGGTCAGCAGGTTGACGGAGCGGATGGCGTCGTCGTTGCCCGGGATCGGGAAGTCGACTTCGTCGGGATCGCAGTTGGTGTCCAGGATGGCCACAACCGGGATGTTCAGCTTCTTGGCTTCGTCGACAGCAAGGTGTTCCTTCTTGGTGTCAACGATCCACAGCGCGGACGGCGCCTTGGTCAGGTTGCGGATACCACCGAGGTTGGTTTCCAGCTTGGTGAGTTCGCGGCGAAGGAGCAGCAGTTCCTTCTTGGTGTACGCGGAACCGGCGACGTCATCGAAGTCGATCTCTTCCAGTTCCTTCATGCGCTGGATGCGCTTGGAGACGGTCTGGAAGTTGGTGAGCATACCGCCGAGCCAACGCTGGTTGACGTACGGCTGGCCAACGCGGGTGGCCTGCTCGGCGATGGATTCCTGCGCCTGCTTCTTGGTGCCGACGAAGAGAACGGTGCCGCCGTGTGCAACGGTGGCCTTCACGAACTCGTAGGCACGGTCGATGTAGGACAGCGACTGCTGCAGGTCAATGATGTAGATACCGTTGCGCTCCGTGAAGATGAAACGCTTCATCTTCGGGTTCCAACGGCGGGTCTGGTGTCCAAAGTGGACGCCGCTGTCAAGCAGCTGGCGCATAGTTACGACGGGCATGCCGACGCTCCTTCCGGCAGGTCATTCATGAGAGAGCCCATGGCTCTCTTACCCTGCCAATAGTTGACGGTTGTTTAGCAATCACCCGGGACGGGCATTGCTCCTGGCATCCACTGCGCTTCCCATCCGTGCCATAGGGAACGGACCGCAGGAGGCGCAGTCCTCCGCAGCCGAAGTTTGTGGCTTCTTATGAGGAGGGCTGGATACGCGTAGTCAGCTGCTGCTCCCCCGCACCCCTGAATGAGGCGTGCCGGCTTGGACAATCCCGATTATCACGTCAGTGACCGCCGTGATGAGCAAGCATGAGGGCACAGCAAACTGCTCCACCAAGTGTACTACAGCGGCCCCGCAGCGAAGGACGGTTTTCAAGAGGCCGCGGGGCGGGAATCCGGGGCAGGAACGGCGGCCGGCGAGTGTTTGTCCACATAGCCGTCGTTAGCGGTTCCGCCCCGCGTGCTGCCCCGGCAGGCTGGAAGCATGAAGATCCCCGCAGGCCTGGCCGCATCGCTCCTGGCACTGTCCATTGCACTGTCCACTGCACTGTCCGCTCCACTGCCCACTGCACTGTCCACTTTGTCCAGTCGTCCGGTCCCCGAGAAATCGGGCCCCGCAGCTTTCGTCGCCGGAGCTGCAGTCCCTGCGGGCCCTGAGGCTGCGGCTTCCGGCGTCCGGGGCTCCCCCTTGGCAGGGCCGGTCCCGGCACCAGACTGGAGCTGGCCGCTCAGTCCGCGGCCTGCGGTTTTGCGCGCCTTCGACCCCCCGGCCAGGCCGTGGCTCAGCGGGCACCGCGGCGTCGACGTCGAGGCCGCCTACGACGGCGCCCCGCTCGTCTCGCCGGCGGCCGGCACTGTCAGCTTTGTCGGGGTTGTGGTGGACCGGCCGGTGATCACAATCGATCACGGCAACGGGCTGCGCAGCAGTTTCGAGCCGGTGGCCAGCGCACTGACGGCGGGATCCGCCGTGGCGGAGGGCGACGTCCTGGGCCACGTGCTGACTGGCCACTGCGGCCCGGCGCCGCCCTGCCTCCACTGGGGCGTCCGCCGCGGCGACGACTACGTGAACCCGCTGGCGTTCGTGACGGATTTGAGACCCTCGGTGCTACTCCCGCCCCTGGAGACCGGCCCGGGATGAGCGGCCGGGGGGCGGTCAGGGCGGCGAGCCGGGGCGTCGATGCGTTCCGCCACGTGTCAGCTCGTCGCCGCGCCGCCGCGTGTCAGACGATCGCGGAAATCCCGGTGATCGCCCGGCCGGTCACGAGGGTATTGATTTCGTGGGTGCCTTCGTAAGAATAGATGGCTTCGGCATCGGCAAACACTTTGGCCATCTCGAAGTCCGTGACGATTCCGTTTCCGCCGAGGATGCTGCGGCCCAGGGCCACGCTTTCGCGCATTCGCGCGGTGGTGAACGCCTTGGCCAGGGCGGACTGCTCGTCCTTCGCCTGGCCGGCGTCCTCCAGCTGGGAAAGCCTCACCATCATGCCCATGGAGCTGACGGCGTTGCCAAGGATCTGCACGAGCTGGTTCTGGACCAGCTGGAAGGAGGCAATCGGGCGGCCAAACTGGGTGCGCTCCACGGCGTAGCGCCGGGCGACGTCGAAGGCCGCGAGCTGCTGCCCCACCGCCTGCCAGGCCACGGCGAGGCGGGTGACTTTGAGCACCTTGTTGGTGTCACGGAAGCTGTTGGCATTGGCGAGTTTGAAGAAGTCCGGCACCACGACGTTGTCGAGGACGATGTCGGCGTTCTGCACCGTGCGCAGCGAGATCTTGTTCTCGATCTTCGTGGCGCTGTAGCCCTCGGTCTTGGTGTCGACAAGGAAACCCTTGACCTGGTTGTCATCGACGTCCCGGGCGTAGATGACCACCCAGTCGGAGAAGGTGGCGTTGCCGATCCAGCGCTTGGCCCCGTTGAGGATCCAGTTCCCGCCGACACGCCGGGCCGTCGTGCGCGTGCCGCCGGCAACGTCGGAGCCGCCGAGGGGCTCGGTGAGGCCGAAGGCGCCGATCTTCTTGAGCGAGTAGATGTCCGGGAGCCAGGCCTCCTGCTGCTCCTGGGAGGCAAGGGCTTCGATGGAGCCGGTGAAGAGCCCGTCATGCACCCCCATGAACGTCGCGATCGACGTGTCCGCGCGGGTGGCTTCGGCATGCAGGATGCCGGCAAAGAGGTTGGAGTAGCCCTGCCTTCTCACCGGACTGACCAGGTCGATTTCGGCAAGCTTCGGGATCAGTTCCATCGGGAACTCGGCGCGGTTCCAGCAGTCGACGGCGATCGGCCTGACCTCGCGGGCGAGGAACTCGCGGACCTCCGCCAGCCTGTCCTGCTCCTTGCTGCTGAGCAGCTGCTCGAACGCGAAGAAGTCGCCATCAGCGTAGGGCAGGTTGTGGATGTCGATTGCAGCTTTGGACATGGTGTTCCTTCACTCGTGATCAGCGGCGACCAAAAGGGAGCGGGCCTCGCGCCTGCAGTATGTTACTGATGAGTAACTTACCGTAGTTCGGAGATGCCTGCAAGCGGGGGAACGACGAAAAAGGGAGCCGTGGCCGACGTCGGACGTCAGCCACGGCTCCCGTGGGCGCGGAACCCCGGATAAGGGCTTTTCCGCAGAATTGTAGGGCTACTCGGACTTGAACCGAGGACCTTAGGATTATGAGTCCCGCGCTCTAACCAGCTGAGCTATAGCCCCCTGTGCCCGGAACCGGATCCGGCCCGCGGGGCCGGACTGATTCCGGGCAAAAACACTCTAGCAATACTAGACGCATCACGCGTGCGGCCGGCCACCCGACACCAGCGGGCCATCGACCAGCAGCCGGCCTACACGCAACCGGCCCACACGCAACAGGACTGGGCGCAACAAGACTGGGCGCGCAGGACTGGGCGCGCAGGGGCTGGGCACACCGGGACCGGGAGCACCGGGCGCCTCTGTGCCAGGCAGCTTGCCTAGAGGACGAAGTCGTCGTAGCTGGCGCCGCGGTAGATGTCTTCAAACGTCTTCAGCGTGCGCGCGATGCCGTGGCTCTCCACCATTTCGCGGCTGGTCTTGCCCATCGCTTCGCGCTCATCGGCGGGCAGCGAAAAGACGCGGGTCAGCTTCGCGGCGAGGTCATCGCTGTCGTTGGGCGTGAAGAGGTAGCCGTTCTCTCCGTCGCGCACCAGGTGCGGCAGCGCCATGGCGTTGGCCAGCAGGACCGGCGTCGACGCCGACATCGCCTCCAGTGTCACGAGCGACTGAAGTTCAGCCGTCCCGGGCATGCAGAAGACATCGGCCGTGATGTAGGCCTTGCGGAGATCGGCGTCGCTGGCCAGGCCGAGGAACGTGACCCTGTCGGTCAGCCCGAGCCGGGCGACCTGCGCTTCGAGGGCCGGTCGGACTTCTCCGCCGCCGACGATTTCCAGGTGGATGTCCAGGTCCTTCGGCGTCTTCGCGACGGCGTCGATCAGCACGTCCACGTGTTTCTCCTCGGCCAGCCGGCCGACGAAGAGAGCAGTGGGGCTGGCGTGGCGTTCCACGGTCTCGCCGGGACCCAGTTCGTAGGCGGCGGCGTCGATGCCGTTGGAGAGGGGCAAAACCTTGCGAAGGAAGGCATGCTGGTGCATGGCTTTGGCGGCAAGCGGCGTGGGTGTGGTCACGACGTCGGCCTGGCCCATGACCTTGCCCATGTCCCGCCAGGAGATCCGGCCGATGATGTCTTTGAACCATTGCGGGAACGGCAGGAAGGGGTTCAGGTTTTCCGGCATGAAGTGGTTCGTCGCCACCACCCGGATGCCGCGCTTCACGGCCTCGTACAGGACGTGCTCGCCGATCATGTAGTGGCTCTGGATGTGCACCACGTCCGGCTGGATGCGGTCGAACAGCAGCCCGATCTCCTTCTTGATCTCCCAGGGGAAAGTGATCCGGAAGTACTCGTGCGTGGGCACGGAATGGGAGCGCAGGCGGTGCACGGTGGCCTCGTCGCTGAACTCACTGAAACTGGGGCCTTTGTCCGGGCGGCACGCCAGGACGTGCACTTCGTGTCCGCGGGCTGTCATCCCCTTGGCGAGACGGTAGCCGAACTGGGCGGCCCCGTTGACGTGGGGCGGGTACGTGTCAGCGGCAATCAGGATGGTCAGCGGTGGCTGGTTGTCGGACATGGTCACGTGGAGAGCTCCTGGTGGTCACTGTGCGGGCAGCTGGATCAAAGGTGGCCGGCCGGCCGTCGGCGCAGGCGCGCCGGGCCTGTAGCCGTAGTCTGGACTGACGCCCTAGGACCTGCCCGCGGCCTTCCGCGCGTCCTTCTTGCGCTTGGTGACTTCCGGGTGGTGCCTGGACAGGGCTATCACTCCCACGATAGCAAGGGATGCGGCCGTCCCCATGGCAATAGCCATAACGGGTTGGACGTCCGGACGCAGTTCCCCCAGAATCACGATGCCGATCGCGATGCCCACGATGGGGTCAATCACGGTCAATCCGGCGATCACGAGGTCCGGCGGTCCGCCGGAATAGGCGTTCTGGACAAACCACGATCCCAGAACGCCGGCAGCAATAATCGCCACGGCGCTGTACCACGGCACATTCAGCAGGAACTGCCCGTTCGGGTCAAGCAGATGCCGGCCGATGATGCGGGTCAGGACGGCCACGAAGCCGAACAGAACCCCGGCGCCCAGGATGTAGACGAATGCGCTCATGCGGTGCTTGAACACGAGGGCGAGCGTGCCGAAGAGCCCTACCGCCAGGGCCAGGAGCAGGACGATGGTCAGCTCGTCCGAGCTACTGACATTGTGGTTCTCCTGGGTCACGTTGACGGCCAGCACCACGAACAGTGCTGAGCCGGTCACGCAGGCCGAGATCGCCACGACGGTTGCCCGGTTCATGCTGAGTCCCTGGTCCTTGGTGTTGACCACCGTGGTGATGACCAGGGCGATCGCGCCGATCGGCTGGACCACCGTCAAGGGGGCCATGACGAGGGCGACGGCGTTCATCGCCATACCGACGCACAGCAGCAGGAACCCGAAAACCCAGCGCGGATTGCGCGCGAGCCGCAGCAGACCGTGCGTGCTCAGCGCCAGGCCGCCGGTGTCGGCCTTGACCGCGCTGCCCTGGCGCTGGGCACCAAAGGCCAGGCAGAAGGCGCCAAGCACCGCAAGCAAAACCGCAAACCAGACCATCAGTGGGAGCCGCCGTCGTGGGCCTGAAGTTCCCTGCCCTTGCCGATGATGGCCCAAACGTAGTTGTAGGCCGCGATCCAGTGCCCCACCAGGCCAAGGCCCAGGAAGATCCATGCGACCGTGGCGTAGACGTCCGCGGCCGGCACCGGCAGCTTGGACAGCACGAGCAGCGGCGTGCCCACCAGCAGCAGACCCGTCCGGATCTTCCCGATCCGGCTGACCGGCAGGTCCGGGTGGCCGTGGAAATAGAACAGTGACAATGACAGCAGGACCGCATCGGGGATCAGCAGGGCCGCGAGATACCACCATTGGACGACGCCGGCGATCACGAGGGTCACGGCGACCGCGATCAGCGAGAGCCTGTCGGCAATGGGATCCATGACGCGGCCGAGGTTGGACATCTGGTTGAAGCGGCGGGCAATGTAGCCGTCCACCCAGTCGGTGCTGGCCATCACGGCGAGCACGAGGGCAGCGTAGCCGTACTCGTGCTCGGACAGGACAAGCCAGATGAACAGGGGGACACCAAGGAAGCGCACCACGGTCAGGACATTGGGAATCGTGAAGACAGCGTCGCGGTGGACGAGGGGCTGCCCGGGGCGGGCGCCAGCGCCGATGAATTTCATCGAATCCCCCTTTCCGTGGACGGCAACGGTTTGGCGTTTGGGTTCAGGGATATGTCTAGCCCTTGATCAGCTTGCGCACCAAGACCACAAGGGCGGCACCGGAGGCGGCCAGCACTGCCAGGGGCTTCCAGCGCTGCTTGATCTGGCCGGCCAGGCTCCCGTCAGCGGAGGCGGGCGGTTTCCCCGCCGTCGAGCGCCGGGCCGAGGATCGGGCTGAGGCGCGGAAGCCCGCGATTTTGTCGCTGAGCTGTTCCTTGCCGTCCTGCAGCAGCGCCTGGCTGGTGGCCAGCAGCGCCTGGGCCTGGGTCTTGACGTCGAGTTCCCGGCCGAGGTCGTCCCGGACGTCGGTGAGGTGCGTGCGGCGCTGGTCCAGCCGGCGTCGGAGTTCTGCCTCTGTGGGGACGGGCCCGAGGTCGGGCTTGGCGGCAGCCTTGGCTTCCTTCTCTGCCTTCGCCTTGGCGGCTGCGGCCTCCTTGGCGGCCTTGGCGGCTTTGTACTGTTCAGAGTTCGGGTCCAGGACTGCCGCGTCGAATGCGGAGCCTTCCTTGGCGATACCGAGATCGTGCTTGAGCCCGCGGATTGTGTCCTCGGGGACCAGCGGCATTGCCGCCTTGAACTTGTTCAGCCCGATAAGTGCCCCGATCGCGGCGATGATCAGGAAGACGCCGCAGACCAGCAAAGCCGCGAGCCACGCCGGCATGATCGTGGCCAGACCCATGATGGCGGCAACGACCAGTCCGATCACCAGCAACGCAACGAACACGAGGGCGACGGCAAAGAAGGCGCCGGCAATGCCGAGCTGGACGCCCTTGCGCTTGATTTCGACCTTGGCCAGGGCGATCTCGTCGTTGAGCTGCCGGGGCGCCAGTTTCGAGATCATCTTCAGGGTTTTCGGCAGCGCGGAAATGCGCAGCCCACCGCCTGTCCCGCCGCTGTGACGTCCGCTCATCGGTCCCGCCTAACTGGTGCCATCCGTCGTTCCGCTCCCGCGGGCTTGCCGGGTCTGGACAGCTTCGCACAGACCCCGCTGTCAAAACTATCATTTCGGCTCTTGGGAGGCCTTTTCGGGCAAGCCGTGGCGCGCCCGCGCAGCCACCGGCCGGCCGCCCCGGCGGGCCCTAGGATGGACCTCTGTGAGCACACCCCCCAATCCCGGTGATTCCCTGAGCCGCCGTCGAAAATTCCTCTACATCCTGACGCTTGGCGCTTTGACCGCCCTTGGGCCGTTCACGGTGGACCTCTACCTGCCCGCGTTCCCGGCTTTGGAAGAGGACCTTGGTGTTTCCGCCGCCGCTGTTCAGCTGACGCTGACCGGAACCACCATAGGCTTCGCTCTGGGACAGCTCGTGGTGGGGCCGCTGAGCGATAAGTTCGGCCGGCGGATGCCCCTGATCCTGGCGACGGCGGTACACATCACAGCTTCCCTGGGCGCCGCCCAGTCCACGGATATCGCCACGCTCGGTTTCTTCCGGATCCTCATGGGCATCGGCGCCGCGGGAGGCGGCGTGGTGGCCATGGCCATGGTCCGCGACCTGTTCAGCGGCTACGCCATGGTGCGGATGTTCTCACGGATGGCCCTGGTCAACGGCCTGGCGCCCATCCTCGCCCCGGTCATCGGCTCGCAACTGCTGCTGCTGATGCCCTGGCCGGGCATCTTCCTGTTCCTGGCCGCCTACGGGACCTGCGTCATCATCGCGGCCCTGTTCGTGATCCGGGAGACCCTGCCCCCGGAGCTGCGCGGAAAGACCGGGCTGACCGTGCGCCAGCGCTACAAAGTGCTGTTTACCGACCGGATCTTCGTCGGCCTGCTCCTTGTGGGCGGCATGAACTTCGCCGGCCTTTTCACGTATCTCTCCGCGTCGCCGTTCCTGTTCCAGAACGTCTACGGTTTCACACCCCAGCAGTACGGCCTGCTCTTCGGCATCAACTCCCTGGGAATCGTGGCAGGCGTCCAGACCAGTGCGAGGCTGATCAGGCGCGTCGCGCCGCAATGGATCCTGGCCGGATCCACGGCCTGGATGTTCGTCATGGCCGTCCTGATTGTGATCTTCGACCAGTTGGGTTTCGGGCTGTGGGGTGTCCTGGTGCCGCTCTGGTTCTACATCCTCGGCGCCGGCTTCACGTTCCCCACCGTGCAGGTGCTGGCCCTGGCCAAACACGGCGCCCAGGCCGGAACGGCGGCATCCCTGCTCGGCGCGGCGACATTCATGATGGCGGGCCTGGTCTCGCCGGTGGTCGGCTGGCTCGGCGTCGGGTCCGCAACCCCCATGGGCGCCGTCCAAGCCGTCTGCATCCTGCTGGCGGCGGCCGCGCTATGGCTGGTCGTACGGCCCAGTACGGTGCCCCCGATCCAGTAGGGCCGCTTCCCACTCCTGTTGGGGACATGCTCATTCCTGGCGCTCACCCCGAGGGACATGTCCAGCCTTCGCGGCCAGGACTGGGCATAGGGGCATGGTGTCCACCGGCCAAGTCCGGCACTGAGCATGTCCCGCGGCGGACACGGGCAGCGTGACTGCTCAGCCCGGAAATCAGCCTCGGGGCCCGGGCACCGGCATACCCTGTTCGACGTCCTCGGCGGGCGATAAAGTTGTTTCATGCCCGATTGGCAGGAACCTCAGCCTCTCCCGGCCACGTGGCAGCGGTGCGACGCCGGAATCCTGCCCCTGTGGTGGGATCGCCTGTGCAGTCAGACCAGCCAGCAGTCGGCGGCCATGTATGCCTCCGGCCTGTTTACCGAAGACCGACGCCGCCCGATTGCCCAGTGGTACAACCCCGCATATGACTCCGCACTCCTGGTCGCTCCGGAGACCTCCCCGGAATGGCCGGTCCAGCGGTTCGGCATCTTCTACGCTCCCCCGGGCGCCGGATTCACCCAGGTGCATTCTGCGCCGCACGAATGGCACCCGCGCGAGCCGCGGAAGTCCCCCACTGAACGAGAGGCATTCGAGGCCGCGGTCGCCGAGGCCCAACGCTTCCTGCAGGTGGAAATGTACTTCGTCTGAGGCCCCGGCCAGCCGAACACACCGGGCACCTGACCGGACCAACAAAAAAGGTCCCGCGGCCGGTTATCACCGGCCGCGGGACCTGTCCGCTCCTCCTGCTGGACTTGAACCAGCAACCCTTCGATTAACAGTCGAATGCTCTGCCAATTGAGCTAAGGAGGAATGAAGCGGGTATAAGCCTAGCAAACACCGGCCCGGGAAACGAAATCGGCGGCTCAGGCGTCCGAGCGCAGGGACCGCCGCTGCATCTCCAGTTGCATGAGTTCGCGATTCAGCCGCTGGAAGTCCTCGGGATCGGCCGAGGCATCCAGACGCTGCAGCTGGCCCATCTTCTCGGCCTTCACCCGGGTGATCTGGAGCTCGAACAGGCGGGCCAGGATGTCCCGGCAGTAGCGCAGGACACCCTCAGGTGTGCTGGCCGGCAGGGGCACGACGGCGAGTTCGGACACGAGCGGTCGCAGCGGCTCAGGGACCTCCTGCAGCAGCTGCTCCACCCAGCGCACCGGATCCCCGGCGAACGCGAGCCCTGTGGCCCGGATGGCCTCATGGATGGCGAGATAGGCGGGCGTGGAGAACCGCGCTTCCGAGAAACGCTGCCACGTCTCGCCCTCGAGCATGCCGGGTTCCTGCAGGGCCACCTCGAGCGCCTGGCGCTCCATCGCCGCGACGGGGTCCCGCGGATCGGGCCGGTTGAAGGACGGCAGTGCGGCCGACGCCGGCAACGGGGCAACGCCCGGACCCGGCCCCGGGATGCCGCGGCCGGAGCCGGCATAGCCCTGCCCGGTCCCCGGGCTGCCGCCCGGCGCGGCCGCTGCGGGCGCCGCACGCTTGGCGGCCGCTCCGACGGCCCGGCTGACTTCCTCAACCGGCATCCCCAGCCAGCCGGCCAGCTCGCGGGCGTAGGCCGGCCGGATGCCGGCGTCGCGGATCTGCGCCACGACGGGCGCGGATTCACGCAAGGCCGCGATCCGGCCCTCGACGGTGTCCAGGTTGTGGCGTTTAAGGGTGGCCCGAATGGCGAATTCGAACAGCGGGCGGCGGGACCCGATCAGGTCCCGTACCGCGGAGTCGCCCTTGGACTGGCGAAGTTCGCACGGGTCCGCGCCGCCGGGTTCCACGGCCACGAAGGTTTGCGCGACGAAGCGCTGGTCCTCCTCGAAGGCGCGCAGTGCCGCCTTCTGGCCGGCGGCGTCGCCGTCGAAGGTGAAGATGACTTCTCCCCCGCTGCCGTCGTCGGAGAGCAGCCGGCGGGCGATCTTGATGTGGTCGGTGCCGAAGGCGGTGCCGCACGTAGCCACCGCGGTCTGTATGCCGGCCAGGTGGCAGGCCATGACGTCGGTATAGCCTTCGACCACCACGAGCTGGCGGTCCTTGGCGATGTTGCGCTTTGCGAGGTCAATCCCGTAGAGAACCTGGGACTTCTTGTAGAGCGAGGTTTCGGGGGTGTTCAAGTACTTCGGGCCTTGGTCGTCCTCGTACAGCTTGCGGGCGCCGAATCCGATGGTCTCGCCCGCGATGTCCCGGATGGGCCAGATCAGCCGGCCGCGGAAACGGTCGTAGATCCCGCGGTTGCCTTCAGAAAACATGCCGGTCAGTTTGAGCTCGGCATCGGTGTAGCCGCGTCCGCGGAGGTGCTTGAGCAGCGAGTCCCAGCCCTGCGGGGCATAGCCCACGCCGAACTGTTCCGCCGCCGCACGCTCGAAGCCCCGTCCGTAGAGGAAATTGCGGCCCTCTGCGGCGCCCGGGGTCAGCAGCTGGGCACGGAAGAACTCGTCGGCCACTTTGTGCGCGTCCAGGAGCCGCTGGCGCCGGCCGATGTCCTCCCGGTTGGGTCCGGAGCCGCCGTCCTCGTAGTGGAGCTCGAAACTGATCCGGTGGGCCAGCTTTTCGACAGCCTCGTGGAAGGAGATATGGTCCAGTTTTTGGACGAAGGAGATGACGTCGCCGTCCTCGCCGCAGCCGAAGCAGTGGTACCGGCCCACCTGGGGACGGACGGTAAAGGACGGCGAGCGTTCGTCGTGGAAGGGACACAGGCCTTTGTAGGACCCCATCCCGGCTCCCTTGAGCGTCACGTAGCCATCGATGACTTCCTTGATGTCCGTGCGCTGGCGTACTTCATCGATGTCTTCGCGTTTGATCAGGCCGGCCACAGTGCCATCCTAGTCCCCGGGTACGACGCCGACCGGCCGGCTATGGTGGCCGTCACCACAGGGACGGCAGGCTGCCCACGAGGCGCTCGTACATGGCCAGCGCCGAACCGTCCGTCAGCGACGCGACCTGATCGATCACGACGCGCAGCCGCGCGGCGTCGTCACCCGCATCGAGCCAGTCGGCGGCGAACATCGGCTCCAGGTTGCGGTCCCCGGTGGCGCTCAGCGCGGTGACAAGGGCGTGCAGAACCTCCCGCTGGCGCTCGTAGATGGGCTGGCGGTGCTCGGTTGTCATCACGAAGGTGGTGGCCAGGCCCTTCATCACCGCGATCTCCATGACGGTCTCGTCCGGGACGATCAGCTCCGCGTTGTAGCGGGTCAGGTTTTCCGGGCCGTAGACGGCGCGGGTGGCCTCCAGCGCGCTCTGGCAGAACCGGCCGATGAGCTGGCTGGTCATGTCCTTGAGCGCCGCCATGGCCTTGCGGCTGCCGTCGGCCTCACGCACCCAGACGTTCGTGGCCTCCAGCCGGGCCAGCGCGGCGTCGATCGCGGCGGGATCGTTGTGCGGCAAATACCACTGCTTGGCGTAGCCGACGACGCGGGCGCGGTGGTCCGGGTTGTCCATCCAGCGCAGCTGGAAATGGCCCGCAACGATTGCGTCCTCGACGTCGTGCACGGAGTAGGAGATGTCGTCCGCCAGGTCCATGACCTGCGCTTCGAGGCAGGACCGGCGTTCCGGAGCGGCGTCGCGGATCCAGTCGAAGATGGGGAGGTCGTCTTCGTAGGCGCCGAACTTGCTGGTCCGCTCCCCGTGGATGACCGGCGCGTTCACGGCGGACCACGGGTATTTAGCGGCGGCATCGAGGCTCGCCCGGGTCAGGTTCAGGCCGGCCGGCCTTCCGTCGGGGGCAAGGACTTTTGGCTCCAGCCGGGTCAGCAGCCGCAGGGTCTGGGCGTTTCCTTCGAAGCCGCCGATCGCGTGGGCCACCTCGTTGAGGGCCGCTTCGCCATTGTGGCCGAAGGGCGGGTGGCCGAGGTCGTGGCTGAGGCACGCGGTGTCCACGACGTCGGGGTCGCAGCCGAGCGCCCGGCCGAGTTCGCGGCCCACCTGGGCGACTTCGAGGCTGTGCGTGAGCCTGGTCCGGACGAAGTCGTCAGTGTCCGGGGCCACCACCTGGGTCTTCGCGCCGAGCCGGCGCAGCGCCGACGAGTGCAGGACCCGCGCGCGGTCACGCTCGAAGTCCGAACGGTAGGTGGTCTTGGGCGGCTCTTCGACCCACCGCTCGGAGTCGCGGGAGGTGTAGCCGTCCAGGACGGGGGCAGTTGTCCGGGTCTCAGCCACCGGAGACGTCCAGTTCGGCGAAGGAGATGTCGCGGGTCTGCTCTTCATCCAGCGTCCGGTTCAGCAGCCAGTCCTTGGGCAGCGCGGGTTTCTTGGGCGAGCCGGCGCGGCCGCGCGGGCCCTCGGCGTCGACCCCGGGGTATGGCGACTCAAGGTCCAGCTGGTCCAGCGTCCCGCGGAGGACCTCGAGGCTGGTGACGAGCGCCAGCTTGGTCCGCAGTTCGCTGCCGACCACGTAGCCCTTGAAGTACCAGGCCATGTGCTTGCGGATTTCGCGCAGGGCCTTGCCCTCGTCCCCGAACGTCTCGACCATGAGCTCGGCGTGCCGGTATACGCTTTCGGCCACCTGGCCCAGATCCGGCCGGAACCTCTGGTCGCTGCCTTCGAACGCGGCCATGAGATCGCCGAACAGCCATGGCCGGCCCTGGCAGCCTCGCCCCACGACGACGCCGTCGACGCCCGTTTCGCGGACCATCCGGACCGCGTCCTCGGCGGACCAGATATCACCGTTGCCGAGGACGGGAATGTCCGGCAGCGCCTCGCGGAGCCGGGCGATAGCGGACCAGTCGGCCTGGCCGGAATAGAACTGGGCGGCCGTACGGCCGTGGAGGGCAACTGCGGCGACGCCGGAATCGCGGGCGATCCGGCCGGCGTCGAGGTACGTCAGGTGGTCCTCGTCGATGCCCTTGCGCATCTTGATGGTCAGCGGAATGTTGCCCTTGGAGGCTTCCTTAACGGCCGTCTGGACGATCGAGGTGAAGAGGTCGATCTTCCACGGCAGGGCTGAGCCGCCGCCGCGCCGGGTGACTTTGGGGACGGGGCAGCCGAAGTTGAGGTCGATGTGGTCCGCGCGGTCTTCCTCGACCAGCATCCGGACGGCCTGGCCGACGGTCACGGGGTCTACACCGTAGAGCTGGACGGAGCGGACTTTCTCGTCGTCGTCGTGCGAAATAATGCGCAGCGACTCCGGCGTGCGTTCCACGAGGGCGCGCGAGGTGACCATCTCCGCCACATACAGGCCGCCGCCGTATTCACGGCACAGCCTGCGGAAGGCGGAGTTGGTGATACCCGCCATGGGAGCCAGGATCACGGGGGTGTCCACGGTGATCGGGCCCAGCTTCAGGGGCGGGAGTTCCAGCTTGGGGGCGGGAGGGGTCGCTACAACAGTCACCCGACCATTGTCTCAAAGACGGGCAAATCGGCTCGATCCCGCCCGGGCTATGTGGAAAATGTCCCGGCAAGTCGAACCGTACTGACCGGCGGAAGCGTACTGACCGGTGGAAGCTCCGGCCCGGTGGAAAGCCCGGGTGCTGCCAGGCTCCGCATCAGCCCCGCAGGGCGGCGCGCCGTCCGCGGCGCGTGGCGGGCCCGGCATCGGCGTCGTCCGGTCCTGCACTTTCGGTTTCCCCGCTCGCGGACCCGCCCCCTGCGGACGCGCCGTCGGCGTCGACGCCTGCGAGCGCCGGGACGCCGGCCGGGACGCCCGCCGCGCCGTCGGACGCGCCGTCGGCGCGGACGCCTGCGAGCGCCGGGACAGGTACCGTAACCCCGCCATTGCTTCCAGTTGCCTTGCTTCCAGCTGTTTTGATCCCGGTGGCCTTGACCACCAGCACGGCGATAAGGGTGGTGACCGGCACGGCGAGGACGAGTCCCACGGAGCCGACGAGGGTGCGGATGACTTCCTCGGAAAGTTCGGCGCTGGTGAGGGCGTCCCCGAGCGGCCGTTCATAGAGCATGACCAGGATCAGGACTGGCAGGGCCGCGCCGGCGTAGGCAAACGCGATCGTGTAGACCGTGGACGCGATGTGGTCCCGGCCGATCCGCATCGCGGAGGCGAAGAGCTGCCGGGCACTCGTTTCGGGGGCGAGTTCCCACAGTTCCCAAACCGCCGACGACTGCGTGATGGTGACGTCGTTCAGCACGCCCAGACCGGAAATGATCAGCCCGCACAGGATGATGCCGGAGATCGAGATGTTGTCCGAAATGTTGGTGAGCGTGGCGGCGTCGTGGCTGCCCACGCCGGCGAGGTTTGCGGCGTCGGTGGCCCAGGCGGCCAGCAGGGAGGTGATGGCGAGGCCGAACATCGTCCCGAGCAGCGCCGTCGACGTCCGGGCGGAAAAGCCGTGGGCGAAGTAGAGCACCCCGATCATGATCACCGTGGACCCCACGAGTGCCAGGAGCAGCGGCGGCTTTCCCTCGACCAGCCCGGGCAGCATGAACGAGACGAGCACGACGTAGGCCCCGACCAGCCCGATCAGCGCCCGAAGCCCGCGCCAGCGCGCCACTGCAATCACGACGACGGCATAGAGCAAGGCCAGGAAGATGATGGGCAGTGTCCGGACAAAGTCGACGAAGACATATGCAGGCGAGCCCTGCCCGGCGGACGCGCCCTGTGCCTTGGACAGGTTCAGGTAGCGGATGTTGTCCCCGGGCTTCACTCCGTGGGATTTCGCGATGTCAGGGTTGATGACCACTTTCACCGGGTTGCCGCCCTTGTCCGGCTCGGTGTAGGCGAACGTGCACTGCGAGCCCTCCTGCGGGGGCTGCGGGGCGGCGTCACCACCAGTTGCGCCCTGCTGCGCGGCGGCTTCACCGCTGGCCGGGGCCTCAGAGCAGCTGCCGACGACGACTCGCTGGATCTTGCCGGTGTCAAACGTCACGCCCGGGGCGGCCGCATAGGGGCTGGCCAGTTTGATGCCGTCCTTGCTCCCCGACGGCCACAAGAACGCCATGGCCGCCAGGGTCAGCAACGTCAGCGGGACCAGGATGGCGGCCAGTATCCAGTTGGCCTTCTTTCGCGCCGCCAGCATTTGGGGCGTTGGTTCAGCATGTTCGTTGTGAGAGTGCGAGTGTCCGGCGCCCATCAGCAGTTCAACCTCATGCCGAAAACTCTACGGCGTGGGCAGGCCCGCTCCGGACGGATGACGCCGCGGACCCCCGCCGGCGCCGCCGGCGCCGCCGCCGGCCAGGTTGCGCGGCGCCGATGCTACGCGGGCGCGATTTACGCGGGCGCGATGTTCTGGTTGACGTGGAAGAGGTTCTGCGGATCGTACTTGGCTTTGACCTCCCTCAACCGTTGATAGTTCGGCCCGTAGTTTTCCGCGACGCGGGGCAAATCATCGCCGTCCATGAAGTTGATGTAGCCGCCGGGCGCCGAATACGGCCGCAGGGCGGCCGCGTAGTCCCGTACCCAGGCGATGTTTGCCTCGTTGTCCGCGGGGTCCATCCACTGCCCCGCGATCACGGGCGAAAACTTCACGTTCCGGTTGGCGAACGCCGTGTCCGTGGTGCCCACCCGCTGGACTGCGCCATCGATGGGGTAGACGTGCACGGCGGTCTGCACGCTGGGGACCTTGGCGCCGTGCTCGATGTGCGCAGCGATTGCGCCGTCGTTGAGCTCCGTCAGAAAGTCCGCTTTCCAGTACGCCTGCATACCTGGGGGCTGCAGCGGGTCGAAAGCCTGGTTCAAGGCCGGGTACGGCATTGGCCCCACCATGGATCCGGCCGCGGGCGCGACGTCCAGGAACGGCTGCCAGCGCGCCGGTCCTTCCGCTGGATCGCCGGTCCACATGCCGACGATGACGCACACCGGCTTGCCATGCCATTCTTCGGGCAGGAACGGCACCGGAGGTCCCTGGTGGAAGCCCAGGAAGGCCCCGAACTCTTCAGGGGCTGCCGCCAGGTATTCGCGGTAGAACTTCGCAACGGTTTCGGCGTGCTCGAGCGGGTAGAGGATGATGCCGGCATGGACCATATCCACGGGATGCAAACGGTATTCCAGCGACGTGACGACGCCGAAGTTCCCGCCGCCGCCGCGCAGCGCCCAGAACAGATCGTCGTTCTCGCTTTCGCTGGCCGTCACGAACTTTCCCTCCGCCGTGACGACGTCGGCTGAGAGGAGGTTGTCGCAGCTGAGCCCGTGCTTGCGGCTCAGATAGCCGATGCCGCCGCCGAGGGTCAGTCCGGCGATGCCGGTCGAGCCGATGATGCCCCCGGTTGTGGCCAGCCCGAAGGCGTGCGTGGCGTGGTTGAAGTCGGCCCAGGTCGCACCGGCCTCCGCGCGCGCCGTCCTGGCTGCGGGATCCACCCGGACGCCGGTGGTGTTGGCGAAGTCGATGACCAGGGCGTCATCCCATGTGCCAAAGCCCGGGGCGCTGTGCCCTCCCCCGCGGATCGCGAGGTCCAGGGCGTTGTCGCGGGCGAAGTTGACGCAGGAGATGACGTCCGCCACCTGGGATACCCGGACCACCCCTGCCGGCCTCTTATCGATCATGCCGTTGAAGACCGCACGCGCCGCGTCGTAGCCTGAGTCGCCGGGCGTGATGATCCGCCCGCGGACTTGCTCACGCAGGCTATCCAAAGATGTTGCGTTCATTATCTGTACCGTCGATTTCGTCGTGTGATGCGACCCGGACGGTTCTCTGCGCTCCCAGCCGGCGTGGCGCCCGGAGGTTTACGTCCACATGCCTACTCTTTCCGGATTCCCCCGTCAAGAGCGCCGTCAAATGCACGCATGCCGGCCACACCCATCGCCGGGGGCACCGGCTCCGAATCCACACTAGGCACCGCCGGCCTTGACGGGCGGGGGCTGCCACCTAGGGTTGGTTATTGACGGACGAAGGACGGGAAGGACACACGCATGGCCATGCGTAAACTAGACGACCGCGAACCGGAGGCGGGCCGTTCCGGGCCTGCCGCCAAGGCCGTGCTGACCATTGCCGGGGCGCCCGGGGAGACCCGCGGAGTCGCCTTGGTCCTGCACGGCGGCCGCGCGGACAGCTTCGATCCTGTCCGCGGCCGGCACCTGAGCCCGGCCCGGATGCTGCCCTTCGCCCGGACGCTGAACCGGCAGGGCGGCCCGCACGGGCTGGCTGTCTGGACCCTGCGCAACCGGTACCGGGGATGGAACGGGGAGGACATGTCCCCCGTCCACGATGCCCGCTGGGCGCTTTCCCGGATCAGCCGCGAACATCCCGGCGTGCCGGTGTATCTGCTGGGCCATTCCATGGGCGGCCTCACCGCACTGTGCGTGGCCGACGATGCGCAGGTGGACGCCGTTGTGGCGCTGGCCCCATGGGTCAATCACGAAACCCCGGTCGAACCCGTGGCCGGCCGCCGGATCCTGATCGTCCACGGCACCGACGACCGCTGGACCAGCCCGGCCAACTCGCTGGACTATGCCCGGCGGGCCGACGGCGTTGCCGCCTCCGTTGACTACGTCTCCCTCAAGGGGGCAGGCCACTTCATGTTCCGCCGCGTGGCACTGTGGAACTCGCTGGCGGATGGCTTTATCCTGGACGCCTTCGGCGAGGCCACGGGAGCCGATGTTTCCGGCGCCACGGACACCTTACGCAGCGCATTGCGCGGCCCCCTGCCGGCGGCCGGATCACGCATGCCGGTGGTGCTGTGATGCCGACGTTTCCGCTTGAGGCCTTCCTTGCCAGCCTGCCGTGGGTCATCGCGGGCCTCGTGGTCCTGCTGGCAGTGACCTTCGCGGTGGCCGTGCGTCAGAACCGGCACTCCGTGATCGACACCGTCTGGGGCCTCGGCTTCGTGGTGGTGGCCGTCATCTCCTGGGTGCTCTCCGCCGGGTACGGCGACGCCGGCCGCCGGCTGCTGCTGCTGGCCCTGGTCGCGGTGTGGGGCATCCGCCTCGCGGTCCACATCGGTCTCCGTGCACGCGGCGGCCACGAGGACCCGCGCTATGTGGACATGCTTTCCGCGGCGCCCGGGTCACGCAACGTCTACGCCCTGCGACGGGTCTACCTGCCCCAGGGGGTGGTGATGTTCTTCGTCTCGCTCACCATCCAGGTGGGCATGTTCGCCACTGGCAGCCTGGGCTGGCTGGCGTTCCTCGGCGTCCTGCTCTGGATCCTTGGCTTCGTGTTCGAGACGGTCGGGGACTGGCAGCTGACACAGTTCAAGGCCGATCCTGCCCGCCGCGGCACCGTCCTCAACACCGGACTGTGGCGTTACACCCGCCACCCGAACTACTTCGGCGACGCCGCCGTCTGGGCGGGAATCTTCCTCGTGGCAGCCGATTCGTGGCCCGGCATCCTGACCGTCCTGTCCCCTGCCCTGATGATCTGGACCCTCGCCGGCAAGACAGGCAAGCCGCTGACGGAAAAGGCCATGTCCGCACGGCCCGGCTATAAGGAATACATCGAATCCACCTCCGGGTTCCTGCCCTTGCCGCCCCGGCGGCGTGCAGGCGGGCGGACCGGCGGGCGCTGACATGACGCGAACGGGCCTGGAAACCCCGGGCATGGAAACCCCGAGAATAGAGGGCACCGATACGGAGGTCCCGGCGTGAGCTGGCGGCCCCTGCGGTGGAGGCCGGGACCCAGCGACCGCTTCTACCGGACAATCGTCCGCACCGGGCTGGCGCTGCGCTGGCTGTTCCGGATCCGTGTCCTTGTCACGGGCCAGGAGAACCTGCCGCCGGCCGGGCCGCCCCATGCTTCCCGCGGCCCGTCCCGTCAGGTGGTGCCCGGCCAGGGCGCTGTGGTCGCGATCACGCACTTCGGTTACCTCGACTTTGCCTTCGCGGAGTTGCTGCTGTGGTGTCACAATCGCGCCCAGATGCGCTTCCTCATCACGCAGGGGGCCGCGGACCACTGGTTCGCCGGGCCCGCGGTCAGCGCGGCCGGGCATGTCGTGGTGGGGTACGGATCGGGGGCCCACGCCTATGACGCCGCGGTGGCGCGTCTGATGGAGGGCGAGTACATCGCCATCCTTCCCGAGGCCGGCGTGAGCCGCAGTTTCGTGGTGCGCGAATGCAAGACCGGCGCCGTGCGGATGGCCTCCGAGGCCGGGGTGCCGATCATCCCGGTCTCCGTCTGGGGCGCGCACCGGCTGATGACCCGCCACCATGGATTCTCGCCGCGGCGCGCCTGGCGCGCCCCGGTCCGCATCCACGTCGGTGAGCCGATCCTTCCGGACTCGCTCCCGGCCCCGGCGCAGGACGCCCAGCCGGCCACAGCGCAACTTGCCAGGACCCTCCAGCACGGGATCGACGTCGGGATCGCGGACTTTCCGCTGCAGCCGGACCCCGGGGCCTGGTGGATGCCCGCCGGCCTCGGCGGCGGCGCCCCAAATGAGGAGGAGCGGCGCCGGCTCGACGAGGCCGACGGTCTGCGGCAACCGATGGCGCGGCGCGCCGGTGCCCGGCGCCGATAAGCCCGGCCTAACCCAACTGACTCGCAGTTAAGGCCGTTTTGACGCTTCATAACGGCCCCTGCTGCGAGTCAGTTGGGTTGCGAGTCAGCTGGGCTGCGGGTCAGCTGGGTTAATGCTTCAGGACGGGTCGGCGACGACGAGCGTTTCCGAGCCTTGGACGTGGGCCTTGCCGGTCTCGAGCAACGGTTCGACGACGGCGCGCAGCGCGGTCATCGCGTCATCCAGTTCCAG
>ENA-OWNT01001107-OWNT01001107.1-seawater-metagenome-genome-assembly--contig:-NODE-1107-length-38811-cov-13.197707_pt1 | contig 38811 bp, 30 predicted proteins | sample MGYA00238136_ERZ651165 | MGnify/ENA primary metagenome ERZ651165 (study PRJEB26861, sample SAMN08777766) | seawater metagenome | isolation source: coastal seawater | place: USA: Florida | collected...
TGGAAGTCCGGAGACATCCAGCGGTCGTCCACCGCGTGGAGGGCGATGACCGGAAGCTTGTCCCGGGCCGCCCGCTGAAGGGCCCATGTCAGGGCCGCGTCGCTGCCCGTTGACCCGTTGATACCGACGACGATTGCTTTGCTCATTCTGAATCACGCTCTTCTGAAGTGGAGTGATGGTTACGCACCGCATAACCCGACAAGTCCCCTGTCACTTCAGTGTGCGCCGCCTGCCAAAACCCGGCTTAGGGCCTTAAGCCCTTCACTTGCCATCCTTCGGCGCGGGCAGCGTCGCGTCCGGCCGGAATCCGCACCGGCCTAGAAACCTGTCGGCTCGGTCTCCAGCTCCGGCTCCCGGGGTGGCCCCTCATGGTGCACCGGCCGCAGAGCAGCGGTGTGTTCGAGCCAGATGAGCGCATCGTAGCGCTCCCCCATCCGGGTCGGAACGTAGTTCCCGGCTTCCCGTTCCGGGTGGTACACGACGCCAATCGCCCGGTGCCCGAGCCATGTCGAGAGCCACGGCCCCGTTCTGTCGTCACCGAACTCCAGAACGGAGGCCACGCCAAGGGCCTGATGCAGGAAGTCTTCGTGGCTGCCGGGACGCGCTTCCGGCACCGTGAGGATCCGCTCCGGGCGGCCCCACGCGTCGGCGGCGATCACGGAGCCCCGGTGCGCCGCGAAGCCGACCAGCAGCACCCCCTCGCCGGCATGGCGTTCCCGCAGCAGCTGTCCGACGTTGACCAGGCCGTCCTGCGCCATGTCGGTGGCCCGCGCATCCCCGACGTGCGTGTTGTGCTCCCAGATCAGGCCCTTCGACGTCGGGCCCAGGTGCCTGCTGACCCGGTCGATGGTGTCTGCCATGTGGTGGTCGCGGACGTTCCAGGACTGCCGGTCACCGCGGACCATGATGCGGTAGTAGTGTTCGGCGTTGGCTGCGACTTCGGCGTTTTGGACGGCGTCGAACGCGTCCTCATCGTGGGGGCCGGGGCTGAAGACCCGGTTCCTGACCTCGGTGAGGAGGGCCACGACGTCGGCCTCGCAGGACTGCGGCACCAGCCGCGTGCTCCACGCGTACTGGTGCGGGTCCTCGTGATGCGGCAGGAAGCACTGCCAGGCACGCATGGCCGCGGGCACGGCGTCGGGAACGTTGTCCTCCAGCCAGTTAATGATCTCCCGCAGCGAATCCCACAGCGAGTAGACGTCGAGTCCGTAGAAGCCCACGCGCTTGTCCATGGGCCGCCCGGCGTTCCAGGTGCGCAGCCAGTCCAGGAATGCCGCGATTTCCTCATTGGCCCACATCCAGGTCGGCCAGCGTTCGAAGCCTGCCAGCAGGGCGTGGACTCCCAGGTCCTTCCCGTCCTGGCCGCGGACCCAGCGGTTGATCCGCCAGCAGTCGGGCCAGTCGCCTTCCACGCCGATCCAGTTGTAGCCTTCCTCCGCGATCAGCCGCCGGCTCAGGGTGTCCCGCCAGGTGTAGAACTCGTGCGTGCCGTGCGACGCCTCGCCGATGGCGACAAACCGGCAGCCGGCGGCCCGCTCCACGAGGCCGTTGAGGTCCCGGTCACTTTTCAGCGGCCGGGCGAGATCATGGATCTCCTTGAGCACGGAGCTCCGGGTGACGGCGGCGGGGGTCATCGCGGATCCTCGATGTCAATCGACTCAAGGTGCTCGGGCACCCGGGCCCGCCAGCCGAGTTCGCGTTTGATCCGGATACGCAGGGCATCGGAGGCGTCCGGGTCGCCGTGCGTGATGTAGGTCATGCGTGGCTCCTTTGCTGCCGCTTTCATCCACGCGATGATGCCGTCGGCGTCGGCATGCGCGGACAGGCTTTCCATCTGGATGACTTCCGCCCGCACTTTGACGTCCTCCCCGTAGATGCGCAGCTCGCGTTCGCCGGCGGCCAGGGTGGCCCCGCGCGTGCCGCCGGCCTGGTAGCCGCTGAGGACGATGGCGTTTTTCGGATCGGGGCCATATGCCGCAACGTGGTGCAGGATCCGTCCGCCGGTCAGCATGCCGCTGGCCGAGATGATGATCATGGGTCCGCCACGCAGGTTCAGCAGCTTGGACTCGTCCACGGTGCGGGTGAGCTTGGCCAGTTTGTACATTTGCGTGTATTCCTCCCGCTGGAGCCGGTGTTCTTCGGGATGGCGCTGGTACATTTCGGAGGCGTCGATGGCCATGGGGCTGTTCAGGTATACCGGGATGCGCGGAATCGCGTCCTTCCTCAGAAGCCTGGAGAGGTACAGCATGAGCGTTTCGGCCCGGCCGACGGCGAACGCGGCGAACATGATCACCCCGCCCCGTTTCGCGACACGGTTGATGATCTCCCCCAGTTGCTTCTCCGCATCCTCGGTGGAGTGTTTCCGGTTGCCGTACGTTGACTCGGTTACCAGGATGCCTGTTTCGCCGAGCGGCCTCGGCGGGTACATGAAGGGGTCATCGGCGCGGCCCAGGTCCCCGGAGAAGTGCACCGAATCGGAGCCAAACCGGACGTGGACCTGGGCGGCCCCGAGGATGTGCCCGGCCGGCACGAAGGTCACTTCCAGTCCACCGCCGAGGTCAAGGGGATCGTCAAACCCGCGGACCTTGAATCTGTTGAGGGACGCGACGGCGTCTGCGGCCGTGTAGAGCGGCACCGCAGGATCGTGCGCGGACGATCCCCGGTGCGAGGCATACCGGGCCTCCTCCTCCTGCAGGTGGCCGCTGTCCGGCAGAAGGAGTTTGCAGAGATCCGTGGTGCCGTCCGTGGCGTAGACGGGGCCGCCGAACCCGTCCCTGACCAGGGCGGGAACATATCCGGTGTGGTCCAGGTGCGCATGGGTCAGCACGACGGCGTCAATAGACCCGGGCGGTACCGGGAACGGACCCCGGTTGCGCTCGCGGCTGCGCTTGTAGCCCTGGAAGAGCCCGCAGTCCACCAGCAAGCGCCTGCCGCCGGCGTCGATCAGGTAGCGGGAACCGGTGACGGTGTCGGTGGCACCCAGGAACTTCAGGCTCGGCTGCTGGTGTTTCATGGCGCTCCCGTGGACCTCTACCCCGTAGATCTGTACATTGCGCGGACCTGTGAATTGCGCAGACCTGCGGCTCGCGGTGTACGCCCCAGCTTCCGCCCGGGTCCGGCGGGTGCCAAGGGCCGAAAGTCACCTCCGTGCCCGCACCGCCGGCCGCATGGCGGCGCTCCCGGGGGCGCATGAGTCGGGGCCGCCCCCGGTAGGATTTCCTGACGGGTCCCGCCGGGCCCGAAGCCGGGCGCCCGGCACCTCCCAGTGGCAAGGACACACCATGATCACCAGATCCGCGGGGCCCCGGCGTCCCGACCGCCCCTGGACCCGCCACTACAGCCCCGGCGTTCCCGCCGATCTCAAGCTCCCCACGGGATCCCTCGTAGACCTCATCGACTCATCCGTCCGGCGCTACGGGCAAAAGACGGCACTGGAATTCTTCGGCGCGCGCACCAGCTACCGCGAACTCGGGGCCGCCATCAGCAAAGCGGCCGCCGGCCTGCAGCGGCTTGGGGTCCGGCCCGGCGACCGGGTGGCGCTGGTCCTGCCGAACTGTCCGCAGCACATCATCGCGTTCCATGCGGTGCTGCGCCTGGGCGCCGTCGTCGTCGAACACAATCCCTTATATACAGACCGCGAGCTTCGACATCAGTTCGAGGACCACGGTGCCACCGTGGCGGTGGTCTGGGACAAGGCAGTCGACAAGGTCCGGAAGCTGCCGCCCGACGTCGGGCTAACGAGCATCGTCTCCGTGGACATGATTCCTGCGATGCCGCTGCGCCAGCGGCTGGCGCTGCGTCTCCCGGTCCCCGCCGCCCGCGCGGCCCGGGCGGCGCTGTCCGCCGGCAAGCACTCGCACCGGCCTGTCGCGGCCTCCGCGCACCGGACGGTCCTGCCGTGGAAAGAGCTCCTCGCCGCCGGCCCGCTGAAGAAGAAGCACCCGCGCCCGGCCGCCGGTGACCTCGCCGTCATCCAGTACACGAGCGGCACCACGGGACAGCCCAAAGGCGCCATGCTGACCCATGCCAATCTGCAGACCAACGCCGCACAGGGCCGCGCCTGGGTTCCCGGGCTCAAGGACGGCCGGGAGTGCGTCTATGCGGTGCTGCCGATGTTCCATGCTTACGGGCTGACGCTGTGCATGACCTTTGCCCTGAGCATCGGCGCGAGGCTGGTGCTGTTCCCCAAGTTCGACGTCGACCTGGTGCTGAAGGCGTTTAAGAGATCGCCGGCAACTTTCCTGCCGGCGGTGCCGCCGATCTACGACCGCATCGCCGCCGCCGCGGCGGAGCGCGGCATCGCACTGGACAGCATCCGGTTCTCCATCTCGGGGGCGATGAACCTGCCGGTGGCGACGGTGGAGACCTGGGAGCAGGCGACCGGAGGCTACCTGATCGAGGGCTACGGGCTCACGGAAACCTCGCCCATCGCCCTGGGCAATCCCTTCGGACCCAGCCGGAAGCCGGGAACCGTGGGGGTCCCGTTTCCCCTCACCGACATCCGCGTGGTGGACCCGAGCAACGTCCTTCTGGACCGCGCCCCGGGTGAGGACGGCGAGCTCCTGATCCGCGGCCCGCAGGTCTTTGCCGGCTACTGGAACCGGCCCAAGGAGACGGAGGAAGCGCTGCTGGAAGGGGGCTGGTTCCGCACCGGGGACATTGTCTCAGTGGACAAGGACGATTTCGTGACCGTCCGGGACCGGATCAAGGAACTGATCATCACGGGAGGCTTCAACGTCTCCCCCACTGAAGTGGAGGACATCCTCCGCGAATACCCCGGCATCCTGGACGCGTGCGTAGTGGGCCTGCCCCGCGCCGGCGGCGGCGAAGACGTGGTCGCCGCCGTCGTCCCGGCCCCGGGCTCCGGCGTCGGCCCCGAGGCGCTGCTGGCGTTCGCCCGGGAGAACCTGGCCGCCTACAAGGTGCCGCGCCGCGTTGCCGTCGTGGACGAACTGCCGCGTTCGCTGATCGGCAAGGTCCTGCGCCGCGAGGTCCGGGACGCACTCGTGGCCGGCCGGTAGCGTTCCCCTCGCTCCGGCCGGCCACTGGTGCGGTCAGTGTCCGGGCCCCTCAGTGTCCGTGCTCCTGGTGTCCGGGTCCCTCAGTGTCCGGCATCGCCGGTGCCGGTGTCGTGCGAGTGAGTCCCGCCGTCCTCCGGCGTCGGTTCAGGTTCGGGTGCGGGTTCCGGTTCGCGGGACATGTCCACTCCTTCGCCAGTAGTCGAGCGGGGGGCCAGCACAACGTCGGAGGGTTCCACACCGGCGCCGCGGGCCATGCCGTTCCGCACGGCTTCCACCAGCGCGTCGCTAAGCAGCGGTCCCGTGTAGCTGACCGTCAGGGCTCCGCTGCCCAGCGAGGTGGCGTAGTTCCCGAGCGCGTCTGAGAGTATGCCTTCCTCGGCGATGGAATGGGCCAGGGCTGCCGGATCTGCCGCGGCCACGGTGAACCGGAGGTCGTGGACCAGAACTGACGAGACATGGACATGCTCCACACCGGAGTAGCTTCCCTCCGGCCCGTAGGCGAGCTCAGCAAGCTTCTCCGCGTCGTCGCTGGTGCGTCCCTGCGGAAGCGCCAGAATGAGCTCCGGAGAGATATGCTCCAGGATCGCGGGGTCGAGCACGTCCGGGGAGATGTCGGCCAAGACGACGCCGCCGGCAGTCGCTGTCTGTTCGAGCCGTGCGCGCGTCGCGCCGAGGTCGGCTCCCGGGGCGGGATGGATGGCGATCACCGCGCGGCGGCGCACCATCAGCCCGTCGTGGCTCACGGTCGGACGGCCGTTGCCGACGTCGGTCCCCACCTCGAACGAGACGGCCGCGGCGCTCGGTGCGGCCGACGGCGAGGGCGGGGCCGGCGCCGGCGTTCCGCCCGTGCAGGCACTCAGGGCCAGCACGAGCAGGGCCGCCGACCCCAGTTGTCCCGGGCCCCGCATGTCAGGTCCCCGCCGGGAATCCGGGCCGGTACACCGGCGGGAACGCGTTGGCGGCCGTGGTGTCGAGGATCGGCGGATCGGACGTGATGGGGTCGTTGGTCCGCAGATCACCCACGGAGAACTGCACCATCATGTCGTGGTCCTCGTGGACCAGGTTGTGGCAGTGGATCATGTAGCGCCCGCCCCCGCCGGTACCTGTGTCGAATTGCATGAGGGCCGTGACGGACTCGTTCTCGCCGGCGTAGAAGACATCCTTGGGACCCTTTTCCCAGGCAAACGGCTGGCCGCCGTTGGTGTTCCGCGCGATGATCCTGGCATCGATGAGGTGGATGTGCACCGGATGGAACCAGCCGCCCGACGCATTGGTGATGGTCCATTGTTCAATATCGAATGGCTGGGGGTTGCCGAACAGCTTGGTGAACCCGGACTTCTCCACATCGGCCCAGGTGACGCCGTTGACGGTCCACTGTCCGTTTGCGCGGAAGAATCTGAGCTCCCGCTTGGCCTTGGCCATTGCCGGCGTGAGGCTCATGGTGGGGATGCCGCCCTTGGCAGCGCTGACGGAACCGCCGTCATCGAGGGTGGTGGGGATGCTGGAGATGGATCCGGCCCCCGACCCGGAGTCGGCCACCACCTGGAAGCGCATGATCTTGTTGGTGTTGGCGAAATCGATGTTGTTCTTGTTGCTGAGATTCCGCAGTTCGATCAGCTGGCCGGTCCGGTATTTGCGGAAGTCAATCAGCACCTCGTAGCGCTCGGCAGTCCCTTGCCGCCAGGACTTGACGGGCTGCACGTTGGGAACCATGCCCGCGTCGGTGCCCACCACATAGATGGGGTCTCCGGTGGAGAGTGTGGGCCGGTAGGAACGCGAAATCGAGGCGTCGAGCACCCGAAACCGGTAGATCCGCGGTTTGACCTTCATGGTGGGCCACGGCACGCCGTTGACCATGATGATGTCCCCCCACAGGCCCTTCCGGGCGTTGTCGTTATAGGCGAGCGAGCCGTCGGCGTTGAACATGGCGTCCGAGATCATCAGGGGCACGTCGAACTCCCCCTGCGGCAACTGTGCCCGCTCGTACTTATCGGAGAGCGGGTAGAAGGCCGCCAGCCCCGAATACACGTTCTGGGCCGTGATGTGGTGCTTGTGGTCGTGGTACCACAGGGTCCGGGCCGTCTGGAAGTTGGGGTAGCGGTAGTTCTTGACGTTTCCCGGGACGGTGATGTCGTTGGCGTAGCCGTCGTACTGCGGCAGCGACGCCGAACCGTGCAGGTGGGTGACCGTGTCAAAACGGGCGGGCTGAAGAAGCCCGACGGCGGGCAGGGCGTTTCGGATCCGCACCTCGATCCGGGTGCCCTGGATGGCTCGGATGGTGGGACCGGGAAAGATGCCGTTGTAGCCCGCCACCGTGGTGTCCAGTCCGGGCACGAAGCGGGCCCTGCCGAGCTTCTGGGTGAGGGCGTACTTGGCGAAGGGACGGGCGGGATCGCCGCCGTCGAACCCCGTCTGAAAGGGCACGAGTTCAGGCGGGCGGCGGAAGACGCCCGCGTAGGGAACAGGCATGTTTTGCGGAGCAAGCAGGCTGGCAGTGACCGGCGGCGTCACCGGCGCGGTGGTTCCGCCTGTCGGCGGGACGCCGTCATCGCCACCCTTGAGCCCTGCAAGGCCGAGGGCGCTGACGGCGCCCAGTTTGAAGATCTCTCGTCGTGTAGTCATGGCCCCTCCAAGTGGACAATCGAGCTGAATACCGAGTCGAAAAGTAGCTTTCGAACAAGTGAGGAAGCCGGCTGGCGGACCGCTGCGGGCCCGCCAGCCGGCGTTCTCGAACTGCTACTACAGTGCTGCCCCCGTGGTGAACGTCCACGTGCGGGTGGTCAGCGGGTTGCCCGCCAGGTCACGGACGCCAGCAGTGCCACCGGTGATGGTGACCCGGTACTGGGTGTTCGCGAGCAGGCTGGCTCCGGGGTTGATCGTCAGCACCCGGGTGGTGCTGTTGAACGTGACCGCCGAGGCGACCTGGACTCCGGTGGAGACCCGATCGATCCGGACAGTGCCGGCAACCGTGAAGCCGGTGATGGCCTCACTGAACGTGGCGGTCACGTTGCTGTTGCGCAGCACCCCTGTGGCACCCGCGACGGGAGTCGTGGCGGTGACGGCGGGGGCCGGGCCCGTGGTAAAGGTCCACGTGCTCGGTGCCATCGTGTTGCCCGCCAGGTCACGGATTCCGGAGAGGGAGGCCGTGTACACCCGGTCCGCCGTCAGGGTGACGCTCGGGTTGAGGGTGGCAACCCTGGTGAGCACGTTGTAGGACACGACGGCGGGGATCAGCGTGGTGCCGAGCCGCAGCTGGAATGTGGTCCCGCTGACTCCCGTCACCGCCTCGCTGAACGTTGCCGTCGCATTCGCCGTCTGGCTCACGGAGCGGGCACCGGATGTCGGTGTGTGCGCCGTCACGGTGGGAGCCACGAATTCCGTCCGTGGTGTCACCGCTGCCGTCCGGGCCGAGAAGCGGCCCGTACCCACCGCGTTGACGCTTGCCACGTCGAACGTGTAAGCCGTCCCGTTGGTCAGGCCTGTCACGACGGTGGTTCCGACGTTGCCGGTGACCGCCTGCGTGCGGGCCAGGACGGTTCCGGCGAAGGCCCTCACCGTGTAGCCGGTGATGAGCGATCCGCCGTTGGACGTCGGCGCGGTCCAGGTCAGGGTCGCCGAAGCGTTCCCGGCCGTGGCCGTCCCGATGACCGGCGTTCCGGGTATGCCTGCCGGCCTCACCGCTGCCGTCCGGGCCGAGAATGCGCCCGTACCCACCGCGTTGACGGCGGCGACGTCGAACGTGTACGCCGTCCCGTTGGTCAGCCCCGTCACGACGACGGTTCCGACATTTCCGGTGACCGACTGCGAGCGGGCCAGGACAGTTCCGGCGAAGGCCCTCACCGTGTACCCGGTGATGGCGGAGCCGCCGTTGGACGCCGGGGCGGTCCAGGTCAGGGTCACCGAAGTGTTCCCTGAGGTGGCCGTCCCGATGGTCGGCGCTCCCGGAACTGTCGTCGTCGTCGGCGTCACCGTGTTGGAGGCTGCCGAGAACGGACTGTCACCGAGGGCGTTGCTGGCCAGCACCTGGAACCGGTACTGGGACCCGTTGGTCAGGCCGGTCACCACCAGGCTGGTCGCGCCTGCCGGGGCGGTGCGCAGGGCACCGACCTGGACGCCGGCCGGGTTAGTCGTCACGTCAAGCACCTTCACCGAAAAGGTGTCAGCAATGCCGACGCTCGGAGCCGTCCAGTTCACCGTTGCCTGCCCGGCGCCTGCTGTTGCCGCTCCGATGACCGGAGCGTTGGGCAGGACGTTGTCGGAGAACTGCAGGAACTCGATGTTGCGGACCGTGTCCGTGCCATCGGCGCCGACGTTGTCGACCACCGTGGTGGTGGAGCCCGCCGAACCCAGCGTGCCGTTGCCGCCCGTCGTGGTGACGGTGTAGTTGGCCCGCGGGCCGGAGAAGATTGCGACGTCCCGGTTGCCCGCCGTTTCGAGGGCGGTGGGAGTCACGATCTCGCGGACAGCCACGAGGTTCCCGGGGTTGACCACGCCGGCCGCTACTGCGGCCGCCAGGGACAGCGGGTTGCCCGTCTGGTACTGGCGCTCCATGAGGTCGGTGGTCCCGATCTCGACACCTGCGTCGTCCCGCACGCTGATGCGGATCTTCAGGGACCGGTCGCCGTCGATCACGTCGTTGCCGCCGCGGCCCTCGAGCTTGTCGCTGCCAAGGCCGCCGATGAGGATGTTGCCATCGCCCCAGACCGGACCGGTCAGCGGGCAGACGCCCATCGGTGAGAGTGCGGCCACGGGTGCCAGCGGGGTGGTCGGCGCCGGGAGGATGGCCCCCAGGCCGGCGATCCGGTTGATGCCCGTCTGGTCGAGGACGTCACAGCCACTGAAGCCTGCACCACCTACGGTGCTGGGCACTGCGTCGTCGCCCCGGATGACGTCGTCAAACTTCGAGCCGGAGTTGGCTTCCACTTCCTGCCAGCGGTCGCGGTTGACCACGACGGGGAGGGGGACGCCGATCAGGTTGTTGTTGATCTTCATGTCGTCGTCGGCTGCGACGGTGTCGTACTGGTGCGTGGCCCAGTCGAAGCCGGCAGCACCGGCGTAGCGGTCGATGGCGGCGTTGCTGGACATGATGTCGTCGCCGCCTTCGGCGTCGTAGTCGTTTTCACCGACCTGGCCGACGAAGATGTCGTTGCCCGGCTTCGTCTGGGCCGGGTCATCGAAGAACGGTGCGCCGTGGTCGCCGATCAGCAGGTCCTGGCCGGACCCGCCTTGGATCCAGTCGTCACCGCCGTCGCCGAACGTCGCATCGGCACCGTCACCGGACTGCACGAAGTCGTTTCCTTCGCCGGCGAAGGTTTCGTTGTCGTTGGCGCCGCCGTTCGTGAAGTCCTGGCCGTCGCCGCCCATGTTGATGTCGTCGCCGATACCGGAGTTAAGGTAGTCGTTGCCCGGTCCTCCCTTGAGGACGTCGGCGCCGGACAGATCGGTGATCCTGTCGTTGCCGTCGCCGCCGAGCGCGATGTCGTCGCCGCCGTTGCCTTCAATGACGTCGTTGCCCTCGTTGCCGAGGAATGTGTCGTTGTCGTTGCCGCCGGTCACCCGGTCGGCATTGGCAGTCCCGTTGTAGACAGACTGGCCGTTGATGCCGCTGGGATCGACAGTGTTCTTCTCCATGTACTGGATGGTGCCGTCCGGCTTGCGCAGGAGAAGCAGGTTCTCCTGGCACTCGGTGGTTGCGTCATCCGCGACCGTGGTCCCCGATGCCGTGTAGCCCGCCGGCGTCCCGGCCAGGTTGCCCAGCTGGAACTTGCAGTCGGCGGTGGCGAACGCGTCAGCCTTGAGCGAGTGCGCGTTGGTGTTGCGCATGATCATCTCGGCAAAGGAGTTGCTCTCCAACTGCGCCCGCAGGTTCATGCCGGGGGTGCGCAGGAGGTAGTAGAAGCGGTCACCGTTCTGCAGATCGGTCAGCTGGTTCTCGAACACGTAGTTGAACGTGCTGCCCAGGAGGCCGCCGAAGAGGTTGGTCTTCTCCGCAAGGCCGCCGACCCAGAGGTCGACCCTGTTCAGGCCGGTCTCCTGCGTCGCCCACGGGCCGGCACTGTTCATGAAGTCCGTCATGTCAGCCGTGGGAGGAGTCGCCAGGGTGCCCGGATCAACGATCGCCTTGGCCGCTGCCCGCTTGCCCGCCAGCGTGGTTTCGCTGGTGATCGTCGGGTAGGTGCCGTAGGCGGCAACAAAGTTGATCAGCGACTCCGGGTGCTTGAGGTTCTGGCCGAAGTCAGCCCAGCTCGTGTAGGGAGCCAGCTGGGCGTCGCCCGTAGCGTTGTTGATCTGGCGCCGCAGCTCGTTGAGCGGCGGTACGCCCTCGGAGCGTGCGCGCGTCATGTTGATCGTTGCCAGGTCCAGGGGAAGGCCCAGCAGGTTATTGCGCAGGGTACTCGTCACGAACTCGTCGAGTTCGTTGCCGACCTGGTCGCTCATGCCCATGACGATGCTGCCGGCGGCCTCTTCCGAGGTCATGGACCCCGCCGAGCCGCCGTTGATGTACTCGGGCGGGTTCAGGAAGCCGTTCAGCAGGGAGATGGAGTTATCACTGCCGTCCGCGTTGGTCCGGGAGATCGTCTCGGTCAGCATGGAGTGCCCGAACCGGTAGACCGCGTGGGCGAACTCCGCACGAATGGCCGAGTCGATCTCCGTGTGGTAGACGTGGAAGGGCTGGACCGCGGGCTGGACCTTACGGGCGAACTCTTCGAAGACCAGGTGCTGGTATTCCATCTCCGTGACGAACCGGGCCGCCTGGAACAGGCGCTCGCCGTTCCAGCCGTTGGCACCCGCGGCCAGCTTCCACTCGGCCAGCGCGGCAACGCCGGTGGTCGAAGTGTCGTTGGTCAGGGTGTTCTGGATGTCAGCCACGAGCCGGTCGTGCTCCGAGTGGAACACCTGGTGGATCGCGGTGAGGCCGATGTTCTCGTTGACGCGACCGTCACCGGCACAGAAGTGCGCGTTGAGCATTTCGTCGTCGTAGGTGCCGGCGGGCTGGTTCGCAAAATCTGCCGAGGCCGTGTTGTCAGCGTCCGGAGTGGGCGCGACCGGCGGCGTGGCAGGGTTGTGGTCCGTGTCCTGCGGCGACGGATCGGCGTTGTGCGCGATGTCGGTCAGGAACGGGGTGTCGAAGTGCCGCACGTTCGCCGGCACCGGCACGGGAGTTGCCGTGTTGCCCTCGACCAGACCGGTCAGGGTCACGTACTGCGGCAAGCCACGGGCCGGGCCGGGGATGAACTTGCCGTACGGGTCCGCTGCGATCATCGGGATGTTGGTGACGTCTTTGTCTTCGAGCTTGAGACCCAGGAAGATCTCCGCCTGGGACTTGACTGTTGCCCACGTGGCCATGCCATTCGCGGTGGGGCCTGCGACGCCGCCAAGGAGCTTGCCGGTTGCGACCGGCCGTCCGGCGGTGTTGTTGATGTATTCCCGCAGGAACACCTGGTGGGACGGGTGGGACGTGTAGGTCTGGGACTGGTCCACGTATGGCGAGTCCGTGTTGGCGGCTTCCTGGACGTCATCCGCGGTACCCAGGATGCCGTCGGTGCCCGGCTGGTTCTGGGCCCTGGTGAGGACCATGAACGCGTTCGGACTGTTCGGCGCAACCTCGTCGCCCGTGCCGGCCTTGCCGTCGGGGCCGACTGTAATCAGCGGGTCGTCGGCCTTGAGCGGCACGAAGACCGTTCCGCCGCCCTTGACCGTCTGGTCTACACCGTGGTCAAAGAACTGCCCGAACAGGGTGAACAAGGAGTTGTACGGTGGGGAGAGTCCGACGTCGGTGGTGACATTGGGAATGAACAGCGTAGATCCGGTGGGGACACAGCCGGCGGGGATGCCGGGAGCACTGGTCGCGGGGTCAGGATCGGTGGTGCAGGGGAACAGTCCGGGATTGCCCTGTGTCCTTACCGGGAAGCCGGCAGCGGCCACAGCGGCAGGATTGGTGGACGTCTGGTCCACGATCAGGTTGCTGATTTGGCGGGGCTGGGAGTCGAAAACGTTGCCCGACTTCTGCTGGTAGGAGGACGGACCGGCAGGGCCGAATCCGGCCTGGACCGATTCCGCGTTACTGAATGACGGCGTCGCGTGACGCGGGAATACCTGGTCAGCGGCCCCGAATGTTTCGCGGCCCTTGATCAGGTTGTTGCAGGAGCCGTCGACCGTGCGGAGGCCGTACGAGGTGAGGGCGTCGGGAATCTGGTTGGGGCCCGTTCCGATGAGGGCCCCGCAGGGGCCGGTGGCCGACGTCGTGTTGGCGACGTGCGCCTCGGCGATCTTGATCTGCTTGAGAATGTAGGCCAGGTCGGCCGCGGTGACGGTGAAGCCTGCGCCGACGGGTGCCGGCGCGGCGTTGGCGACAAGCGCCGTTGTGGTGAGCCCGATGAAACTCAGCAGGGTCATCGCTGTCCCTGCGGCAACTGCGCGGGTTGGTCGACTAAAGACACGTCTTTGGCCGTCGACCTTCCTGCATGCGAACAAATTCATTGCACACCTGCCTCTTCGAGTGAGTGATGGTGCTAAGGGTGCTGGGTGTTTCCTTGGGGAAAGCTGGAACCGGCCGGTAACTTACGAGCCGGACCGCAGTCCGGTGATTTCCGGCGCCCCCGGCCACCCGGATCGCGGGCCGCGGGTACGCGCGCCGTCGCTTTGGGTTACTCGCCCGGAGCCCGACGGCGGCAAAGTAGCCTACGCGGGCAGTACTGCGCCGGCGGGCCGAGGGCAGATAACAGACGGGTAACGCCTACGTCCGCGGGACCCGACTTTTGGCCGTCGTCTACTTGCCGCAGGCCTGCAGCGGCTTCGGAGCACTCGCCGGGGCGCGGGTCCGGGTCACTGCACGGGCGGCGCCGGCGGATCGCTTGCGGCGCTCCGATCGAGCTGATAGGCCTGACGGTAGGGTGCAAAGATGCATAGAGGCACATCCGCGTGCCGTCCTGTCCGGACGGCGGTTGCAGAAGGGAAGTTCACGTGACTCGCAAGACTCCTCAGGTCGAGGAACCATTCGAGAAAGACCTTGTTGTCGAGAGCGGGCCGAAGAGCTGGGCCGCCGGAGTTCCGGGCGTGTACCACTCCATGAAACCGGCCATCGAGCAGATGGGGCTGAATCGGACCCGCAAGACCGTCATGGCCATGAACCAGAAGGACGGCTTCGACTGCCCGAGCTGCGCGTGGCCGGACCCGCACCACCGCAAGGCGTTCGAATTCTGTGAGAACGGGGCCAAGGCCGTCACCTGGGAAGCGACCCCGGTGGTGGTTCCCGGAAGCTTCTGGGCCGAGAATTCCGTCAGCGAACTGCGCGGCCGGTCCGAGTACTGGCTCGGCATGCAGGGCAGGCTCACGGAGCCGGTCTACAAGCCGGCCGGAGAGGACCATTACAAGCCTGTCAGCTGGGACGAAGCACTCCGGCTTGTGACCGACAAGCTCAAGGGGCTGGACTCCCCCGACCAGGCGGCGTTCTACACGAGCGGCCGGACGTCCAACGAGGCGGCTTTCCTGTACCAGCTGGTGGTCCGCGGCTACGGCACCAACAACCTGCCGGACTGCTCCAATATGTGCCACGAATCCTCCGGCTGGGCCATGGGCCAGACCATCGGCATCGGCAAGGCAACCGTCAGCTTCGACGACTACGCCAACGCGGACCTGATCATCGTCATGGGCCAGAACCCGGGCACCAACCACCCCCGGATGATGACGGAGCTTGAGAACTGCAAGCACAACGGCGGCGAGATCGTGGCCGTCAATCCGCTTCCCGAGGCCGGTCTGCGCCGGTACAAGAACCCGCAGCAGGTCAACGGAGTCATCGGCCACGGCGTCCAGATCGCGGACCAGTTCCTGCAGATCCGCATCGGCGGGGACATGGCGCTGCTGCAGGCCGTCTCCAAGCGCGTCCTCGACGCCGAGGCGAAGAACCCGGGGACCGTCCTGGATCACGCGTTCCTGGCCGAACACTGCGAGGGACTCGAGGAGCTCAAGGCGCACCTGGCCCGGCTGGATGAGCGTGCCGTGCTGGAAGCCACCGGCCTCCGCAGCGAGGACATCGACGAGCTCGCCGCGCGGTACCTCAAGGCCGAGAAAGTCATCATCACCTGGGCCATGGGCATCACGCAGCAGAAGAAGGGCGTGGCCACCATCAAGGAGATCATCAACCTCCTGCTGCTCCGCGGCAATATGGGCAAGCCGGGCGCCGGCGCCTCCCCGATCCGCGGGCACAGCAATGTGCAGGGCGACCGCACCATGGGCATCTGGGAACAGATGCCGCAGTCCTTCATGGAAGCCCTCGGCAAGGAGTTCGCCTTCGAGCCGCCCCGCGAGCACGGCACGGACGCCGTCGAAACCATCAACCAGATGCGCGCTGGCGAAATCAAGGTATTCGTCGCCCTGGGCGGAAACCTCGTGGCGGCCATCTCGGACACGAATGCCGCCGAAGCCGCGATGGAAAACACAGAGATGACAGTCCAGATCTCGACCAAGCTGAACCGGTCCCACACCGTGACCGGACGAGAGGCGCTGATCCTCCCCACGATGGGCCGGACCGAGATTGACATCCAGGAATCCGGGCCCCAGTTCGTGTCCGTGGAAGACACCGTCTGCGCCGTGCATCCGTCCTGGGGAAGCGTGGAACCGGTGTCGCATCACCTGCTCTCGGAGCCGGCCATCGTGAGCCGGCTGGGCAAGCTTCTGGTCGGCGACAAGATCAAGGCCGACTGGGACGGCTTTGAAAAGAACTACGACCTCATCCGCGACCACATTTCGCGGGTTGTGGGCGGGTGCAAGGACTATAACCAACGGATCCGGCAGGACGGCGGCTTTGTCCTCGCGAACGGCCCCCGTGACTCCCGCACGTTCCCCACACCCACCGGCAAGGCCGTGCTGACGGTCAATGACCTGGAACACGTCGACCGGCCGGAAGGCACCCTGATCCTGCAGAGCATGCGCTCCCACGATCAGTTCAACACCACGATCTACTCGCACAACGACCGCTACCGGGGCATCAAGAAGGGCCGCCACGTGGTGTTCGTGAACCCGGACGACATCGCCGAACTTGGCCTTGCCGACGGGCAGTACGTGGACATCCGCGGCGTGCACGAGGACGGCGAGGAGCGCGTGGTCCGCAAGTTCCGCGTGGTGGCGTACCCCACGGCACGCGGCTGCGCGGCCGCCTACTATCCCGAGGCCAACGTGCTCGTCCCGCTCAACCACACGGCCGAGGGCAGCAACACCCCGATCTCTAAGGCGGTCATTGTCCGGCTGGAGCCGAGCCTGGACCAAACACCGGACGGTGCGGCGACAATCCCTGCCGGCGTGGCGTCGCCTTAGGCTCACGCGTGCACGGGGCGGGGCCACGGGACACGCCCGGCCCCCGCCCCGGCCGCGGGACATAACACCAACATGCCCGTCCCCGGGCATCACCGCTGAGCATGTGGCGGCACCGGCGCCCGGGCGCGGACGTTACTGGGCCCGCTTGGTCCAGCCCTCTTCGTCCGGACCGCCGGACTCGCCGTGCTCGCAGAGCTCAATGACCTTGTTCGACGCGGCGTGCACGGCCTCCTGGGTGCCCTTGCGGCCGTTGGTGGACGCGGTGCCGGCCGCGTAGCCCACGATAAACGCGCTGATGGCGTCAGCATGCGGCCCGACGGCTTTGACGGATTCGTCGGCGACCTGGACGATCTTGTCGTGGTCGACTTCCAGGTCAAGGATCTGCAGGGCCTGGATGAGCCGACTGCTCCAATGCCGCAGCGAGCTGTCTTCGTCTCGGGACAACGTCATTGCTACTCCTTCTCGCGGGGTGAATGGATCGTCTAACCCTCAAGGGTTAGCACCCGTCCCGGTGTTGCGCAACGCAACACGGCATCAGGCGCCTCAGCTCCAGAGCGCCACGTGGAACTTGGACCCCCGCCGTTCCAGCCCCCGCGAACCGCCGGGAGCGACCATGGCCGCGGTGGCATCGGCGGTGGCGGCAAACCTTTGCAGGGTCCGCGCCATGGTGGTGGCCCGCCGGCGGTCCAGAGTGCTGGCCCACCAGAGCCCGGAGACCGGTGTCCCGGCCACCGGCACCCGGATCAGGGCGCCGGTGCGGATTTCAGCCCGGACAATGTGTCCGAGCGCCATCATGGTTCCTTCACCGGCCCGGACAGCGGCGAGGGCCTCCGTTTCGCTGCTTAACCGGACGATCTCAGGCGCCACCCCCTGGGACGCCAGCCAGCGCCCCTCCTCGCTGGCGGGCTGGATGCCCGCGGGGCCGGCGAACCACGGCCTGCCCAGCAGCTCGGCCAGCGCCACGGGCCCGTGGAGCGAGGCGAGGGGATCCCCGGCGGCCGCCACAACGACCCGCTGGTACCGCAGGAACGCGACGGAATCCAGGCCGAGGTCGCCAGTACCGTGGGAACCAGCACCGTTGGGAACGGCGCCGCTGCCGACGCCGGGCCGCACGCCCAAGGCGACGTCATAGACGCGCTCGAGCATCAGCGGCGCAATATCCTCCGCGTCCTCCACGACCACATCGACGGAGGCGCCGGGAACCCGGCGGGTGAAGAGGTCCAGCAGGCGCCCGGCAGCATGCTCCGCAAACGGCGCAGTCGCGACGATTTTCAGGCGCCCGGCCTCGGTCTGGGCGTGCGCCACCTCCCACCGGGCCTTGTCCGCCAGGCCTACGATGTCCTGGGCGTACTCGGCAAGTGCCCGGCCGCCGGGTGTCAGCGCAATCCCGCCGTGGGCACGCACGAACAGCGGGTCACCAAGGTCCTGCCGCAGGGCGGCGAGCGCCGTCGAAACGGCGGGTTCGCTGACTCCGAGGTGAGCTGCGGCGGCTTGAAGTGAGCCAAGCTTGGCCACCAGCGCGAACGTCCGCAACTGTCCCAATGTCATCGCCACGGCTTCATAACCTTTCGCTTATGACGATATTGACATCTCAGTTCAGCCGGGGCAAGACTGACCTCAATCCGGCGCTCGACATCCGCTGCAGTATGCCGCCGGCCGTTCGGAGTGAGGTAGGGACTATGCAGATTCCGGCTCCATTTGACTACGTGCGCGCCACCACCGTGGACAACGCGCTGGAACTTCTGGCCCGTTACGGCCCCGAATCCCGGGTGGTGGCCGGCGGCCACAGCCTCCTGCCGATGATGAAGCTCCGCCTGTCGCGGCCCGAATGGCTAATCGACATCAACGACCTCTACGAACTGGACTTCATCCTCCGGGATGGCCTCAAGCTAAGGGTCGGTGCCCTGACGCGCCACACGACTTTGCTGGAGTCGGACGAGGTCGCCGCGCTGTTCCCCATTGTGCGGGACGCCGAATTGGTGATCGCCGACCCCGTGGTGCGCAACCGGGGCACTATCGGCGGCTCACTCTGCCAGGCCGATCCTGCCGAGGACCTCTCGACCGTTTGTGATGTCCTGGGGGCCGAGGCAGTGATCCGCGGCCCGGGCGGCGAGCGCACCCTGTCCATGTCCGAGTTCCACCGCGGACCCTACGAAACGGCAGTCGGGCCGGATGAGCTGCTCTGCGAGCTCAGGTTCCCCATCCGCCCCCACTCGGCCAGCGCCTACGAGAAGGTCGAACGCCGGGTGGGTGACTGGGCCGTCGGCGCCGCCGGCGCCGCCGTCTCCCTCGCGGCGGACGGGACGGTTGCCGACGCCGCCGTCGGGCTCACGGCCCTGGGCCTTGACCATACGGTGGCCGAAGCCGCGGACGTGCTCCGCGGCAAGCGTCCGGACGAGGAGCTGTTCGCTGAGGCCGGCAGGCTCGCAGCCGCAGCGTGCAATCCGGTACCGGACCAGCGCGGCCCGGTCGACTACAAACGGCATCTCGCCGATGAGCTCACCCGGCGGGTACTGCGGCGGGCCTGCGCCCGTGCCGCCCAGATGCAGGAAGGCTGAACCCGATGCAGATCAGCATGACAGTCAACGGCAGCGACGTCACGAGCGATATTGAGCCACGCGTGCTGCTGGTCCATTACATCCGCGAGGTCCTGGGCCTCACGGGTACGCACTGGGGCTGCGACACGAGCAACTGCGGGACGTGTGTAGTCCTGATGGACGGGCAGCCCGTCAAGTCCTGTACCGTCCTGGCCGCCATGGCCGCGGGGCACGACATCCGCACCGTCGAGGGGCTGGCCACCGGCGGCACGCTCGACCCCGTCCAGCAGGGCTTCATGGAGGAACACGGGCTGCAATGCGGGTTCTGCACCCCCGGGATGATGCTCACGGCCCGTGCACTGCTGGATAAGAATCCGCACCCCGACGACGCCGAGATCCGGCAGGCCATTTCCGGTCAGATCTGCCGGTGCACGGGTTACGCGACGATTGTCCGCTCGGTGCAGTGGGCCGCCGCCCATCCTGCCGGCAGCGGCCTGGACGACGCACCGGCGGCAGACGAGGTACTCGACGGTACGGATACCGCAGTCCCGGATGTCGCTACGGAGACGGTCGCAACGGAGACCGAGGACACTGAGGTGAAGGCATGACTGTCATCCATGACCGGCCGTCAAACCCGGCCGCCGGCGACGCGGACCGACCGATCGGCTACGGCCGCATCCAGCGGAAGGAAGACCCGCGCTTCGTGCGCGGCAAGGGCCACTACCTGGATGACATCGTGCTGCCGGGGATGCTGCACGGCGCCATCCTGCGGGCTCCGGTGGCGCACGCCCGGCTCGTGTCCATCGACACCACTAACGCCCTGGCCCATCCAAAAGTGGTGGCAGTCATCACGGGGAAGGATCTTCTTGGCCTCAAGCTCGCGTGGGCGCCGACGCTCTCCGCGGATGTCCAGGCCGTCCTGGTCACGGACAAAGTCCGGTTCCAGGGTCAGGAGGTCGCGTTCGTCGTGGCCGAGGACCGGTATGCCGCCCGGGACGCCCTGGAGCTGATCGACGTCGAATACGATGTCCTCCCCCCGCTGGTGGACGCCCGCAAGGCGCTTGACCCGGACGCGCCCGTGATCCGCGACGAGATCGAGGGCCGGACGGACAACCGGATCTTCGACTGGGAGATGGGCGACAAAGCCGAAGCTGATGCGGTGTTCGCCACTGCCGACGTCGTAGTCAGCCAGGAAGTCGTGTACCCCCGGGTCCACCCCGCACCGATGGAGACCTGCGGCGCCGTCGCCGACTTCGACGCCGTCAACGGCAAACTGACCCTCTACGAAACCACCCAGGCCCCGCACGCGCACCGGACCCTGTTCGCAATCGTCGCCGGCATCCCCGAGCACAAGATCCGGATCGTGTCCCCCGATATCGGCGGCGGCTTCGGCAACAAGGTCGGTATCTATCCGGGCTATATCCTCGCCGTCGTCGGCTCGATCGTCTCCGGCCGGCCGGTCAAATGGGTGGAGGACCGCTCAGAGAACCTGATGTCGACCTCGTTCGCCCGGGACTACATCATGCAGGGCGAAATCGCGGCGACCAAGGACGGCAAGATCCTTGCGTTACGCACCCACGTGCTGGCCGACCACGGCGCGTTCAACGCCACCGCCCAGCCCACCAAAAACCCGGCGGGCTTCTTCTCCATCTTCACCGGCAGCTACGACCTTCAGGCCGCCCACTGCTCCGTCACCGGCGTCTACACCAACAAGGCGCCCGGCGGGGTGGCCTATGCGTGTTCGTTCCGCGTCACCGAGGCCGTCTACCTGGTTGAGCGGATGGTGGACGTCCTGGCCCGCAAGCTGAACATGGACCCGGCGGAGCTGCGGCTCAAGAACTTCATCAAGCCGGAGCAGTTCCCCTATGCCAACAAGACCGGCTGGGTCTACGACTCGGGCAACTACGAGGCCGCCATGCGGCTGTCGATGCAGCTGGCCGGGTACGAGGACCTGCGGCGCGAGCAGGCAGAAAAGCGCGAGCGCGGGGAACTCATGGGTATCGGGGTCTCGTTCTTCACGGAAGTTGTGGGCGCCGGCCCCCGGAAGCACTTCGACATCGTGGGCCTCGGCATGGCCGACGGCGCCGAGTTGCGCGTCCACCCCACCGGCAAAGCCGTGGTGCGGCTCTCGGTGCAAAGCCAGGGGCAGGGCCACGAGACGACGTTCGCGCAGATTGTGGCCGAGGAGCTCGGCATCCCGCCGGAGGACATCGACGTGGTGCACGGGGACACGGACCAGACCCCGTTCGGGCTCGGCACGTACGGCAGCCGTTCGACGCCGGTCAGCGGCGGCGCGGTGGCCCTTGTCGCCCGGAAAGTGCGTGAGAAGGCCAGGTTGATCGCCGGGGCCATGCTCGAGACCCGGCCCGAGGACCTCGAGTGGGAAAAGGGCCGCTGGTTCGTCAAGGGCGACCCCAGTGTTGGAAAGACCATCGCCGAGATCGCCATGGGCGCCCACGGCACCGTTGCGCTGCCCGAGGGCGTGGACGGCAACCTCGACGCCGAGGTCACCTACGACCCGCCCAACCTCACTTTCCCGTTCGGTGCCTACATCTGCGTCGTCGACGTCGACCCCGGCACGGGACACGTTAAGGTCCGGCGCTTCATCGCGGTGGATGACTGCGGCACCAGGATCAACCCGATGATCATCGAGGGCCAGGTGCACGGCGGCCTGACCGACGGCGTTGGCATGGCCCTCATGGAGATAATCGAGTTCGACGAGGCCGGCAACTGCCTGGGCGGATCCTTCATGGACTACCTGATCCCCACGGCCATGGAGGTGCCGGACTGGGAGACCGGATTTACCGTCACACCGTCCCCGCACCACCCGATCGGGGCGAAGGGCATCGGCGAGTCCGCGACCGTCGGCTCACCGCCGGCGATCGTCAACGCCGTCGTCGACGCCCTCGCGCCATTCGGCGTCACCCACATGGACATGCCCTGCACGCCGGCCCGTGTCTGGGCAGCCATGCAGGGCCGGGCAAGGCCGCCGATCTGATGCCCGCCGCCGCCGATACCCTGGCCGCCAGGGCGGAAGAACTCGCCGGCCGCCGTGAACCGTTCGTCCACGCCACGGTGGTCCGCGCCCAGCATCCCACCAGCGCCCATGCCGGGGACACCGCCCTGGTGCTGCCCACCGGGGAGATCCAGGGCTTTGTGGGCGGAAACTGCGTGGAGGCATCGGTCCGCGAGTACAGCCTGCAGGTTCTGGCCTCCCAGGAGCCGCTCCTGTTGCGGGTGCTGCCCGGCGAACCGTCCCGCACCGCCGAGGAAGGCGCCGTCGAGGTCTCCAACCCGTGCCTCAGCGGCGGCGCGATCGAGATCTTCCTCCAGCCCCGCATCCCGGCACCCCGGGTTCTTGTGGTGGGCACGACGCCGGTGGCGCAGGCCCTCGCGACGCTCGGCTCCGGCGTCGGCCTGGAGGTCGAACTCACCGACGGCGAATCCGCGGACCCCCACGGAGACGATGCGGCATTGATCGTCGCCTCGCACGGAAAGGCGGAAGAGGAGGCCCTGGAGGCCGCCCTGCGGGCGGGCGTGCCCTACGTTGCCCTCGTGGCCAGCGGGACGCGCGGCGCCGCCGTGTTGGAGTCGCTGGACGTCGACGACGCCCAGCGGCAGCGGGTGTTCACGCCGGCCGGGCTGCAGCTCGGTGCCCGGACCCCCGGAGAGATCGCGCTGGCAATCCTGGCCCAGCTGGTCGGGGAACGGTCCAGGGCCCGGCACGCCGCCACGCCTGTGGCCGGCACCGCCGAGGCCACCGCGGCAGCGGCCCCCGCAGCAGTGCCGGCGAGCGCAGTCGATCCGGTCTGCGGCATGTCTGTCCCGGCCGTCGCATCGTCCCTTCACCTGGACTACAACGGGGCCACCGTGTACTTCTGCTCTCCCGGGTGCCGGGCAGCCTTCCGCAAGGATCCGGAGCGCTATGCCCTCGCGACCTGAACCGCAGCGGGCGGCGGCAGGCCCCGGGCCCCGGACCGCGGGCATCAAGACCGCAGGCATCATCCTCGCTGCGGGAGCATCCCGGCGCCTGGGCCGGCCCAAGCAGCTTCTGCCCTACGGCTCAGGGGTCCTGCTGGATGCCGTCCTGGCGACCGCGAGGGACTGCGCCTTCAGCCAGACGGTCCTGGCCCTGGGCGGTGCGGCGGCCGAGGTGCAGCGCACCGTCGACACCGGCGGCTGCGACGTGGTGCTCAATCCGGACTTCGGCGAAGGGTGCGCGTCCTCGATCGCCACCGCCCTGGCTGCCGTGCGCCCGGATGCCGATGCCGTGGTCCTGTTGCTCGGCGATCAGCCCGGTGTCCGCGCCGCGAGCGTCCGGGCCTTGCTCGACGCCCTCCAGCCGGCGGCTGCCGGCGCCGCAGCCGTCGGTCCTGCCGCCCGGACCGCCGCGGCCAGCGTGCCAGGCATGGCGGTGTGCCGGTACGACGACGGCGTGGGGCACCCCGTGGCGTTTGCCCGGCGCCTGCTCCCGGACCTGGCCGCCCTGCACGGGGACAAAGCAGTCTGGAAGCTCCTCGAACAGCGGGCGGACGACGTCGTCGAGGTCCGGACGCCGGGTCCCGTCCCCCTGGACGTGGACACCGAGGACGACTACCGGCGGCTCCTCGACGGGCTGCAGGGGGTCACATGACAACGGCGGCGCGGGCCGGCGCGGAGGAGGACGTGCAGCGCCTGGTTCCGGATGTCCCGTCACTGATGGCCGCGCTGGACCGCAACAACTACTTGGCCGACGTCGGGCTGGCGACTGCTTTGTTCCTGGCCGTCCGGCTGCCGCAGCCCATCCTGCTGGAAGGCGAGGCGGGAGTCGGGAAGACGGAGGCGGCGAAGGCGCTGGCCGAGCTCCTCGACACCCCGCTGTACCGGCTGCAGTGCTACGAGGGAATCGACGCGGGCGAGGCGCTCTATGAATGGAACCACCAGCGCCAGCTGCTCGGCATCCGTCTGGCCGAGGTCCGCGACGCGGCGGTCACCGAAACTGACCTGTTCGCTCCCCAGTACCTGCTGCGGCGGCCGCTCCTGCAGGCGCTGGAGCATCCCGGCCCGCGGCCGGCGGTGCTGCTTCTGGACGAGATCGACCGCGCCGACGCCGAATTCGAGGCCTTCACGTTCGAGCTGCTGGCCGAGGCCGCCGTCACCATCCCGGAGCTGGGCACCATCCGGGCCACCCATCCCCCGATCGTGATCCTCACGTCCAACCGGACGCGGGACCTTCACGACGCCTTGACCCGCCGCTGCCTGTACCACTGGATCGACTATCCCGGTCCGGCCCGGATCGCCGAGATCGTGCGCCGCCGGGTACCGGCCAGCAGCGGTCCGCTGGCCCTGCAGGCCGCGGCTGTCATTACCCGGTTGCGCACCCTGGACCTGGCGAAGCCGCCCGGCATTTCCGAGGCAATCGACTGGGTTTCCGCCCTGGCCGTGCTGGGAGTGGAACGCATCGACCCCGGGACGGCCGAACGAACGTGGGGCTCCATCGTCAAGAACCGCGACGACCTCGAACTCGTCGGCTCCCGCGGGGCAGCCTGGCTTGTGGAGGGCACCGATGGCTGAAGACACCCGGGCTGCGGCACTGCCGCCGCCGCGCGTCGAGGCGGCCGCCTTGTCCGCCGCGTTCGTCACGGCCATCCGGAGGGCCGGCTTGTCCACGTCGCCGGACCGGGCAGCCCGGCTTGCCGAGGCGCTCCACCTGATTCCGCCTACCCGGCTGGACCAGCTCTACTGGACCTGCCGGGTGGTGCTCGTGTCCGCGCGCGAACAAGTGCCCCTGTTCGATGCCGTCTTCGCGGCCGTGTTCCGCGGATTCCCCGCTCCCGCCCAACCAGGGATGCCGGCCGGCCCGGCAGTGCCGCCACCCGGGCCCGATGCACGGACCCGACCCTCAGCACAGGACGCCCGGGCACCTGGCACCGCCCCCGGCACACACCGGCAGCCGCATGTGGCCGCATCGGGCCGCGAAGGGCCCGCGGAGCCCGGCCGCCCCGAGCAGGAGGCCGTCCTTGCGATGGCGTCCGCGGACGAACACCTGCACGAAACATCGTTCGCCGAACTCTCACCCGACGAAGTGGCGGAGGTGCGCCGGCTGGCAGCGGCACTGCTGCTGGCCACCCCGCTCCGCCTGAGCCGCCGCACACGCGCATCGGCGCATAGCACAGCGCGGCTGGACGTGCGGGCGACGGTGCGCGCCGCGAGGCGGTCCGGTACGGATACGCCACGGCTGCTGTATTCCCGCCGTCGCCAGCAGCGCCGCAAACTCGTGCTGCTGTGCGATGTTTCCGGCTCAATGGAACCCTACGCCAGGGTCTTCGTGTCCCTCTTGCAGGGGGCGGTGGCCGGCGCCGGCGCCGAAGCCTTCGTTTTCTCCACGCGGCTGACCAGGCTGACGCGGCAGCTCGCCCTGCGCGATCCCGACGAGGCGCTGGCCCGCGCCGCTGCCTCGGCGCCGGACTGGGCCGGCGGAACCCGGATCGCGGAAAGCCTCCGGCGCTTCGTGGACGAGCACGGCCGCCGCGGACTGGCGCGGGGCGCGGTGGTGGTGATCTTTTCGGACGGCTGGGCGCAGGAGGATCCGGAGCAGGTGGCGGCGCAGATGGCACGCCTGCGCAGGCTCGCCTACAGGATCATCTGGGTGAATCCCCGCAAGGCGGCGCCGCACTACGAGCCCCTCGTAGGCGGCATGGCAGCGGCACTGCCCTACTGCGACGCGTTCGTCAGCGGTCACAGCTACAGGGCATTGGCCGAGGTGGCGGCCGCCATTCGCGGCAACGGCCAGCTGACGGATCAGGAGTACCTACGAACGAGAGGCAAGGGACCAGCTTATGCAGATTGACAGCACGTTTTCCGTGGTCGCACCGATAGACCGGGTGTGGGACACGCTGATGGACTTTGAGCGGGTGGCCGGCTGCCTTCCCGGAGCCAGGATCCTGAACAGGCTCTCCGACGAGGCTTACCAGGTGGGCATGACGGTGAAGCTCGGCCCGGTCACGATGCAGTACAAGGGTCTGCTGAACGTTATCGAACGAAACGCGGCGGAGCACCGCGCCATCCTCGGCGGCAAGGCCCAGGAGACCCGCGGACAGGGCACCGCCGAGGCCACCGTCACCCTGGTGCTGGCCGAAGACGGCGCGGCCACGCGGGGGTCCGTCAGCGCGGATCTCGCACTGTCCGGCAAGGCCGCGGCCATGGGAAAGGGCGTGATCGGCAGTGTCACCGAGCAGATGATGTCCCTCTTTGCCGACAACCTGCAGGCCATGCTGGCAGAGGGAGCGCCCCCCGCCCCGGGGGCCGTGCCGGAACCGGTCCCCGCGTCGGCCGCGGTTTCCGCTCCCGCTTCCACTCCTGCTTCCGTTACCGGGACGACGGCGGCGGCCCCGCCTCCCGGAGCCGGGCCCGCTGGCGCGGGAGCCCCGGGTCCTGACCCTACCGGCGCCGGTCCCGCTGCCCTCCGGCGACAGGCCGCGCCGGCCGGCAGCCTGGATGCCCTGAGCCTCGCCAAGGGCATCGCGGCTGATCAGCTGTCCAGCCCGGCGAAGGTCCTCGGCATCGTCGCAGTGGTGGCATGCATTGCCTACTGGGCAGGCCGGCGTTCTGCGTTCCGGCTGCTCCGGCTGTGCGGCAGGATCTGAGGAGCGCCGATGCGCGATGTCCTGGCGGCCATCCTGCCGGACTGGCGGAGGGGCGCCACGGCGGGCCTGGCCACGGTGGTGAGCACCTTCAAATCGGCGCCGCGGCTCCCCGGGGCGGCCATGCTGGTGACGGCCGACGGCGAGGCCGTGGGCTCCGTCTCCGGCGGCTGCGTTGAGGGTGCCGTCTATGAGCTGGCCAGCCAGGTCAAGGACGACGGCGAGCCCGCCCTGGTGCGCTACGGGATCAGCGACGACGACGCCTACGCGGTGGGCCTGACCTGCGGCGGGATCATCGACATCTTCGTGGAACCTGTCTCCCGGCGGCATTTTGCCGAGCTCGACGACGTCGCGCAGGACATCGCGGCCGGGCGGAGGGTGGGCGTCGCCACGGTCATCGAACACCCTGATGCCAGCCGGGTGGGGCGGCACCTCATTGTCAGGCCGGAAGGGTGCGAGGGAGACCTGGGCTCGGAGCGGACCAACCACGCGGTGGGCGATGACACCCAGGGCCTGCTCGCTGCCGGGCGGACGGGCGTCCTGACCTACGGTGTTGACGGCGAGCGGCTCGACACCGGCATGCGCGTCTTCTTCGCCAGCTATGCGCCGCCGCCGCGCATGATCGTCTTTGGCGCCATCGACTTCGCCGCGGCACTGGCACGGCTGGGCGCCTTCCTGGGGTACCGGGTGACCGTCTGCGACGCACGCCCTGTCTTCGCCACGCCCGCGAGATTCCCGGACGCCGCCGAGGTAGTCAACGCGTGGCCGCACCGCTATCTGAGCGATCAGTTCGCCCAAGGCCTGCTGGACGCCAGGACGGTGCTGTGCGTCCTGACCCACGATCCGAAGTTCGACATCCCCGTCCTTGAGGTGGCCCTGCGCGGCGGCCCGGTGGCCTTCATCGGCGCCATGGGATCCAGGCGCACGCACGAGGACAGGTTGGTGCGGCTGCGGGAGGCGGGACTGAGCGAGGCCGAGCTGTCCAGGCTCCACAGCCCCGTGGGCCTCGATCTGGGCGCCCGCACCCCCGAGGAAACGGCCGTGTCCATCGCCGCGGAGTTCATCGCCCAGCAGTGGAGCGGCAGCGGGGAGCCGTTGCGGGAACTCGGCGAACGGATCCATCACGACGAGCAGCTGTGACGGTGCAGCCATGGTTGCGGACGAGGCCCTGCGCTGGACGTTGGCGGTGCTGCTGCTGGCAGCAACGCTCTACTCAGCCTGCCGTGCCGTGGCCGCCTCCTGGACGGCAGACCGCGTCGGCTCGGCGCTGCATGCCTTCATGACGGCGGCCATGGCTCTCATGCTGGTGCCGGGAAGCCAATGGCCCCTCCTGCCGCAGCTCCTCCTGTTTGTCGTGGGGACCTGGTGGTTCATTCTCCAAGCCGTGTCCCGCCGGGCGCATACCCGGGACGGCCAGCGAGCTGTCAGCCGGGCGAAACCCGCCTACGATGCCGCCTCCATGGCCGCGATGGTTTTCATGCTTGCCGCAGCGGGTGTCTGGGAGGCCCCTCCGTCCGGAGTGCTGCCGGCAGCACCGGGTCTCGCGCCCCACCACGGCGTTGCGCCAGCCCTGCCGCCGGCGGCACCGGTCCACGACTGGAGCACTCAGCCGACCCTGGTGCTGACCGTGGCTTCCGCGCTGGCGGTGGTTTTTGGACTGGCCAGTGCGCTGTGGGCCGTCCGGCTGCTCCTGCAACTCCGGCCGGGATTCCGCGGCCGGCTTGCGCCCGCCGCCATCCGTTCCGACGGCGGCGATTTGCGGGGCCGCCGTCGTGCCGGGTTCCGCGACGTGGCCGACGCCGCGGTTGAGGTGGTGGGGGCCGCCGCTTTTGCCCTCATGTTCGCCGCCCTGGCCGCCTGAACCCCCTGTTGACCCGGGGGCGGATTGCGGTTAGCGTCCGGCCACGGCCCCTGCCGGGGTCAACAGTTCACGATAAAGGGCAGCGTGACGCTCCAATTCGCCGGCCTCCACCCGCGGGGCCGAGTGCAGGATGAGCGGCTCGGCCATGTCCAGTCCGCACAGGTGCGCGGTGGCGTCGAGGGGGCGCAGGAGTTCGTCCATGGTGAAGCGGTTGTGGCCCTCAGGCGTGTAGGACGACTCCGGCCCTCCGGTCGACAGCACCAGCTGGAGCCGCTTTCCATGCAGGGCGTCGCCTTCCGCCCCGTAGGCGAAGCCGTACGTGAGCACCTGGTCCATCCACTCCTTCAGGATCCCAGGCACGGAGTACCAGTGCCACGGGAATTGCCAAACGATCGTGTCGTGTCCGCGCAGCAGCTCCTGCTCCCGGACCGCATCGATCCGGCGGTCCGGGTAGGCGGCGGAGAGGTCATGGACGGTGACGTGTTGCATGTCCCTGATGGCTGCGGTGAGGTGCGCGGTGATCCGGGAGTTTTCCAAGTCGGGGTGGGCTACAACGACGAGGGTGCGGTGGGAGGTCATGGAAATAGCCTTCAACTTTCAGATATTGCTGGAGACCGGGCCTCGCTCGCGTGGGTTCGCGGAAACTTCCTCCGGTCATGGCTATAGACAGAACTGTCTATAGGGCAGCTAGAAGCTATCAGACAGATCTGTCCACGGACAAACTCCAACCGCACCGGCGGGGGCATCCCGGGTTTCCGCTGCGAAAAGAGACAGCCGCTACGTGGATCCACGTAGCGCCCGTCGGAAATCGGTGCGGAAAACCGTAACTGCAGCAATGGGCCCCGGAACCAGCGTCCACGCCGCCGTCGGGCGTAAGCTCGTGCCATGGCGAGATACTTCGATGTGCACCCCGAAAACCCCCAGGCGCGTTCCATCCACCAGGCGGTGGAGGTCGTGCGCTCCGGCGGTCTGATCGCTTATCCCACCGACTCCTGTTACGCGCTCGGCGCGCAGCTGGGAAACAGGGAGGCACTGGACCGGATCAGGAGCATCCGCCACCTCGACAACAAGCACCACTTCACCCTGGTCTGCAAGGACTTCGCCCAGTTGGGCCAGTTCGTACAGATCGATAACGATGTGTTCCGCAGCATTAAGGCGGTCACTCCCGGCAGCTATACGTTCATCCTGCCCGCCACCCGGGAGGTCCCCAAGCGGCTGCTGCACCCGAAAAAGAAGACAGTCGGCGTGCGGATCCCGGACAACCACGTGGTCCAGGCACTTCTCGCCGAACTCGGGGAGCCGCTGCTGTCCAGCACGTTGTTGCTTCCCGATGAGGAGGAGCCGCTCACGCAGGGCTGGGAGATCAAGGAGCGCCTGGAGCACGTGGTGGATGCCGTGATCGATTCCGGCGACTGCGGCGCCGAGCCAACGACGGTGATCGACTTCTCAAGCGGCGTCGCGGAAATCGTCCGTCGGGGCATGGGCGACCCGTCGCGCTTCGAGTAGGAGGCGGTGCCTCGGCCCCGGCACGGGGCAACCGGTAGGGCCTGAGCGGTAGGGGCCAGGCGGTGCGGCTAGACCGATTCCGCCGCGCGCACTTGCCGGTTCCGCAGCCACCGACGCACGAGGTCGATGGCGGCGACGAGCCCGGCGAGCGGGGACAGGACCGCTGCCGCGTAGACGAACAGCAGCCAGGTCAGCGTGGTCACCGGGGACTGTCGGGTGCTCAGGAGGGACAACCCGCCGAAGAGGCCCAGGACCCAGAACAAAATGACCCCTGACAGTACTGCTGCCGCGGGGAAGTACTCGTTCGTGACGACTTTCTTCAAGGTTTCCATGGGCCCTCCTCACACCGGCGGTGGGACTGTCCGCCTGGGTCCTTCCCAGTATGAGGCCCGGCGTGGCGGATTTTCCCGAGAATCCCGGCCACGTGACGAACCTAACTCCGCACTAACTCCCTGCCCGCTCCGGCGGCAGCGTCAGACCGCCGCCCGGACGCGCTGGAGGAAGGAATCAAGCACCCGCCCGGCGTTCTCATGCATGCGCCGCGACTCCGCCGCCGGCAGTTGCCGGCCCTTGGGCGCGTTTAGCCGCTCGCCCAGATAGAGCAGCGCCGCCAGCACCTCGGAGAGTTCGGAATTGCTTTCGGCACGCTGCCGCAGAAGCCTTAGATGGGCCTCCTGCAGGGCCGGACCGGGCGTGCAGCCAAGGTCGCGGTCAAACAGCCGACGGCAGCGGTCGTAGGCCGCCAGGCCCTCGGCAGGCAGGCCGGCCTGTTCGTAGGCAGTCACCAGTACGGTCCACGCCCGTTCGTTGAGGGGCTCCGCCCTGATGGCAGCCTGGACGAGGTTGACGGCGTCGTCCGGTTTGTCCAGCAGGGCAGCCGTTTCTGCGGCGAGGATCTGCAGTGCTACCTTGTCGGCTGCATGGCGTGTGCGCGCCTCTTCTGCCCAGTCGGAGGCAAGCTCGAAGCCAAGCAGCGGCTCGGCGGATATCTCCAGGGCCTCGAGCAGCAGCGGGTACGCCTTGTCGGGAGGCAACTCACCGGCGTCCCGGACCAGTCCACGGAAGCGGAACAGGTCCAGGTCCACGAGGCTGGGGTCAAGGACGTAGCCGCTGTTTGCGGTGCGGAGCGGGCCGGTCTTGGTCTGGCCCGGCTGGATGGCGCGCCGGATGCCGCTGATGTAGCTCTCCAGCGTCGCCACGGAGCCGTCGCTGGCGCCTGCGCCCCAGAGAAGGTCGATCAGGCGGGTCTTGGACACGGGCGTGCCAAGGTTCAGGAGGAGAATTTCCAGTATGTGCCGGGGTTTGCATCCCCCCATGTCGGCGGCGGTGAGCGCGATGCCGTCCCGGCGTACTTCGAATGATCCGAATAGGCGGACCGAAATGGAGGGGGCAGTTCCCGTTAGGCTTTCCACGATGTTCTCCGATTTCCCCAGGTAAAACGAACTCAATCGTCTGTGAAGAGCCGAATCAACCACGGAATCAGGCCGTACTGAGACTCTGTTCCCTCCGGCTTTCAATGACACCGTGACACGCCGGACTTGGCGCAACAAGGCATGCCGCTACCCGAACTTTCGCCCGGAAAAAGACGCGTACAGGCCTCAGTACCACCGAGTAAGGCCGCGCAGCGCCGGGCAGGTATTTGCGACGCGAAGCAAGTAATTCCGCGCGGCGGCGCGACGGGGATGCAAGTAGTTCACGGGACGCCGAAAAATCGGCGCCGGCGGGATAACTCCATCGACTGGAGACGCCGGGAAGGGACTGGACTTCCTCTACGGGGTGTCGGTCATCTCCGCCGGCACGGCCACCAATCGCAGTTCCGCACCGTCACGGAGCACCGCAAGGTCCAGAGGCTCGCCGATCGCTTCGGCGAAGAGCAGTTTCTGCAGGCTCTCGGCGTTGGAAACGTACATCTGCCCGACTTTCAGGAGGATGTCGCCTGCCCGCAGCCCGGCTCGTTCGGCCGGCGATTCCGGAAGTACTTCGACCACGAGCAGGCCCTCCCTGCGGCCTGTCCGGACGACGGCCCTGGGCTGAAGCTGGATAGGCGTGTTCACCAGGCCCAGGTATGCACGGCGCACACGGCCGTCTTTGAGCAGGGAGGCGATGATCCGCCGGGATGTGGCGTTGATGGGAACGGCCAGGCCGAGCCCCACTCCTGCGATGGCCGTATTGATGCCCACGATCCGCCCGCGGGCGTCCGCCAACGCACCCCCGGAGCTGCCGGGGTTGAGGGCTGCATCGGTCTGGATGACGTCCTCGATCACCCGTCGATTCCGTCCCGAGGAGACGGGGATGGAACGGCCCAGACCGCTGACGACTCCTGCCGTGACGGAGCCTGAGAGCCCGAGCGGATTGCCCACGGCGATGACGAGCTGGCCGACCCGGAGCAATTCGGCGTCGCCCATTTCCGCCGGCGCCGCCGTGGGTGCCTTGCCATGGACCACGGCGAGATCGGACAGCGGGTCGGCGCCGACCACCTCCACAGCCGTGGTGGTGCCGTCGGCAAAAGCCGCATGGCCGGCCTCTGCGCCACCGACCACATGGGCGTTCGTGAGCAGGTACCCGTCCGTGGTGAAGAGCACGGCCGAACCGGCGCCCACCGTGCGCCTGCCGGGGCGTCCTCTGCCGGTCATTTCAAGCGCGGCGACGTGCGGCGTGACAGCCGCGGCCACGCGGATGACCGTTGCGGAATAGGAATCCAGCGGGTCCTCGAACACCTCGGATCCGGATGCCCTGCTGATAGCTTTGGCCATTGTGCACCTCCTGCGAAGCGGTACTTATCCAAGTCAACCACCGCCGCCGGCGCAGTAGTCCTGGAGCGCCTACGCCGTCAGAGAAATACGCCGGATGAAGCGGCTGCGGTGCAACAGTTCAGCCCGGCGCGGATCCGCGGCTAGGCTCGGACATAGATCCGCACGACAGCCCAGGAGAACCTACGTGAACCCAGCGTCCGCTTCCCCCGCCCCGCTGCCCCCGCAGGGTCTCACCTGGGGCATTAAGCGCAGTTTTATGGACTACATCTCGGGACTGCCGGACGGTGCCGTCTCCGCAGCCGACGGCGCCACCGTGACCGCGTCCGGAGAGTTCTGTTTCGCCCCGGCCGGTTCCGAGTATGACCCCGCCCGGGGCACGGGGGTGCTGCGCTTCCGCGGCGATGTTCGCGTCGCCGGCCATCACGGAATGATGTTTGTCCGGCTGCTGGATCCATGGGTCGAGTTCACGGCGGGCCACGGCGTCCTGTCCATCAGCACCGGCGACGGCGGCGGCAAGGAACGCGCCGACGTCGGCACCCTGCGCACCGCCGCGCCCCGCAACATGGACGGGTTCCTGGTCTGGGAGCACGTCGACGTGGCCGTGTCCGAGGCGGGTTCGGAACTGTTCGACGGCCAGTACGCCGCCGGCCAGACGATGGATCCCCTGGTCATCCGGGTTCCGGCGCGAGCCTGAGGCAGCCGCGCCTCAGGCCCTGCGGGACAGGCCCTGTGCTGGGCACCGGTCCGTCCGTCTGCAAGGATGTGAACTGTCCTGGCGCCGTCGCGGGCCGAAGTTCGTCGAAGGAGACCCTCCATGGTTGAACCCGTGCTGGTGGATCAGGTGGCCCGGCAGCACGTGCTCAGCGCACTTGCGTTGGGCACGGGAATCGTGGGGGAAGCGCCGGACCGGGAGGTCTTCGAGGAACGCTTCGACCGCCACTTCCCGTCCTTGTTCCGGCTGTTCCACGATCTGTACGGTGCACGGGACGATTGGCTGGATCAGCTCACGGAGCTCGTCGTAGAGTCCGCCCGTTCATGGGCCGAGAGGCCGGCCGACCTTAAGGCCCTCGACGCACAACGGGAAGACAACAGCGGCTGGTTCCAGGCAAACTCCATGCTCGGCGGTGTCTGCTATGTCGACCGGTACGCGGAGGATCTGGCGGGCGTCCGCGCCCGGATCCCCTACTTCAAGGAACTGGGCCTGACCTATCTGCACCTCATGCCGCTGTTCCTGGCTCCCGAACCGCATTCCGACGGCGGGTATGCCGTTTCCAGCTACCGGGACGTCAACCCCAGGCTGGGCACCATGGCGCAACTGCGCGACCTTGCCGCCGAGCTGCGGGCGAACGGCATCAGCCTGGTGGTCGACTTCATCTTCAACCACACCTCCGACGAACACGAGTGGGCGCGCAGGGCGGCCGCGGGTGACCCCGCGTTTAGCGACTACTACTGGATCTACCCGGACCGGTCGATGCCGGACGCGTTCGAGCAAACCGTGCGCGAGATCTTCCCGGACGACCACCCGGGCTCCTTCGTGGAAATGCCGGACGGCCGCTGGGTCTGGGCCACTTTCCACACCTTCCAGTGGGACCTGAACTACTCCAACCCGGACGTGTTCCGGGCCATGGCCGCCGAGATGCTGTTCCTGGCCAACCAGGGAGTGGACATTCTCCGGATGGATGCCGTCGCCTTCATCTGGAAGCAGCTCGGCACGCCGTGCGAGAACCTGCCCGAAGCCCACACGCTGCTGCAGGCGTTCAATGCCGTGTGCCGGTTGGCCGCGCCGTCGCTGCTCTTCAAGTCCGAGGCGATCGTCCACCCCGATGAGGTGGCCCGCTACATCGACCCCGCCGAGTGCCAGCTTTCCTACAATCCCCTGCAGATGGCACTGATCTGGGAGGCGCTGGCAACCCGCGACGTATCGCTGCTCTCGCTGGCCCTGGAACGGCGGCACAACATCCCGGCCGGAACCTCCTGGGTGAACTATGTCCGCAGCCACGACGACATCGGCTGGACGTTCGCGGATGAGGACGCCGCCGAACTTGGCATCAATGCCTTCGACCACCGCCGGTTCCTCAATTCCTTCTACGTCAGCCGGTTCCCGGGAAGCTTCGCCCGCGGCGTGCCCTTTCAGGACAACCCCCGCACCGGGGACTGCCGGATTTCCGGCACGACGGCGTCCCTCTGCGGACTGGAGGGCGGAACGGCTACGGCGGTGAACCGGATCCTGCTGGCGCATTCGGTGGCGTTCAGCACCGGGGGCATCCCGTTGCTGTACCTCGGCGACGAGGTCGGCCAGCTCAACGACTACCAGTACGCCCTTGAGGACGGTCACGGGACGGACAGCCGATGGGTTCACCGGCCGCACTACCCGGCTGCGGACTACGCGCGGCGCACGGACCCGGATACCCCCGCGGGAGCGGTCTACGCAGGGCTGCGCAGGATGATTTCCGTACGCTCCGCGACCCCGGAACTTGCCGGCACCCGGTTGCTCGGGTTCGCCACGAACAGCCCGGGGGTCCTGGGGTACCAGCGTCCGGGAGACGGAACACTGATTTTGGCCCTGGCCAACTTCAGCGACGGGCCGCAGGAGGTGTCGGCGGCGACCCTGTCCGGCTTCACGCCCGACGCCGTTGACATTCTGGCCGGCACAGCCGTGCGCCTCGACGCCGGAATCGTCCTGCAGCCCCAGCAGTTCGTCTGGCTCCGGGTCACGCCGAGGCCGTGAGGCGGCGGGCGTGTCTCAACGGTCCGGGCAGGAAGTGCCTCAACGGTCCGGCAAAGCGTGCCGGATACAAGCCGCGGCACTTTGGGAGAGGAATGCCCGGCCGCACGCTGGTTGAGGAGAGCGTGCGGCCGGAATCTGCGGACTAACGGCTGCCGGTGCCTCCGGCCGTCCGTCTTTGGGGTCCTGTTCCAACTTTCCCGCATCCCGCTGAGAAGAGACTGAGAGCGTCCTCTCCCGGGGCGGCCGGGCGCCGGCCCCCCTTAATGCGCCGAAATGGTTGTCCGGAACCACGCGTTGCCGCATTCTTGGAGCATGGCACTGGGCAAGCGAGCCACATCCGGCAGGGGCGAGCACCGTTGGGGCGTGCGGAAGCGCTCGACGGCGGTCGCCGTCGGCGTCGTGGCCGTGGCGCTGCTGCTCGGCGGCGTCCTCCTGCTCGTGCTGCTGCAGACATCCCTGGCCAGGTCGACTGACACCGCCGCCCGGCAGAAGACCCTGGACGTGATGGTCGAAATGGAGGACCTGGACGTCGCGGATGCCAAGGCATACCTCATTGAAACGGCGCATGCCGGCCAGTTTGTCCAGGTGCTGGACGCCGCCGGGTACGTCATTGCCGCCTCGGATCCCGAGGTGGCCAACGCGCCGCTCTCAGCCCAGCGGCCCACCCCGGGCCAGACCATGACGCAGGACGTCTCGGGCCTTCCGAGCATCGGTGACAACGACGACTACCACATCGTCACCGTCGGAGCGCTGAGCGGAACGGTCAACTACACCGTGGTTGTGGCTCAGGCGGCGCAGATACAGGCCGACACGATTTCCACGGTCGCCTGGTTCATGCTCGGAGCCACGCCAATTCTGCTGGTCACGGTGGCATTCTCCGTCTGGCTGCTGGTAGGGCGTTCCCTCCGCCAGGTCGAGCGAATCCGGGGCCAGGTGGCCCGGATTAATGCCGAGCGGCTTGACGGACGCGTCGATGTGCCGCCCACCGACGATGAAATCCAGGCCCTTGCGCTGACCATGAACACGATGCTGGACCGGCTACAGGCCTCGGACACTGAACAGCGCAGGTTCGTCTCCGACGCCAGCCACGAGCTGCGCAGCCCGTTGGCCACGCTGAAGGCGGGAGTCGAAATCGCGGCCGCGGACCCGACCGGAGAGATGTGGCTTCAAATGAAGGATGTCCTCGCCGAGGAGACTGCCCGGATGAGCTTCCTCGTGGAGGACCTCCTGACGCTGGCGAAGGCAACCGACGGCGGCCTGCAAATGGAACAGAAGGACGTCGACCTTGACGACGTGCTGGACCAGGAGATCCGCCGGCTGCGGTCCACCAGCCGGAAGCAGATCTCCGTGGACATCGTCCCGGCACGGATCCGCGGGGACGCCCGCCGGCTGGCGCAGGTCCTGCGGAACGTCCTGGACAACGCCGATCGCCACGCCCTGACCCGGATCGCCGTGGACGTCCACTCCTCCGGGGACCAGGTCATCATCACGGTCGACAACGACGGCGAACCCATCCCGGAGGCGGACCGGGACCGGATTTTCGAACGATTTGTCCGGCTCGACGGAAGCCGCTCGCGCGAAGGCGGCGGCAGCGGACTGGGCCTGGCCATAGCGGCCGGCATTGTGGCCGCCCATCACGGGACCATCCGTGCCACCGACGCGCCGGCGGGGCTCTGCCGTTTCGAGATCGCTTTTCCCAATCCCGAGCCGGCGGCGCCGGCGGCCGTCAGTCCCCGGGGAAGCCGGCGTCACGGGTCCCAGGCGTCGAGTCGGCGCTGAGCAGATAGCCCATGCCGCGCACGGTGGTCAGGGTGTGGAGACCGAAGGGGACGTCGATTTTGCGGCGAAGGTAGCCGATATAGACCTCCACCACGTTGTCGGCTCCCTCGAAGGCCGGGTCCCAGACGTTTTGCAGGATCTCTGCCTTGGAGACGATCTGGCCGTGCCGGCGCATCAGGTAGTGCAGGAGCCCGTATTCCCGGGCGGTGAGGCTGATGACGGTCTCTCCGCGGCGGACACTGTGACTACCGGGATCCAGCGACAGCGTGCCGAGGGTCATGATGACGGGTCTCGCTGGTGCTCCGCGCCGGATCAGCGCCCTGATCCGGGCCACGAGTACCAGGAAGCTAAAAGGTTTGGTGAGATAGTCATCCGCGCCCAGGTCAAAGGCATCTGTCTGGTCGTATTCACCGTCCTTGGCCGTGAGCATCAGCACCGGCGTCCAGACTTTGCGCTGCCGGAGCTCCTTCAGCACGTCATAGCCGTTCATCCGAGGCAACATGAGGTCCAGCAGGATCGCGTCGTAGGCATTCTCGACCGCCGCCGAGAGTCCGCTGACGCCGTCATGGGCGACGTCGACGACGAACCCCTCGTTCTTCAGTCCACGGCGGACTGTTTCCGCCAGGGCGTGCTCATCCTCCACCAAAAGAATCCGCAATCCAGGACCCCTCTCTCTAAGAGAAGTATGGCCCTTTCTGGTCCGGTCCGAGCGGAATCCGGCGTGTCCCGGCGGATGTCCGTGGCTATGCTGATGTCCACGGCCCCGCGGAGTCCGGCTAGGCCTGCCTGGCCTGCCCGAACAGCCAGCCCGAAACGTCGCTGCGCAGGATGACGTGGGGTCCCCCGGTGGAACTGACGCTCCCGTTCGGGACGTAGTAGCCGCGACCGGCCCCGGGGCCGCCTGCCGCGCGATCCAAGGCATCGGTGAGGCGCCGGGTCAGGTGCCCGCTGGGCCCCAGTGACCGCAATTCCTCGAGTTCGTCCGGCGTGAGCCGTCCCAGCACTGCAGCGATATCGGCCATGGTGTATTCCTCCGGCGGATGGTGCGGTTGGTGCGGATAGTGGCCAGCATGGGTGGTCGCTAAAGAATCAGGCTAGGGCAGGAAAATTAACGCCACGTGACGCCCCGGTGACCACTGGCGAACGGAGCGTGAACGGGGGCACCACGTGCAGCCACGGGCGGGTGTCACGAGAGTCACTGCCACGACTCCCCCGGTCCCCTGCATTTACACGGTGTAATGCTGTACCGTTCAATCCCGGAGATCCGGAAGAGACTCCGGATCGAACACCCAGCAACGGAAATGAGTACCACCAGGTGGCAACCGATTATGACGAAGTACGCTCCGACGTCGCGGAATCACGCAACGCTTCCCTGGAGGCCCTCCGTTCGGCGAACGCGCCCGACGCCCGAAGCGTCGTCCGGGAACTCGATGAGGCCGACACCTCCGAAGGCGTGGAGCTTCCGGGGGCAGACCTGTCCGGCGAGGAACTGACCGTCACGGTCATCCCGCAAAAAGAGGACGAATTCACCTGCTATTCCTGTTTCCTTGTGCGCCACCGCTCGCAGCTTGCCAAAGAGAAGAACGGCCACGCGTACTGCGCGGACTGCCTCAGCTAGGAGTCTGCTGAATAATCTGCGGACTACTGGCGTGCCTGCTGGATTTTGGGGACCGGTGATTTAAGACTGGTGT
>ENA-OWNT01001108-OWNT01001108.1-seawater-metagenome-genome-assembly--contig:-NODE-1108-length-38598-cov-5.179201_pt1 | contig 38598 bp, 35 predicted proteins | sample MGYA00238136_ERZ651165 | MGnify/ENA primary metagenome ERZ651165 (study PRJEB26861, sample SAMN08777766) | seawater metagenome | isolation source: coastal seawater | place: USA: Florida | collected...
GAAGACCTCCCGGTGAGGTCTCCGTTAGATCACAGCGGCGACGTCTGGTCGACCCTGACTGTTGATCAGCTCTCTAGCCGACCGCAGCGGAGAATCCGACGCGGTCATCCCGAATGCCCCACCGGGGCGGGCGGCGGCAGCATCGCGCAGCGATAATGCCGTGGGGGAGCGCATCTTGATGCGCGGTGCGGGGGCTTGCCCGCAAAAAACACACTGGATGCTCAGGTCCTCGGAGGTGCGTACAGCACCCTTGCGCCCAGCTCCCGGTGGTCGAGGCGCGTGGCCCGGTCGATGTCTTTGAGGAGGGTCGGCAGGTCGGGTCGACAGCGGAACTCCTCGGTGGACAGGTCGGGGCGGGCGGCCGTCAACAGACGAACGGCGCGGGGCCACCAGGGGGAGGCCCGGGTGGACAGTGGGGCGAAGATGACGGCGCCATCGCCATCCTGCAGTCGACGGCACAATGCGGACAGGGTGGCTTGAAGGGCGTCCTCGGGCAGCTCGTTGAGCACCCAGCCGAACGTCCAGAGCGTGCGACGGCGGGGAGCTCTGGCGACGACCTCGGGAAGCCCTTGCTTGCGAGTGCGGGACCGAAGGCCGAGCCGGCGGGCCGTCCAGGTGGCCACCTGCAGGTGTTCGCCGCGAATGTCGGAAGACGCCAGCTGAGAGGCGCCCACCCACCGAGCGATGGCAGCTCCCACCACCCCTGGCCCGCACCCCACATCCGCAACCTCGACCAGGGGCGGGGGAGGACGACCCAGGGTCCAGGCCTGCACGAGGAGAAGGTGCAGACCGCCGTAGTACACCGCGAAGGCTGCCTTCTTGCCCCGGCCGTCGGCCGCCTTTCGACTCAGTCCCCCCTTCGCCCGCTTGTGGACGTACAGGTTGGACACCGCCTGCACGCCCTTGCGCAGCTCCTGGAAGGTGAGGTCCCGGGCCCACTGCGCCTGGGCAGCCGTCACCCAGCGGTGGACCTCTTTTTCCGTGAGCGGACGACTCACGACGCGGGCTGGGCCCGGCGCTCCACCTCGGCCTTCACCTGCGCCAGCAACCGAGGCAGAGCGTGCTCGGTGAGGGAACGCGCGATGGCATGGGGCAGAAACACCGCCAGCTCGATGTCGAGGAGGTAGTCGACCCGCGTGCCGGTATCGGTGCCGGACAGGCGCCAGTGGCCCTCATTCCGGAGAAACACCCCGTCGAGCTGGGTCCACGACAGCATCGAGTCGCCGTCGCGGGTGAGTCGCAGAGTGTAGCGAAGGTCGCGGATGACCCGGGTGACGTACTCGACATCCCAGGTGTCGGCGTCGATCTGCTCGACGGCGACCCCCTGGATGTGGGGAAACAGCTCGGGGTAGCGCTCATGCTCGATGAGCACGGCCATGACGTCGGCTGGCGGGGCCTGGATGTGCACCGAGGCGGTCGTGGCGGGCATGGCGCAGACCTCCACATCAGCGACGCCCGGGTGGATTGCAGTGGACGTCGGAGGCGGATGCTAACCGGACGGCATCGGGGGCTGCGTCTCAACCTCGCGACGAAGCCGCTCCCCTCCCGCTCAGCGCCTGCGACGGCGACGACGACGGCTGTCCGAGCGCTTCTTCCGGGCGGGGCCCCGTGGCAGCGCCTGTCCCAGCCAGTCTCCCCAGCGGCTGTTCACGGCGGCAGCGACGCCGGGTGTGCGGCGCAGCTCGGGGTCACGGCGCACAAAGTCGAAGGCGGCGTTCCGGGCGCGCATCAGCAGGCCACGGTCCTCGGGGGGATCGGCCCAGATGAAGTCTGGTGCCTCGGTGGCTCGGTCGCCGAGAAGGGCGGCTGCGCCACGGAACTGGAGATCGAGCTCCGCGAGTCGGAAGCCGTCGCGCTCTGCGATGAGCTGGTCGAGCCGCCCCACCTGCACGGGGTCGGGGCTGTCGGACAGCACGAAGCTGCAGGTGCCCGCTCGGTAGCCACCGCTCACATGGGCGCGCAGGCGGTGTAGACGCACAAGGTCGTGGAGGTCGGCGTACTCGACGACCACTGCGGTGGCGTTGGCAACCGGCGGAGAGTCTTCGATGTGCGTCGTGCAGACCAGCACATCGATGCGCCGCTGGAGGAAGTCGTCGAACACCCGGCCGCGCTCGTCGCGGGACATCTCCGACGAGATGACCCCCATCCGGGCACCGGGAAGCGCCTCGGACTGCAGCGCCTTGGCCGTGCGGATGGCGTCTTCCACCGACAGCAGGTCTCGGCCGTCGCGCACGGGAAAGACCACGTAGCCCTGGCGACCTTCGGCGATGGCCTCGCGCAGCGGGGCATAGGCCTCGTTGCGCTCGGTGGTGGGGTGGACCGTGCACTGCACCGGCGGATGGGCATCCGACGCGAGCATGGAGACGTCGAACTCACCGAAGACGGTGAACGCCAGGCTCGACGGAATGGGGGCCCGGGGGATGACCAGCAGGTCGGGACGCGCGCCTCGCCGCTGGAGCACGCCGGCCGGAACCACGCCATAGGGGCCCCGCTCGTCGATGGTGACCAACCCGAGCCGCTTCCAGGCGACCGACTTGTCCAGCAGCCCCGCCGTGCCGAACACGATCTGGGCCTCGCCGCGCCGGATGGCGTCGAGCTGGCCGCGGTCGGGCTGCTGATCGGTGATGAGCAGGGTCTTCACACCAATCGACCGAAGGATGGGGTCGATGTGGAGGTAGCGGCGCTCAGCAGCCAGGGCGTCAGGCGAGATCATCGCGACCTGGTTGCCACCGCCCGCCACCCACACCGCGGCGAGCTGCGCGACGAGGCCCTTGCCAGCGCCGACATCTCCCTGGAGCAGGCGGGTCATCGGGGCTGGGCGGACGAGGTCGCGGCGAATCTCGGAAAAGACCGCTTCCTGCGCATCGTCGAGCCGCACCTGATGCTGGGCTTCGATCTGCCCGATGCCCGTGTGGGACGGCTTGTGGCTGATGCCACGGTCCTGCTTGCCCCGACCCGACCGCCAGGCGACCCCCACCTGAATGGAGAACATCTCGTCGAAGGCGAGGCGCACCCGCCCCCGACAGGTCGCATTGGCCGGGAAGTGGGCGTCGCGGAGGGCGTCTTCGAGGCCCAACAGCCGGTGCTGTTCAAGCAAGGCGGTCGGCAGCCAGTCTTCGAGCAGCCCCGCCTCGCGGTCGAGGGCCGCCGCGATGGCGTCTCGGATGCGGGCGTCGTCGACCCCGTCGATCTCGTAGACCGGCAGCAGCCCGCTGCCACGCCCGCTGGGACCCAGTGGCTCGGCTTCGTAGAGGGTGGGGCCGCTGTCGGCGTCGCGCACCTCGCCGTGGAGGCCAATCTCACTCCCGACCGTCCACGCGCTGAACCCACGCGGCGCGCGCCGGAACCAGCGGGCGAGCACGACTGGACCCGAGCCATCGCCCAGGGCCACCTCCCAGCGTCGGGCATGGGGAGACACCCGCACCAGCCGCCAGAGGACCTTGCCGCGCACCGTGACCGGCTCGTCGACGGGCACGTCGTTGATGGAGACCCGGTTGGATCGCACCTGCCGCACGGGACCGCGGAGCAACAGGTCGGCCCAGCTCACGAGGCCGGCGTCCTTCAGCGCCTCGAGTTCATCCTCATCGAAGACCTCGAGCTCCGCGAGAGTGCGCCCGGTTCCATCGGGATGGCCGAGCGGACGCTGTGGGATCGCGGGGGTGGCCTCAGGCTTGGGCGGTGGCGGCGACTTTGCGGCCGGGGGGGCGGCTTCGGCCTCCCGCCGCTTTTCCTTGCCGCGCCGTCGACCACGGCGACGCTTTCGGTTGGCATCCTCCGGAGGCGCTTCTGCGGGGGCGGCTTCCTGGGGTTCGGCCCTCGGGGTGGCAGCTGCACCGCCATCGACCGCCTCGGAAGGTGCCTCGGCGACCGGGGCGGCTGCAGGCTTGGGACGGCGGGGCTTGCGCTTGCGTCGGCGGGGCGCAGCGTCTCCCAGCATGGCATCCGCTGCACGTCGGACCTTGGCGAGCGCCCGCTTTCGGTTGCCCTCGGGCGCGGCGTCGGCCGCGGCAAGAAGGTCGAACAACTCGGTCAGCTCCGCGTCTTCGCCCTCGGCAGGCACATAGGGCGCCAGCAGCCGGACGGAGGCTGCGCCGATGTGCCGAAGGTGGGGGGCCCCCCCGGGCTGGCGACCGGCCCACGACACCGAGCGCCGCACGGACAGCAGGCACGCGATGCGACGCTGGCGGGCGTCGTCGGCGGCGGGAGCTGCAGCGACCACGGGCGGTTCGGGGACGTCGACGGTGGCCGGTGCGGTGGTGGCGTCGGCGTCGGAGCCTTCCACCTGCACCTCTGGCACGGCCGTGTCGTCGACCGACTCCTCGGCGGCCGGGTCGGGCTCGACCGAGACGACCTCTGCCGGCTGCTCCGGCGAAGCCACCGCTGAAGGGGCGTCCGCCGAGGCGTCGACGGGGTCCTCCACAGCTTCCGGTGCCGGCGCATCGGGCGCAGGGGCATCGTCAGAGCGCGGGGACGCGGGGGCGTCGGCGGTCGAAACCGGGTCGACCCCGGTAGTGTCGAGCTCGCTCACGGCAACCTCGTGGTCGATGTTCGCAGGGTCGGCAGGGGCGGTGGAGGCCAGCGGCCCCCCACCCGGCACAGGCCAGACCTACTTGTAGTGGACGTCGACAATCACATACTTGCGGAGCCCACCGGGGGCACGCACGGTGATCTCATCGCCCACCTCTCGGCCCACCAGGGCTCGCCCGATGGGGGAGGTCACGGAGATCTTGCCGTCTTTCACATTGGCCTCGTCGGTGCCGACGATCTGGTAGGTCACCTCATCCTCGGAGGTGAGATCCTCGAGATCGACGGTGACGCCGAAGATCACGCGGTCGGACGCCGGGATGCGGGTGATGTCGATGACCTCGGAGGCGGCCAGCTTGCCCTCGAGCTCCCGGATGCGGCCCTCGGTGAGCGCCTGGCGGTGCTTGGCGTCCTCGAACTCGGAGTTCTCGGAGATGTCGCCGTGGGCGCGGGCCTCCTCGATGTCGCGTACGATCTGGAAGCGGACCACTTCCTTGAGGTGCTTGAGCTCGGCAGTGAGGGCGACGTGGCCGGCGGGGGTCATGGGCACTCGTTGCATGACGCGATTTCCTTGGGACTCGGCGGGCGCTGGCCGTGGATTGGACGGGCCAGGAAGATTCAGCGAAAAGGGCCTGCCTACGCAGGAGTCGGACCCGCTCGGTCACCGTCCCCCGACCAGCGAGGGCGGACCCGGAAGCAGGCCGCCGTGCGCGGGTGTCCACTCGGAGCACCTCAGGTGCTCACGTCCGCTGTCGCACCTGCCGGTGTCCGTCGACGTCGCGCCCCCTCTCGACACACTGCACAAGTCGCAAGCGGTCGCGGGACGAGGCCACGTCTGGGTGGTCCTGGCGAGATGTGCGGGGCCAGCGGCCTCAGACACGGGCCGTTGCCGACCTCACACGCACTTCACGCGCCTATCGAGGAATAGACCCACCGGCCAGCGACCATCGTGCCAACAACCCGTCCCCTCAGGCTTCTTCCTGCCAGCGGCTCGTTCACCCCGCGACTGGCGGCGGGCTGGGCAGCCTGGATGGTCGCCTCGGAGTCCACCAACACCAGGTTGGCCACCGCGCCTGCTTCCAGGCGGGGGCGGCGTCCCAACAGCTCGGCCGGGCCGACCGCCAGGGCCCGACCCACCGCCTCGATGTCGCCGTCGAGGGCCGTCAAGGCGGCGGCGAATGCGGTCTCCAGTCCAGCCGCGCCGGGCATGGCCCGCTCGAACTCATGCTCCTTTTCGACTCGGGACAGCGGCAGGTGGGCGCTCGTGAGGCAGATGTCGCCGCGTCGCACCGCGTCGACCAGAGCGAGCCGGTCGAGCTCGGGGCGCAATGGGGGCACCAGGCGAAGGGAGGTGTCGTAGTCGGAGTGGTCGACGTCGGCATCGGTGAGCAACAGCGCCCGTGCCGGCGCAGAGGCGGTCACGCGAACCCCTTGCTGGCGGGCATCTCGAACCTGCGCCACCGACTGTGCGGTGGAGATGGCGTTGAGGTGGACCCGCGCGCCGGTCTGTCGGGCAAGCGCAATCGCCCGCCCCACCCCGATTTCCTCCGCAGCCGCTGGAATGCCGCGCAGACCGACCTCCAGCGCCACCGCCCCTTCATGCACCACACCGTCGGCCTCGAGCAGGGGTTCTCCTGGACGCAGCAGCACCGGCAGTCCAAATGGCCTGGAATAGTCGAGCGCGCGTCGCAGCACGAGCCCATCGGCGATGGCCTGTCCCCCATCCGACAAGGCGACCGCGCCGGCATCCACGAGACTGCCGATCTCCGCGAGCTCCTCGCCCTTGAGACCGACCGTGAGCGCACCGGCGAAGCGCACCTCGGCGCCGGTCACGCCGCTGGCCCTGGCCTGCAGGTCGCCGAGCAGCGCCCCCCGGTCGATGACGGGGTCGGTGTCGGGGGTGGCCACGACAAGGCCGAAGCCCCCCATCGCACCTGCCGCACTCCCGCTCACGAGGTCTTCGCGCCAGAGGTAGCCAGGGTCTCCGAGATGCGCGGCCACCTCGACAAAGTGGGGCAGCAAGGTGAGTCCACGGGCGTCCACCACCCGGGCATCGCCAGGGCGCGACTCCGCGATGCGGCCATCGACGATGAAGATGTCGCCGTCCCCTCGCCTTCCCGAAGCCGGACAGATCCACCGGACCCCGCGCAACACCACCGGTCGCTCAGCTTGCACGCGCATCGCCACCCTCCTCGCCAAGCAGCAGGTAGAGCAGCGCCATGCGCACGGCGAGCCCGTTGGACACCTGTTCGAGCACCACCGAGCGGTCGCCATCGGCCACGTCCGGCGTCATCTCCACCCCCCGGTTGATGGGACCAGGGTGCATCACCAGCACCTCGGGATGGGCGCGTCGCAGGCGGTCGATGTCGAGCCCGTACAGCCCCGCGTATTCGGCCACGCCGGTCATCATCGCGCGCCCGAGCCGCTCGCGCTGGATGCGCAACATCATGATGACATCGGCATCTTCGACCACTTCATCGATGCGATGGCGGACCTCCACGCCCAGCGACTCGAGCTGCTTGGGACACATGGTGCCGGGCCCTGCCACCACCACCTGGGCGCCCATCGTGCGCAGCCCGAAGATGTTGGAGCGGGCCACCCGCGAGTGGAGGATGTCGCCCACGATGGCCACGCGGCGGCCTTCGAGATTGCCCAGGTGGTCGCGCATCGTGAGCATGTCGAGCAAGGCCTGGGTGGGGTGCTCGTGGATGCCGTCGCCCGCGTTGATGACCGACCAGGGAAACGCCTTCGCCAGCATGTGGGGTGCGCCGGCGCAGGGATGCCGGATGATGAGGGCGTCGGGCCGCCACGCGTCGATGTTGCGGGCGGTGTCCATCAAGGTCTCGCCCTTGCGGGTGGAGCTCGAGGAGGCCGAGAAGCCCAGCACGTCGGCGCTCAGGCGCTTGGCGGCCAGATCGAAGCTCATGCGCGTGCGGGTGGAGTTCTCAAAGAAGGCCGAGACCACCGTGCGGCCCCGCAAGGTGGGCACCTTCTTCACGCGGCGGCGGTTGACGGCCCGAATGCGCGCGGCGGTGTCGAGAATCTGGGTGATTTCGGCCCGGCTGACGCCGCGGAGGCCGAGCATGTCCTTGCGACGCGTGCGCTTGGGTTCGGTCGACCCCATCAGCGCCCTCCAGTGGTGGACACGATGTGCACACCTCCACCGCCACCAAAGTCCACCAACACCCGGTCGGAGCGCTCGGTGGACAGCCGGCGTCCGACGAAGTCCGCCGAGATGGGCAGCTCGCGGTGGCCTCGGTCGACCAGCACAGCCAGCTTGATCCAGGCGGGGCGGCCGTAGTCCCACAGCTCCTCGAGGGCAGCACGAACCGTGCGACCGGTGAACAGCACATCGTCGACCAGCACGATGCCGGCGCCGCCCACCCCGAAGGGCAGCTCGGTGTCGCCCAGCACAGGCTTTTCGAGGCCGGTGTACAGGTCGTCGCGGTACAGCGTGATGTCGACGCTGCCCACGGTGGGTCGGACGCCCTCGGTGCGCTCGATCTCGTCGGCCAACAGGCGAGCCAGCGACGCCCCTCCAGTGACCACACCCACCAACACGAAAGAGGTCGGCTCGCCGAGCTGTTCGACCAGCTCGATGGCCAGTCGCCGCACGGTGCGCTCGACCTCGCCGGCGGTCATCCGCGTGGTGCGGGCCGCGTTCGTCTCGTCCACCATGACGCTCCTCGGATCTGGCAGGACGCGCGCCAGCCCGAAGCCCGACGCGGAGCTCCCGGTATCCGTTGACCTGCCGCCCAGAGGGTCATGCTGGGGGTCGTGCAGGTGACATGTCGCGGCGGGGGAACCGCGGGGCGAGCCTCAGTAGACGTCGACCTTGCCCCGTTGGTCGGCCTCGGCAGACACCTCGAACTCGAGGGTCTTGTAATAGTCGGTGCCCGGGTAGTAGACGTCGACAATCCAGTAGCAGGACACCGTGTAGAAGTCGCCGCGCTTCTCGAAGCTGCAGTCTTCGGCCGTGATGTAGTCGATGCCCTTGTTCTTCATCGAGATGCGGAACTTCTCGCGGGCAGCCGATTCTTCGACGTGGGCGTACCAGGCGAGCGCCGAGCTCTTCACCACCTCTTTCATGTTCATGTAGTCGAGGTGGTAGGGCACGAACAGCCAGGCCATGAAGCCACCGAACGCCAGGAACAGCAGCAGCAGGATGGTCAGCACCTGCGCGCGTCCGCCGCGGTGACGTCGGTCCTTCCGGATGGGAAGGCGGCTGTGGGGCTCGACACGAGACATGAAGACCTCGAGGCTCGTCGATCTTTGGACAGGCGGAACATACCGCGAATCGGTCGACACACCGGACAGACGCCCGCCAATGCGCGGGTCGCCGATTCACGAAAACGGTCACTATTGCATCATCTTGGGGCCCACCACACATTCGTCCAACATCGATCCAGCAGGCGAACCGTGGTGGCGTGGGTGCGGTTCGAGATGCCCTCGCTCAGTCATCCACCCGAAGCACCGCCATGAAGGCCTCTTGCGGAATCTCGACCGAGCCGACCGACTTCATCCGCTTCTTGCCCTCCTTCTGCCGGTCGAGGAGCTTCCGCTTGCGGGAGATGTCCCCGCCGTAGCACTTGGCCGTGACGTCCTTGCGCATCGCCTTGACCGTGGTGCGGGCGAGCACCTTGTTGCCGATGGCAGCCTGCACGGCGACATCCCACATCTGCCGCGGGATGAACTCCTTGAGCTTGCGGGTGAGGCCCTGCCCGGTGCGAAAGGCGTTGGTGCGGTGGACGATGGCGCTGAGGGCGTCGACGCGCTCGCCGTTGACGAGGATATCGAGCTTGACGAGGTCCTGGGGCTCCCATCGGATGATCTCGTAGTCCATCGACGCGTAGCCGCGCGAGCAGCTCTTGAGCTTGTCGAAGAAGTCGTAGACGACCTCGGCGTAGGGAATCTCGTAGGTCAGCATCACGCGACCGGGCCCGCTGTACTCGAAGCCCACCTGGGTGCCCCGTCGGCCCTGGCACAGCTTGAGCACCGCGCCCACATGCTGCTCGGGCACATGCACGGTGACCTTGGCGATGGGTTCGGCGATGTACTCGATGGTCTGGACGTCGGGCAGCTTGCTGGGACTGTGGATCTCGATGTCGACGCCGGCCTTGGTGCGCACCTGGTAGATGACCGAAGGGGACGTGTTGATGAGGTCGAGGCTGTACTCGCGCTCCAGGCGTTCCTGCACGATTTCCATGTGGAGCAGGCCGAGGTAGCCACAGCGGAAGCCGAAGCCGAGGGCATCGGAGACCTCGGGCTCGAAGTCGAAGGCGCTGTCGTTGAGCTGGAGCTTTTCGAGGGCGGCGCGGAGGTTCTCGTGGTCCTTCGAGTCGATGGGGTAGATGCCCGAGAAGACCATCGGCTTGACCTCCTGGAAGCCCTGGAGCGGCTCGGTGGCCCCCCGGTCCTTCCAGGTGACGGTGTCGCCCACGCGTGCGTCGGCGAGGGTCTTGATGGCCGCCATCATGAAGCCGACCTCGCCCGCCGCCAGCTCGTCGCGGTCGATGATGTCGGGCGAGAAGACGCCCACGCGCGTGACCTCGTAGTTGGCGTCGGTGGCCATGAGCTTCACGCGGTCGCCCTTGCGCAGCACGCCGTCCATCACGCGCACCATGACCACCACACCCACGTAGCTGTCGAACCACGAGTCGATGATGAGGGCGCGGAGCGGAGCCTGTCGGTCGACCTTGGGATGGGGGATGTACTCGATGACCGCCGCGAGCACGTCTTCGATGCCTTCGCCCGTCTTCGCGGAGCACATCACGGCGTTGAGGGTGTCGAGGCCCACCGACTCCTCGACCTCCTGGAGCACCCGGTCGGGGTCGGCGCCGGGCAGATCGATCTTGTTGAGCACAGGGACGATCTCGAGGTCCTGGTCGATGGCGAGGTAGACGTTCGACAGCGTCTGAGCCTCTACGCCCTGGGCGGCGTCGACCACGAGCAGCGCGCCCTCACAGGCCGCAAGCGAGCGGCTCACCTCGTAGGTGAAGTCGACGTGCCCGGGCGTATCGATGAGGTTGAGCACGTACTCCCGACCATCCGGGGCGACGTAGGGAATCTCGACGGACTGGGCCTTGATGGTGATGCCCCGCTCCCGCTCGAGGTCCATGCGGTCGAGGTACTGGTCCTTCTTCTCGCGGTCGGAGATGAGGCGCGCGTGCTCCATGATGCGGTCGGCCAGCGTGGACTTGCCATGGTCGATGTGCGCGATGATGGCGAAGTTCCGGATGCGCTCGGCAGGCGTGGACACGAATCCTCCAGGCAGACGGACGGCCAAGGCAGCCACTCCGTCCCGTGCTTGAGACCCGGGGCGCTAACGCTCAAGGCGACGCTGCGGCGGTGAAATCCACGGGACGGACCGCACCGCCGGCGACAGGTGCCGTCGAGATGGGCCTACAGGCGCCCGATGCCGTGGTACTCGAGGCCGGCGTCGCGCATGGCCTGGGGGTCGTAGATGTTTCGGCCGTCGAACACCACCTTCTCGCGCAACAGCTGAGCCAGCACCGGTGGGTCGGGGTTCCGAAACTCGTTCCACTCCGTCACGAGCAGCAGTGCGTCGGCCCCGTCGATGGCATCGGTGGCGTCGCGGGCGTAGGTGATGCGGTCGCCCAGCACGGCGTGGGCGGTCTCAGCCGCTTCGGGGTCGTAGGCGGACACCCGCGCACCGCGCTCCAGCAGCTCCTCGATGAGCACGATGGACGGGGCCTCGCGCATGTCGTCGGTCTGGGGCTTGAAGGCCAGGCCCCAGATGCCGAAGCGGCGCCCGGTGAGGTCCTCGCCGAAACGGTCAACGATCTTGCGTGCGAGCACGCGTTTCTGGTCGTGGTTGACCGTCTCCACAGCCGAGGCGATCTGCAGCTCGACCCCGGCGTCGCGGGCGAAGTCGACAAGCGCCCGCACATCCTTGGGGAAGCACGAGCCGCCATAGCCGATGCCGGCGAACAGGAATCGGGGACCGATGCGGGTGTCGCTGCCCACGCCCCGCCGGACCATCTCGATGTCGGCCCCCACCGACTCGCAGACCCGCGACAGCTCGTTCATGAAGGAGATCTTGGTCGCCAGCATGGCGTTGGAGGCGTACTTCGTGATCTCCGCGCTGCGGTTGTCCATGATGTAGATGGGACGGCCGCTTCGGACGAAGCCCGCGTAGAGGCTGCGCATGCGGTCGGCAGCCCAGGGCTCACGGCAGCCGACGACAATGCGGTCGGGACGGGTGAAGTCGTCGACCGCCGCCCCTTCCTTGAGAAACTCGGGGTTGGAGACGACGTCGAAGGGGTGGCGGGCGTTGGGCCCGATGCGCTCGCGGACCTTGTCGGCGGTGCCGACGGGCACGGTGGACTTGATGACCACTACGGTGCGGCGGGCCATGTTCGCCGCGATGACGTCGGCGACGGCGAGAACGCCGGAGATGTCGGCCGAGCCATCCGCCTTTCCGGGCGTGCCGACTGCGATGTAGGCCACCTCGCAGTCGGCGATGGCAGCGGCGGTGTCGGTGGTGAAGCGGAGGCGACCCTCGCGCTGGCAGCGGGCCAGGATGGGCTGGAGGCCGGGCTCGTAGATGGGCACATGTCCATCACGGAGGCGCGCGATCTTGCCTTCGTCGAGGTCGGCGCAGACCACCTCGAAGCCGAGGTCGGCCATGCACACGCCGACGACCAGGCCGACGTAGCCGGTGCCCACAACACAGATTCGCATCCGGATTCTCCTGAGGTCGCGCGACGGGGGGCGGGTCCAGAGGGGACGACAACAGGAGCGCGACTGGGTCCGAGACGCTATCTCGACCGGACCGTCGTGGAGTGCTGGAGCAGCACCTCTGGAATGGTCCGCGAGGCGTCCCCACCTGCGCCTTGACGACTCCACCCGACCCAGGATAGGCGCGGCCGGCTGTGAGACCCTCCCGGTCGGCATGGGTACACGGAACCAGCCTCAGGCTGCCGTCCCCGCCCCGGCTCACCACAACTTCCTGCTTCCAAGCGAATCTGCTGTTCGGTCCTCGCCATCCCGAGGCCCGGCAGACCCCCTCAGGGTCGACCAGACCCACCCCTCTCGGGTCATTCTCGACCCCCTGGAGACTTCCCCGTGGCCAACCACAAGGACGCCCTCAAGCGGATCCGCCAGAACGCCAAGCGTCGGGCCCGCAACCGTCACTACCGCACCATGATGCGCACCCAGATCAAGCGTCTGCGGGTCGCCATCGACAGCGGTGACAACGCTGCTGCCGAAGAGCAGCTTCCCAAGGCCGTGAGCATGATCCAGCGCGTCGGCGCCAAGGGCATCATCCACCGCCGCCAGGTGGCCCGCCGCGTCAGCCGCCTCACCCACGCGGTGAAGGCGATGTCGGCAGCACCCGCCGACAGCTGAGCGTCGGGGTCGCTTCGGCGGCCGGAGCTCCCAATCCTCGACACCCTGGGTCCGCCACGCGCGAACCTGGGGCGTTCGTGTTCTTGGAGCCAGCGCCACTCAGCCTGCGGTGAGCTCCAGCACCAGTCCCTCGAAGACGCGCAGGTCGCCCGCCTTGGACCGGTTCAGTGCTCGGTTCGCCCGGGCCAGGGCGGCGGTGACCTTGGCAGGGTCGATGCGCTGTCGCCGCAGCCGTTCCTTGGCCTTGTTGAGCTTCCAGCTCGGGGTTCGGGCCCAGCGGCCGGGCGGGGGCGAGCCGGCCCGCAGTGCTTCTTGCAGGGCGAGCAGGTCGCGCACCTGCCAGGCGATCATCGAGATGAGCTGGTGCGTGGACCGCTGGGCCCCCGCGCCGCCAATCAGCCGGTGGCAGGCATCCATGGCCCGGCCGCCATCGCGGGCGACGATCGCGTCGGTGAGGTCCCACACCACGGCCTCGGCCACCAACGCGCAGGCCTCCTCAACATGGGTGAGTTCGATGCGCCCTTCGCCGCCCACCGCACATACGAGCTTGTCCACCTCCATCCGAAGCTGGGCCGTGTTGGGACCGGTGAGCTCCACGAGCCGGCGCAGGGCATCCGGCGCGATGGCGACACCCGCCTCCTGCACCCGTTTGCGCGCCACGTCTGCCGGCCGCATGTCCCGGGACTTGAACGAGCGGAGGCCCCCCAGCTTCTTGACCGCCGCCCGCAGCGCACGCGCGGCCTTGGTGTTGCCGAGCTTGCGACCACGCAGAACCATCACGGTGCTCGGGCTGGGGTTGGCGGCGTAGGCGACCAGAGCATCCAGCAGCTCCGCGTTCGCCTGCCCCACCTCGCGCACCTCGACGTAGCGCTGGCGCGACATCATCGGAAGCGTGTTGGCCTGGGCCACCGCTCCGCCTGCGCCCTCGCTGGCCCGAAAGACCGCCGCGTTGAAGGCCGCCGCGGAGCCGGGCACCACCTGCTCCTTGAGGGCGTTGGCGGCGTCTTCGATCAGAGCGGCTTCATCGCCCAGCAGCAGCAAGACACGCGGAATCTCGGATTCGGACCTGGCCACGCTCATCCTCCGGATGCAGCAGCCTCGTACCTCGCAGGCGCCCCGTCCGCTGCGATAGGGTCCACGCTCAGATCTCACGCGCGTCCGACGACCCGAACCGATAGCCTCGGTCGTGCATGGTCCCCTCCGCCGCCTCCGGCCTCGCCCGGTGTAGTCTGCGGACCCGACCTGAGGTGCGCCCGCCCCCGGAGCTCGTCCGATGAACACGCTGTCGCAGTCCCAGCAACAGCCCGCTCGCCGCCGATGGTCGACCGGAGCTCCGCTGCTCGCCGCAACCGCCCTGCTGGCCTCACCCGCCTGGGCCGGCGACTCGGCCGCCTCCTCGTCGAAGCTCGCTGCGCTCACCGCAGTGGGTCCCGCAGCTGCACAGGCCTCCACCGCGCCTGCCGCTGGCGCCCCTGCCCCGAAGGCCGAGGGCGATGCGGGCGGCCGCACCATGGAGATGGAGACCAACTTCCGCTTTCGCTACCTGAGCGTGCCCAACTCCGTGATGGACATCTGGTTCTTCGACTCGGATGAAGAGGGCGCCAACCCCTTCGAGCGCCCTCGCATCCGGATGTACACCTTCGGCCTCGAGTACGTGCTGAAGCCGAAGCCCATGAACTGGATCTTCTACTACGAGTACGTCGGAAGCGGGATCAAGGAAGGCTACTGGGACGACGCCGAGGAGCCGGCCGACCACGACGACGGCGACTGGATCAAGCCGAGCGGCTTCGGCATGCACGTTGTGGGTGCCAACTACGCCCACGAGATCGACGTGAGCAACACCGAACGGGCCGTGTGGGTGTCGATGCTGTTCAGCGCAGGCCTGGGCGCTGGCTTCGTGTCCGGCCAGCTGCAGACCTGGCACCCGGGTGGCAACGAGACCATCACCAACCAGTGCCTGCGAGACGCTCCGGCCTACGAGCGCAAGAACAGCTGCCCCGACGACGGCAGCGTGCGTCTTCCCGGCCTGCTGCCCATCCTCGACCTCACGATGAGCACCCGGGTGAACTTCCAGGGCAAGGCCACAGCAAGGCTCGATGTGGGCCTCCACGACATCTTCTACGTGGGCACGGCGGTCGGCACGGTCTTCTGAGGCGCCTCCCCTGCGGTCCTGCGCGGACTGGAATGTCGAGAAGCCCGGTGTGGACGACAGCGGCTCGGCCCGATAATGGGCGCGGGTTCGCGAGCCCCGGTTCGATCGGCCAGTGCTCGGGGGACGGCAGAGCGACCGTCCCACTGTCGAGCCCCTATCGAAGAGCCTGGGTCCCGCGTCGTCGCGCACGGGCAGCAGGTGCGGTCCTCCGACCGCCGTCGCGCTCCTCGAATCCCCCCACTTTTTCTCCGGGCCGTGCCCGGAAACCCGTCTGGAGTCGCCTTGATCCTCGTCACCGTCCGTGAGAACGAACCGTTCGAGAAGGCCCTGCGCCGCTTCCGCCGCAAGGTGGAGCGTGAGGGCATCCGCAAGGACATCAAGAAGAACAGCTTCTACCTGAAGCCGGGTGAGAAGCGCCGCCTCAAGCAGCGCCTCGCCGAGAAGCGTCGTCGCAAGGCACTGCGTCGCGCGATCAAGAAGGCACAGCAGGGCCGGTAGATCGCGGCGCCCCGGCGCTCATCCGCTCGCCTGGGCAATCCGTGCTCGGTCCCACAGCCGGACCTCCACGCTCACCGCGTTGGAGGCCGGCTTTTGCTGTTTGTGGCCCTCAGTCTGCGGTGGCGCCATCTGCTGCAGGGGCGTCCGACGACCGAGAGAAGTCCGGCTCCGGCAAGCCCAGGGCACGGCAAGCCCGGATGACCGCGAGGCGGTCCTCCAACAAGTCGGCGTCTTCGGTAGACGGAACGACCTCGGCAACAGCGCGCAGCATCTTGTCGGCAGCGGCGTCCTTGCCCATCGGGCGCAGCACGAACTCGGCGCAGTCGACCTGGGCGACCAGGCGTCCGGGGGCTGCGGCGATGGCCTTGTCGCAGGCTTGCCGGGCCCCCTTGTAGTCGGGGCCCAGCGATGGAGGCGGCAACGACAAGGCCAGGGCCTGCGCGTGCCAGGCCCGCCCCATGCCCCAGTCTCCCGCAATCTCGACGCCCCGGTTGCCCATCGCAGCGAGTGGATCGAGGTCGATTCCGACGCCGCCCGCTCCCCGGGCACGCACCCACCGCGACCACGCGATGGTCGTCCAAACCAGGCACTCGCGGTCTTCCACCGTGAGCTCGGCTGCGGCCTTGGCCACCACGCGGCCGCCCCGTGAGGTCACCAGGCCCGAGAACGACGGCTGCAGCATCAGGCACTGAAGGCCGAACTCCTTGGCGGTGGCGTAGTGGCGGAGCGCGTCGTCGGGGTCTCGGTCGCCGAGCAGTGTGTACAGACGGGTGAGCCGCCACAGCACCCGACTGTCGTCGGGGAAGCGCGTGTTGAGCGAAAGATAGGCCTGAAGGGCGTTTTCGAGACCCTGCGGCTCGGCACGCGCGCGCCAGAGCTGGTCGGCGACACGCGCAGCCTTGACCACTGGGTCGCGCCGGTTGCCGTTGCAGCCCAGCGTGAGCGCCACGAGCACCATGGCGAGACGGCGGGTGCTTCCGGACCAGCGAGAGAGCCGGGCCCATGCGGATCGGTGCAAGGGGTCCCTCCACTCGGGACGCTCCACGATGGGCGTCCACGACACCTGTCTTGACGCGTCCGCGATGCAGCGTCCAGCGCCCCGGCCACCTCACCGCCGGCATCCCCCGCACCGTCACGGTCCGTCTCGACGTAGACGCAGACCAGCCCGTCGTCCTATCTTTCGCGCTACGCTGCGAATGCGTGTGTGCTGCCGGCGGTCCCCTCCGGCCGGGGCGGGCACGCCCGACACAATTCCACCCATCTCCCGCCCTGGTGCGGGCCAACCCGAGGCACACGGGCCATGTCCACCATCATCGGCATCGACCTGGGCACCACCAACTCGGTCTGCGCGTTCATCGAGCGAGGCGAGCCCCGCATCATCATCAACGACGAGGGCGGGCGCACCACGCCATCGGTCGTCGGCTTCGCCAAAGACGGCGAGCGATTCGTCGGCGACATCGCCAAGCGGCAGATGCACATCAACCCCGACGCCACGGTCTACGCCATCAAGCGCTTCATGGGTCGGTCGTTCGCCGAGTGCGAGTCCGATCGCGCGATGGTCGGCTACCCCCTCGTGAAGGCCAACAGCGGCGAGTGTGGCGTGCCCATCGGCGACCGCATCTACACACCGCGCGAGGTCTCCGCGATGGTGCTGCAGAAGCTCAAGCAGTCCGCCGAAGACTTCCTCGGCGAGCCGGTCACCGAGGCTGTGATCACAGTGCCCGCCTACTTCAGCGACCGCCAGCGACAGGCCACCCGTGACGCCGGCACCATCGCCGGCCTCGACGTGCTGCGCATCATCAACGAGCCCACCGCCGCCGCCCTCGCCTACGTCCACGACCGCGGCAACAAGAGCCGCATCGCCGTCTACGACTTCGGCGGCGGCACCTTCGACATCTCCATCGTGGAGGTCGAGCGCGACGTGGCCGAGGTGCGGGCCACACGGGGCGACAACACCCTCGGTGGCGCAGACATCGACGAGGTGCTGGTCCGCTGGCTGCTCGACCGCTTCGAGTCCGAGCAGGGCATCGAGGTGGGCAACGACCGCATCGTGCTCCAGCGCCTTCGCGACGCGGCGGAGCGGGCGAAGATGGAGCTGTCCACCGTCCACTCCACCGACATCCACCTCCCCTTCCTGATGGCCGACAGCAGCGGTCCCCGCCACCTGCAGGCCACGCTCGACCGCGTCACCCTCGAGGAGATGATCTCCGACATTGTGGAACGCACCGTGGCGGAGTGCCGCAAGGCGCTCAACGATGCCTCCCTCAAGCCAGGAGACATCGACGAGGTGGTGATGGTCGGCGGTTCCAGCCGAATCCCCCTGGTGCAGCGCAAGGTGGAGGCCGTCTTTGGCCGTCCCCTCAACAAGGGCTTCAACCCCGATGAGGTCGTCGCCGTGGGTGCCGCGGTGCAGGCCGGGGTGCTCGAAGGGATGCTCAAGAGCGTCACCCTGCTGGATGTCACCGCCTTCTCGCTCGGCATCGAGGTCGCGGGCGGTCGCTTCGCCCCCCTCATTCCGAAGAACTCCACCATCCCCGCCCAGAAGTCCCAGCTGGTGAGCACGGTGGTCGACAACCAGCGCACCGTCAAGATCCATGTTCTCCAGGGCGAGGAGCCCGTCGCCCGAGAGAACACCAGCCTCGGTCAGTTCGAGCTCACCGGCATCCAGCCTGGGCAAGCAGGCACGCCCCGCATCCGGGTGCGCTTCGGCATCGACGCCAACGGCATGGTGCAAGTCTCCGCCAAGGACCTCCGGAGCGGACTCTCGGAGTCTGTCACCATCGAGGCACCCACCGGCATGTCCCGCCAGGAGGTCGAGCGCCTTCGAGAGGAGGTCGCCGCCCACGCGGAGGAGACCCAGGAAGACCGCGAGCTCAAGAAGCTCCGCCGGGGTGTGGAGACCCGCCTGGTCACCATCGAGGGCCTGCTGCGGGACAACCGAGGCGCCCTGCACAAGTCTGAGCTGTCGGGCATCGAACAAGCCCTCAAGCGCGGCCGCATGGCGCTGCTGAAGTCGAGTGACCACCGCAACCTGAGCGACCTGGGCACCTACCTGCAGCGGGTAGAGACCCATGTACGCGGCAAGATCACGGCAGGCTGAGCCCTCCGTCCCGCGCCGGGTGACTCGCCCACCCCAACCAGGGTGGGCGTTGCGGGTCTTGGGAGCCTTCGCTCCTGGACTCCCTGCGCCCCAGACTCGCCCCAGGAAGCTCGCCCCAAGAAGCAGAAAGAGCCCACCGAGTGAACGGTGGGCTCTAAAGTGGAGCTGAGGGGACTTGAACCCCTGACCCCCTGAATGCCATTCAGGTGCTCTCCCAACTGAGCTACAGCCCCGTGAGGTCTGCTATGTTGCCCGACAGACGGGCGAGACGTACTTGAAGGGTTGGGACCCAGACGCCTGCTATGTTGCCAACCCTTGAAGCGCACGCTGTCGGCTGCCCGACTGTGCACCCCCCGGAAGGCACACGCCTTTTATGAGGGACGGCTCCAAGTGGCAAGGAGAAATTGCCCGCTCAAGTGGCCTCGCCTTCTGCTCGTTGCCCACGCAGCGTCACATCGGCGATCTCGGCGTCGAGCTCCGCGATTCGCTCCGATGCCCGCAACAGCCCCGGGTGGCTCACCTCACCGGCCTCCACGAGCCGCAGCACCTCGAGGCCCACCTTGCGCAGCATGGCATCCCGATCGCTGCGGAGCTGCCGCAGGGCAAGCCGGCTGCGTCCGGTGACCGCCGCCCGACCGACCTCCGTTCGTCCCCGCTGCAGGGCCACGCGCACCACCTGCCCCAAGGCATCGCCCAGCACGCCCGCGGCAGATCCAAAGGTGCCGTCGTCGACCGGAGACGAGCCCGGCTCGTCGGGGGCGCCCGATGTCTGGGAGGGGTGTTGGGTGTCAGCCATGGGGTCCTCCGCCGGCACGGCCCGCTCCCGAGGAGACCAACGCACGCGCGACATTTCCGATTGTGGCGATGTCCTGGGCATTCACGGCCCGTTCGATGCGCAGCACGACCTCGCCCGAGTCGCTGAGGACCCAGGTCTGCGGCACCGTCTGCACCTGGATTCCGAAGTGCTCGAAGAAGGCTGCCGGAGAGACCGCCTCGCCGATGAGCAGGCTCGACCAGGGCAGACCGTGCCCGGCAGCGAAGTTGGCCACATGCTCCTGGATGTCGTCTTCATCACCCCGGGGATCGAACAGGTCCCAGGACACCCCCGACATTGCGACGCCCGCCGGAAGGGCAGCATGCAGCCCCTTGAGGTCGGCGAACTCCTCCACGCAAGGGATGCACCAGGTGGCCCAGTGGTTGATGACCCGCACGCCTCCGCCAGCACCGAGATGGGCCGCCAGTCGGTCGAGATCCGCCACCTCACACCCGGCGGGCAGCGCCGCGGACTCCGCTTCGGGAACCGGTGCGGGCGCAGCGGTGGGTGCAGGCGCGGCGGTGGGTGCAGGCACAGCGGCGGGCGCGGGATCCGGCTCGGCGGGCGCATCCACCGCTGTCCGCGGAGACAAGGCCGGCGTGCGGGCCCGTTCTCCGGGCTGTTCGAACAGGTCGTTGGTGGAGACCCGCTTCGCGACGCCTTCGAGGCCACGCTTCAGCAGTCGTCGGACTCGGCCCATGCGGCGGCCCTCGTCTAGGGGGATGGAGGTTGGGGACAGCAGGCGACCGCAGACCCCGAACGCGCAGAGCCGCGTAGCCGTGTGGGCGCCGGGGTCAAGGGGTGGTTGGCTCGGGGGACGTCGGGACGGGCAGATCGATGGTGCCTCGGACCTGGCCCCAGACCGTCCACGCGGCGGTGTCGGCAGACCATCTGTAGATGCGGGCGGACACCGGGGCCGAGCTCGCATCGGCCATTCGCTTGACCCCTACTGCGACGACCTTGTCGAAGTCCCCGTCTCCAGGGACCCACCACAGCAGGGTGCCGTCCTCGGGAATGGCCACCACCGGGCTGCCTTCGGCCAGGTCGGCGAGCAGGTCGGGACGAAGCACGCCCGCAGCATCGAAGCCGTCCCCCGCCGCCCGGACGAAGTACCGGCCCTTCATTCCCTCGACCTGGTGGGCGCCCGCCGGCTGGTCCGCCCAGCGCGCCTCCAGCAGGTTCCTCTGGCCATCGATGAGCGCCGCCAGGCTCGTGCCCCCCGCCGCAAGCTCCGAGCGCATCGCGATGACCCCGGGCCTGTCCCTGTCTGCCGCGCACAGCAACAAGCCTGTGGCCACCCGATGACAGGCCGGGACCGCTGCGTCCCCCGACGCACCGGCCGCCCGCGCCTCGGCCGAGCGTGCGTCCTCCGCAGCCGGTGGGTGGGCCACCAGCGTCCACCGGTCGACGGGCGACGCTCCAGCCGTCCCCAGAACCATCAGCCACAGCCAAGCGGTCATCGTGCCTCCGACGGGAACGACCCCCATCGCCGACCCGATGCTCCCCTCGACCTCCGGTTGCCGACCCGGTTCCCCGAGACCTGCCGTCGCACGGACGTCACTCGGAGACCTTGTACTCCTCCACGAGGGACTGGAGCTGGTCGCGCAGAGACGAGGTATCGGTGGGGTTGTCGTCTTCCATCACGTCGGTGAGCTGCTGGGTGATGGTGCGCTGACGGACACACAGCACGCGCGCCATGGCGTAGACGAGCTTGTAGGCCGCGAGGCTGCCGGCCTCGAGAAGGCTCTGGAAGGCTTCGCGCCGGAACTTGAAGACGGTGGCATCGCCGCGTGCCTGGATGCTGGCAGACCGTGCGGAGCCGTCGAGCACCGCCATCTCGCCGAAGCAGGTGCGGCTCTGGAGGATGGCGATGGTGCGGGCGGGGCCAAAGGGGGCGTTCTTCGTGACCACGCACTCCCCCCGGAAGATGACGAACCAGGCATCGCCCTCATCGCCTTCGCGGAAGACCGCTTGCCCGTCGCGAAGCCGCTGGTACTGCATGATCTGCACCACTTCAGCCAGCTCGTTGGGGGTGAGGGCCTCGAACAGAGGCGTCTCCAGCAGGAAGGCGATGACTTCTTCGAGCGTGACGGGCGTGTCCATGAATCCACTCCGCGCGGGGCGGCTGCGGCGCTGGTGCGCCGAGAGCGTTTTTGGTCGGGCGAAGTCTACACCTTGCGCACGGTTGGGGTCCGCTGGGGGACGGGCCCAAGTGTCACGGATACGCCAAGCCTCCCGACGGACTACACTCCCCGTGTCCGCCGACCTGTCCCCTCCAGCCCCGGAAGCGACCATGGCCACCGGTCTCAACCTCCGCGGCCGCCTCAAGCGCCACCTCAAGTCCACCATCGACCGCCTCAGCGGTGAGCACTCCGACGCCGCGCCCGAGGTCCGCAAGGACTACGCCCGGCCCGGACAGCCCAACGACGACGCCGAAGTGGTGATGGCCCGCCTGAACCGCCCGGGATCCGCCCGCACGCGCAAGAACAACGAAGGCTGACGCCTCTTCGGTCTCGGAGACCCCATGCTGCTCGAGTCACGCCTCGCCGACGACACCGCCCTGTTCATCGACTGCGAGACGGTGGGTGGCTTCGACAAGTCCGACACCGCAGGCGACTTCCACCCCGACGACGCCATCCGCAACATTTGCAAGCTGGCGGGCGAGGTCGCGATGGAGCTGTCCCGCACCACGGCCGCTGCCGCCAAGGGCAAGCCATCGCCGGCGGGCCTGGAGCTGGAGTTCGCCATCAAGGTCGACAGCAAGGCCGTCGTGTCGGTGGCCCGCAATCCCAATGACGGCCAGTTCAAGGTGCGCGTGAAGTGGGGACGCTGACCCCGTCGTCCCCCGCCAGGGCCCCGAGGCTGGCCCCCAGGTCGGAGTCCTCCAGCCACCGCGAATAGACCACCTCCACCCGCGCGAAGGGCAAGGGCAGCCGCTGACGGTCCCAGGAAGACAAGCGCACGGCGGGCCAGGCAGCACACGCGACGAGCACCACCGGACGTTTCGCCAGCTTTCCCAGCCGCTCGGCGCCTGGCTGCACCTGACGCCGTGGGCCCCGGGGACCATCGACCGCCAGAGCCACGGTGCGTCCCATTTTGAGGGCCCGGAGGGTGGCGAGCGCAACGGCACGGGCCCCCTTCGAGGTGCTGCCGCGGACGGTGCGGTAGCCGAGCTGCTCCAGCACGCCCGAGAGCCGCTCACCATCGCGGCTCTGGCTCACCATGCCGACGAAGTCGCGGTCGGCGTGCAAGGGACCGAGCACGGCCAGGTCTTCGTGCCAGAAAGCAAGCACCACCGGGCCATCTTGGAGACTTTGGCGCAAGACCGTCGCGTCGTGTCTACGCACCCGCCAGGTGGCCGACCAGAGGCGCACGAGCCTGGCCAGCCACCGACTCCGGGCGCTCGGCGGCGATGGGACCAGCTCGGTGGCGTCCACAAGAGGCTCCGTGGGTGATAGGCGCCATAGCCGGCCGCGGTGCCGAGATGCCCGCCCAGCCGCGCCCCCGTCCCCCATCCGGAGCTGGCATGGAGCCAGGCCGCACGGTCTTCGGCCGCTACGAGATCACCGGCCCGCTGCCCGACATCGGCGAGCTGGAGCGCCATGCTGCGCGGGACACCCACTCCGGCGACGAGGTGGAGGTCATCCGACCATCTGCCCTGGCCGCCCTGCGACCCGGCGCACGAGACCGCTTTCGCGACGCGTGGGACAGCGCGGTCGGAGATCGACTGCCCGCCGCCCGCCTGCCCGCCCTGGCCACCGGCGATGTAGACGGCCGCCCCACCGCGGTGCGTCCCCGGGTCGACGGTCCGTGGTCCCCCAACATGCGCCTCACGCCCGAGCAGACCCTTGCCGTCGCGGGCTGGCTGCTGCCGGCGCTCACGGGCTCTCCACCTCCCGGCGGCGTGCTGTCCCTCGAGGATGTCGTGCTCGATCCCGAGGGCATTCCACGCATCGCCCCCACCGGCATCGTGCCCCGGGGTGGGCTCGCGCCGCCTCCCCTCCACGACCCACCCGAGGTGGAGCACAGCGACGTCGACCGGGCCCGCTACGGCCTGGGCGTGTTGCTGTTTCGAGCGTCGACCGGCACCTGGCCCTTCGAGCCCACGCCAGATCGCGACAAGCTGCGCGCCCGCCAGCGCACCCCATCCGAGCCGACCGACTCCGCCTCCAATCTTCCCGAGGCCGTGGCCCACCTGCTGTCCACGCTGGTGTCCCCCGACGCCGCCATCCGCGCCCGCGCCGCAGTGCCGCCGCCCCGGACAGCCCCCGTGGTCGCTCGACCGGCCGCCCAGCCCCGTCCTCCAAAGGCGGAGAGCTCGCCCGTCTCCTCCCCGCGCGCCACCAGCCTGCGGCGAGACGAGGCCCTCGCGCCTTTCGCCATCGTGCTCGACCTCGACCACCCCGACGCCACCCGCGGCGCCCGCGCGCGCCTCGCCGCTCTGCTCGACCGACCGCCCGATGCGTTCGAGCTGCCCGCCCAGGCCCCGCGTCAGGTGCTCGTCGCTCAAGCCCGCACCGAAGACGAGGCCCGGGAGCGCATGGCCGCGCTGTCTTCGTCTGGCGCACCCTTGTCCATCACGCCCACAGAGGCCCCTGCAGCCGCCACCATGGCGTTGATGCTGGGCGCGCTGGTCGCAATCGTGGGCGGGGGGGCTGCCGTCGCGCTGAGCGGTGTCCTGGCCATGCTGGCCGTCGTGCTTGGCGGGGGGGCCGCCGCAGCGTGGGGCCTTTCGCAGTCCCGAGCCGCCAGTCTTGCTGCCGACAGCCTCCGCCGGACCGATGCGTTCGCCCGCAGAGGTCCGCAGGCTGCGCCGGCACTCGCCGATGGCGCCACCCAGGTCCACCTGCAGGCCCGCGCCCAGGCCGCCCGAAAGAGCGTGCTACTGGCCGATCTCGCCGATGCTCCGAGGGTAGACCTCCTCGCAAGTATCGACGAGCTGGCCGACGTTCCGGCCGCCGCCAGCTCCGAGGTCATCGACGCCCACCTCGCCGGGCTCGACGACATCCAGGCCGCTGCCGTGGAGCTGTCCTCGGCCCGAGACTCCGAAGATGTGCTCTCCCGGGCCCGCCGAGCAGTCGCCGCAGCCCGCGCAACCCGCCAAGCCCGCTGACCACGACGCCGTGGAGGCTCGCCCTGGGGTAGGCTGCCGCTCCCTGGTCACTGTGAGCCCCCCATGGTCGTTCTCGGACTCTCCTGCTTCTATCACGACGCCGCAGCCTGCCTTCTCGTCGATGGTGTGCCCGTGGGGGCCGCCAGCGAACAGGTGTTCACGCGCAAGAAGCACGACCCCGACTTTCCACTTCATGCCATCCAGTGGCTGCTCAAGGAAGCGGGCCTCACTGCTGAAGACATCCAGCTGGTCGCCTTCTACGACAAGCCTCTGGTGAAGTTCGAGCGCCTGCTGCTCAGCCACATCGCGACCTTCCCCAAGAGCCTCTCCCAGTTCGTGCGCGGCATGCCCGGCTGGTTCGCCACCAAGCTGCGCCTCGACAAGATCCTCAAGCGCGACCTCGGCTACACCGGCCCCATCGTCTATGGCCAACACCACCTCAGCCACGCCGCGAGCGCCTTCTACGCCTCGGGCTTCGATGAAGCCGCCGTGCTCACCGTCGACGGGGTGGGCGAGTGGGCCACGGCTTCTTGGGGACTGGGACGCGACAAGCGGGTGGAGCTGAAGGAGGAGATTCGCTTCCCTCACTCGCTCGGCCTGCTGTACTCCAGCTTCACCTTCTACCTCGGCTTCAAGGTGAATTCCGGCGAGTACAAGGTGATGGGACTCGCGCCCTACGGAGAGCCGCTCTACGTCGACCGCATCAAGAAGCTCATCCACATCCACGAGGACGGCAGCTTCCGCCTCGATATGCGCCACTTCACCTTCGACCACGGCATGCGGATGTACAACGCGCGCTTCGAGGAGGTGATGGGCGCGCCGACCCGACCGCTGGGTGAGACCGAGCCGCTGGAGCAGTTCCACAAAGACGTCGCCCGCTCGCTGCAGGAGGTGGTCAACGAGGTGATGGTCGCACTGGCCCGCAAGGTGCTCCGCGAGACGGGACAGACGAAGCTGTGCATGGCAGGCGGCGTGGCCCTCAACTGCGTGGCCAACGGGCACATCCTGCGCGAGGTGGAGGAGCTCGACGAGCTGTTCGTGCAGCCCGCCGCGGGAGACGCCGGTGGCGCGATGGGGGCGGCCCTCTGGGCATGGCACGACCTCCTCGACAAGCCCCGCAAGTGGAAGCTGGACACCCCCTACCTGGGGCCCGGCTACGACGACGACCGCATCGCCGCCGACCTCGACCGATATGGCGCCGTGGTGCACCGTCTCGACCGCCAGACACTCCTGGAGCGCACGGCCGCACTCATCGACCAGGCCCATGTGGTGGGGTGGTACCAAGGCCGCTTGGAGTGGGGTCCGCGGGCGCTCGGACACCGCAGCATCCTGGGCGACCCCCGCAATCCCGAGATGCGCGACACCATCAACCTCAAGATCAAGATGCGAGAAGGCTTTCGTCCGTTCGCACCGTCCTGCTTGGAGGAGATGTCGAACCACTACTTCGAGCTCGAGGGCGAAAGTCCCTACATGCTCCTGGTGGCCCCGGTGAAGGAGGGCATCCAGAACGGCCCGGAGGCTCTGCCGGCCATCACCCACGTCGATGGCTCCGCCCGCGTCCAGACGGTTCGCCGCGACCAGGACCGCCTGTACTACGACCTCATCGCCGCCTTCAAGAAGCGCACGGGCTGCGGCGTCATCGTGAACACCAGCATGAACGTGCGGGGCGAGCCCATCGTCAACACGCCCGAAGATGCCTACCGCTGCTTCATGCGCACCGGCATGGACGCCCTCGTCTGCGGTCCCTTCCTGATGCTCAAGTCGGAACAGCCCGAGCTCGACCTGCAGTCCGCGGCGGATGAATTCGGCCTGGACTGAGCCCCTCGCGCGGGCTTTGTCCACGGCCTCTTGACACGTACTCCGGCACCGTCCGGCTACCTGTGCCCCGTCGTTGCACCGGAGCGGACATGCTGCCGACATCGCCCCGAACCCTCCTCCTGGCCGGTCTCCTCGCCACATCCGCGGTGGTCTCGCGCGCAGCGTGGGCGGTCGACGTGCTGGCCACCAGCGACCTGAGCACCCAAGACGACGGCACCATCCGGATCCCCATCCACGACGCCGACTTTGGCGACTGGGTGAAGGCCAAGGTGAGCACCGAGGTGGGACGGGTTGGCTCCGCGGTGCCCCGAGGGGGGGCTGTGGAGGTGAGCTGGACGCCTCCGGAGGACTTCGCTGGTGGAGCCGTCGAATTCCGCGTTCGATACAAGGACGCCAAGGGGACCAAGCAGGACAAGACCTTCTCGCTGGACGTGCCCGCCGCAGCCACCGTGCCCATCGAGCTGACCGCCGAGCCTGCCGTGGTGGCACCGGATGTGGAGCAGGTGACCCTCAAGTGGACCGCGCCACCCAGCGGACAGGCTCCATCCGAGCGCCGCTACCGGCTCGCTGCCTCGGCAGGCCAGCTCGGCCCTGTGCGCGTGGCGGAGGACGGCACCGCAACCGCCACCTGGCGCCGTCCCCCCGGTGTAGAGACGCCCGTGATGGCCCTCATCACCCTCGTCGACGAAGCGGACGCCCGACGCAGAGGACGGCTGGCGCTCCCCGTGCAGGTCACCCGCAGCACCACCTTCCAGGTGCCTTCCGACGCCAAGGTCTCGGTGCAGCTCGGCGATGAGACGATGGGACCCAAGCAAGCAAGCCCGGCCGGTACCGTCGCCTTCGACCTTCGCCTCGACCCGCGGGTGAAGGAGGGGCACCTCACCGGACGCACCCCGCACGGCGACGAGGTCGACCAGCGCGTGGAGCTGCCCGAGGTGGCCGCCCCCGCCATCGTGCTCGCCCTGCCGGCCCGCGCTCGGGTGAACACCGCAGCGATTCCCGTGGCCGCCGCCGTCTGGTCGCCGGATGGCGATGCCCGGGCCGCCCTCACGGTGGACACCGGCAAGCTCACGCTGCAGGAGCAGGCCGACGGCTGGCTCACCGGCACCTGGGGGCCTCAGCCCGACACCGTCGGGGCCGTCACGGTCACCGCCACGGTGGGCGAGGAGAAGGTGAAGGACCAGGTCACCGTGGCCGCAGGCGTCCCTTCTGTGGCCGCCAGCGCCGACCCAGCCCAGCTCACGGCCACCCAGCGCGACGTCACGGTCAGCGCAAAGCCTGTCGACGCACTGCAGCGCCCGGTCTCCGACACAGTCGGGGTGCAGGTGGTCGACGGCGTGCTGACCGCCCGGGCGAGCCGACGTGGGGACACCACGACCGCCCGGGTGCGCAAGAACCGCGGCGTGGACACCATTGTCGTGCTTGCTCAGCCCCCGGGTTCGGTCGCCAGGGAGCCCGTGAATGCGGTGGTCCCCTGGCTGGTGCCGCTCGACGAGGACCACCTGCTGCTGCGGGTGGCCGTAGTGGACTCCGCGGGTCGCGCCATCGCGGGTGTGCCCGTAGAGGTCGACGTCCGGGGCACCGCTCCCGAGGGCCTGCCGGGCAGTCTCACCACCGATGGCTACGGCATGGCCCACTTCAAGATGGCCCGACCCGACGGCGCGCTGGGCCTTCAGCTCTCGGCTGGCGGACACTCCGGCGGGGTCGCCATCGCCCCGGACGGCACGCCACTGGCCGGCGGCGACGCTGAGTGGCTGCGACTTCAGCAGGTCTGGATGGCGAGCGCACCCACCCTCGTGGTGTCCAAGAAGGCCGCTGTTGCGGTGGCCGCAGTCGTCCCACCGACCGCCGCACCCCCACCCGACGCCCCGGCGACTGCGGATGCCGGCAGTCCGTCCCCCGCCCCGACCGAGCCCAGGCCCCCCCGCGAGCCCGACGGACGGGCCTGGCTCCGGGCATCCATCGCCCTTCAAGGCACCGCGCTCACCTATGGCTCCTCGACCGAAGACAGCGCCGTGGGTCCCCTCACCGCCACCGTGGAGGAGGCTGGCATCACCGGGGGAGGCCTCGCCGCCCACATTCTCGCATGGCCCGGCAGTGGCGCCATCGGCCTCGAAGCCGACGTCCGCTACGACCAGGCCACGCTCACCCCCGCGCTCACCTACGGCAGCGGCACCGTGTCCACCGAGGACCTCGAAGAGGTCGACGACGCGACTGATCTCGAAGGCGTCACCACGGCGTCCACCGACGCGCAGACCTTCGAACGCAATGCGCTCGACCTCCGGCTCGGCCTTCGCTACCGCGCCGCTCTCGCCGGTCCGCTCGAAGGCTATGGCCTGCTGCAGCTGCACAGCCAGCGCGCCGACCTGTTCGTGTGGGACGGCGGGGTCGTCACCGATGCCGCGACCCCGATGCTGGGCGCGCGCATCGGCGGTGGTGCGATGCTGGAAGCGGGACCAGCCTGGGTCGACGTCCAGATTGCCGAGACGCTCGCGCCCTACCCCATCCGCTTCGAGGTGGACGGGCGGGTGCAGGCGAACATCACCCCGGGCCTCGCCATCCACGCCGGCGGAGGAATGGCCTGGCGCACCATGGTCTTCACCATCGACGAGAGCGAGCTGACCGTCGAAGACCAGCAGGCCACCTTCATGGTCGGCCTGGCCACCTCGCTGCGGTAGTCGCCGCTACAGCTCGGTCCAGCTCACCCGCGGAATGCCCGAGCCGGCGGGCGGCGGGTTGGCGCCCACCATGTAGAGCGCGCGGCGGTTGCGGCCTTCGTCCACCCCGTCGCCGGTGGACACCGCCAACAGCGACTCCCCGAAGCCATGGTAGTAGATGGGCTTGTCGTAGCCGTGGCTTCGGAGCCAGGAGGCGATGGCCTTCGCACGCCGTCGGGACAGGTCGCGGTTGTGGCCCGAGTCGCCCACCGTGTCGGTGCAGCCAGCGATGTAGAGCTTCACCGGCACCACGCTGCCATACTTGTCCAGGACCTCCTGGAGCTCCTTGAGGGTGTGCTGGAGCTTGAAGTTCTCGACGTCGGGAATGTCGGCGCTGTTGGACTCGAACAGCACGTCTTCGTGCGGGATGTCGAGGAACCACGGCGAGTAGGTGAAGCCGGCCCAGGCGTTTCCGCTGTGGAGCGTGACGTCGAGGAGCACGACCTCACCGGGGTCGCCCAGCCAGGGGACGTCGATGGCGCCAGGCCCCGCACCGATGTCGACCTCGCTCTTGCCGAGAACAGCCTTGCGGGCGCCATAGGCGGTGATTTCCGCCCGGTCGACCGCGTGGGAGACCTTCACGGTGACCGTCTGCTTCTTCACGTCGGCCGAGGCCCTGGAGAGGTCGACGGCCAGCTGCCCCCCATAGGTGTACTCCATGGGGATGGTGACCTCGCTCACGTAGCCGTCGTCGAAGACCGCCTTCACATAGGCCTCGGCGTTGGTGACGCTGGTGTCGCGCTTCCAGGCGAAGGTCTTCTGCACCCCGGCACCTACCGAGCCCGCATCGAAGCGGTACTCCTGGCCGCCCGCGGTGACGACGACGGTGAGCTCAGCGACGTTGCGGGTCGGCTGCACGATGAAGGCAGGCTGCTCGCCGGGCTCCGGAGCTGGCCGGTAGCCGAACTCGAGGTCCTGCGCCTGGGCTGGCGAGGCGCCCCCCAACCCCACGGCGAGGGCAATAGACATCAGCAGCAGACGGAACGGACGCACAGACACGTTTCCTCCAGCGGGCGCGTGGTCCGAGAGGGTAGTCGATCCGCACCGTGCGAGACAGGCTCCCGACATGTTCCGTGCAGACCGGGCGCAGCTTCATCGCGTGGCGTCCCTGCGCGCTATGATTCGCTCGACCGGAGTCAGCCGCCATGACCCAACCACAGTCCTCCACCCGTCCCAACCCCGTGGCACTCGTCGCCGGGGGCTTCGCTTCTGCGCTCCTCCTCGCTGGCGCCGCTGTCTTCCTCGCCCCTGCAGGGTGTGGCAACAGCACCGACGGCGCCGCGGTTGCCGCCAGCTCCTCAGGGGCCGCTCCGGCAGCAAAGCCGAGCGGAGGCAGCCTCCCAGACCTCACCAAGGAGTTCGAGAGCGGCCAGTGTGAGGAGATCAAGGGCAGCGCGGTGCCTGGCGCCGACAGCTACTTCCACGGCACCTTCGAGATGGACGGCGAGATGGTGCGTGGCCATGAGAGCTGGTGGCTGGCTGCCAACAAGGCCTGGGAAGGGGCCGGCGGCACGTCCTGCAGCATCCGGTGGTCGGTCACAGGCACCAAGGTGGCCACCGGCGCCTGCACCGACTGCGATTTCGGCCTCAAGCTGTCGGGCACCCCCGAGCCCGGCGCCAGCAAGTGCCCCGAGCAGCTCCTCAAGCGCGAAGCCCGTCCGCAGCAGCTCATGTACGACGTGAAGCTCACCCCCTCGGGCGAGGCATTCATCTACTACGCAAAGTCCGGCAACCTCCTGGGCCAGGGCTTCCACGCCGATGGCAAGCTCACCTGGCGCACCCAGCACCAGTGCAAGTGGTTCTGATGAGACTTCAACTGCTCCTCCTGGCAGCTGGCGTCGTGGGATGCTCCGCCTCCTTCGACGACAAGGGCATGGGCTCGGGCGACGGCTCCGGTTCGGGTGACGGACCGGGCGACGATCGAGGCGACAACGGCACCGGCAGCGGTGACGACGGCGGCGGTGCCAGCAACGGCTCCGGCAGTGTGTCCGACCTGCACGATCTGAAGGCCGAGGTGCAGCGCGACGCCGAAGGTTGCCAGATGGTCGACGACATCTCCCATCCCGGCGCGGCCAGCTACTTCTACGGCGAGATGCAGCCGGTCCAGGGCGCTGAGATCCCGATGTGGGAGGGGCGCGAGGAGTGGCTGCTCTACGCAAACGACGCCTGGCAAGCGACGGGCGTGAACGACTGCGTGGTCACCTGGAACATCCAAGCGGAGGAGGTGGAGGCCGGTGCCTGCGCGGCCTGCGACATCACCGTGGCCGTCGCCGCGACCGTCGACATCGCGCGCACCAGCTGTCCCGAGGGCCTTTGGGAGGACGACGCCAACTACGCCGTCACCTACGACGTGATGTGGGACGACGCCGGCGACAGCAACTGGTTCTTCGCCGCCTCGGGCAACCCGATGGGCACCGGGAGCCACTCCGACGGCGCGATGAACTACATCACCGAGCGAAGCTGCGTCTGGTTCTGAGCGGCCCGAGAACGAAGCCAGCGGAGCCCCTGTCCCCAGAAGGACCGAGACTCCGCCGCTGAACCGAGGCTTCGCCGACAACTCGGCGCGGTCGGCCTCAGAGCTTTCCAGTGATGTCCATGACGTGAAGGCCACGCCAGTCGGCACCTTCGCCAGGCAGTGCAGTGAAGGCGAGGAAGGTGCGCCCGTTGGCCACCGTGATGCTGGGCTCACCCGCCGCCACGAGCTTGGTGTTGATCTTCACGGTCTGGGAGCCGTCGGTCTTCGTGATGAAGATGAAGTTGCCGCTCTCGGGATTGGCGGAGCCGTAGGCGATCCACTGACCGTCGGGGGACAGGGCCGGCGAGGCGCGGACGGGCAGGCGCACGTCCTTGGCGACCACCTTCTTGTTGCCGGGCCCCGCAGACACGGCGATGTCGAACTTGCCGTCGCCACGTTCGCTCGTGAAGTAGACGACCTTGGTGCCGGAGTAGACCGGCCGGGTCTGGTCGCCATTGCCGCCAATCAGCGGTGCCGCCTTGCCCCCGCCGAACACGAAGAGGTCTTCGCCACCCTGGTTCTTGCGGCTGAAGGCGATGTTGCCGCCATCGGCGTTGAACCGGGGCGCGGCCTCCGAGAAGGGAGACGTCATCGCCTGACTGACAGCGTTGCTCGCGCGGTCCCACACATAGAGGTCGCCCTTGCCGGTGGCATCGGACACGAACACAAGCTGCGAGCCATCCGGCGACACCGCGGGCCAGGTGAGGTCGCCCGAGATCTGTCCCGAGTTGAGCAGCTCCGCGGGCATGCCAGCGCCGGGCTGCCAGAAGTAGAGCCGCATCGTGCCACCCGCCGAGGAGCCCTCGAACATCAGCGGCCCTTCGGGATGCCAGGAAGGGTTGGCCGCGATGGTGCCCGAGCCGCCGAACTGCGAGGAGGCGCCGGGGAGCTCACCCTTCGATGGGGTGCCGACCGGATTGCCGTTGCTCATCTTCGAGACGAACAGGGCGATGTTGCCGCTGTAGTCGTTCACTTCGAAGGCGAGCATCGATCCGTCGGTAGACCAGACCGGGTTGGATGCATGCCCCTGTGCCGTCACGCTGATCTCCGCGCCGTATGCGGGGAGGGCAGCAGCCAGGGCAAGGCAGGACAGGGCGGTCATGGAGGGCCTCCTGAGGTTCGACCCCAGCGACGTGCCGGTGGACCCGGCCGGTGGGGTGGAGGGAGATTTGAAAAGCGGTTTGGGAAGGGCGACTCAGCCTTCGGGAGCGACCGTGAAGGCCACCTGGGCCCAGGGGAAGGACATCGACCGAGACGCGAACACGCCTCCGGCGACGCTCAGTCCGCTGCGGGAGTTGGCTAGCCCGGGCGTGTCGAACAGCCCGTAGAAGATCGACAGGGCGCCGCCGCCTGCGGTCAACCGGCCATTGAGCGACCCGAGGGCGGGGTCTTCAGCCGGCGCATTGACGATGACGTAGGAGTAGGTGGGGCCGAAGGTGACGGCGAGGTCATCGCGATACCACGTCGGCGCCACCCAGCCATAGAAGGACTGGAGGCCGAGGCTCGACTCCTCGCGGACCGGTCCGGCAAAGGCGTCGGTGTTCCCCTCGACGGAGCCGGCAAAGCCACCGTGCCAGCCGCCCTGAAGCGCGAGGCACCAACCGTCGGTGAGGAACAGCTCGTAGCCGACACCCAGGCGACCACCCATGGCGGCCTCGGATGCCGACGACACCGTGCTGGAGCCCTCGGTGGTGATCTCCGCGGCCCCCATGGTGGACCACTGCGGCCCGAGGTCGACGCGCAGTCCGGTGCGCTCGCGAACGGCCACCTTCCCGTCGCCGCCGCCCTTCTTGCCGCCGCGCTTGGCAGGGGCCAGGTAGACGTGGGCCGGCTCGGGGCTGTTCGCCGTGACAGTGAAGGCGGTGTCACCGAGGGTGTAGTTGCCCTGGGGCAGCATGCCATTGAACTTGCGCTCCTGGGTGACCAGGCGCTGCGCCAGCTCGATGGACTTGCGCTGGGTGGGGTCGAAGGGCATGGTGGCCGGCTTCAGTGCGAACTCGCCCTCGAACTTGTCGTTCACGTCGAGGTCTACGCGGCCGTAGGTGGCCTCGATGGCCTTGATCTGGCCGGTGCGGTCGGGGTTGAGCTCGACGGCGTTGGCTGCGAGGAGCCGGGTGTAGACATCGTAGATGGAGCCAAGCTGAGTGGCCGCCTGCACGCCGAACATGTGGTCCTCGGCGGCGAGCTTCACGCCCTTCTTTTCGAGCTCCAGCATCTTCAGGTAGGAGGCCTCGACGCCACGCCAGGCATTGCGGGACGCGAGACGCCGGGTCTCCTCGGCGAGGCGCACATACTCGGCCTCGGCAGCACTGGCGCCGTAGGCGGGGGCGGAAGCGACGAGCGCTGCGACAGGAAGAAGTCGGCAGAGGCGCATCATGCGTACTCCTCGGAGGACGGGCGACGTCTCAACTGGGTTTGGGACGGCGCAACGGTAGCGTAGCGGGCGCCACAGGAATGCGGGCGATTGCACGCCGATGACATCGACAACATCGTGCTGGTGAGCCTTTTCATCATGACTTCACCGCATGGCAAGCGACGCGATGGGTGCGTGGATCGGCGGGCGAGAGGGACGGCTCATCGGCGCCACAGCGGTCACCTTCGACCTCTTCGGCCTTGGGGCAGTCCGGACGGAACGGACATCCCGCGGTGGCGAGCGGCTGAGTGGGCAGCGGCCCCGACCAGGGATCAAAGAGGATGCGGGCGTAGGGGTGGACGGGCTCGGCGGCGCGCAGGTCGACTTCCTCGATGATGCGACCGGCGAGCATCGCGAAGATGCGGTGGCACCAGGCGCGGGCTTCGGACATGTCGTGGGTGACGAGGATGCAGCCTGCCCCCTCGGGGAGGTTGCCGATGAGGTCCTGGAGGACCGACTCGCGACGGTCGGGGTCGAGTCCGCTGGTGGGTTCATCCGCGACCACGAGGCGCGGGTTGAGGGCCAACACCCGGGCCAGGGTGACGCGACGCTGCTCCCCACCCGACATCTCGCGCGGCAGGGCGTGCAGACGCTGGCCCAGGCCCAGGTTCTCGAGCATCGAGACTGCCTCGCGCTGGGCATCGTCAGCCGCTCGGCCGCCCAGCACAGTGAGGGTCTCGACGACATGCTCCAGAGCGGTCTGTTGGGGGTCGAGGGCCCCCATGGCGTCCTGCGGCACGTACTGGTAGTTCACCCGCTTCGGGCGACGTTCAGCCTCGGACAAGCCATCCCAGCGCTGGCCATCGAGCCAGACCTCGCCGTCGGTGGGCTCCTCGAGGCCGAGCACGATGCGGGACACCGTGGTCTTGCCGGAGCCAGACTGGCCCACAAGCGCCACCACCTCGCCGGGGGCGATGGTGAAGTCGACGCCGCGGACCGCGTGGACATCCCGCGACTCGCTCCAAGGCCAGGCACCGGACTGCACAAAGGTCTTCACGAGGCCCTTCACCACGACCACGGGGGGAGCATCGACATCGGGTTCCCGGTTCATGCCGTGCCTCCCGTCTCGCCGTGCTGGCCCTTGAGCTGGATGACGTCGTCGGCGATGCGACGGACGGTGTCCTTGTGGTGGCTGATGAGCAGCAAGCCCGCCCCCTCTTCCTTGCAGACCCGCACCAGCAGCTCCACCACGGCCCGCCGAAGAACGGGGTCGAGGCCGGTCTCGGGCTCGTCGGCGATGACGAGGCGGGGCTTGGGGGCCACGGCCACTGCCAGGGCGGCGCGCTGAGCCATCCCGCCGGAAAGCTCACCAGGAAGCGCACCCGACGCCCAGGGCTGGAGGCCAACCTGACCGAGGATGCGGCGAATCTCGGCGGACAGGTCGTTGGGTGGGGTCTGCCGGCGACCGATGGCCATGGCCAGCTGACGGCCGATGGTGCGGCCGGGGTTGAGGGCGGAGCTGGCCGCCTGGGGCGAGTAGGCGAAGTAGGCCCCGCGCAGGTGCCGGGTGCGGGCGAGGAGCTTTCGCTGGGCCGACATGCCGCCGCCACGCACGCCTTCGTACCAGTCGACGGCGGGATCGAGCGCCGGGAAGCGCAGAGTGCCCGCCACGAGGCCAGGATCGACATCGAGCACACACATCGCAGCGCGAGCCGTCAGGGACTTGCCAGCACCGGAAGGGCCGACCAGTGCGGTGACGCGTCCGCCGTGAATCTCGAAGCTCACGCCGTCGACGAGGGTGCGGGTGGGGGCCTTGATGGTGAGGCCATCCATCACCACCAGCGGTGTCTGGTCACTCATCGTGCCCTCGCAGCGCGGCTGATGCCGATGGTCGTGCCCGCAACGAGGGCGACGAGGCCCAGGCCGAGGAAGAGGGCGTGCATGAAGGGCGCGTCGAAGGCGAGGGCCCGGTAGCCGAGGTGGAGGATGTCTGCCCAGGACCGCACGCTGTCGGCGTGGGTGAAGCTCGGGTCGCCATTCGCAGTGGCCAGGTAGGACAGCGAGATTTCGAGGAAGACCACCTGCATCGTGACCTCCGCCGCCTGCCGAACGATGACCGGACGCAGGTTGAATGCGACGACATGGACCACGAAGATGCGCCACATGCTGTAGCCATGGGCGCGCAGGGCCTCGACGAAGCGGGCCCCTCCCAGTCGCTCGGCCACCGCGGCGGCTTCATCCATCGCGCCCGGTGCCGCCAGCAGCGCCCACACGACCGCGAGGGGGAACAAGCCACGCCAGTCACGGGGCAGCAGCAGGGCCACGATGAGCACCACCACCATCCGGGGCAGCGCGCCGACCACTTCGCCGAAGGCCTGGATGAGGGAGTCGGCCCAACGCAGCTCCATGGAGCGCACAAGGCCACCCACGGCTGCGAAGAGTCCGACCAGCACGCCCGCGACGACAGACGGCAAGGCCACGACCCGGGCGCCCTGAGCCGCGAACTCCCACAGGGGACGGCCGCGGTCGTCGGCGCCAAAGGGCGGCACTGCCCCAGGACCGTGCTCGGTGAGACCGAGGTTCGGTTCGCTCAGGAACTCCGGCGCCATCACCGCCAGCACGAGCAGCACCGAGAAGAGGAGCCCAGAGACGACGACGGCTGGCCAGCGGCGGGTCAAGAGGCACCGCCCACAGTCGCGGTAGAGCCAGGAGGAGACCACCGAATCCAGACCGCGACCACACCCTCCACGAGCGCCTGCCCGAGCAGCAGAATCGCCGAGAAGACCGCGAAGACGGTCGCCACGGGGAGCACGAGCCCGAAGTCCTGCAACAGCGCCGCCTGCCAGAGAAGGTCGCCCAGGCCGTCGATCTTGAGGACCACCTCCACCACGACCGCGCCGCTGAAGAGGTGGAGGGTGCGTGCCCGAAGCTGACCCGCGAGGGCCGGGGTGATGTTGGGCAGGATGTTGGCCAGCTCGGTCTCACCGCGGAGAACGCCGACCCCCGTGTAGCGCTGTCGACGCTCCGCCGAAGCCACGCTGCGGGTGCCGGTGACCGCGCCGGAGAACGCGCCGTCGGCGAGTCCGAGCACCGCGGCACCGAGCAGCAAGGCCGCCGTCTCACCGCCGAACTCGCTGTAGGTGAGAACCTTCCACGCTGCTGCCATCACGGCCAGGATGACGGCGGGGAACAGACCCAGAAGGTGGAGAATGGGGTCGAGCTTCCGATTGACCACGTCGACCGCTGCGAGCACGGTGCCGAGCAGAATGGGCACCAGCGCCAGGCCGATGAGCTTGAGGGTGTTGGGAATGCTCTCGTTCACCAGCTCCCGCACCGGGGTGCCGGTCTGCATGCGCCACGAATTGCCGAGGTCGCCCGACAACGCACTGGAGACCCAGCTCGCAAAGTAGTGCATGGGCCCCTGGTCGAGGTTCCAGCGCTTCGCGAGCTCTTCGGTGCCCGTGCAGGCCTCAGGCGGGCAGACGATGCTGGCAGGGTCCCCCGGCAGTGCCCACAACAACAGCGTGAGCAGCAGGGGAACCGCCACCGGCAAGAACACTGCCGCCACGGTCCGCACGAGCGGTCGCACCCACCACCGATTCACGGCTGCCTCCGGTCGCGGCCCGGGCGCGGTGGCCCCCGGGTCTCCGCGCGGGAGCTCGGACTACTTGGAGTACTTCCAGCCGTCGATCTCGGTGAAGTAGTAGTACGGCGCGATGATGTTGTTGCGCACCTCGGTCCGCCAGGCACTGCGCGTGTCGAGCTTCCAGAGGAACAGGTAGGGCAGGTCGTCGGCCAGCACGGCGTGGAGCTTGTGGTAGGCGTCCTGCGCCTTGGTGTCGGTGCGGGCACCGTCGTACTCGGTGAGCAGGGCGTCGACCTCGCCGTTCGAGTAGTTGAAGATGTTGTCCTTGCCCTCGGCACCCTTGCGGGTGTGGAACAGGTCGTTGACGTCTTCAACGAGACCGAACGACCATTTGCCGACCAGCAGGTCGAACTCGGGAGCGTTGCCGGTGGTGATGCGGCGAGACCACCATAGGGCTACAAATATGGCTAATACTAGCGTAGCGCAACCGCCTGCTGCGACCACCCAAAATGTGTTGTATAGGAACTCATAGGTTTCGTCCATGGCGAAGGCTTTATCGGAGTCTACATATACAAGGCCTACCACCTGCTTTGTTCTTAGATCGAGCACTTTTGCTCTAGGGTTTTCAAGGGTTGCCACGGAAAAGCCGACTGGATAGTCGTGATAATTATCGTATAGCACAAGACCATTTTGATCCGTGAGTATCACCCGCTCATATTGAATGGGTAATTCCTCTAGAAAGTCTTCGTCGTTACCAAATGATGAAATTAAGTCTGAAGGCTCCAGATCTTCGAGCAGCACGTCGTGGAAGCGGGAGTGGGACAGCTCGACGCGCTCCAGGTCGGAGTCGCGTTCCTCTTCGACGATCTGCGCGTCCACCAGCTCGTCGAGCCAGGGCGCATCGACCGGCAGGGTCACGACCGCCTCGGCGTCGGCGACCGTGAACGGACCCCGAAACACCGTGAGGGAGGCCAGAGCGAGCCGGGCGGCAGGCGACTGGAGGTCCCAAGACCACTGGATGGCGGCTTCGAGCGTGGC
>ENA-OWNT01001109-OWNT01001109.1-seawater-metagenome-genome-assembly--contig:-NODE-1109-length-38550-cov-15.017675_pt1 | contig 38550 bp, 33 predicted proteins | sample MGYA00238136_ERZ651165 | MGnify/ENA primary metagenome ERZ651165 (study PRJEB26861, sample SAMN08777766) | seawater metagenome | isolation source: coastal seawater | place: USA: Florida | collected...
GCGGCGTCGACCAGGCCGTGCATGGCGGTGTCGATCGACGGCGCGGCGCCGCCTTTGCCGTGCAGGCAGTAATCGAACGCTGCCACCATTTCGTCTTCGCGCTCGACGCCGGGGTACACGTTCTTGAGCGCCTGCAGCCGGTCCAGCCGCAGCACGGCAAGGCCTTCGGCCTTCAGCGTGCCCAGGTCCCCGCCGGAGCCCTTGACCCACAGGAGCTCGACGTCCTCGCCGGTCACGGGATCCTTCTCGGTGCCCTTGGCGGAGGTGTTGCCGCCGGCGAAGTTGGTGTTCCGCTTGTCCGCGCCGAGGCGGTTGGAGCGGGAGATCAGCTCTTCAACAGTCTTGTTAGTCATTGCTTATGCGCCCCATCCGGCTTGCTGGCCGCCGACGCGGTCCTCGTTGATCTTCTTCTGGTAGCCGCTGGCCTTGAAGGCGGCCAGCGGGTCCGCGGGCAGGCCGCGGGATTCACGCCACTGCGCCAGCGCAGGACGGACATCGGTGTAGAAGGCATCGTTGAAGATGCCGTTGGCGGCCAGGACATCCCCGCTGCGCTGGGCCTCGGCCAGCGCGTCGGTGTCGATGAGCAGGGCGCGGGCCGTCATTTCCTGGACGTTGAGCACGGAGCGGATCTGGCCCGGGATCTTTTCCTCCAGGTTGTGGCACTGGTCCAGCATCAGGGCCACACCTGAGTCCTTCCCGAAGCCGCCGCCGCGGATGACCTCGTGCATGATGCGGAAGAGCTGGAAGGGATCCGCCGCGCCGACGATCAGGTCATCGTCCGCGTAGAAGCGGGAGTTGAAGTCGAAGGAGCCGAGCTTGCCCAGGCGCAGCAGCTGCATGACGATGAATTCGATGTTGGTGCCCGGGGCGTGGTGGCCGGTGTCCAGGCAGACGAACGCCTTTTCGCCCAGGGCCAGGGTCTGGGCGTAGGACGTGCCCCAGTCCGGGACGTCGGTGTGGTAGAACGCCGGCTCGAAGAACTTGTACTCCAGGACGAGGCGCTGCTCCGCGCCCAGGGCCGCGTAGATCTCCTGCAGCGATTCCGCGAGGCGGTCCTGCCGGCCGCGCATGTCGTCCTGGCCCGGGTAGTTGGTGCCGTCCGCGAGCCAGATCTTCAAATCCCGCGAGCCCGTGGCGTGCATGATCTCCAGGCACTCGAGGTGGTGATCGATGGCGCGGCGGCGCACCGCGGGGTTCGAGGAGGTCAGGGAGCCGAACTTGTACTCGTCATCCTGGAAGGTGTTGGAGTTCACGGTACCCAGGCCCACGCCCAGGTCCGCGGCGTATTCCTTCAGGGCCGCGTAGTCATCCACCTTGTCCCAGGGGATGTGCAGGGCAACCGTGGGCGCCAGGCCGGTGAGTTCGTGGACCTTCGCGGCGTCGGCCAGCTTCTCCTGGACGGTGCGCGGGGTGCCGGGGGTGCCGAACACCTTGAAGCGGGTGCCGGAGTTGCCGTAGGCCCAGGACGGGACCTCGATGGCGAGTTCCGCGAGGCGACCCAGGGCCGTTTCTGTGGTGTTCATGATTGTTCCTTTTGCGGTTGGTGGTTGTCGCTGAGGCGATGTGCCGCGGACAACTGGTCCTCAAGATTGAAGATTTCGGTGAGCTGGAGGAAGCCCTGGTCCGGTGCCTGCGCGTCGTCTTCGAACAGGGTTGCCATCTCGGCTTGCCAGCGGGCGTTCACCTCGGTCAGGGCCATGCGGGCGCGCGCCGCGTCGAAGTCGTCGCACTCCACGTACCCCACCAGCAGCCCGTCGTCGGCGAGGAACAGCGAATAGTTGTTCCAGCCGGCTGCCTTGAGTTCCCGGAGCATCTCCGGCCAGACGGCGGCATGACGGCGCCGGTATTCGGGAATCTGACTGGGCTTGACCGAGGAGCGGAAGCACACCCTCATGAGGAATTCTCCTGATTCCGACTCTAATTGAATCGATTCATTTAGACAATAGCATTCTGCGAATTTGTTCCGCCAACTCCGGCGCTGAACATGACGTCAGCGCCGGAGCAGGGGTGCCTAGAAGTTGTACTGGTCCACGTTCTCGGCAGTGAAGACGGTGGGCTCGCCGAGCAGCACGGTGGAGTTGGGGCCGATCTTGAATTCGCCCAGGGTCCCGGCCTTGAACGTTTCGCCTTCGGCACCGGTGATCTGGCCGGAGGCGAGGGCCGCGCCGGCGTAGGCGGCGAGGTAGCCGAGCTTTTCAACGTCCCACAGGGCGAAGGACTTCATGGTGCCGTTCTTCAGGAATTCCTTGAGCTGGCTGGGGAAACCGAGGCCGGTCAGCTGCACCTTGCCCTTGTATTCGGAGCCGGACAGGTACTGGGCGGCAGCGGCAATGCCGACGGTCGTGGGCGAGATGATGCCCTTCAGCGTCGGGTGGGCCTGGAGGAGCGCCTGGACTTCCTGCTGGGACTTCTGGGCGTTGTCATCGCCGTAGGCGGTCGCGACGAGCTTGAGCTTGGCGTACTCGGGCTTCTGAAGTTCCTTCTTCATCAGCTCGATCCACGCGTTCTGGTTGGTGGCGTTCGCTGTGGCGGACAGAATGGCGATGTCCCCGCCGTCGGGACCGATGGCGTCGGAGATGAGCTTGATCTGGGTGGACGCGATGCCTTCCGCGGTGGCCTGGTTGATGTAGACGTCGCGGCAGGACGGGTCGGTGTCCGAGTCAAAGGTGACCACCTTCGCACCGGCGCTGCGGGCCTCGTCCAGCGCTGAACAGATGGCCTTGGGATCGTTGGCCGAGGTTGCGATGACGTTGGAGCCCTGCTGGGTGAGCGTGTTGATGTAGCTCACCTGGCTGGAGGCGCTGGCTTCGGACGGACCCACTTCGGAGAAGGTGCCCTTGTACTCATCGACGGCAGTCTTGCCGCCGCGGTCAGTGACGGTGAAGTAGGAGTTGTTCAGCTGCTTGGGCAGGAAGGCCACCTTCAGGCCCTCCTTGATCGGGGCATTCGGATCCGCTGCGGCGCTGGAGGAGGCGGCTCCGCCGCCGGCGGTGCTGGAGGTGTTGGTGGTTCCACCGCAGGCGCTCAGCGCGAGCGCGAGTCCCGTGGCGGCGGCGATGTAGGCCGGCGCGAGGCGACGGGATCTGGTCGTGGACATGAATTTCATAGTGGTGCCTTTCAACTGAACGTCGTTGTTGCTGTGGTGTGAACGTGGTCAGGTCGTTGAAGCTTTGCGGGAGAGGGATCGGAGCCAGGTGATGGCGTTGGGGGCGACGACGGCGAGGATCAGGAGGCCGCCGGTGAGCATGGACAGGGTGTCCTCGGGGACGCTGGCCAGCTGGAGCGCGTTGCGCAGGATGGCGAGGAGTCCGACGCCGGCGATCACGCCGGGCAGGGTGCCCTTGCCGCCAAAGATGGACACGCCGCCGAGCAGTACTGCCGCGATGACGGACAGTTCCAGGCCCGTGGCGTTGTCACCGCGTGCGCTGCCGTAGCGCAGGGTCCACCACACGCCGACCAGCGCCGCGACGGTGCCCGAGATGACGAAGAGCCAGAATTTGGTCCGTGCGACGCCGATTCCGGAGAAGCGGGCGGCGTCGACGCTGTAGCCGATGGCGAACAGGGAGCGGCCGAAGCCCGTGAAGTGCAGGGCGACACCGAAAATGATGACCAGGAGAATGACCGGCAGGATCCAGACTGGGATGCCCGTGGTGCCGATCTTTGCCTGCAGGCCCGTGGTGATGGCCCGCGGGAAGCTGGTGACGGCCTGATCCCCCAGGACCACGAAGGCAAGCCCGCGGTACAACGCCAGGGTGCCGATGGTCACGGCCAGTGACGGCAGGCCGACCACGGAGACCAGGAAACCGTTGAGTGCCCCGGACACGGCGCCGAGGACAATGCACAGGGGAACAATCGTTTCCATGGGCATCCCGGCGTTCCAGAGCGCTCCGAACACGCAACTGGTGAAGCCTGCGATGCTGGCGACGGAGAGATCGATCTCGCCGGTGATGATGATCAGTGTCATCGGCAGGGCCAGCAGCAGGACCGGGATCACATCGATAAGAAGGAACCCGACGTTGCGGGACGTGGCGAAGCCGCTCACGGTCATGGAGGCGACGATGATGCTGGCCACCAGGGCCACGATGATGGCGGTGTCCCAGCTGCGCAGGAAGCCAAAGCGGGGGGCGCGGCGGGTTTCTGCTGCCGGCGGTGCTGTATCAACCAGCATGTGAATCGTGTCCTCTCAGACGGCGCTCGGTGCGCAGGGCAAGGTATCGGTCCAGGACAATCGAGGCCAGGATCAGGACGCCGATCATGGCTCGCTGCCAGAACGGCGAGACTCCCAGGACCGGAAGGGCAGAGGTAATCGTGGTCAGGAGGACGGCGCCGAGGGCGGCCCCGTAGACTGTGCCGACGCCTCCGGCGATGGCCACCCCGCCAACAACGGCCGCGGCCACGACGTTCAGTTCAAGGCCTTGGCCCGCCGTCGCGTCCAGGTTGCCGTACTTGGCTGCATAGATCACCCCGCCGAGTCCGGCGAGGGCGCCGGAGATCGCGAAGGCGGAGAAGACCTTCCGCCCGACGCGGATTCCGTACAGGCGGGCCGCCTGGACGTCTGAACCGATGGCGTAGAACTCGCGTCCGGAACGCAGGTTCTTCAGGTAGAGCCCGAATGCCATGACGACCGCGAGGGCAATCAGGGCCAGATAGGGGAATCCGAGCAGGGTGCCGGCGCCGAGGGCAAGGAACTCTGCCGGCAGGTCGGACGGGCTGATCTGCTGGCCCTGGGCCCAGGCGAAGTCAACGCCGCGGAAGATATACAAGGTGCCCAGGGTGACCACCAGGGCCGGCACCTTGGCCACCGCGATCAGCGCTCCGTTGATGGCCCCCAGCATGGCGCCGAGGGCGACGCCGATGACGAGCATGGCGATCACGGGAAGATCGGGCAGCGCGATGAAGATTTTTCCCGTGGCGAAGGCTGTCAGGCCCAGCACTGAGCCGACCGACAAATCCACGTTTTTCGTCACGATCACGATTGCCTGGCCGACGGCGAGGATCACCAGGATGGAGGAGTTCAGCAGCAGGTCTTTGATGCTCTGCCCGCTCAGGAACCGGGGGTTGGCCGCTACCGTGACGGCAATCAGTATGACCAGCGCGAGGAACACGCTGAATTCACGGGATCGGGTCAACGTCCCCAGCCAAGCCATGGACGGCTGACGTTGCAGGGTTAGGGTGGTCACGCTGTTGTCTCCTTGGTTTTCGGGTCGACTCCCGTGGCGGCCGTCATGACGGATTCCTCCGTGGCGTCCTTGCGACTAAGTTCTGCGGTGATCCGGCCTTCGTGCATCACCAGCACGCGGTCCGACATGCCCAGGATCTCGGGCAGCTCCGAGGAGATCATGAGGACGGCGAGGCCCGTGCCAGCGAGTTCGGAGATGAGCCGGTGCACCTCGGACTTGGTGCCGACGTCGATCCCGCGGGTGGGTTCGTCGATGATCAGGATGCGCGGGCCGGTGGCCAGCCACTTGCCCAGGACGACCTTTTGCTGGTTGCCGCCTGAGAGGGTCGAGATCGGGGACACCGGGGACCCCGCCTTGATCTGGAGTTTCTTGGCCCATTCCGTGGTGGCCTGGGCCTCGGCCTGGTTGGTGAGGAGGCCGAACCGGCTCAGTTTCCGCCGGAGCGTCAGTGTGAGGTTGCGGCTGACGTTCAGTTCCATGACGAGGCCCTGCTTGCGCCGGTCTTCCGGCACGAACGCGAGCCCGGCGGCCATCGAGGCCCGGGGCGACAAGGACTTGAGCGGCTCGTCGCGGACCAGCACTTCGCCGGAATCGTATTTGTCGATGCCGAAGACGGCCCGCGCCACCTCGGAGCGCCCGGCGCCGACCAGACCGCTGAGACCGACGATTTCACCTTCCTTCACGGTGAAGGAAATGTCCGAAAAGACGCCCTTGCGGCTGAGTCCCTTCACCTCAAGGGCGGTGGGTCCGATCGTTGTTTCCTGTTTCGGGAACAGTGATGCGACATCGCGGCCGACCATCTGACGGATCACGCCGTCAACCGTCAGCTCGGCGGCCGGGGCGGTGGCGACGTGCGCGCCGTCGCGCATTACCGTGATCCAGTCCGCCAGGGCAAAGACTTCCTCGAAGCGGTGGGAGATGAACAATACTGCGGCCCCCTGGGCCTGCAGGGTTCGGGTGACGGCGAAGAGCCGGTCCACTTCGACGCCGCTGAGAGCCGCCGTCGGTTCGTCCATGATCAGGACGCGCGCGTCGAGCGAAATGGCCTTGGCGATTTCCACCACCTGCTGGTCGGCAATCGAGAGGCCCTGCGCGGCCCGGTCGGGATCGATCTTGACCCCGAGCTGCTCGAAGAGCTCCAGCGACTGCCGGCGCATCGCCTTCCGGTCGATCCGGCGCAGGGAGCGCAGCGGCTGCCGGCCCATGAAGATGTTCTCGGCGACGGTGAGGTCCGGGAACATGGTCGGTTCCTGGTAGATGACGGCAATCCCTGCCTCGCGGGCATGGAGCGGATCGCGGAACGAGACCTCCTCGCCATCCAGCAGGACCTCGCCGCGGTCCTGCTGGTGCAGCCCCGCGAGGGTCTTGACCAGGGTGGACTTGCCGGCGCCGTTTTCTCCAACCAGGGCGGTGACCTGACCGCGGTACAGGCTGAGGCTGGCGCCCCGCAGCGCGTGCACTGCTCCGAAGGACTTGTGGATATCCCGCAGTTCCAGAAGCGGAACATCGGCCGCCTCGGCCCTGCGGCCGCTCCGAACCTTGGCGTCCTGTGCTTCGGCCATGTCCGTTACTCCTTTGTAATGAATCGATTCATTTGTGAACCTACTCACACGTTAGAGCTTGTTTCCATGGTGTGTCAACAAGCAAACAATCGGGCGGTCCATGTGAACGAAGTAACATTGAAGGAGCGGATTGATTCGATTCAGGATGGGGAGGTTCTCAGGTGCCAAGCGGCCCGGGTGCAAAGTTGAAGGATGTCGCCGCCCTTGCGGGGGTTTCCGTCGGCACTGTTTCGAATGTCCTCAACCGGCCGGAGCAGGTGTCTCCGGACAAGAAAAGCCGCGTGCTGGCCGCCATCGACCAGCTCGGATTCGTGCGCAATGAATCAGCCCGGTCGCTGCGGTCCGGGTCCACCAGGAGCCTCGGCATGCTGGTGCTGGACGTCCGCAACCCCTTCTTCACCGATGTGGCACTCGGAGCCGAAAACGTCGCCGAAGACCACAAGCATTCCCTGATCCTGGCCAACAGCGCCGAAGACGCCGGGCGGGAACTGGCCTATCTGGACCTCTTCGAGCAGCAGCGCGTCCAGGGCGTCCTGATCACCCCGTTCGGGCAGGTTCTTGAGCGCCTCGAAACCATGCGTTCCCGGGGCATCCCCTCGGTGCTCGTTGACCGGCTCGCCAGCACGGACCAGTTCTGCTCGGTCTCGGTGGACGACGTCGCCGGCGGCGCGACTGCCCTGAACCATCTCCTGAGCGTCGGCTCGGTGCGCCCGGCGTTCGTCGGCGGCCCGTTCACGCTGCAGCAGGTCGAGGACCGGTACCGGGGCGCCGCCGATGCGGCGGCGCAGGCGGGGGTCCGAATTCAACTGCTTGAAACGCCGGATCTGAAATTTGAGCGCGGGCGCCAGGTTGGCGACCTCATCGGCAATCTCCAACCCGACAAGCGGCCGGACGCCGTATTTGCCGCCAACGACCAACTGGCGCTGGGACTCCTGCAGTCCTTCGCCGCCAACGGGCTCCGCGTGCCCGAGGACATCGCAATCGTCGGCTTCGACGACATCGACTTCGCGTCCCAGTCAAGCATTCCGCTCAGCTCCATCAGCCAGCCGAGGCACCTCATCGGCGAACGTGCCGCCCAGCTGCTTTTCGACGAAATCGACGATGAGCCCGGTCACGTGCACACCCAGGTGGTGTTCACACCGGAACTCGTTGCCCGGCAGAGCACACGGCGCCACTAGCACCACCGCCCTTCCCCTGCCCCCCCGTTAATCGGCGACCATTGACCGGGCCCCATTGACCGGGGGCACCTGTCTGGGTACGGTCTCGAGCATCGATCCCTGCCGGGCGCGGCTCCGCCAGTGGCCGGAGAACATCTCAGGAGGCTCCGATGGGCAGCACCGACTACGAGTTCCGGACCGTCTGGCGCGTGGCGGGCACCCCGGAGGAGGTCGAGGCAGTCCTGGGCGACACCACCGCCCTGCCCCGCTGGTGGCCGTCCGTCTATCTCAGCGTCGAACCGGTGGCCGGCGGGCCGGAGCCCGGGCCCGGCATTCCCCGGCCCGCCCGGCTCCACACCAAGGGCTGGCTGCCCTACACGCTTCTCTGGACACTCACGGTCACGGAGCCGGTCACCAGCCGCGGCTTCGCCCTCACCGCCGCGGGCGACCTCAACGGCACCGGCCGCTGGACCTTCGAGCCGGACGGGCCGGAAACGGTCATCACCTACGACTGGCGCGTCAGCACCGCCAAACCCCTGCTTCGGCGGCTGAGCTGGCTACTCAAGCCGGCCTTCGCCGCCAATCACCGCTGGGCGATGGCCCGCGGCCAGGAGAGCCTGGCCCTCGAGCTGCGCCGGCGCCGCGCAGCTGCGGGGATCACAGCCGGCGGACCACAGTCCGTTCCGCCGCCGCCACCGCCCACGTTTGCGTGGCTGCGTCGGCGTGGCTGAGGAGCACCTGGCTCCCGGGCCCCTGGACGCGGGCTCCTGCGTCTGGACTACTGCACAACGAGACGAAAACCCCTCATTCACTTGACCATTGAGCCGACAAGGCTTTCCACGGTTAGCTGGATCACACCAGCGTTTCCCCGTGACCATCAGGAATCCTCATGACCTTGCAGAAGAACCGGCCGTCCAGCCGCACCGCCCACTGGGACGACGTCGAGATCGGCGACGCCGTCCACCTCCGCCGGGACGGCCGCCTCGAGCACGCGGGCCGCGTGGACAACCGGACCGCCGACGGCTCCGTCGTCTGGGTGGTGTCCGACGGCGGGCGCCGCCAGCTTTTCCATGTTGCCGACGGATTCGAACTGAGCGTGGCAGACCCCGAAGGAGCCAACCATGCTGACAACTGAGCGCCCGGCCATCGTGATGCAGCAGCCCACCTCCGTGTCCGGCATCGCCGCCGGGACGAACACCTGGGCCGCCGGCACCGCCTCCTGCCCGGATGACTGCCACTACTGCTCCGGCCCCGAGACCGACTAGCGCCCGCGGCTCCCCTGCCCCACTGATCCGCGGCGCCGCCGGTGACTGTCACCGGGGCCGCGCCAAGAACGGCGGCGCGGTGTCCCGGAAATGGCACGCAGCGCGGTTGACCTCGGTTGATGCCGCGGAAATTACAATCCGGGCATCAATCGTGGCTCCGCCGCCGTGGCGTCGTTGACTAAGGCATCGGCGGGCATAAAGGTGGAGCCATGAGGTCTCAGCGAATGAACCATGCACTGCTTGTGACAACGGCTGCCGCGGCGGCCCTCCTGCTCAGCGGCTGTGGGGGCAGCGCGGCACAAACCCAGTCGGCCACGTCGCCGGCTACCCCGACGGCCAGCCCCGCCAGTCTGCCCGCAGCCTCCGGCGCCGCAACGGACACCTCCGCTGCATCGTCGCAGCCGGCTACGCAGTCCGGCACCCCGCTGTGCACGGCCGGGAGCCTGACTGCAACCACCGACTCGTCCGGCGGCGGCGCGGCAGGCAGTATTTACATGCAGCTGATCGTGACTAACTCCGGCACCGAACCCTGCCTGCTGAAGGGCTATGCGGGCGTCTCCCTCACGGCCGGGGCCGACGGCGAGCCGATCGGCGCTGCCGCCACCCGCGACGACTCCACCCCGGTCACCGATGTCCTGCTCGCCCCGGGCAAGGCCGGCGCCGCCACGCTGCGCTACACCCAGGCCTCCAACTACCCGGACTGCACCCGGACGCCGGCGGCAGGATTCCGGGTCTACCCGCCCGACGACACCGCCTCGCTGTTCCTCGCCCAGCCGCTGGACGCCTGCAGCAACACTGAGATCAACCTGCTGACCATCGGAGCCTTCCAGCCGAAGTAGCACCGGCCTCAGGGTGATTCTCCTGCCCGCCGGGCGCGCCCGGCCTCCGGTCGTCCCCGTCACCGTGCCAGCCACCGTGCCCGGCATCAGGCCCGGCTAAGAGTGTCGGCGGGGTAGGGCATGATGGAGGAATGAAGGGGCAGGAGCTCGCCGGCGGCGCACATCCGGCCGACGCCATGGGCCGGTTCAGCCGGCCGACCCGGGACTGGTTCCTGGGCGCTTTTTCCGCGCCCACCCCGGCCCAGATCGGCGCGTGGAATGCCATCTCCTCCGGCTCGCACGCCCTCGTTGTCGCCCCCACCGGCTCGGGCAAGACGCTCGCCGCGTTCCTCTGGGCGCTGGACCGGCTCCTCATCTCCGCCCCCGCCGAACCCGAGGCCCTGCCCGGCCTGGACACCGCCGCCAAGGGCGGGCGCCGGACGGCAGGAAAAAGGAAGACCGCCCCGCGGAAGACCCGCGTGCTGTACATTTCCCCGCTGAAGGCCCTCGGCGTCGACGTCGAGCGCAACCTCCGCGCGCCGCTGATCGGCATCACGCAGACCGCCAAGCGCCTGGACCTGCCCGCCCCGCTCATTACTGTGGGCGTCCGGTCCGGGGACACGACGGCGGCCGACCGCCGCTCGCTGCTCAGCCACCCGCCCGATATCCTCATCACCACCCCGGAATCCCTCTTCCTGATGCTGACGTCCAAGGCGCGGGAAACCCTCAGCGAGGTGGACACGATCATCGTCGACGAGGTCCACGCCGTCGCCGGCACCAAGCGCGGCGCGCACCTGGCGGTGTCGCTGGAACGGCTGGACGCGCTGCTGCCCAAACCCGCCCAGCGGATCGGGCTGTCGGCCACCGTGGAACCCAAGGAGCTGGTGGCGCAGTTCCTCGCCGGTTCGGCACCGGTGGACATTGTGGCCCCTCCGTCGCGGAAGAACTGGGATCTGACCGTTTCGGTTCCGGTGGAGGACATGTCCGATCTTCAGGGCGCCGCCGGGGCCTTCGACTCCGGTCCGGCCTCGGGGCTTCAGCCGCAGGCGTCGATCTGGCCGCATGTGGAGGAGAAGATCGTGGACCTGGTGCTGGCCAACCAGTCCACCATCGTGTTCGCGAACTCCCGCCGCCTCGCCGAACGGCTGACCGCCCGGCTCAACGAGATCTATGCCGAACGCCAGCTCATGGCGGCCGGCGGCTGGACCGAGTTTGGCGAAGGAGCGCCGGACTTCAACACCGTGCCGGCGCCCCTGCCGCATGCAATGCCGAGTAAAGTGCCGAGTGCCGTGCCGTCCGGCGCGGCCGCCGCGCTGCCCGCGGTGTTGCCCGCCTCCACCGCCACGCCGGCGCACATGATGGCCCAGGCCGGCAGCACCGCCGGCGCCGATCCCGTGCTGGCCCGCGCGCACCACGGTTCCGTATCCAAGGATCAGCGCGCCTTGATCGAGGACGACCTCAAATCCGGGCGCCTGCGCTGCGTCGTAGCCACCTCCTCCCTCGAGCTCGGCATCGACATGGGTGCCGTGGATCTCGTGGTGCAGGTCGAATCGCCGCCCTCGGTGGCCAGCGGCCTGCAACGGGTGGGCCGCGCCGGCCACCAGGTCGGCGAAATCTCCCAGGGCGTCCTGTTCCCGAAGCACCGGGCAGACCTCGTCCACACGGCCATCACCGTGGAGCGGATGCTGGACGGCAAGATCGAGCGGCTCAGCGTGCCGGCCAACCCGCTGGACATCCTGGCCCAGCAGACCGTCGCCGCCACCGCGCTGGGGGCCATCGACGTCGAGGAATGGTTCGCCACGGTCCGGCGGTCGGCGCCCTTCGCCTCGCTCCCCCGGTCCGCGTTCGAGGCCACCCTGGACCTGCTGGCCGGACGCTACCCCTCGGACGAATTCGCGGAACTGCGGCCCCGGGTCATCTGGGACCGGAACGCCGGGACCATCGAGGGCCGCCCCGGTGCGCAGCGGCTCGCCGTCACGTCCGGCGGCACCATCCCGGACCGCGGACTGTTCGGCGTCTACATCATCGGCAGCGAGGTCGAGGGCACCGGCGGCGCCGGTTCCTCCGGAGGCTCGGCGAGTGCGGACGGCAGGGCAGCCAGCCCGGCCACGGCGGCCGCCAAGGGCGGGCGCCGGGTAGGCGAACTCGACGAGGAAATGGTCTATGAATCCCGGGTCGGCGATATCTTCGCCCTCGGCGCCACCAGCTGGAAGATCGAGGACATCACGCACGACCGTGTCCTGGTCTCGCCGGCATTCGGCCAGCCGGGCAAGCTCCCGTTCTGGAAGGGCGATTCGCTGGGCCGGCCCGTGGACCTGGGCCGCGCCCTCGGCGCGTTCATGCGCGAACTGGCAGCGTCCGACGTCGGACCGGCCACCGAGCGCTGCAAGGCCAGCGGACTGGACGATTACGCCGCCAATAACCTGATCCAGTACCTTGCCGAGCAACGGCTCGCGACCGAGGTGGTCCCGAGTGACACCACCTTGGTGGTGGAGCGTTTCCACGACGAGCTTGGCGACTGGCGCGTGGTGCTGCACAGTCCCTTCGGCATGCCGGTGCACGCGCCGTGGGCCCTGGCGGTGGGCCAGCGCCTGCAGCAGCGCTACGGGATGGACGGCTCGGCCATGGCCGCCGACGACGGCATCGTGCTGCGGGTTCCCATGATGGAGGACGAGCCGCCGGGCGCCGAATTGTTCCTGTTCGACCCCGAGGAGCTGGAACAGATTGTCACGGCGGAGGTCGGCGGCAGCGCCCTCTTCGCGTCGCGGTTCCGCGAGTGCGCCGCGCGCGCCCTGCTCCTGCCGCGGCAGAACCCCGGCAAGCGGCAGCCCTTGTGGCAGCAGCGGCAGCGTTCGGCGCAGCTGCTCGATGTTGCCCGGAAGTACCCGACGTTCCCGATTGTCCTGGAGACGGTGCGCGAGTGCCTGCAGGACGTCTACGACCTTCCGGCGCTGAAGGACATCGCCGCCTCGGTGGAACGCCGCGAGCTCAGGATCGTGCAGACCACCACCCAGCAGCCCTCACCGTTCGCGAAGTCCTTGCTGTTCGGCTATGTGGCCCAGTTCCTCTACGAAGGCGACTCGCCGCTGGCGGAGCGCCGGGCCGCCGCCCTGGCCCTCGATTCCACCCTGCTCAATGAGCTCCTGGGCCGCGTGGAGCTGCGCGAACTGCTCGATGCGAAGGTCATCGACGCCACCGAGCGTGAACTGCAGCGCCTGGCGCCCGACCGGCAAGTCCGCGGGCTGGAGGGCGTCGCGGACCTCCTGCGGCTCCTGGGTCCGCTGACGCCGGAGGAAGTCGCCGCGCGCCTGGAGCCGGCAACTAGGCCCGGGCCTGCCGTTGAGCCCGACGCCGCCGCCGGGTCTGTGGAAGCTTTTCCGGCGCTTGACGCCGCCGTTGCCCCGGAGGCAGGCGCCGCCGGCCCGGCGACGGTTGCCGACGCCGCTGCCCACCTCGCTGCCCTGCTGCGGGCCAACCGGGCGATCAAGGTCAACATCGGCGGTGCCGAACGCTTTGCCGCGGTCGAGGACGCCGCCCGGCTCCGGGATGCCCTCGGCGCGCCGCTGCCCATGGGTGTGCCGCTGGCCTTCATCGAACCGGTCGCGGACCCGCTCGGCGACCTTGTCTCGCGGTACGCCCGCACGCACGGGCCCTTCACGGCCGCCGAGGCTGCGGCGCGGCTGGGACTCGGCGTCGCCGTCGTCGGCACTGCGCTGAAGCGGCTTGCCGCGGACGGCCGCGTGGTGGAAGGCGAGTTCCGCCCGCACACTTCGCCACCGGCACTCACGTCGGGCAGCACGGCACCCGGCACCGACGATTCCGGGGAAACGGCGACCCGGGCAGCTGTTGCCGGCCTGGCCGGGGTGAGCGAATGGTGCGACGCCGAGGTCCTCCGCAAGCTGCGCCGCCGTTCGCTCGCCGCGCTCCGCGCCGAAGTCGAGCCCGTGGACGCCACCGCGTACGGCCGGTTCCTTCCCGCCTGGCAGAACGTGCGAACGCCCGGCGGCCGCGGGCAGTCCGCGCTGCGCGGCCTGGACGGCATCGTCACGGCCGTCGACCAGCTTTCCGGCGTGCCCATTCCGGCCTCCGCCTGGGAGCCGCTTGTCCTGGCCAGCCGGGTCTCGAATTACCAGCCGGCCATGCTGGACGAGCTCATGGCCGCCGGCGAAGTCCTCTGGTCCGGCGCCGGCTCGCTGCCCGGCAACGACGGTTGGATCAGCCTCCACCTCGCCGATTCCGCCGAACTGACGCTGAACCCCGCCATCGATTTCGAACCCGGCGACGCGCAGCGGCGGCTCCTGGAGCACTTGCAGAACAATGGCGGCGGCTACTTCTTCCGGCAGCTGACCGAGGTTGCCGGCGGCATGGATGCCGTGCTGAGCGACCAGGACGTGGTGGCCGCGCTGTGGGATCTCGCCTGGGCGGGCCGGATCACCGGCGACACCTTCGCCCCCGTCAGGGCCCTGATCGCCGGCGGCCACACGGCGCACCGGCAGGTCGGGCGCGCCCCGCGGGCCAGGGCACCGCGGCTCAGCCGGCTCGGCCGGGCGCACGGCACCGGGCTGCTTGGCTCGCCGGGACTCACCGGTGGCCGGTACGGCTCCGTGACCGGCACCGCACCCGCACCCCCGCTCGCCGCGGGTCGCTGGTCCGCGCTGCCCTCGCCGGAACTCGATCCCACCATCCATGCCCGGGCCACCGCGGAACTCCTCCTGGACCGCTACGGTGTGGTCACCCGCGGCTCGGTCATGGCGGAAAACATCCTCGGCGGCTTCGGCCTCATGTACAAGGTGCTGGCCCGGCTCGAGGAGGCCGGACGGTGCCGCCGCGGCTACTTCATCGAGCACCTCGGCGCGGCCCAGTTCGCCGTCCCGGCCACGGTGGACCGGCTGCGGTCCTACGTCGAGGACGCCCCGCTGCACAAGCCCGAGCCGGTAGCCCTGGCCCTCGCCGCCACCGACCCCGCCAACCCCTACGGCGCCGCCCTGCCGTGGCCGGCGCTGAACGTCGACGCCGGCACGGGCCACCGGCCCGGACGGAAGGCCGGCGCCCTTGTGGTGCTGGTCGACGGCGCCCTGGTGCTGTATGTGGAGCGCGGCGGCAAGACCCTCCTCGCCTTCAGCGAGGACGCCGAAGTCCTGGCCGCGGCCGGCACGGCCCTGGTGGGCGTGGTGACCCGCGGCGCGGTGGACAAGCTGATCATGGAAAAGGTCAACGGCCACGGCATCCTGGACACCCCGGTGGCCGCCGCCCTCGCCCGGGCCGGCGCCTACTCCACCCCGAAGGGATTGAGGATCCGTGCCTGAGGGTGATTCCGTCTTCCGCGCCGCGGCGCAGCTGCACGCCGCGCTGGCCGGGAAGGAACTGGTCTCGTCCGATTTCCGGGTCCCGCGCTTTGCCACCCTGAAGCTCGGCGGCTGGACCGTTGACGAGGTGGTGCCGCGCGGCAAGCACCTGCTGATGCGGGTGCAGGGCCCGACGCCCAGGGACCGGCTCACCATCCACTCGCATCTGAAGATGGAGGGCAGCTGGCAGGTCTACCCGCCCGGCGGGCGCTGGCGGAAGCCCGGCTTCACGGCCCGCTGTGTGCTGCGCACCGCCACGGCCGACGCCGTCGGGTTCTCCCTCGGCATTCTTGAGGTGGTCCGCACCGACCAGGAAGACTCCATCGTGGGGCATCTTGGCCCGGATCTGCTGGGCCCGGACTGGGACGCGGCCGAGGCCGAACGCCGCCTGCTCGCGGCCCCGGACGTTCCGGTCGGCGTCGCCCTGCTGGACCAGAGCAAGCTGGCGGGAATCGGGAACATCTACCGGTGCGAGGCCTGCTTCCTCTCGGGCGTCCATCCGGCGTTGCCCGTCTCCGCAGTGCCAGATCTGGCCGCCATCATCACCGACGCCCAGGTCCTGCTCTCGGCCAACCTCGGGCCGGGCCGCCGGACCACCGTGCTGAACGCGCGCGGCGTGCCGGTGGGCCGCACCGCCGGGCGGCCCGGCTACTGGGTCTACCGGCGCGAGCACCAGCCGTGCCTCAAATGCGGCACCCCCATCCGCCGCGGCGTCCTTGGCAAGGACACCGGCACGGGCACCGCCACGGAGGAGCGGGACATCTACTTTTGCCCCACGTGCCAGCCGCTGCCGGGCCCCGGGACAGAAAGCGCCGGCGCGGCGCGATCGGACTCGTGACGCGGCATATCGTCTGCGACGCGCTATTTACCTGAGGACACCTGAATTCCGGCGTCGAAGGGAAATCTCCGCGTCGGCAGAGATTTCCCGCGTCGCTCAGGATGCAGGCGTCAGGAAACCGCGACGGCGGGATCGGCCGCCACTGCCTCAAGCGCGGGCTTCTTCAGTTCAGGCACGGTGAACCGCGGCAGCAACAACTGCACCAGCGGCCCGATCGCCAGCGCGTACAACACGGTGCCCACGCCGACCGAACCGCCCAGCAGCCAGCCGGCGCCGAGAACCACCACTTCGATGCCGGTGCGGCACACCCGGACCGGCCAGCCCGTTCGCCGGGCGAGCCCTGTCATGAGCCCATCCCGTGCGCCGGGGCCCAGGCGGGCGCCGATGTAGCAGGCGGAGGCCACGCCGTTGAGCAGCACCGCGCCGACGAGCAGGCCGATCTGGCCACCCACATGCGAGAACACTGGAATCAGGGCCAGACCGATATCCGCGAAGACCCCCACCAGCACGGCGTTGAACAGGGTTCCGACGCCGGGCCACTGCCGCAGCGGAATCCAGAGCAGCAGCACCAGGAAGCTCACAATGATCACCACCGTCCCCAGGCTGAGCCCTGTCCTGGCCGTCAAGCCCTGGTGAAGCACATCCCACGGCGCCGTGCCGAGGCTGGCTCGGATGAACATGGCGAGGGAAACGCCGTACATGGCAAGGCCGGTCAGGAGCTGGAGGAGTCTGCGGGTCAACATAGACTCCATCCTCCAAGAAAACTGGCCTTGCAATCCATAGCCAGTTTGAAATACTGGCTACATGCCCATCTCTCTGACTCCGGGGTCGCTCGCCCGTCTGCTGGGCGAGTGGAACGTTGGCGCCGCCCCCGCCTACCGCGAGCTGGCCGACGTCGTCCGCCTGCTCATCCTCGACGGGCGCATCGCCCTGGACGTTGCCCTGCCGAGCGAGCGTTCGCTGGCCGCGACCCTTGGCATCAGCCGCACCACGGTGACCGCGGCCTACGCCCTGCTGCGCGAGCAGGGTTTCCTCAGCAGCGGCCAGGGCAGCCGCAGCCGGAGCTGCATCCCGAGCCAGGGGCCCGCGCACGCCGGGGGCCGCGATGGCGCCCTGAGGTTGAGCGGCGCTCCCGGGCTGGCCGTGCCGGACGGGATCCTGGACCTGGCCTACGCCTCCCTGCCCGCCAGCGGCGAGGTGGTGCACCGGGCCTTTGCCGCGGCACTGACGGAACTCCCCGCGCTGCTGCCGGGCTTCGGCTACGACGCCCTGGGCGTCGGCCCGCTCCGCGAAGCCATCGCGGCACGGTACACCGCGGCCGGGGTTCCCACGACGGCCGGGCAGATCCTGGTCACTTCCGGCGCGCAGCATGCCCTGAACATTGTGCTCCGCACCCTGGCCGGCCGGTCGGGCACCAAGGTGCTCGTGGAACACCCGAGCTATCCGAATGCCCTCGACGCGATCCGGGCCGCGGGGTGCCGCCCGGTCCCTGTGGCCATGCCCGCCGCAGGTCCAGCCGGCCCAGGTTTCGACGGCCCAGGTTTCGACGGCCCGGCCCACAGCGGCGCAGGTTTCGACGGCGCAGGCGGCTGGGACATCGAGGCCCTGGAATCAGCGCTCCTGCAGCAGCGTCCCGCGATGGCCTACGTGGTGCCGGACTTCCACAACCCGACCGGGCGGCTGATGCCCGATTCCCAGCGGCGCCGCCTTGTGAAGGCTGCCGCCGCGTCGGACACCGTGCTGGTGGTGGACGAGACGCTGCGGGAGCTGAACCTCGACGGCGCCCGCTCGACCCCCGTCGCCGCGTTCAGCCCGGCGGTGGTCTCTCTCGGCTCACTCAGCAAATCGCACTGGGCGGGGCTCCGCACCGGCTGGATCCGCGCCAGCGAACCCCTCATCCAGCGCTTCGCCGCCGCCCGCACCACCATGGACCTCGGCGGGCCCGTGGTGGAACAGCTCGCCGCGGCGCACCTCGTAAATGCCATGACGGAGCCGCTCCCCGCCCGGCTCGCCGCGCTGCGCGAGAACCGGGACACCCTGCTGGAACTGATGCGCAGGCACCTGCCGGACTGGGAACCGGAACGGCCCGACGGCGGCCTGTCCGTCTGGTGCCGCCTCCCGGCACCGATCAGCACCGCCCTCGCGGTGGTGGCTCCCGACGTCGGGATCCGGCTGGCCGCGGGGCCGCGGTTCGGCGTTGGCGGCGCGTTCGAACAATACCTGCGGCTGCCGTTCACTCTGCCGGCGGAACAACTGGAGACCGCAGTGCTGGCCCTCCGCTCAGCCCAGGACCGGCTGGAGGCCGCGCCGCAGCTGCGGCGCAACCTGTCAGCCGCGCCGGCCGCGGCCATCGCCTAGTTCCCGCGTCGCGGACCTAGGCGTAGACCTTTGCCAGGAACCCGGCCCAGGCGTCTGCCGTCGCCGCCGTGTCCCCGCTGCCGCTGAAGTCGTGCACGGTCATGCCGACCGGTGCGCCGAAGGCGTTGCGCCCGAAGAAGCGGTACATCGTGTCAGCGGTCCGCAGCCCGAGGAAGTTCTCGTTAGCGAAGTCCACTTCCCCGGTGAGCGGCCCGACGCCGTCGAGCTCCAGTTCCACCGCGTCGCCCTGGGCAGCGGCGTCGACGCCAAGGGCCCGCTTGAGCCGGTCGAAGCCGTCCGGGGTCTGTGACGCGGCGGGCGCCTGGATGTCCGTGAAGACCACGGGCTTGCCGTCGAAGTACTTCAGGTACTGGCCCAGGGTGTGCAGGTAGAAGGCCGTGTGCTTGCTGGCCCCGTCGTACTGCTCATCCCAGTTGTCCGCAAAGATGCCGCTGTGGACATAGTGCAGCCGGGCGCGGCCGCCGTCGAGCGGTTCCAGGACGTGCTCCAGCTGGTTGAACCAGCCATCCGGGCCGTCCATCCGGGACACCAGGTGCGAGGGGTACTCGTCCACGGTCCGGACCGCCGGCCACTGGTCCGTGGGGAACATCCAGGCCGGGGTGTCCTTGGTGACGGCCTCCCACACGCGTTCCGGGGTGCCGGGCAGTTCGGTGTCGTAGACGATTTCGAATTTCCGCTTGTCAGTCATTGTCCTGCTCCTTGGCTTGTGGGTTTGTCTGTTGTGAGTCTGCGGGCGACGGCTTGGGTGCCGGCGCCTTGAGTGAAGGGTGGAGTGCGACGACGAGCCGGTGCTTGCGTCCCGCCGGCCGGGAAGGTGCCGGGGAACCTGGCGGGAGGCCCGGTCCCCCGTCGTGGTACTTGTCCACGAGCCGGGTCACGGCGACGCCGAGCTCCTCGGCGAAGGCCGCCCGGTCCGCCGCCGAACGGAAGGTGATCTCGCCGTCGATCGCGAAGGTGGCGAGTGTCTGTTTGGCCGCGGCCGCGCCGGCGATCAGCTGGCCCATCTCCTGGACCATGCGGGCGGCGAGCGCCAGCAGCCAGAAGGCCGAGAAGCGGTCCGAGAACCGGTGCGGGTCCGGCGCCACGGAGGCCAGCGCCGCCGGCGAAATCAGGTACGACGCCGCCGTCGCCTGCAGGATGCGTTCGGTGACGTTGCCGCGCCGCCGCTCCTCGACGAGTTCGACGAGCCCATGCCGCTCAAGGGCCTTGAGGTGGTAATTCACCTTCTGCCGGGGCAGACCCACCTTCGCGGCGAGCTGCGTGGCGGATCCGGGCTCGGCGAGCTCGCGCAGGATCCGGGTGCGGATCGGGTCCAGCGAAGCCTCCGCCGCGGCCGGATCCTCGATCACTTCGATGTCCAACATGCTTCAAGTCTGCCTGCCGACAATTTTATTTGTCAAGAACTTTTTTCTGTTCGGCGACAGGACTGTTCGGAGACAGGACTGTTCGGCGGCCGGGCGACCGGCGACCAGCAGGGAAGGGCGGGCACGTAGAATGGACCGGTGATGCAATCCCCCCTCCCCGTGCGCGACGGCGTCAATGCCACGCGTCTGCGACTGCCGGACGAGGGGCCCTGGGACACTGCGCTGGACTACATGATGCACCGCTGGGGGCACATCGATCCGCAAGGCATCGAGGACCGGTTCGACGCCGGCGAGATCGTCGGCGAGGCCGGGGTGGCACTGGACCGCACCACGCCCCTTCAGGACCACACCTTCATCTGGTACTACCGCACGCTGCCGCCGGAGACCCGGATCCCGGTGGAGCTTAACATCCTGCACCAGGACGATCATCTGCTGGTCGTTGACAAGCCGCACTTCCTGCCCACCACACCCGGCGGCACGTACATCCAGGAATCGGCGCTGGTCCGGCTCCGGAACCAGCTCGGCCTCCCGGACCTGATCCCCATGCACCGCCTCGACCGCATGACCGCCGGCATCCTGCTGCTCTCCACGAACCCCGAGACCCGGGGCAAGTACCAGGTGCTCTTCGAAAAGCGGCAGGTCCAGAAGGAATACGAGTGCGTGTCCGCCGCCGAGCCGGCCGCGGGCCATCCCCCGGTGGACTTCCCCGTGGTGGTGCGGAACCGGATGACCAAGTCCCGCAGCTACCTGCTCGCCGAAGTCATTGACGGCGAACCCAACGCGGAGACCCGGATCGAGCGGCTGCGGACCTTTGACGCCGAACCCGCTCCCGAATCCGCGCCCGACGGCGGATCCCGGCGCCGCGCGCTGTACCGGCTGGAGCCGCACTCGGGGAAGACCCACCAGCTTCGCGTGCACATGGCCTCGCTGGGGCTGGGGATCGTCAACGATGCGTTCTATCCGGAACTGCTGGACAAGGCCCCGGACGATTACTCCAGGCCGTTGCAGCTCCTGGCTCGCGGAATCCGTTTCATCGACCCCATCTCGGGGTGCCCGGTGGAATACCGCAGCGGACTGGAACTCAGCGAGGCCCGCTAGCGGCCGGAAGTGCGGTACCTTGTGCCCATGGACTTGGGAAACGCGGACAGCTGGGGCGCCGCGATCTATTTCTGGATCTTCCCCTTCGTGATCGGCGACGCCATTTTCCCGCCCGTCCCCTCAGAAATGCTCGTCATCACCGGCGGCGCACTCTCCGCGGAGGGCCACGTCAACGCCGTCCTCGTGGTGCTCCTGGCCGCGGTTTCCTCGTGGCTCGGGGATCTGCTCGTCTTTCAGCTGTTCAAGCGGCGGCTGAGCCACGTGCTCGACCGTTGGAAATGGGGCCTGCGGTTCCACGCGGCTGTGCACGCGGCGATCGCGAAAGCGGGCCGGTCCTCCACGTACGGGGCGATCATTGGCGTCCGTTTCATCCCGGGAGGGCGGCTGGCCACGACGGCCGCGGCGGGCATCGCGAACGTCTCGACGCGCGGGTTCAGCCTCTGCGCCGCGATCGGCGGCCTGCTCTGGGCCAGCTGGTCCGTTGCGCTGGGTTATTTCACGGGCTCCGCCACCGGGCTGCCCTTCTGGGCGAGCTCCCTGATCGGCGTCGGCGTCGGGCTCGTGATTGGGGCCGTCGTGGGCGTGATCGTGACGCGGCGCCGGGGCAGCCGCTCCCCCGTGGCCCCCGCCGCGGGCGATCCGGACCAGGAATTGGACTTCTAGGCGCTCGACTTCTAGACAGGCGCCCAGCGGCCGCGGCTGCGGCGCAGCACCGTGAGGGTTCCGGTGAGCGCAACCTGTTCGACGGCGTCGCGCATCATGGCTGCCGATTCGAGCGCCTGGCTGTTCTCGGCGGAATAGGCGGTGGCATCGACCAGGAAGCGCAGGTTCAGCTGCGGGACGCCGCCGGCGAGCTCCAGCTGGTGCGATTCGACGTGGTGCCGCGTCCCGAGCGCCTCGATGGCCGCGGCCATGACGGCCTCCGGCGGGGTGCCCGGCTTGAGTCCGGTGATCTTGAGTCTGGTCTGGAACGACGGCATGGCACAACCCTAGCCGCACCCGCCACACCCTCCCGTTGCGCTATCACTTTTGGCTGCCAAAAAGCCGAAATGGCCGCCATAGGTGATAGGGCAACGGGAGGGTGGGCAGGGGCTGGGCGCGCGGGAGCCGGGCAGGTTACCCGGTGTTGCGCAGCCCGGCGGCGACGCCGTTGACCGTGATCAGCATGGCGCGCTGGAGGCGCTCGTCGATCTCGCCGCCGGAGATGCTCGCCCCGGCCTCGGCCCGGACACGGCGGAGCAGCTCCACCTGCAGGTAGCTGATCGGATCCAGGTACTGGTCGCGGATCTCCAGGGAGCGCTTCAGGGTGGGCTGGGCGTCGAGGATCACGTGCTCGCCGGTGAGGTTCTGGATCTCCGCGACGGTGAGGTCATACTCGGCCCGGATGGCGCGGAACAGGTGGTGCAGCTCCTCCGGCACCAGGGTGGAGACGTAGTAGCCGGCGATGTCCATGTCCGTCTTGGCCAGGGTCATCTCCACGTTGGAGAGCACCGAGCGGAAGAAGTGCCAGCCCTCGATCATTTCCTTGAGCTGGGCGGAGTTTCCGGCTTCGCGCGCGGCTTTGAGACCGGAGCCCACACCGAACCAGCCCGGAACGATCTGCCGTGACTGCGTCCAGCCGAATACCCACGGGATGGCCCGCAGGCCTTCCAGCCCGGCCCCGGAATCGGGCCGCTTGGACGGGCGCGAGCCGATGTTCAGGGACCCCAGCTGCTCCACCGGGGTGGAGGCCATGAAGTAGGCGGGCAGGTCGGGGTCCTCGATCAGCGTGCGGTAGCGGGCAAACGCGGCGTCGGAGACGGTTTCCATGACGTGCCCGTAGCGCACGCGCTGATCCTCCGAGGTGCGCGGCGTGCGGTGCAGCGCCGAGCCCTGCAGCACCGCGGCGAGGGAGAGCTCGAGGTTTTCGCGGGCCAGCTCCGGCAGGGAGTACTTGTCCGAGATGACCTCGCCCTGCTCGGTGAACTTGATCTCGCCCTCGAGCACGCCGTTGGGCTGGGCCATGATGGCGTCGTAGGTCGGTCCGCCACCGCGGCCCACAGAGCCGCCGCGGCCATGGAAAAGGCGCACCCGGACGCCGTGCTTCGCGGCCACGTCCCGGAGCTTGCGCTGGGTCTTGTAGATTTCCCACTGGCTCGTCATGACGCCGGATTCCTTGTTGGAGTCCGAGTAGCCGAGCATGATTTCCTGCACGTCGCCGCGCAGCCGGACCAGCTCGCGGTAGGACGAATCGGAGAGCAGCCGGTCCACAATCTCGGCCGAGGCGCGGAGCTCGTCCACGGTCTCCAGCAGCGGCGCGAAGCCGATCTTGGCGTAGGGCGCCTCACCGAAGAGGCTGACCAGGCCGGCCTCGCGGGCCAGCACGGCCGCGGCCAGGACGTCGTCCGCGCCGCGGGTCATGGAGATGATGTAGGTCTCGATCACGTCGGGGCCGTAAGTGCGCAGGGCGCGCCGGATCTCGCGGAAGACGTCGTACGTGCCGTCAGCGACGCCGTCGAGCTTGATCGGGTGGCCGGAGAGCGGGCGCCGGGACGCGAGCTCGGAGCCCAGCACCTCGAGCCGCTCGGCGCGGCTGAGTTCCGCGTACCGGACACCGGGGCCGCCGAGGCGGTCCATGAGCTGCCCGACGGCGTCATGGTGGTGGTCGGCGTGCTCGCGGATGTCCAGGGTGGCCAGGTGCAGGCCGAAGGAGGCGATGGCGCGGCGGACCCGGGACAGGGCGCCGTCCGCGGCAAGGGCGGCGTGGTGGTTCCGCAGGGACCGTTCCAGCAGGCCGAGCTCGGCGAGGAGCTCCGCGGTGGCGGTGTAGTCGCGGCCGGGCTCATGCACGGATCCGGCGGCGACCCGCCGGCCGGTGTTGATCAGCTTGGCCTTGATGCACGTGAGCTTGAGCCGGTACGGCTCCTGCGCGTTCAGCTCGAGGACGCGGCGGTCCAGGCCGGGCAGGTTCTTGAGGTCGACGTCGATCGAGTCCAGGAGTTCCTGGTCCGCCCCGGCCAGCGCGGTCGAGTTGGACAGGATGGAGATGAGTCCGTCGATCAGGCCGATGCTGATCCGCACGGCGTGCTGGTTCTGGATCTGGAGGATCTCGCGGGTCACGGCGGCGGTGACGTTGGGGTTGCCGTCCCGGTCGCCGCCGATCCAGGAGCCGAAGCGGATCGGCGCCTTCTGCGACGGGAGCGTGACGCCGTGCTCGGCGAGCAGTTCGGAGAAGTCCGAGAGCATTTCCGGCATGGCGTCGCTGAGGATACCGGTGAGGTAGTAGATGGCGTTGCGGGCCTCGTCCACAGGGGTGGGCCGGACCTGGCGGAGCTCGTCCGTCTGCCACATCTGGTCGATCACTTCGGACAGGTGGCGGTCCTGCCGGCGGCGCGCGGAGGTGCCTTCCGCCGTGGATTCGGAGAGGATGTCCGAGAGCCTGCGGATTTTGTCCAGCACCGAGCGGCGGGAGGCTTCGGTGGGGTGGGCGGTGAAGATGGGGCGGACATCGAGCTCGTTGACGACTTCCTGCAGCACGGAGTTGCCGGCCTGGTCCGCGATCTCCTCGACGGCCTTGGCGAGCCAGCCGTCCTTTTCCTGCCGGGTGCGCAGCCCGCGGACCCGGTGGACCTGCTCGGCGGCGTTGGCCAGGTGGAAGTAGAACGCGAAGGCGCGGACCAGGTCCGTGGCCTGCTCGAGCGGCAGGGAGCCGAGCAGTTCACGGACCTGGGCGACGACGTCGTAGGAGCTCCACGGCCCGGTGGCGTCGGCCCCGCCCCGGGCGGCTTCCTTGGATTCCTTGGTCAGCAGGCGCACCTGCTCGACGAGGTCCAGGAGCTCCGGCCCGTGCTGGCGGACCAGGGATTCGCCAAGGAGGGTGGAGACGCGGCGGACATCAGCCCGGAGCTCGGCGGCAAGATCGGTGTCGGAATGCATTGCAGTGTCAGCCATGGAAACTATCTTTCGAGGGTTCGACGTGGCTCGTACACTGCGCTGGATACTGTGAGCCTGATTACTTCTTCCCATGGGATGTTACCCGCAGGCACTCCCGGCCGGAATTCCGTCTCAGATAGTGTCAGGCCGCGCCAGAACCTACCGGGCGATCTTGAAGTTGAACTCGCCGGTGCCCAGCGCACCCCAGATCCGCAGCCAGATCGGCAGGATCATTTCCGCGCCGCGGGCACTCGTGATGTCGCCGAGGTCGATCACGTCGCGGTGGCCGAAGCCCTTGAGAATTGCCGTCACGGCTGCCTTGGCGTCGGCGTCGTTACCGGAGACGAAGACCGAGTGGTCGCCGCCTGCCACCCGCGCCGGATCCACCATCACGTGGGCATTCATCGTGTTCAGCGTCTTGACCACCTTGGCTTCCGGGAAGGACCGCTGAATCTGCTCGCCGAGGCTGTCCGTGTTCACCGGGTTCAGCGACGGCGGCATGCCCTGGGAGAAGTCCAGCGGGTTGGAGATGTCCATGACGACCTTGCCGGCGAGGTTCCCGGAGCCCGCGGCGGACAGGGCGGCCAGGGAACCGGCACCATTGGTGGCGTTGACGATCAGCTCGGCACCGGTCGCCGCATCGGCAAAGGCGGCGACGCCGATTCCGGTGTTCGCGGCATGCCACTGCGCGAACGGCGCGGTACCCATCATGTCCGGCTCGGTCCGGGCGAGCGTTGCCTGCGGGTCGCGGGTGCCGATCACGACGTCGTGCCCCAGGCCTGCCAGTGCGCCGGCAATCGTGCGCCCCACCATGCCGGTTCCCAGTACTGCAATTTTCATGGCGTCCTCATTCCAAATCAGTGGAGTAGACAGGTTCGTCTATGTGTGGGCATGACGCTATCAGACAGACCTGTCTACGACAAGAAGGAAGTGCGTCCTGCAGGCCGGGCGATCCGCGACTGACAAATATTGAAATCTGTCAGATGATTGTTGTAGTCTCATTCCATGACAACTTTCACACTCGGCCCCACCCGCACCCTGGGCTCCACGGGCCCGACCACCGCCCCCATCGGCCTCGGACTGATGGGCATGTCCGATCTTTACGGCCCCGCCGACGACGCCGAGAGCGTCGCCACGATCCAGGCCGCCCTCGACGCCGGCGTGACCCTGCTGGACACCGGGGACTTCTACGGCATGGGGCACAACGAAATGCTGCTCCGCGATGCACTCCGCGGCCGCCGGCGCGAAAACGCCCAGATCAGCGTGAAATTCGGCGTCCTTCGCGACGCCCGCGGAGGATGGAACGGCGTGGACACCCGCCCCGCCGCCATCAAGAACTTCCTGGCCTATACCCTGCGGCGCCTCGGCACCGACTACGTCGATATCTACCGGCCCGCCCGCCTGGATCCGGCCGTGCCGGTGGAAGAAACCATGGGCGCACTGGCCGAGCTTGTGCGGCAGGGCCTCATCCGGCACATCGGCCTCTCCGAGGTGGGCGCCGATACCCTGCGCCGCGCCAACGCCGTCCATCCGGTCTCCGACCTCCAGATCGAGTACTCCCTCGTCTCCCGCGGCATCGAGCAGGACATCCTGCCGACGGCCCGCGAACTCGGCATCGGCATCACCGCGTACGGCGTGCTGTCCCGCGGCCTGGTGTCGGGCCACTGGCCCGCCGCGGGAACCGGGAACCGGCGCGATTTCCGTGCCCACCTGCCCCGCTTCTCCGGCGAGAACCTGCAGCGCAACCTCGAGCTCGTCGAACGGCTGCGCGCCATCGCGGACCGTAAGGGGGCAACCGTCGCCCAGCTCGCCATCGCCTGGGTCCTGTCCCGCGGCGAGGACATCGTCCCCCTCGTCGGCGCCCGCCGGCGCGAACGGCTCACCGAATCACTGGGAGCGGCCGGCCTGGTCCTTTCCGGCGCGGACCTTGCGGAAATCGAGGACGCAGTCCCGGCCGACGCCGCAGCGGGCACCCGTTACGACGCCGGCCAGATGGCCATGCTCGACAGCGAACGCCGGTGACCCCTGCCGCCGTCGTCCTGACGGAAGAGCGCATCCTCGATGCCGCGGAAGACGTGCTGCGGCGCTTCGGGCCTGCCAAAGCCACTGTGGTTGACGTCGCGAAGGCGCTCGGCGTCAGCCACGGCAGCGTGTACCGGCACTTCCCCACGAAGGTGGCGCTGCGGGACGCGGTGGCCCGGCGCTGGCTGGACCGGCTCGCGGATCCGCTGGATCCGGCCCGGGATCCGGACGGCCCGGCCGCGGAACGCCTGCTGCGCTGGCTGGAACGGCTCGCGGCCATCAAGCAGGGCATGGCGCTGAATGATCCCGAGCTGTTTGCCACGTTCAGCCAGCTGACCACCGAGGCCCGGGAAGTCGTGGCGGTCCACGTCGGGCATCTGGCCGCGCAGCTCACGGAGATCATTGCCGACGGCGTGGACAGGGGCGAGTTTGCCGTCGCGGATCCGGTATCGGCCGGCCGTGCCGTCCTGTACGCGACAGCACGGTTCCATCACCCGCTGCACGCGGCGGAGTGGGCGGACCCGGCCATCGGCTCGGAGCTGCGGGACGTCTGGCGGCTGATCGTGCAGGGCCTGGCCACACGCCCGTAGCCGGCATGCCCGGAATGGCCGGCTCCGGCATAGACAGACTTGTCTGTGTACGATGGTTTCATGACTCTGCCAGCAGCCGCCGCACCGCCGGCGGCCCGCACCCCCGCCGGGCAGGCCAGGGAGAAGATCCTTGACACGGCATTCCGGCTCTTTTATGCCCACGGTTTCCGAGCGGCCGGCATCGATACGATCATCGCCGAGTCCGGCGTCGCGAAGGCCACGTTCTACAAGTACTTTCCGGCCAAGGACGACCTCATCCTGGCGTATCTGGAGAAGGTCGACGGCGTCTGGACCGGGCAACTTCACGCCGCCGCCGAGGCTGCCGGGGACGACCCCGCCGCGCAGCTCGTGGGCCTGTTCGATGCCCTGACCACCGCGTGCCGGCGCGACGGCTACCGCGGCTGCGCCTTCATCAACGCGGCCGCCGAATCAGCAGCGGGCACCCGGGTCCACGACCGGACCGTGGCCCACAAGCAGCAGATCCGCGCCTGGATCCGGGACCTGGCCGCACGCGCCGGCGCGCGGGACCCGGACCAGCTCGCCCGCAGCCTGACCCTGCTGCTCGACGGCGGACTGGCCAGCGGAGTGCTCGACGGCGACCCGGCCGCGGCCGCCGCCGCAGGAACCACGGCAGCCCAACTCGTGGCGGCCAGCGTCAGAACTCCGCCCGCCCCCAACTGACCAGCAGCAGGGGCCGTTTTGAGGCTTCAAAACGGCCCCTGCTGCGAGCTAGTTGGGCTGATACCCCTGGAGGTGCCCATGACCGCTCCTGAACCCGCAACTGGTTCGAAGCCCGCAACTGATTCAATGAAGGATCCGCAGCTCGCCCGCTGGGAGCGCTTCCGGAACAGCCGCAACACGGCGCTGGCAAGCGCATACGGCTGGCTGACCCTGACCTCGTTCCAGTGGCTCGAGGACCGGCCGGCCGGCGTCGAGCTTGCCCCGGGACTCTGGTCCATCGACGGCACGGCGGCCTTCCTCACCGCGGCGGCTCCAGACGGCCTGACTCTCGTGGAAACCGGCGAACCCGTGGACGGGACCATCAGTGCCGTGCTCGCCGACGAGGAATCGCTGATGTGGGTGCAGTACGGCGGCGGCGACGGCCGCCAGGTGGTGGTGGAGCTCGCCATGCGGGCCGGCAAGTACGCCATCCGCACGCGGGACTCGCAGTCGCCGGTCTTCACCGGGTTCGACGGCGTGCCCACCTTCGACTTCCGGCCGGACCTGGTGATCGGGGCCCGGTTCGTGCCCTATCCCGAGCCCGTGGACGTCCCGATCGGCACCGCCAACCCGCTGGTGGACGGGATCCACCGCTCGGTCGGCGAACTGGTCTTCCGGCTCCCGGGCCTGGACCACGAGTTCCATCTGCAGGCCGAAGAGGAGAAGCTCGGGGCCCTGACCGTGACGTTCCACGACGAAACCAACGGGGAAAGCACAGATGAGTGGCGCAAGGTGTCCACGGCACGGCCCCGCCCGGATGGCACGGTGGTCCTGGACTTCAACCGCGCCATCAACTACCCCAGCGCCTTCACCCCGTACGGCACCTGCCCCATGCCGGTGAAGAACAACAGCCTGGACTACCGGATCACGGCCGGCGAGAAGGAGCCAGGGGTTTTCTAGACGGTCTCCTAACCGTTTTCTAGACGATCGCGGACACCCCGGTGACGGCGCGTCCCGCGATCAGGGTGTTGATCTCGAACGAGCCCTCGTAGGTGTAGATCGCCTCGGCGTCGGAGAAGATCTTGGCCATCCGGTAGTCGGTGACGATCCCGTTGCCGCCCAGCAGGGACCGGCCCATCGCCACGGTTTCGCGCATCCGGGCACTGACATAGGACTTGGCGAGCGCCACCTGCGGCATGTCCGCGGCGCCCTGCTCCTGCAGCTGCGCAATCCGGACCATCATGCCCATGCTGGCCACGGCATTGCCGAGCATGGTCACCAGCTGCTGCTGGACCAGCTGGAACTTCGCCAGCGGCCGGCCGAACTGCTGGCGTTCGACGGCGTACTGCCGGGCGACGTCGAACGCCGCCAGCTGCTGCCCCACGCCCTGCCACGCCACCATGATCCGGGAGCCGCGCAGGAGCTCGTTGGTGTCCTCGAAGCTGCTGATGCCGGCGAAGCGGTCCGCCTCGGCCACGCGGACGTCGGTGAAGACGATGTCCGCGTTCTGCACGGTGCGCAGCGCAATCTTGTTCTCGATCCGGCTCCGGCTCACGCCCGGCAGGCTGGCGTCGACGATGAAGCCGCGGATGCCGCCGTCGGCCTCGTCCCGGGCCCAGACCAGCATGTAGTCGCAAAACGTCCCGTTGCCGATCCAGCGCTTGGCGCCGTTGAGCACCCAGGCATCGCCGCCGTCGGCCGCACCGCCGGGGACCCGCCGGGCCCGGGTTTCCATGCCGCCGGCGACGTCCGAGCCGTGCTCCGGTTCGGTGAGCGCAAAGGCGCCCGTGGTGCGCAGGTTCGCCGCGTCCTCGAGCAGGCGCGCCTTTTGTTCGTCCGAGCCGAAGCCGTAGAGCGACTCCACGAAGAGGTCATGGTGGACCAGGAAGAAGGTCGCGAGCGAGGTGTCCACCCGGGTCATCTCGGCGATCACGATCCCCGCGAACAGGTTGCTGTAGCCGCGCTGGGCGGGGGCGCTGAGCTCCAGGGCGGCCAGCTTGGGCAGGATGTGGGACGGGAACTCGGCCTTGTTCCACCAGTCCGTGGCGAACGGGGCGACCTCTACCGCCAGGAACTCCCGCAGCTCCGCCAGTTTCGCCTGCTCCGCGGCGCTGAGGAGGGATTCGTAGTCGAAGAAGTCCGCCGTGGGCAGCCCCGCCACAGACGGTGAAGCCACAGGCGATGATGAAGCCACAAGCGGGGCGGCGACGGACGGGGCGGCCGTGGCGGAGCGCCCTGTCCCGGTCATTTCGGCCCCATGCGGATGGCGCCGTCGAGGCGGATGGTCTCGCCGTTGAGCATGGCATTGTCCACAATGTGCGCCGCGAGGTTCGCGTATTCGGCGGGACGGCCCAGCCGCGAGGGGTGCGGCACCTGCCGGCCCAGCGAGTCCTGCGCCTCCTGCGGCAGCCCGGCCATCATGGGGGTTTCGAAGATCCCCGGGGCGATGGTGACCACCCGGATCAGCGAGCGCGCGAGTTCGCGGGCGATCGGCAGCGTCATGGCGGCGACGGCGCCCTTGGAGGCGGCGTACGCGGGCTGGCCGATCTGGCCGTCGAACGCGGCAACGGAGGCGGTGTTGATGATGACGCCGCGCTCGGGACCGCCGAGATCCGTGGTGGCGGGCTCGGTGGCGGCCATCGCGGCCGCGGCGAGGCGGATCACGTTGAAGGTGCCCACGAGGTTGATTTGGATGACGCGGTTGAAGGTCTCCAGGGGCAGCACTCCGTCGCGGCCCAGGACCTTGCCGGGGGTGGCGATCCCCGCGCAGTTCACCACGATGCGCAGCGGGCCCAGGGCGGAGGCGGCCTCGACGGCGGACTGCACCTGGGCCTCGTCCGTGACGTCGGCGGGGACAAAGACGGCGGTGCGGCCGCCCCCGGAAGCGGTCAGTTCGGCGGCAAAGGCATCCCCGGCGGAACCCGGCAGGTCCACGAGCACCACCGACGCGCCGGCGTCGAACAGGCGCCTGGCCGTGGCCGCTCCGAGGCCCGAGGCCCCGCCCGTAATCAGCGCGACAGTACCCTTGATGTCCATGCATCCTCCTTGATGTGGAACCGAACCCCGGCCGCGAAGCCGCGACGCGGGCAGCGCTGGCAGCAGCAGCCCGCAGGGAACATTAGTTAGTGAATGTTAACTGGAATACGGACATTCCGCACCTTTGCCCGCACCCTCCAGGGCCCCGTCACAGCCCAGCCGCCCGGACCGCTTCACGGCGCCGTCACGATCGCCGTCGGAGCGGATCCCGCGATTAGGCTTGAGGCATGACCCGAGCAGACACTTCCGCCCCCAACTGGTCCTTCCGTGCGGATGAGGCCGCCCGCTCGGTGACCAGGCTTTTCGGGCAACGGCTGCTGTTCCTGCCGGGGACCCACATCGGAGCCATTCTCCGTCCCTCCGGCCGGCTGAAGAACCTGTCCGGGCCCTGGCACTACTGGTGGCAGGCACACTATCTGGACTGCCTTGTGGACGCCGGCCGCCGGGAACTGGGTTCGCCGGAGCATCCGGGGGCCAAGTTCGACGGCGAGAACCGGCCCAGCGCCGGCCGGCTCGCCTCCCGGCTCGTCACGGGCATCCGGCTGCGCAACTTCCTCACCGTGGTCAACAACTACTACGACGACATGGCCTGGCTGGCGTTGGCCACGCTCCGGCTGGACAAGCTCGCCGAGGACTCCCGCAAACGCACCGGCCGGGAGCGCAACGCCAAGGTCCTGCAGAGCCTGACACTGCAGTTCGACTCCGCCTCGACCGACGATCTGGGCGGCGGCACCTTCTGGAGCACGAAGCGCGATTTCAAGAACACGCCCGCTACCGCCCCGGTGGCCCTGTACTACGCGCGGACGGGCAACCGGGCCAAGGCCCAGGCACTGCTCGACTGGCTGGACGCCCGCCTCTACGAGCCCGGACAGGGACTGTACCGGGACGGCCTGCGGATATCCGGGACGGGTGACCTGCTCCTGGAGGAGACCATCTACACCTACAACCAGGGGCCGGTCCTCGGCGCCCTGCTCGAACTTGGGGGCGAGGCGAACCTCAGGCGGGCGGCCGCGCTGGTGGAGGCCGTGGCGCGCAGCCTCACGCAGCCGGCGCCGCTGCTGGGGCGCACCGCCGCCGTGCTGCGCTGCGAGGGCACGGGCGACGGCGGGCTCTTCACCGGCATCCTCGTCCGCTACCTGGCACTGGCCGCCCGCGACGAACGGCTGCCCGCGGAGACCCGGGCCACGGCCGCGACGCTCGTGAACGACACGGCCGAGGCCCTGTGGGAAGGCCGCCGGATCCTTCCGCCGCAGGACCGCCTCGCCCGCCCGGGCAGCCACCTGATCTTCTCCGACCGCACCGATCTGCCGGCACGCCGCGCCTATCCGGAGGGCGCCGCCGTCGAGCTCTCCACGCAGCTCCAGGCGTGGATGGTGCTGGAGGCGGCCGCATCGATCGCCGCCGCCCCGTAACAGGAACGGGCGCCCGTATCAGCCCTCATTACGGGCGCCAATTACGTCATGCAATAGTTTCGTAATTCATGTGATCCTGATCACTTAACGGCGCCTCAGGTTGGTTGCTTAGGTTTGGCTAACCTACAGTCTTTCTTAGTGAGCATGCCCTAACTTCCCCGCTCACGGGGGTGAGGGCACCTACGACGACTTCCTTGCAGAAAGTAGCCCCATGAAGATCCGCAACAACGCACTGGCGGGCATCGCCCTGGCCGCCACTGCCGCCCTGGGCCTTGCGGCCTGCGGCTCCGGTTCATCCGCCCCGGCCGGCAGCAGCGCGGCCTCCGACGGCAAGGCCGGCGAGATCACGGTCTATAACGCCCAGCACGAGTCCCTGACCAAGGAGTGGGTGGACGCGTTCACCGCGGAAACCGGCATCAAGGTCACGCTGCGCCAGGGCGACGACACCGAAATGTCCAACCAGATCGTCCAGGAAGGCCAGGCCTCGCCGGCGGATGTCTTCCTCACCGAGAACTCCCCCGCCATGGCCCAGGTGGAAAACGCCGGCCTCTTCGCGGACGTGGACAAGGCCACCGTGGACCAGGTCCCCGCCGAGTTCCGCCCCTCCACCAACAAGTGGACCGGCATCGCGGCCCGCTCCACCGTGCTGGTCTATGACAAGAACAAGCTGAGTGCGGACAAGCTGCCCAAGTCCATGCTGGACCTGGCCAACCCCGAGTGGAAGGGCAAGTGGGCCGCCTCGCCGTCGGGCGCCGACTTCCAGGCGATCGTCTCGGCCCTGCTCGAACTCAAGGGCGAGGCCGTCACCCAGGAATGGCTCAAGGGCATGAAGGAAAACTCCAAGGCCTACAAGGGCAACAGCACGGCCATGAAGGCCGTCAACGCCGGCGAAGTGGACGCCGCCCTGATCTACCACTACTACTACTACGGCGACCAGGCCAAGACCGGCGAGAACTCCAATAACGTCACGCCGTTCTACTTCAAGAACCAGGACCCGGGCGCCTTCGTCTCCATCTCCGGCGGCGGCGTGCTGAAGTCCTCGAAGAACGCCGAGGCAGCGCAGGCCTTCCTGAAGTTCATCACCGGCAAGAAGGGCCAGGAAGTGCTCCAGAAGGGCACCTCCTTCGAGTACGCCGTCGGCTCGGGCGTGCCGTCCAACGACAAGCTGGTTCCGCTCGCGGAGTTGCAGGCACCCACCGTGGATCCGGCCAAGCTCAATTCCGCCAAGGTCACCGAACTGATGACCCAGGCAGGACTGCTGTAACGGCAGTGACTAGCAAGCTGGCGGTCCCCGGTCCCTCTGGGGACTTGACGACTGACACGACGACGGCGGGCAGGGGCAAGCGCCCCCGCCCGCCTTTCGGCGTCTCTATTGTGTCCATCATGGCGGTCCTGATCGCCTTGTTCTCCCTGGTGCCCCTGGCGTACGTGATCGTCATGACGGCCGCCACCGGGTGGGACACCGCCGTGTCCCTGATCGTCCGCCCCCGGGTGGGCGAACTCCTGCTGAACACTGTGCTGCTGACAGTGGTGACCGTGCCGCTGTGCCTGGTGCTCGGCGTCGGCGGCGCGTGGCTCGTGGAACGCACCACCCTGGTGGGCCGCAAGTGGTGGGCCGTGCTGCTCGCCGCCCCGCTGGCCATCCCCGCCTTCGTCAACAGCTATGCCTGGGTGTCCGCAGTGCCCTCTCTCGGCGGGCTGTGGTCCGGGATCCTGATCGCCACCCTGTCCTATTTCCCGCTCGTGTACATTCCGGCCGCCGCGACGCTCAGCCGCCTGGACCCGGCAATTGAGCAGTCCGCCGCGTCGCTCGGGCTCGGCGCCTGGCGCGCCTTCTTCCGCGTGGTGCTGCCGCAGCTGCGCATCGCCATGACCGGCGGCGGGCTGCTGGTCGCGCTGCACCTGCTGGCCGAATACGGGGCCTTCGCGATGATCCGGTTCGACACCTTTACCACCGCGATCATGGTGCAGTACCAGTCCACGTTCAACGGGACCGCGGGCAACATGCTGGCCAGCGTCCTGGTCTTCCTGTGCCTGATCCTGCTGCTCGTGGAGGTCCGCAGCCGCGGAAGTGCCCGGTACGCCAGGATCGGCTCGGGCGCCCAGGCCCGCGCCTTGCGCCTGCCCCTGCACGCCTATCAGGTCCCCGCCCAGCTGTCGCTGATCGCCCTCACCGGGCTGGCCTTCGGGCTCCCGCTGACGTTCGTGCTGCGCTGGATTATCACCGGCGGCCCGGAGATCTGGGCCGCCGAGGAATTCATGCCGGCCCTCCTGCAGACCCTGGCCTACGGCCTCGGAGCGGCGGTCGTCACCACCCTGGTCGCTTTCCCCATGGCCTACCTGGCCGTGCGGCGTCCCGGCTGGTTCAGCAAGTCCCTGGAGCTGTCCAACTACATCACCAGCTCCATGCCCGGGATCGTGGTGGGCCTGGCGTTCGTGACCGTGAGCATCCGGATGCTCCCCGGCATGTACCAGACCTCGGCGCTCCTGATCGCGGCCTACGTGCTGCTGTTCCTGCCCCGGGCCCTGGTGAACATCCGCTCCGGGCTGTCCCAGGCACCGAAGGAACTCGACGAGGCCGCCCAGGCGCTCGGCAAGCCGCCCCTGCTGGCTTTCCTCCGGGTCACGCTGCGCCTGACGGCCCCTGCCGCGGCCGGCGGCGCTGCCCTGGTGTTCCTGGGAATTGTCAACGAACTCACGGCCACCCTGCTGCTCTCCCCCAACGGAACCCGCACGCTTGCCACCGAGTTCTGGAGCAAGAGCAGCGAGATCGACTACGCCGGCGCGGCACCGTACGCGCTGCTGATGATCCTGATCTCGGCGCCCATGACCTACCTCCTTTTCCAGCAGTCCAAGAAAGTAGCCGGACAGTGACCGATATTCACCCGTCGCGTGAGGCCCCCTCCCGTCTCCCTGAGCCGCGGATCGCGGCCTCCGTGGCCACCAGCACCAACAGCCACCTGGAAATCGACGCGGTCACCAAGAACTTCGGCTCCCAGGCCGTGCTCAAGGGCGTCAACCTCTCCGTCGCCAGGGGCGGGACGACGGCGATCGTGGGACCGTCCGGCTCGGGCAAGACCACACTCCTGCGCCTCATTGCGGGCTTCGAACACCCCGATACCGGCAGCATCTCACTCAGCGGCACCAAGGTTGCGGGAGAGAACGCCTGGGTCCCGGCCCACAAGCGCCACGTCGGCTACGTGGCGCAGGACGGGGCCTTGTTCCCGCACCTGACGGTCGGGCAGAACATCTCCTTCGGCCTGGACGCCGCCAAGCTCCCCGGCGGGCGCCGCGGCGTCAAGGCACGGGTCGGCGAATTGCTGGAAATGGTTTCGCTGGACCCGGACATGGCCAAGCGCCGCCCGCACCAGCTTTCCGGCGGCCAGCAGCAGCGGGTCGCGCTGGCCCGGGCGCTGGCCCGCGAACCTGAGCTCATGCTGCTGGACGAGCCGTTCTCCGCCCTGGACGCAGGCCTGCGCGTGGCCACCCGCCGCGCCGTGGGCCAGGTCCTGAAGGACGCCGGAGTCACCACGATCCTCGTCACGCACGACCAGGCCGAGGCATTGTCCTTCGCCGACCAGGTCGCCGTGATGCGGGGCGGCAAGCTGGCGCAGATCGGCAACCCGTTCGTCGTCTACACGCGCCCCGCGGACCGGGCCACCGCCGAGTTCCTGGGCGACGCCGTCATCCTCGACGCCTGGATGGAAGGCTCCCTGGCCACGTGCTCGCTCGGCGGGATCCCCGTGCGCCGCCCGCCGGCCCAGGGCCGGGTCCAGCTGATGCTGCGGCCCGAGCAGATCCGCATTGCCGAGGACGGCCCCATCCGCGGCACCGTGGTGGACACGGACTACTTCGGTCCCGAGACCACCGTGCGGCTCCAGCTTCCGGTCCCGCCGGTCCTTGCCGCCGGCGCCATTCCGGACCACCGCTACCCCGGCGGCGGGGAAATCATCACCATCCGGCACTGGAACGCCTCCATCGCCCGCCCCGGCACGGAGCTGCGGCTGCGCGTGGTGGGCGAGGCCGTCGCCTTCCCGGTGGATGAACAACAGTCCCAATAGTCCGCTGCTTTAGGGAGTCGTGGTCGAACAGCGCCGGGCTGTATTTCCCTCATGGATGGACAGACCAACGTGAGGTCTGCAACCATGCCGAACTGTGGACAAAGTTTTACTGGGTGTGTACCAATTGAAGGGCCGAGCACAAGACGGGCGTGCTTACCGGATCCGTCGGTGAGTTCCAGCCCGGTCCCGCGTCTTCAGGCACATCCACCATCTGCGCGCGAACTTTGGGGGCACGTTTGAAGCTCTTGCTTACATCAGGCGGCGTGACAAACACGAGCATCCACTCGGCGCTCGTGCAGCTTCTCAACAAGCCGATCGCCCAGTGCCACGCCCTGGTCGTCCCGACAGCGCAGTGGGGTCACCCGATGTGCGGACCGGCATCGGTGCGGGGCCTACTGGCCGCCGAGCCAGACTCCCGTCACTTGTCCGGCCTGGGCTGGGCGTCGCTCGGCGTTCTCGAGCTCACCGCTCTGCCCACCATCGGCGCGGCGCGATGGGTCCCTTGGCTTCGGGAGGCCGATGTGCTCTTGGTCGACGGCGGCGACGCGACGTACCTGTGCCATTGGATGCGTGAGTCCGGGCTGGCCGACCTGCTGCCGTCGCTGCCCGACACGGTGTGGGTGGGAGTGAGTGCCGGAAGCATGGTGATGACGCCCCGGGTCGGGGAGTACTTCGTCGAGTGGCCGTCCGCGCCGGACGATCGCACCCTGGGGGTCGTGGACTTTTCGATCTTCCCTCACTTGAACGCTTTCCCGACCAACACCCCGGCCCACGCAGACCGGTGGGCCGCCGACCTCGGCGGCCCGGCCTATGCCATCGACGAGCAGACGGCTATCAAGGTCGTCGACGGCTCCGTCGAGGTGGTTTCCGAAGGACAATGGACGAAGTTTGGGTGATAGCCTCCCGGCATTCATGACATCGCGCGGCTTTGGTGGGCAGCAGGACGGGGCCAACGGTGATGGCATTTGCCTCGGCGTCGGCGATGACTTCGAGCACCGCTTTCGCATCGGTCAAAAACGACCGATTTCTTCAGTCCGGCTCGGTGGAAGCCGTAATGGCGGGGCGCATCCGTCCCGGATAGTGTCCAAGACGTATCTCGACGGCGTTCTGCGTCCCTATAGGAAGGCCGAGCATCGTGATGCACTTGAGATGCATCCGCGACGACTTGAGCCGACGGTTGCAGGCTCCGAACACGTCGGTACCATGTGGACCCAATGGGTTGGAGAAAGATGAAAGCTGCAGTGGTTATTTGGGCCTTGTTGGCGCTGTGCGGTGTCGCCCTCGCTATTTTTACCTCAGACGGCGTCTCAAAGATCCTAGGGATTCTGCTTGCCCTAGTTGGAGTCATAGGGTTCATCCAAGCCAGCAGACGCCGCCCATAAAACTGCCCGGTGAGGTCCCTTATGCGCGGCAGTCAAAACGCCACTTTGATGGTTGGCCGAGGGATGGCCCCCCCTTGGCGGTCATTCCTCGGTTTGCTTAGGGGGCAGCGTTCACCACGGATGTCTTCACGGATGTCCAGGTCGAGACGGTTCCGGCGGGGGCGCCAGGGTAGTCCTTCAGCAGTACATCCTGTTCGCCGATCACCAGTCCCGAGGTGGGATCGATGATGATGTCGCGCCTCGTTCCGCCGTCGGCAGCGGCGATGCCGATGGCGATGCCGGTTCTGCCGTCGACTGTTGCTTGCCTGTCGCCGACGGTGACGCCGGGGATGAGAGCAGCGGCCTTGTAGAGGGCGGCGCGCAGGTCGGCGGGGACTACCCCGGTGCGCAGGCCGTCCGCGATCGTCACGAATGCTTCTGCTTCGGGAGACTTTCCGGCACCTTTTGTCCGGTCGTAGATGAATCCCCA
>ENA-OWNT01001114-OWNT01001114.1-seawater-metagenome-genome-assembly--contig:-NODE-1114-length-38408-cov-5.478464_pt1 | contig 38408 bp, 34 predicted proteins | sample MGYA00238136_ERZ651165 | MGnify/ENA primary metagenome ERZ651165 (study PRJEB26861, sample SAMN08777766) | seawater metagenome | isolation source: coastal seawater | place: USA: Florida | collected...
TCGCCACCGGTCACCATGAAGACGACCAGGCCGAGACCATCCTCCAACACCTGCTCCGTGGGAGTGGAGGCCGTGGGCTGCGCGGCATGCTGCCCCGGGATGGCGACCGGGTCCGCCCGCTGTTGTTCGAGCCCCGGGCGGTGCTGCAGGCCTGGGCCGAGCACCGTGGGCTGCGGTGGGTCGACGACCCGTCCAACCCGTCTTCCGAGCGGGGGCGCATCCGGAGCTTGATGCCCGCCCTGGATGAGCTGCGGTCGGGTGCCGCAGGGGCCCTCGCGCGCTCAGCCAGGCTGATTGCCCGCGACGACGCCCTGCTCGACGCCCTCACCGGTCAGCGTTGGACGGCTCTGGCGGTCGATGGGGGGCTGCCCGTGGCGGCCTGGTCGAAGGAGCCGGATGCGCTGCGGCTGCGACTGTTGCTGCGGCTCACCCAGTCGGTGCCCCATGGGGTGGCCGTGCGGGGGGACCGGCTGGAACGCTTGCTGGTTGGTCCGATGAAGGACGGCGCACGCGTTGTTCTCAGCGACGGATGGGAGCTTCGGGTGGACGGCGGGGTGCTTCGCGTGCAGGCGCCGGACCCCGCGGCCTGAGGTGGTTCAACCCTCGCCCAGCTCCGCCTTGAGGCGTCCGATGATGGCCTGGGTTTCCGCGGGGAGCGCCTGGAGGGCGCGTCCTTCGAGCACCACGAAGATGCCGTCCGCCTCCGCGAAGACCGTCCCATCCGGACCCGCCAGCGAGCCGTGTACCGTGACCCGACGGCCGCTCACCTGGGCCACTTCGCCCTTGCCCGTGACGACGGTGTCCACCGGCAGCATGTTGCGAAACTTGACGTTCAGCGTGGCGGCCACCACCGCGTGTCCCGCCAGCCAGGCCGCGCCGCCCACCAGCTCGTCGAGGAGCGCCGCCATGCTGCCTCCATGGGCATGACCTGGGGGACCTTCCGTCAGCGGGCCGAACAAGGCCTTCGCCCACAGCACGCCTCGACGGGGGCCGCGAAAGTAGCGGTACTTGAGGCCACCCTCGGGCTGGTTCATCAAGAAGGACGGTCGGCCCTCCAACATCGCGGGATGGGGGATGGGGGCCCAGTCGGGGAGGCCGGCGAGGCGGGGGTCGGCAACGGGCGAGAGGGGGCTGTCGGACATCGGGCCTTCGGGTCAGCAGGGACAGTCGCAGTAGCCGCGTTCCTGGCGGATCTCGGGCAGACCCGGACCCAGCGCAGACTGGCTACCGGTGATGATGTCGCGGACGTGGACCCGCCAGACACCGCCACTCTCGGCAGGAACGTACAGCCCGACGACCTCGTGGCCGCTCACGTCGACCATGCCGCCGATGGGCCTGCCGTCGGGCCCCAGCACACCCACATGGAGGGCGTGGTAGTCGCCGCCTCCGCACACCCACTCGCCGTCACCGGTGCGCATCTCGAGGGTCACAAGATGCCAGTCGTGGGGGCCCATCTGGAGGGGACGAGACCGCCAGTCGTGGCTCGGCCGCTTGGACGCACTGCTCACCTCGTCGAGGTGCTGCATCAGCGCGGGAACCTCGGCAAAGGGAGGCGCCTGGGTGAGCGGGGTCCAGTCGCCGGTCCAGCGGCCGACCGTGGGGGGGGCCTTTCCGGGCACCGCGACGATGTCGGGGGAGCAGCTGAGGTCGGCCACGAGCTGCTCGGGACCACAGGGAGGCGGCGCGGACAGTCCAGCCTCCCGCCAGCCGAAGTGGGCGGTGCCTTCGACGCCCAGAGCGAAGTGGTCGATGGTGCACTCGAGCGGTCCGCGCGCGTAGGACCAGCCCGACACCGGCTCCCCGACGGACCAGGCGCCCACGGTCTGGGCCGGAAGAGGGGCCGACCAGGCTTCTTCGGAGCGGGCCACCAGGGGAGGCGCATCCTGTGTGGCGCGGTCGGCGACCAGGTCGGGAACGGCCACCGGGATGCCGAGCAGCTGTCCGAACACGACGTGCTGGTCACCGCTTTCAGTGGGAGTGCCCATCGCCTTGCAGGCGGAGTCGAGCTCCGGGCGTGGCCCGACGAAGCGCCCCGCTGGCTTGATGGTGTGGTCGATGCCGGCATCGCGGAGCGTGGCGGCCAGGCTCCGGGCCTCGGCGACGGTGGCGCGGCTGCCAGCCACCACGAGCTCATAGCAGGGCATCAGGTTGCGGTACTGCGACGAGTCGAGTCGCTCGATGTCGACCCCGGGCAGTGCGGCGGCCCGGTCGAGCCCCGCGGGGACATGGCCACGTTCGGTCTTCGCGGACAGGATGACCAACACGCGGTCACCGTGGCCGTCGGGCGCTGCAGCTGCGGGCAGGCCCAGGAGCAAGCCGACCGTGAGGGAGCACGTCAAAGACCGGGACATGGCGTCCTCCTGGGCGGGTCAGGCGTCGTCGGTGCCGGCGAGGGCGTCCTCCGTCCACTTCTGGCCCACCCCGAAGCCTTCTTCGTGGGACTCCAGAAAGCCGTACACCACGCGGGCAGGCCGACCCGCCCGCCGCAGGGAAACCCGAATGGCGTCTTTTCGGCCGAGGTTGGTGCTCACCTCCACGAGGTCGACGGCGCCGCCCACCAGCAGGTCGGGGGTGCCCTCCAGGAGCGCCTCTACCCGGCCGTCGCCCGGCTCACCCGGCGGGACCTTGAGCTTCACCTCGCCGCTGCGGTCGAGCACCACGCCGAAGGGAAACAGGGCCCCCGTGGCCTCGAGGGCCGAGACGGCGGCGTCGAAAGCGACCGTACACACGCGGTCACACAGGGGGGCATCCACCTCGATGCCCGGCTTTCCGGCCCAGCGGTCGTCCATGGGGTCCTCGGATTGAGCGCGCGTAGGTAGCGCGGGTCGACAGCACTGTCCACGGGTCAGGGGTGGGTGGTGTACCGCTCGGTCCAGGGGGTGCGGGTGATGGTGGCGCGTCCGCCGGCCAGCTCGACGGTGCAGCCCTCTGCCGACATCCGCACGACCGCCTCTCCATGCGGGGTCTGGACGCGTTGCTGCCCCGCCTGTCCAGTGTCGAGCGCGCTCCGGGCGAGCCAGAGCGCCTGCGTGCGGACCTCGCCTTGCTTGCGCTGCTGCAGGTCGAGGGTGAAGCGGTCCACGAACACCCCGAAGGCCACCCCACAAGCAGCCAGGATGACCATCATCAGCACGAGCGCATGCCCTCGACGCATCATCGCTCCACCTCTACGGGGATGCGGACCGCCACGCGCGTGCCCTCGGTCGGACCGGGTCGGCGGGCCTGTCGGAACACCACCTCCACGCCACCGGGGACACGGGTGATGGACTCCACCCTGCTGGCGAGGGCGGGGGGGCCTTCGCAGCCCTCGGTGGCATTCCGCGTCAGCACGCCGTCTTGCACAGAGTAGGCGACGGTGCAGCCGCTGGCTCGGGTGAGCTGGACGGCGGTTGCGTCGGTCCACCGGGCGCCCCGGGCGTCGAGTCGGAGCGTCTCGGCGATGGTGCGGGTGCTGTCGGCGGTCTCCAGGGAGGCGAGTCCGAGCGCGGTGCGGTCCTCCATGTTGCGGCCGAAGGCGTAGAGCATCGGCACCACGATGGCGAGGATGGTGAGGCAGATGGCCAGCTCCATCAACGTGAAGCCCCGTCGCGAGTGGGTCATCGCTGGCCTCCGAAGACGGTGAGGCGTCGGGTGGACGGGGCGCCGGAGGGGTCGCGCCAGCTCAGGTCGAGGTGGACCAGCCGTCCTTGGTGCGAAGACGCGAGTGCCGCATCGGGGAGGGCCTTGAGGAGCGGACCCGCGATGTCGGGGTCGGGTGGACGTTGTTGGACGATGCAGTCGGCGTGGTACTCCAGCGCCAGCAGAGCACGCTCCCGCTGCAGCTCCGAGATGCCGGACAGCCGGAGACGATGGGTCGCAGCCATCGCACCTCCGACCGAGATGCCCAGCACTGCGACCGTGATCATCAGCTCCACGAGGGTGACTCCGCGACTCGACCGCTTCATGGGGACCTCGGGGTCCAGGTGGTGGCGCGGGGGCGAAGGCGCTGCCGGGCACCGAAACAGGTGGTGCAGTCTGGCCCGCAGCCGGGACCTTCGGGGCAGGGCATGGCGACCAGCCTCTGGTGCAGCACGCCGCGGAGGGTGTCGTCGACAATGGCCTCGTCCGCGCCGGTTTCGGTTCGGGACAGCAGGTCGAGCAGGCGCCTGCGGGCCTCGGTGACCGAGCCGGCATGGAGGCCAGCGACCACCAGTCGGCCGGTGTGGGCGGCCTGCAGCGCGAGCTGGGCCTCGGAGGGCAGGCGGACTTCGCTGAGCGCCACGACGTCGACGTCCTGGCGAAGTGCGCCGCGGAGTGCCGCCTCTGCCGTGAGCCCTCGGACGGGGTCGAGTTCCACCTGGTCGACCGGTATGCCGGCGAGCCGAAGTCGCTGCTCCACGGGGTCCTCGATGCTGAGGTGTGCGCCCCCTCGCAGGGCACAGATGTGGGCCAGGGCCGCGTACACCGTGGTGGTCTTTCCTCCGCCCGAGGGTCCTGCGACCAGCACCAGGCCGCTGTCGTGGGCGAGCATCCCGGTCAGCTCGGCGTGCTGAGCGTCGTCGAGTCCCAGTTCCGGCAGCTGCATCAGTCGCCCGAACAGCCGCAGCGCGACCCGCTCGCCCAGCGCGGTCGGCATGAAAGAGGCACGCACGTCGGCGGCGACGCCGTCTCGGGGGATGCGGCCCTCCTGAACGAGGTCGGAGCGGTAGGGCAGGCAGCCGGCGCGGTGCTTGAGGGCGGCGGTGAGCCGGCGTCCGTCGGCGAGCTGCAAGCACAGGAAGGGGACCATCGCGCCTGCGATTCGGAAGCGGGCATCGATGTGGCCGCCGGAGTCTTCGAGGTGGACATCCGAGGCGCCCGCCCGTGCGGCTGATGAGAGCAGGGCGTCTGCGGCCCGTGTGGGGGACCACCAGCCAGACACGTAGGCGGACAGTGCCTCGGCATCGTCGGTTGGTCGACCGGTGGGAATCGGCGGCGCCAGAGCGCGGGCCACCTGCGGGCGATGCTCCGGAGGCAGCTTGAAGGTGCTGCCCTGGCTGGTGCGAACCCCGGTGCCATCGTCGGTCAGCGCGGTCATCTCGTCGAAGGGAACAAACTCGCTGCGCAGCCAACGCGTGCGCACCACCACCCCCTCGCGCGAGCCATTGTCGTCATGCAAGCGCAAGGGAGTACCCCCGGAAGAAGAATGCGCCGACGCTCACCACACCGAGGCCAGCCAGCAGCACAGCCACGGTCTGGACGCGGGCGACGAAGGCCGGAATGGCGCGCTGCAGGGCGGTTCGTCGATGGGTGGACAGGGCCTCCAGGGAGGGCGCCAGGGTGCCGGTGCGGGCGGCGGCGAACAGCATCCGGGCCTCGGCCGGGTCGAGCAGGACGCCCTCGGGGGTCGGCGTGGAGCCGCCGGCTTCCAGCGCGCGGGCGAGGTCGAGGCAGCGCGCACCGCGGCCGGCGCTGCACCAGGCGGCACCCGCACGCAGCGCGGAGGGAAGTGAGGTGCCTGCCCCGCACAACACGCGCGCGCAGTCCAGCACGGCGGCGGCTTCGACCTGTCGTCGAATGTCCCCGATGCCCGGAAGGCGGAGACCTGCGGTGAGGCTGGCGGCCAGGGCGAGGAGCAGGCCGATGACCGGGAGCATCACGACCAGCAGCACTCCCGCACCGTCGGACGGCGGGGCTGCCGGCAGCCTGTCGAAGGCAGGCGCCCCCACGCCCACCACCATTCCGGTGGCGAACAGGAGTCCCGCCGCCAGCAGCAGGGGGTGTCCGATGGCAGACCGAAGCTGGACCTGAGCGGCCTCCTGTTCGGCGAGCAACAAGGCGAGGCCCGTCACCGCTGCGGGGGCGTCTGGAGGGCATTGCACGGCGAGGCTGGCCACCACACGGGCGTCGAGGCCGAGGTGGGCGGCGGCTTCGGCGGCGTCCTCTCCCCGCACCAGAGCAGACTCCAGCGCGCTGGCCTGAGAGGGCGACAGGCCACCGGGCGCCCCCACCCCGTGCAGGCGGGCGTGGGTGGCCACCAGCGGCGAGTCGGGGATCATCCGAGGGCCGCCAGTCGGGCGAGGCTCAGGTAGATACGTGCGCATAGAGCGCCGGCGTACAGCGACAGACCCAGGTAGCCGACGGTCCGCACAAACAGCAGCAGCCGGTGTTCCTGACGGTGCCAGCCGGCCAGAGCGTGGCGGCCGATGGCTCCCAGCTCGCGGGGGTCGGCAGTGCTGAGGCCGGGGGTGCCGGCCAGGGCGGCGCGACGCACCGCGGGCGGGGCGTGGCTCTCCAGGAGGGCGGTCGCGAGAATGGTTTGACGCAGGGTGTTTTCGCGCTTTCCGCGAAGGGCTGCCGGCCCGAGTCGCCGGGCCACCCCCACCGTCCCGACCAGCAGTGCCACCACCGTGAGGCCGGCTCCTGCCCACATCCCCGCCTCGAGCGTGGGAGTGTGCGCGACCTCGGTGGAGCCGGTGGCGGTGGCCGCAATCTCGAGGAAGAGTGGGTCCACCTTGAGGCGAAGCAACGCCCCCACACCCTTCTGAAGCAGTCCGAAGATGGCGAGCATCCCCGTGGTTGCGGCCAGCGGCAGGGTGCGGGGGAGCCGGGGCTGCACCTCGGTGAGCTGCCGCTGGGACCCGCGGAGGGCGGCTGGCCATGCGACCGCGAGCTCGGCGAGGTCGTCGGAGAAGCCGGCAGAGCGGAGACCGGCTTGGAGGCGACCGGCCTTCAGGTGGAGCGAAGCCATGGAGGGCTGCAGGCCGGCTTGTGCCAGGACCTCGTGCGCAGGCTTGCCCTCGTGCAGTGCGTGGCCAATCAGCAGGCGGGCGAGGCGGTGCCGGTTCACAGCGCCCCCAGCCAGTGCAACCAGCGCAAGGAGGCCACCACCAGCACGCCCCCGACGCTCAGCAGGGTGGTGGCGACACCGAGGACGGGCAACAGGTCACAAAAGGCCGCGGCGCGCCGTTGGCCGAGGGCACGCAGCTCCCGGGCGGTGTCGAGGTGGGGGAGGGGGGCGTCGCGGTTCGCATGGCCACCAGCGGTCCATAGCTCGGCGGCCGCTTCGAGCTGGACGACCCCGGGCGCCATGCGGTGGCCGAGCAGGTGAATCGTGGCGGCAGACACTGCTGCGGTGGGTAGACCGATGAAGCGGAGCAGCGCGAGGTCGGCATCCGGGAGCATCCAGGCCAGGGCCGTGGCCAGGACGAGGGTGCCGCTGGTGGCGGCGGTGAGGCCGAAGCGGGCCAGGCGGGTGGCCTCGATGGCGGCCAGCCGGGCGTCGATGGCGTCCGCGGTCCAGTCGAGGCGCTCGGGTGCGGCCTGGGCATGGGTGAGCACCCGCACCAGCAGCTCGTCATCGGGGGAGGCGGACACGCCGGCTTCGAGGCGCCGTCGGGCCACGGCAAGCGCGCCCCCCAGCGGACCCTGTCCATAGGCGTCTGCCGCAAGAGCCAGGGCCTGGTGCCGAGAACAACCGCTGCGGCGCAAGATGGCGACCTGCCGGCAGACCAGTGCCGTGTCGAGCAGAGATGGCGTCACGGCGACTCACTCATGGGGGTCGACCTCGGTGATGTGCAAGGTGCGCCCGTCGAGCGAGAAGCGAGAACCCACCCCGTCAGCATCGAGGTCGGCCTCGGCCACCACTTCGAAGGAGTTGCCGGCCACCGTGACGCCGTAGCGGTAGCGCACCGGGTCGTGCAGTGCGATGTGCAGGGTCTTCCAGCATGAGGTCGAGCTCGGAAAGCGCGTGGGCTGCGAAGGGACGGGGCCCTCGGCCGGGCAGGCCAGGTAGTGGCCATGGTCGCGGTGGTGCTGCAGCTCGGCATGGGCGATGGCGGACAGCATCGCGCGGGCCTCGGAGGCCTGAGCCCGCCGGTAGAGCACCTCGTGTGTGGGCACGGCCAGTCCCACCAGCAGGGCCAGGATGGCCAGCACGAAGCACAGCTCGATGAGGGTGAAGCCCTGGCGCAATCCGGCCCCCAAGGTCGGCGGGGAGCGTCGAGGCTACCACGAGGTCCCCCCCGGTCAGCACCTTGTCGGCGCAGTGCAAACGGGATGACAAAGTTCCGCCCGGTGCTGTCAGCCCGTCACATTGACGCCCCAAGGCGCCTTGTGCGCGCTAAGGTCGGCCTGCACGTCCGAATCGCGACGACAACCGATTCTTGGAGTTCACATGTCCCTTCGTCTCATTGCAATGTTGCCCCTCGCGCTGGCGCTCTCCCTGTCCACCGGCTGCTCCGAGAAGGAAGCGGCCGACGAGTCCGGAGAAGGCGAGGGCGAAGGCGAAGGCGAAGGCGAAGGCGAAGGTGAGGGCGGCGAGGGCGAAGGCGAAGACGACGGCGCCGCCGACCCCGACGGCGACGGCCTCACCAACGACGAAGAAGGCGATCTGGGCACCGATCCCGACAACGCGGACAGCGACGGTGATGGCCTCGATGATGGCACCGAGGTGGCGGAGGGCAGCGATGCCACCAACCCCTGGTCCTGGCCGGGCGACGGCATCTGGCCCGACTTCTGCGACAGCGCGCCCGAGGCCGAAGGCTATGAGCGCAACGACATCATCCCCAACCTCACCGGCGACGACCAGTACGACCAGACCGTCGAGCTCTGCCAGTTCAGCGGCCAGGTGATGCTGGTCGACTTCTCGGCGGGCTGGTGTGGTCCCTGCCAGATGGTGGCCGAGGAGGCCGAGGAGCTGTGGGAGAGCCGCCGCGAAGAGGGCTTTGTCATCATCCACGCGATGATCGACGACTGGCGCGGTACGGGCAGCGCCAACCTCACCTTCCGCGAGGAGTGGAGTGAGCAGTTCGGGCTCACCTTCCCGGTGCTTGGCGAAGGCGACATCAACAGCCACCTCAACGGACTGGGCGGCTCGGGCCTCTACGAGGGCGGCATCCCCTTCATGATTCTCATCGACAAGGAGATGCGCATCGACAACGCCTACACCGGCTCGGGTGGTGAGGCGAGCATCATGGGCAAGGTCGACATTCTCCTCGACGAGTAGCCTCAGTCGCTCGAAACGACGGCCAGGTGGGGGTTCCCGCCTGGCCGCTCGCGGTCTTGGGACAGGGGGGCCTGCTGTCCGTCACCCCGTCACAAGTTCGACGCCGAAAACAGGTCAGGGGGGCTGGCCTCGGAGGGCCCCGGGGTAGATGATTGTCTTGGGCGGTGCGATGGATGGACCACCACCGCCCACAGAGACGGAGAATTCATGAACCTGGACGTCACGTTCCGCCACCTCGAGCATTCTGACGAGCTGCGAGACCTTGTCGAGCGCAAGGCCACCAAGGTGGGCCGCTTCCTGCGCGACCCGGTCGACGCCCACGTCGTGCTCCACGAGGAGCGCCATCGCAGCGCAGTGGAGGTCACCATGACCGGAGCGGGTGACAACCCCTTTGTGGCCCACGGCGAAGCGGAGGACATGCGCAGCGCCATCGACGCCGCCATGCACAAGGTGGAGAGCGCAGTGCGTCGCGCGCATGACCGCCGCGTCGACCACCGCAAGGGCATGCACCACGGGCGCAGCGAACGCTGACCCCCGCGATGGTTGGATCCAGGAGCCCGGCACCACCTGTGTCGGGCTCCGCGCCTCTGCGTTTCAGCCTGCTTGCCCAACGTGAACAGGGGACGATAGCCGTCGGGCATGTCCCGCCTACCCGTCCTCCTTGGTCTCCTGCTGGCCTGCGGTCAGGATGAACCCGAGCCCGAAGCGCCCCGTCCCCTGATGGTCTACTGGTCCGCGCAGTCCCTCAAGCGGGCGGCGCAGGCACTCGGTCTGGGCGAAGGCAGCTGCCAGCGCACCATGGGCAAGCTCGACGGCTGCTTTTTGCAGGCCGAGCACGCAGCTTTCGGCCTTGAGCTGCAGCACCTCGGCAACACCGACATCGCCGGCATCACCGCAAACGACTGGCGGCAGGCGGGCAAGGCGGTGAAGCTCGACCACAACGATGTGCTCGGCGTGACGGTCTTCGACACGCAGCGGGCCACCCAGCTCGGCGACGGTCTCACGGCCTCGCTCACGAGGCTCCGAGAGCTCTCGGCAGACCGCCTGTTCGAGCGGGTGAAGGCGGACTTCCCCGCGGCTCAGTGCACGCAGGGGGAGCACGGTGGACGGCAGCGCATGCACTGCCAGGTAGACGACGCGGACACGACGGGATGGGTCAAGCTGTCCGTTTCTCCGGAGCCCTCGCCCTCAGACTTCGACAACATCCGGGTGCTGGGGTCGTGGCAGCGCACCCAGTCCGATGCAGAGCTTGAGATTCGGCTGATTGACAAGGCAGCTTCGAAGGAGGTGCTTGGCAAGCTGCTGAAGGAGCTGGCGGGGGAGGGGTGAGAATGCCCGCCAGGGCTTGCTACACGTTGAACCGGAAGTGCATCACATCCCCGTCCTTCACCACATACTCCTTGCCCTCCACCCGCAGCTTGCCGGCGGACTTCAGCCCGGCTTCGCTGCCGAGCTCCAGCAGGTCGGGGATGGTGTAGACCTCGGCGCGGATGAAGCCCCGCTCGAAGTCGGAGTGGATGACGCCGGCCGCCTGGGGGGCCTTCGCGCCCACCTTGACGGTCCAGGCGCGGATCTCCTTGGGGCCGGCGGTGAAGTAGGTCTGCAGGCCGAGCAGCGAGTAGGCCGCGCGGGCCAGGCGGTGCAGCCCGGGCTCGGTGAGGCCGAGGTCGGTGAGGAACTCGACGCGGTCCTCGGGGTCGAGCTCGACAATCTCCTCTTCCACCTTGGCGCAGATGACGACGATGCCGGCGTTCTGGGCCTCGGCGTGGGCGGCGACCGTGGCGGTGTGCGTGTTGCCTTCCAGGCCGTCCTCGTCGACGTTGCAGACGAAGAGCACGGGCTTGGATGTGATGAGCTGGGCGTCCTTGATGCTGGCCCACTCCTCAACAGACCAGTCCCCTGCCCGCACCGGCTTGCCTTCACCCAGCATCTCGGCCATCTGCTGAGCCACTGCGAGGTGGTGCTTGCTCACCTTGTCGCCCGACTTCGCCGGCTTGCGGAAGCGCTCGATGCGGCGCTCCACCGTGTCGAGGTCGGCGAGGATGAGCTCGGTGTCGATGGTGTCGATGTCGCGCAGAGGCTCCACGGCTCCGTCGACGTGGTGCACGTCTTCGTCGTCGAAGCAGCGCACGACGTGAAGCACGGCGTCGACCGCGCGGATGTGTCCGAGGAACTGGTTGCCCAGGCCCTCACCCTTGCTGGCGCCGCGCACGAGACCGGCAATGTCGACGATTTCCACAGAGGCCGGAATGATCTGCTTGCTGGCGATGATCGACCGAAGCTGCTGGAGCCGGGGGTCGGGCACTGCCACCACGCCAGTGTTCGGCTCGATGGTGCAGAAGGGGTAGTTGGCGGACTCCGCACCGGCGGCGGTGAGCGCGTTGAACAGGGTGCTCTTGCCGACGTTGGGCAGGCCGACGATGCCGGCTTGGACAGCCATGACAGTCTCCGAGAGGGGCGGGACGCGGGCCGCCGGGGCTATCGGAGGGCCCCCGTGCGGGCAACCGCGAGACGGTCACGGTCACGGGGCATATGCTGGGCGGCGACCGGCCTGGCGCCGGATGGAGGCACGTATGCGGTGGACGATGGCAGCAGTCACGGTGCTCGGACTGGCCGGCTGCGGTGGCGACAAAGGCGACTCGGCCTGCAACGACGGCAGCGCCGTGAAGGTGGGGCTGAGCGATTCGGTGAGCGGCAACCCCATCATGGGATCCATCGAATGGACCGACTCCAACGGCGACTCCGGCAGCAAGGACTGCCCTGGCACCTGTGAGTTCACCCCGGCCGAAGGCACGGTCACGGTGACGGCCACGCCCGCGGAGTCCCAGTACGGCGCGGCCCAGACCGAAGGCGTGCTGTTCTCCCACAGCGCCGAGTGCGACAACGCCGTCTACGCGCTGCTCAACTTCGAGTTCTGAGCTGAGGGCAACACGCTTGTGTCACTGCGCGTAGGCTCCGGCGACTTCCAACCGCCGGAGCTGCGCATGGGTCTGTTCGCCGTCCTCTCGCTCGCCTACACCGCCTTCATCGCCGTGGTCGGCGGCTTCGCCATCCGGGACACCGCTCGGAGCTTCGGTCCTCCCCAGGCATTCGGGCTCGCCCTCGGACTGGCGGCCATCTACTTCTGGCTGCCGCTCGGCGGTCTGCTCACGGTCGGTGCGTCTGTGGGGGCGCTCACGATGGCCCGCCACCAGAACAAGCAGCTCGGACTGCGCGCCTGAGCGGTTCGGCGGGGGCCAAAGCGGCGCCTACTCCTCTGCAGTGGAGGAGGATGGCGCCGTTGGTGCGTCTGCGGGGACCTCTTCGGGCTCCAATGGGGGAGCCACGAGGGGGCGGGTGCGCACGGGCAGGTGGTCGTGGGCCCCGATGGCCTCTCGGAGGCGGGCGTAGTCGTCGGACAGCCAGAATGCCGCCAGAGCGGCCACTCTCACGGAAAGCCCGGGCAGAAGAGGGCGGCCATCGACAGACTTCCGGCGCAGTGCTTCGGCCAGGCCCACGCGTTCTGCGACGTCGAGCTCGGCCCGCAAGCGGGTCTGGAGCACGAACATGGCCCGGATGGCTGCACCCAGGTCGCCGCAGAGCACAAGACCGGCCCGGTCTGCGGTGATTTGCATGACCCGGTGGGCCGCGAGCAGGCGGCGGTCGTCGGGGCTGATGTCGGCGCCCACTTCGGGCTGGGGCTCGCTCACCGCCGTGAGGCCCCGGACGCGTCCAGCAGCGCCCGTGGCGGCGTCGATGGCGCCACTGCCCACATCGGCGAGCTTGCCGAGGTCGCCGGTGACGGTGAGCGCCAGCCGGGAGGAATCGGTGACGCCGTAGATGGTCTTGAGCCAGCGTTCCGGGATGACCGTGCGCACGGCACGGTAGGTGCGGTCGTGGCCGATGAGATCGACGGGCAGGTAGCGCAGGAAGGGAAGGAGCGAGGCAGTCGCGGTGAGTGCGGTGGCGCCCTTGTCCCAAACGCCGGCCCACACCTCGTCAGACGTGATTCGGCTGTGTTGGAAGCGCAGGTGAGCGACCTCGGCGCCGATGGCGAAGCGCAGCTCGGCGGGGCTCAAGGCGAGGTCGGAGGTGGGGTCGAGGTGGTCGCCGCCAATCAGGAGGAATGGCTCGGGCTGCTCGTGGGAGCGAAGTCCGGTTCGATGTTCGCCCCAGGACACGAAGGTCGGCACCGCCGGCATGCCGAGCATCACGCAGGCATCGGCGACGGCGGCCACGCCCTCATCGGACACCCGGCGGGTGAGGCGCTCGCAGTAGCGTCGCAGGACCCCGACATCGGGTGGGTCGACCTTCGCCAGCGCGGCTTGCACCTTGGAGAGCGCGCCGCCCGAGCGGGCAACGGGGTGGGGCAGGGTCTCTACCATCTGGGCGGCGAGGCCACGGGTGGGTGGGGCATCGAAGACCGGAGGGGTGGACAGTCCGCCGGGCTCGAGCAGGGCGTGGAGGCGCGCGGCCCGAGCAGCGAGGTTGCCTGCCGGCAGCGAGTGGACAAGCTCCTCCAGGCGCCGGTCGAGGAGGGGCTGGTGGCGTGCGAGGGTGGCCAGGGTGCTGGCGTCGGCCTTGCCATCCGAGCCACGGGCAAGGACAAGCAGCTCCAACACGCGGATGTGGGCTGGCTGGCCGCCTTCGCCGGAGGTGAGGTCGGCGTCTTCGGGTGGGAGGACCGTGGCGAGGTCCTCGTCGGGAAGCGCGGCGAGGCGGGGCTCGAGCAGACGGCTCGCTTCGGCGCGGCGCTCGGCGTAGATGAGGTGCTCCGCCAATGCGATGTCAGCCTCGGTGCGCTCGAAGCGGTCCTCGCTCTCGGCCACGATGCGGTTGCGAAGGGCGTGGTGGTAGTCGAGCGACCACACGGCCTCTTCGGGCGTGTCGGCGCGGTCGAGGCATGCGAGGAGCACGGCGCGCGCGAGGCCGAGGGGAGGGTCCCAGCCGGTGAGCCAGTCGGCGAGTGCCTTGGAGTCGGCGTTGTTCGCGCGAATCGTGGGCACCGTGTCTGCCGCGAGGGTCGTCCACCCGTCGTCTTCGGGTTCGGGGGACAAGGCCGCCTGACAGAGACGGTCGATGGGGTCGACGGTGAGCTGTTCGAGCAGGCGACGGGAGGTGGACTCGCCGCCGGGTGTGCCGGGACGGGCGGCCACCCGGGCGGCTTCCCGGATGCGGTCGGGACCCGAGAGTCCCGGCAGGCCTGCGACCCACACGAAGCGGGTGCCGTTGGTGAGGGTGGTGGTCCACGACAGGTCGCCGGTGACCACCTCGTTGCGTCCGGTCTGCTCCACCACCTCGAGGGGGGCTTCCGGAAGGGGCAGCACGGCGGCGTCCCCAACGCTGGAGATGGCCACAAGCTGGGCCTTTTCGCCGGTAATGAGCAGCCGCCATTGCGGCGCGCTCGAGCTCAGGATGGCGCCATCCACCTTGGCCGCGGTGGTGGTGTGCAGCCAGGTGAGGATGGGGTCTTCGGGGGCCACATGGGCCGCCAGCCAGACCTGCTCCAGCGCGGAGGTGTCCTCGATCCAGGGGCCGGCGGGCTTGGGCAGATCGGTGAAGACCGGGTGCTCGGCATCGCGCAGGATGCGTCCCATCGCGAGAGCCTTGCGGGCGGCCGCGGCCTTGCCGTAGGGGACGCCGAATTGCATGAGTCCGACCGTGAGACGGTCCCCCAGCAGCCGCTCCTCGTAGCCGACCGGATGGGCCGCGAGCACGTCGATGGACTTGCCGGACTCCCCGCGGGCGGCGGCCACCCACACGCCATGTCGCGTCTGGCAGATCCAGGCTGGCGCCGGACCACCATCCGGCAGGGTGAGCTCACCACGAAGGGGCACGCAGCGGTGGACGGTTCCGTGGCCGCTCTGCTGCACGAAGCGGCAGGCGTCGACGGCTTCTGGGGCAATCTCACCCATGGGACGACCTCTCGCGGGTGGCGCCGGGCGGATCTGGGCTGGGGTCGACAAGACCACCTGGGGGGGCGCCGGAGCCGAGCGACCTGTATCGTGCGCGGTCGGCCTGGGGCGAGGGTGGCTGACCTCACCAGGCCATTCCAGGCGCACGGCGCGACGACCGGCTACCGCGACCCGGCAAGGGCGGAGAGCACCCCCTGCTGCCACGCGTCGAGGGAGTCCGCCCGTTCCGCTGCCTGGACCGTCTGGCCGGTGCGGGGGTCGTCGCGAAGACGTTTGAGGATAGACCGCACATGCTCGGCGGGCAGGCCATCGCAGAGGTGGCCGCACCAGTCGTCGGGGACCTCGAAGCGCACGGGCGCCACAGCACGTCGGAGGACGATGACAGCGCGGGCGAGCTCGAGCTGCCGCACAGCCCGACCGTAGGCGACGTCTTCGGGCTGGGGCAGCCAGAGATCAGACGGCACCCGCGCGTGTCCCAGCAACACGTCGAACACCTCGCGAATGCGTGCGGGTGAGCCTGCGCAGGCACGCTGGGTGCGGCCGTGCACCAGCATGCCCGTGGTCTCCCCGAAGGCGAGCCAGTCGTCGGCGGTCTCGGGCGAACGTGCGCCGGGCCGGTGGTACACGACAAGGGCTGCCCAGGCCAAGGCGGCCACACCCATCAGCACCTTGTGGACGGTGGCTTCGGCCGCTGTGAGGGTGCGTCCCTGGCGAAGTCGAAGGCCGGCGAGTCCCAGAATCGCAATGCTGAGTCCCCAGACCCCGAGCGCATCGGCCGGACGGTCCTGCTGAAGCCACAGGTCGTCCACCTGGGCATCCCGCCAGGCTTGTATGGAGGCCAGGGCCTGTCGCTGGTGCTGCGCTGTGATGCGCAGGGCGGTCGCGTTCATGTCGTGCCCCAGGCGGACCCCCCGAAAGGGACACTTCGTGAGCTCGAAGGCATGGCCCTGACGTGCCGGCGGACTGGCCGTCAGCTCGCCAACGGGACGGCCAGTGGTGTCGGGCAAGTCCAGGGCCAGCGAGAACGGGCTGTGCGCAAGCTCCAAGCGCGGGCCGGGTACGGGGAGGGACATCGAGGGGTCACCAGGAGCGTGGGTGACCCGATTGGACCATAGGTCGGCGCGTCAGCGGGTGGGCGGCGTGGGTTTGAGGGACAGGACCTTCTGGGCGGCCTCGGGCTCTCCGCCGAGGCGCAGCAGCTTGGCGACCTTTCGGAGCAGGTCGGGATCTTTGCTGTGTTCACCGGCCACTCGGGCGACCGTTTGCAGGTCTCCGAGGCGCGCACGGTCGGCCAGCACCACTGTGAGCGCGGGGCCGTCGATGGGCCTGGGGCGCTGCAGTGCGACCTTCGCTGCGGCCTCCCACTCCCCAATTCCAGCCAGTGCGACCGCGTAGTGATGGGTGATGAGTCCGCGGGGGTCGCAGCCCCGTTCCTGAAGGGCCCACAGCCCGACCTCCACCGCCCGCTTGGGCTGCTTGGCCTGCAGGTGGGCCATCACAATCATGTCGCAGACGTCGCGGTAGGGCGGGTCGCCGGCCAGCGCCATCTCGAAGAGGGGGAGTGCGTCGTCGTAGTTCTGGTCGCGGTGGACGTACCAGGCGAGCCCGCCGGCTGTGAAGGCCGTGGGGGCCACATCATGGGCGTGCTGCCAGACCGTGCGGGAGTCCTGCCAGTGTGGGAGTCGGGCCTGCACCACCAGCACCGCGGGCACCACGAGGGCCGGCAGCACCCAGCGGGGCCACACCGCGGGGAGGGCGGCAGCCAGGCACAGAGCCATGCCGGCCATCGGGAAGTAGAGGTAGCGCTCGCCCATCAGCCCCTTGTCGAGGGTGGCCGCGAGCGAGGGGGTGAATGCGGCGACGGCCCAGGCGAGTCCCACCAGCACCAGCGCGCGGTGCCGTCCCTTCACGACTGCGAGCACCAGGAGCGCCGCTGCCACCACTGCGCCGAACAGCACCTCGCCGGCCGGCGGGAGGTAGTGAATGTGCCGGGCGGGGGTGAGGGGCCAGGGCCACACCAGCAGTCCCCCGTACACGCCCACGAGGCTGCCGAGGTGCTCGAACAGTACCGAGAATGAGGACGCATCCGGCGCAATGGCCGAGTCTGATCCGGCGAGTCGGCGCAGCGGCAGGTACACCACCAGGCCGGACAGCAGCGCCAGGTAGCGGGCCCAGCCGGTGCGCAGGCTGCCCCCGTCGGCGAGCGCCTTGCGTCCGCCCTCTGGCCGGGCCAGGTCCAGCGCCAACAGCATCACGGTGGCCAAGATGGCCGACTCCTTCGAGAGCAGTCCACACAAGGACAAGAAGGCGGCGCCACCGAGCCGTGCGGGGCTGCGGGTCCTGGGGTCGAGCAGCAGCCAAAGGGCAGACAGCACGAAGACTGCGGCCATGGAGTCATTGCGGGCGGCCACCAGCGCGAGCACCTCGACCTGCACGGGGTGGACGGCGAACAGGGCGGCGCCGGCCAGCGCGGCCCACGGTCCGGTGAGGCGTCGCAGCAAGACGAAGAGGGCGGACACTGCGCCGAGGTGCCACAACAGGCTGTGGATGTGGGCCCCGGTGCTGGACAAGCCATACAGCGCCCGATCGATGGCCAGGCTGACCAGCATGAGGGGGCGGTAGTAGCCACTCTTCAGCCAGCTCAGCCGCGTGGTGCTCCACAGGTCGCGGGTGAAGAAGTCGGGGATGTTGGCCAACGAGGCGGTGACCTGGTTGTCCTTCACCAGGGCTTCGTCGTCCCAGGACAGCTCCACCCACCACAGGCGGGCGAAGGTGAGGACGGTGAGGGCGAGCAGGCCCAGCAGAGCGCGCTTGTCCCAGGCGGACCAGGGCGATGGGGTGTCGTCTCGGGACATGGCGACCGCGCTCAGGTGCGTGCGGCGTGGGCGACGAGGGCGTCGATTCCCCCGGACTGGAATGCGGCGCGCGCCTGATCGGCGGGATTGGTGCCGCGTTCGAGGCGCTCCCAGGCTGGCTTGAGGTAGACCTCCTCACCGTGACCGCGGGCCTTCAGGGTGTCCTCCACACGCCGCAGGGCTTCGCGCACGAGGTCGGGCGCCGGAGCGGGGGCGCCCAGGCCATCGCGCACGACCGTGTGGTGCCAGTGGCGCATCCGCTGCCACGCGTCGGGACCCAGCAGGTCGTCGAGCCACTTCCCGAGGGCACGGGCGCCGGCCGCGATGCCAACGCCCAGCGCTGCAGCGGTCATGGACTCGTGGAGGGGCTGCTGACAGGCGGCGCGGACCTCCACCGTGCCGTGGGCGGTGCGGGGGCGGACCGAGTTCCAGATGTAGTGCTCGTGCATCAGGAAGTCGTCGAAGATGCTCTCCAGTGCGGTGTCTCCGGCGTCTTCGGGCGGGGGCTGTCGCTCGAGCCAGGCGTCGAAGGACCCCTTCACGGGTGCGTAGATGCCGTGGCGGGCCCGCACGAGCCAGGGCTGCCGGCTGTAGCGGGTGGTGATGTCGGCCCAGTCGCGGTCGGGCCAGGCGGGGAGGCCGTGCCGGCCGTAGTCGCTGTGAATCTCGCCCATTCGGGCCTCACGACTGCTGGCCACGCCGAGGTCTCTGGCGCCGGAGATGGGCGAGTTGGCGCACAGGGCCACGAGCACAGGGGTGAGCATGTGGGCGACCCGCGTTGCTTCCACAGCGTCGGCGCGGTCGACCGCCAGGTGGACCTGGTCGCTCGCAGTCACCGTAAACCACAGCCAGGGCTCGCCAAGGGCTTCGTGAAGCACGCTGTAGCGTTGCTTGGGCGTCATGATGGGGGCGCAGGGCGGGGTGCGCGGCTGGATGCCGTAGCCGAGGAGCTTCTGGCCGGCGGACTCCACGGCCTCCATCAGACGGTCGCGGGCGCGCATGTGGGCATCCCGGGTGCCGTGCAGAGTGGCGTGGGGACCCACCACGATTTCGACGGTCCCGCGGCCAACCTCCGCAACGAACAGGGCGTCCTTGCCTCGGAGCTCGACCAACATGCCGTTGGGTTCGCGCTTCTCGGTGAGCTTGGGACCGTTGTCCGCCAGGAGGGGCCAGATCTGGAGCAGGTCGCCACAGGTGCCATCGGGACGAACAAGGGGGAACTCGGACTCCCGCCCCACCGTGCCGGGGGTGGCGTGGCGCTCTGGAAAGGCCGAAGCCATGCGACGCCCCAGGGCCCGGTGCCAGGCGGCGGCTCGCATCGAGGTGGAGGTGGGGGGAGAGGTCATCCGTGCGCTCCTGGGACCAGCTCACCCAGCGTGCCCAGCAGAGCCTCGAAGGCAGCGTAGTCGGCGCAGGTGACCTCGGCGGTGGTGTCGCCTTGGTGGCGGTCGATGGCGCCAGTGTAGAGGACGGCCCGTCCCCCGACCCGCTGCACGCCGTCGACGTCGGTCTCCTGGCGGTCTCCGACATGCACGATGCCCTCGATGGGGATGCCGAGCGTGGCGGCGACGTGGGCGTAGCCGGCGCGATGGGGCTTGCTGTGCCCCACCTCGTCGGAGAAGGCGCAGACCTCGAAGAAGTCCAGCAGGTCGTGCTGGCGCAGGATGGCGCGCAAGCCCGAGGCGGGGGTGTTGATGGTGTCGGACACGATCGCCAGCGGTACCCGGCCCTTCAGGGCGGTCAGCATCTGGCGAACATGGGGCACCGGCTGAGGCGGAATCTCCACCTCCATCCCGGCCAGTTCGTCTGCCAAGGCCACGATGCCATCGGCGTCTTCGATGTCGAGCGCGGTGAAGCCCACGGTGAGCCACTCGGCCACGGGCGGGGTGTGGTGTTCCTTCTTCCACCAATGGCGAAAGCGGGCCTGGGCGAGGTTGTAGGCCTCGGTGATGACCGCATCCGACAGCTCGGGCCTGTGCTTGCGGGCGAGCGCAGCAAAGCCGTTGCGGCGGGTGGCGTCCTTGCTCTGCAGGCCTCGCCGGGCGCGCTCCACCTCGTCGGAGTCGTCGATGACGAGGGTGTCCCAGAGGTCGAAGGTCACGGCGTGGATGGGCGCGGTGTGTGGCACGGGGCCTCCTGACTGCGATTCGGGTCGACGGCTATCGCGGGAGGGTGGGGACGGGTGGGGGATTGTGCGTGCAGAGCCGACTTCGGGCCGCCCTCGCAATACGCACGGACGGCCAGCCTCAGGAGCGTGCATGTCCGTCCACACCCGCCGCCGCATCCAGGGCATCGTCTTCGACAAGGACGGCACCCTCCTCGACTTCGAGCGCACCTGGGCCCCGGTCCACCGTGCATGCGCCGCTGCTGTGGCCGCTGAGGATGCGCTTCGCGATGCCCTGATGCGGGCCGCGGGACATGACCCGTCCACCGACCGCTTCGTCCCGGGCTCGCCCATCGTGGCCGGCACCGCCCGGGATGTCGCGGAGGCCTGGCTGCCACTCGTCGGGCCTCACCACCGGGACATCGACGCGCTGGCGGCCCTCATCGACGAAACGTTCACCGCCGAGGCCGGCCGCTGCGCCGTCCCCGTCCCGCAGCTCGCCGAGACGCTGGAGACCCTGTCAGCGGTCCGACTTGCGATGGGCGTGGCCACAAGCGACAACACCCGCTCGGCGGAGGTTGGCCTGCAAGCGATGGGTGTGCGGTCCCACTTCTCCTTCGTGTGCGGCTACGATGCCGGGCACGGTCACAAGCCCGGACCGGGCATGGTGCTGGCCTTCTGCGACCATGCTCGGTTGAGCCCCCAGGCTGTGGCGGTGGTCGGAGACAGCGTGCACGACCTCCACATGGCGCGGAGTGCCGGAGCGGGCATGGTGGTGGGCGTTCTCACCGGGCCCGCGAAGCGCGCCGACCTCGAGTCGCTTGCAGATGTGGTGCTGCCGTCGATCGCTGAGCTGCCCCGCGTGCTCGCCTGACGACGAGCTGGTGAACCGGAAGACCGCGGCGGAGCCTTCCCCGCAGTCATCCTGGACGGCCCGTCGCGTCCCAGCTGCCAGCTGCGGGGATCGGGACGAGTCTAGGCTGCGCGGTCCCGGGCGATGCGAAGGTGCAGAATACCCGACAGCACGATGTAGTAGACGACGTAGGACAAACTGGCCACGGCTACGGGGGGCGCCCAGGGGGCATCGAGGTTGAGCCCGACTGCGAGGCAGGCGGCGAACCAGACCAGGCCAAGCGCGACCGTGAGTGGCCTCAGCATCGGCGTTCTCGATGGATACAAGTAGTGGATGGGAACGAATACCATCACACTCAGCACCACCAACAGTCCCGCCGTGAGCTCGGGGCCTGGCTGGAGCACCAACAAGTAGAGCAGCACCAGGTTCCAGTATGAGGGAAAGCCCACGAAGCTCTGGTCTGTCTTCGCGCCGGTCTGGCAGAACTGGTACCCACTGGCCAACACGGGAGCCATGGCCGCCCAGCGCCAGCCCCCCTCCAGCAGCCCGAAGGCGACAAAGCCGGCCGCCGGCAGGAACACGTAGGTGAGGTAGTCGGCGATGTTGTCGAGGAGCGCGCCGTCGAAGGCCACGACCTCCTTCACGCGGAGCTTTCGGGCGAGGGTGCCGTCGGAGCCGTCGATGAACATCGCGAGCAGGTTGAACAGCAGAAAGGTGGCTGCGTCGCCCCGGGCGATGGCGTCGAGGGATGCGAGTCCGAGCGCGAGGCCGAGCGCGGTGTACACATGTACTCCCCAGGCTGCTGCCACATGCAGGCGGGAGAACGGACGCGGGTCGGCGGCAGTGGACATCCGGGCGGCTCCAGCGAGGCGTCCGGGCCGCCTAACTTGTGCCTTCGGGGGCCGGGTCATCTCCCCATGGCGCGACCCAGGGCAGCATCGCCATGCCAGGGAGCGCGAGCAGGAAGCAGCCGAGGAAGAAGGTGGTGTATCCCACCGCCTCGACCACCAGGCCCGTGGTGGCGCCGGCGAGCGTGCGGGGAACGCCGGTGAGGGCTGTGAGCATCGCGAACTGAAAGGCCGTGTAGCGGGGGTCGGTGTTGCGCGCGATGAAGGCCACGAAGGCCGCAGTGCCCAGTCCGACGCCGAGGTATTCGAAGCTCACCACCGCAAACAGCACCCCTACCTCGGGGCCGGCCACGCTCAGCCAGGCAAAGCCGAGGATGCTGACGAGCTGGACCAGGCCGAACAGCCAAAGTGCCCGGTTGATGCCGATCCACACCATCACAAGGCCCCCGACGGTGCCGCCCACGATGCTGGCCCACAGGCTGGCGACCTTCGCGACCGTGCCCACCTGGGTCATGGAGAAGCCGGTGTCGAGGTAGAAGGGCGTGGCCAGTGCCGTGGCCATGCTGTCACCCAGTTTGTACATCAGCATGAACAGCAGGACGGCGAGGGCCGGGCCGGTGCCGCGCTGACGGAAGAAGCTCGCGAGCGGCTCGGTGATGGTTTGCGTGAAGGAGAGCTCGGGTGTGTGGACTCGCTCGGGCTCGGGCATGAGGACGGTGGTGACGAGGCCGACGCCCATGAAGGCCGCGACCACGAGGTGGACGGTTGCCCAGGGCAGCAAGTCGGCGAGGATGAGCGCCAACGAGCCGGGGACGAGCGAAGCCACCCGGTAGGCGTTCACCGCGAGGCTGTTGCCGAGGCCCAGCTCGATGTCGGGCAGCAGCTCGCGGCGGTAGGCGTCGAGTGCGATGTCCTGGGTGGCGCTGAAGACGGACACCACCAGGCACAACACACCGATGGCCCCCACGCTTCGGCTTGGCGAGAGCATGGAGAAGGCCGCGAGCGACGCCAGCAGGCCGAGCTGCGTGACGAGGCTCCAGCCCCGACGCCGTCCCATTCCGAGGGGAGCGAAGCGGTCGAGCAGCGGAGCCCACAGGAATTTGAGCGTGTAGGGGGTGCTCACGAGGGCGAAGGCGCCGATGGTGGCGAGGTCGACATCTTCGGTGCGTAGCCAGGCCGGAACGAGCTGGTAGAGCACATAGAGGGGCAGGCCGCTCGAGAAGCCGCACGCCATGCAGATGAGCATCCGCACGTTGAAGATGGACTTCCACCTCGAGTCGGGCGGCTGTGCCGGGGCAGGCTCCAGCAGCTCGCTCTCCGGAGTGCTGGAGTAGGGGTCGTCGCTCATGTCGTCCTACCAGCCGAGCTGTTCGCAAGAGATGTCGCGGGAGGCGCCCACCTTTTCGCGGTGCCACCAGTCGCCACTGGCCCAGCCGTCGGCCCAGCCGGTGTAGGTGTGGTTCCAGTACACCAGCCGCACATGTTTCGTGTCTTCGGGCAGATCTGAGGCGAAGAGTGCCTGCACCGTGGTGGGGTCCCAACACACCCGTCGGAGCAGGTTGGCCACATAGGGCGGCGTGTTGCGGTGCCAGTTGAGTCCGTGGAACCAGAGGCGGAAGTCGACCCGGGGCTGGTGTGGCGCCACCCAAGGGGGAGGGCGGTCCACCGGCCCGGGCTTGTACACGAAGTGTCGCGCCGTCCACTGCTTGCCGTCGGGCGAGGTCTGCAGCTCCGGTTCATGGCGCCGGGTCGTGATGCTCGTGAACAGGTGGTAGGCGTTGGACACCCGCCACTTTCGCACCGACTGCCAGCGGTCGTAGTCGTACTCGCGCTCGGTGAAGGCCGGCAGGGCGGTGTAGGCCGACAAGCCCACCCAGCCGAGGGCGACTGCAAGGAGGGGAAGTTGCCGCTTGAAGGGCAGGGCCGGAAGCGGGGGCCTCCCCTTCGGGAGGAATTGCATCGGGCGAACACGGGTGCGCACCCAGGCGCGGGCGATGCTCGTGGCCCGAGCGGTCTTCGACTCCGGCAGCAGCAACAGGCACAAGACTCCCGTGAGCGGCACGAAGAAGCCGTAGTTCGCGGTGGCGAAGTCGAGCAGCAGAAAGCTCGAGAAGGCAGCCAGTGCGACCATTCTCGGGATTCGACCGAAAAACACCCCCCAGGCGAGCACCAGCTCGAAAAACAGGGCCCACCAGGACTCGAAGGTGTGCCAACCGCTGGGAAGCTGGTGGAACCACCACCCCAGCGAGGTGGGGAGTGGCGCGGTCTCGTAGTACTTCTGCATCGCCGCGCCGGATTGCCAGTCGCCCAGCGAGGAGCCCCACTTCGCCAGCCCGGACTGGAAGAAGACCTTGAACAGCAGCGCCCGCCCCATCCAGTGCGCCACGGGGGAAGGGCGGCTGCGCGACATCAGCACCGCCAGCGCGCTCGCTTCGATGAGCAGGTTGTCCCACTGGAAGGACAGGAAGGTCTGCGCTGCGATGCAGTAGCCGAGGTAGAGCACCGCCGAGATGGCGAACATGAGGCGGGGCCACACACCCACCAGCGCGAGAACGCTCACCAGCAGGCCGATCACGCATCCCGCAACGATGGAGGTATCGGAGTCGTCGAAGAACAGGTGGGAGGGGAAGTCGACCCACCGCAAGAACACGTCGGACGCCCGCATCTGGATGAGTGTGCTCTGCACCGGGGTGAGGCCCTGCCACCCGATGAGCAGCTTCGCCTGCACCAGCAGCGAGGCCCAGGCGACGACCGAGATGGCGGCGAGCCCGGTGTGGAACAGCCGCGCGACGGCCGGCCCACCGGGGTCGGCGTCGACCACCCAGCGGCGCCACGCTGGCGGAGGCGGCTTGAACTCGACGACATCAGGGTCGGTCACGGTCCCACTCGAGCTGGCCAACCCGGCTTGGGGTGGCGCCGACCCCTATACACCTATTCAGGGTCGGTCGGCCACCGAGATGACCAGGATGCCGCCGGCGCCCGCCTCGGCCTGCAGTCCTTCCAGCGACAGGATGGTCTGCGGCGCAAGGTCCCACGGCACATCGACGAGCTGGACATCTACGGTGGCCTGCACCTCGTCGGACACCGCGAAGTCGAAGTCGGACCCACGAACCGCGGACAACAGGCGCAGCACGCTGCGGATGTCGGCCTCGCGGACATCGATGTTCACGCGCTCCCCTGTCCAGGACCGGGCTGGCGCGGCGTCGTCGGCGTGACGCGCCTGGGCATCGGTGGCGATGAGGATGGGATCTGGAAGCTGCGTGCGGCCCAGTCGGTCGGTGCCGTCGCCGATCCAGTGCACGATGCCGGCGGGAGCCTGAGAGGCGACAAGGGCGCTGAACACGAGGGAGATGGGCATGGGGCCTCCGCCGCCGAAGTATCCGACCCTGGCCGCCGCCTGAGGTGTCTTCGATTGTCTTTGCTCAGAGGGGCCCGTCGAGCTGAGCTGCGAGCTGTCGAGCGGTCGTGGCGGGAAGCTGGCAGCGGTGGCCCTCGCACAGGTAGGCCTTGGCGTGTCCGGGTCGCACGCCGCGGTTGGCCAGCCAGGGCACCAGACGGGCGGCCTCGTCCAGCTTCTCCGGTGAGACGGCTGCGAGGGCCAGGAGCGGAAGATGGCGCCGCCGCAGCTCGGCGTGGAGGGCTTCTGTATCTTGTCTTGCGCCAAGCACCGCCAGCTCGCGGGCCGGGGAGGTGCGCCAGGCCGCCGCCACGCCTTCGAGCCCCAGGGACCGGGGATTGCGCTCCAACAGGGGTTGTCTTTCTGCGAGAATGGCGTCTGCGTGGGCACCCAGCTCAGTTCTGCCAGTGAAGACCGCGAGGCGGGCCAAGGCGAGGGCGGCCTGCCCGTGGGCACCGGGCTCGCCTTCGAAGGGAGGGGGCTCCGACCGAACGCTGAGGGACGCGGCAGGGCCGCTCATGCGGTGCAGGCTCCCATCGGTGGGGTTCCGGAACAGCGCCCACAGCTCCTCGGCCCGGTGGGCCGCCCGCGCAAGCCACGCCGGCTCGCCGGTGGCTTCGAACAGGTCGACGAACGCAAGGCTGACTGCGGCGAGGTCGTCGACCGACGCGGACCGGGACGTCCGGCCGTCCCTCCAGCGGTGTTGGAGCCGGCCCTCCACCACGAGTTCTTGCTCGATGAACCGCGCGGTGCGTTGGGCGGCTTCGACGAAGGTCGGCTCACCCAGGGTGCGGCCGGCGATGGCCCAGGCACGCACCATCAGGGCGTTCTGGCTCGCGATGACCCGGTCGTCGTCGCGCGCCGCACCCACCCCGCCATGGGCGCCGGTGAGCGCACCGTCCACAGACGCACAGGTCTCCCGCGCGATGCCGGCGTAGTCTGCGCGACCGAATGCCTGTGCTGCCTCTGCGTAGAGCGGGACCAGCTGGGCGTTGTCATAGAGGGTCTTGTCGACGGGGGGTCGCAGCGGGTCCGCGGCGAGGCGGGCGAAGCCGCTGCGGGTGGGGGCGGACAAGACACCTGGAGCCATCTCGTCGAGGGTGTTGATGAGCTGGGCCTTCACGCTGGGGTCTCGCCGCTGGTGCCAGTCGACCAGCATGGTCGCGAGGGCCCCATACACCGGGACTCCGGAGAGCCTGCCCGAGCCGTCCTGCGCATGGGCGTCGGCACGCGCCATCGCTGCCGACACCTGGGCGCACCAATTGGATGGGAGTGCGCGCGCGGCCGACTCGGGAAGCCGGATGTCCGCGGGCGACGGGGCTTGGGAGCTGGACATGGCGGCCTCGCACGAAGGGCGGTGGCTATCCCATGCGCAGCCGCCGTCAGGTCCCGCCTCCCCTTGGGTGGTCGCGCCCGCTACAGTGCCGCCATGTCCCCTGCATCGAGTTCTCCCGTCGTCCTCGTCCTCAAAGCCCTCGTCGCCCTCGTCGCGCTCGTCGTCGTCGCCTTCGGAGCGCTGGTGGCCTACACCTTCGCGACGGAGCACGCACCGGCGGATGTCGAGCCCGTGGCCATCGAGGGCAACGGCAGCGGCCCTGGGCTGGTGGCGGGCCAGCCCTTCAAGGTGGTGTCCTGGAACCTGCAGTATGGGGCGAGCCGCAAGCACAAGTTCTTCTACGACGGCGGTGAGGCGGTGCATGTGCCTCCGGCCGACGTCGCGTCCACGGTGGGTGCCATCTCGGCAGTCTTGAAGGCCGAGATGCCGGCCATCGGGCTGCTTCAGGAGATCGACCGAGACTCCACACGCACCGGACGCATCGACCAGCTCCCCACCTACGTCGACGCGATGCAGGCCACATCGTCGAGCTCGGCGCCCTACCACCTCGCCGGCTTCGTCCCCAAGCCCTTCACCAACCCCCTCGGCCGGGTGCACATGGCGCTGGGTATCCTCACCCGCGGTCCCCACCGCAAGGCCACGCGTCACCAGCTCGCACTGATGGATGAGCCCCGCCTCGTCCAGGCCCTCAACCTCAAGCGCGCTCTGCTCACCGCCGAGGTTCCGGTCGACGGCCTGGACCAGCCCCTTGCGGTCGCCGTCACCCACCTTTCCGCCTTCTCTTTCGGCGACGGCACGCTCGAAAAGCAGGTGGCGGCCCTCGCGGAGTGGATGGCTGCGCGTCCCGAGGGGCAGCCTTGGATCCTTGCCGGCGACTTCAACCTGCTGCCGCCCGGCGACGACAAGAACCGGCTCACCACCGAAAGCGAGCTGTACGCCGACAATCCCAACCCGGTGGAGGCTCTGCTCCCCCGCTTCAAGGATGCCCTGGGCGACAACCAGCTCGACCCCGCCTTCCGCACCTACCTTCCGTTCGGTCACGACAAGCCCGACCGCAAGATCGACTATGTGCTCGTCGGCGGTCCAATCCATGTGGAGTCTGCACGCGTGATGACCGAGCACGCCAGCATCTCCGACCACCTGCCCATCGTGGCCACCTTCATCGTGGGCGACCGGCCCGTAGACGAGGCGGTGGAGCCGGTCGAGCCGTCGGAAGACACCCCGGCAGAGTAGTCAGCGCCGAATCTCGGGAACGTCCGACAACGCCGTGTCGAGGAAGTGGACGTAGGCGTCGCGTGCGCCGGTGTCCTGGAAGATGACGAAGTGGCCGGCGTCTTCGTATTGGAGCAGGCCCGCGGTGACCGAGGAGCCGTCCCAGGCCTCGGAGTTCAGCGAGGCCGGACTGTCCTCCACCTTCACGGTGGGGAGTGCGAGCGCGCCTGTGGCCCGCACCAGCTCGTCGAGAACCGGCATGCGGGCCGCTCCAGCCAGGGCCTCGATGGCGTCGGGCGGGGTGTAGACGTCGCTGTCCCCTTCGAACATCAGCACGGATCGAGGTGTGGCCGTCCAGCTCGGCTCGGTGTGGTGCCAGTAGGGGGCGAAGTTGAGGGGGTCGGTGGTCTCGCCGAGCAGCTGGAGGAGGCCGATGACGGGATGGTGGGTGTCGAGCTCCTCGCCGGGATCGAGGCCCACGGCCTGTTCGAGCAGGGCCTGGATGTCGACGTCTCCTGCGTCTCGACCCACTGCGCTGAGGGACAGGCCTCCGCCGGCACCGGAGAGCACCACCCCTTTGAGGTCGGGGTGGAAGTAGGGGAGCGCGATGCTGCCCATGACCGCGCCGTGAGAGTGGCCCATGTAGGCGACGCGGTCGGGGTCGAAGCGGATCTCGCGCTCCCTGCCGACGGTGGACTGTGGGGCGCGAATGAACATGTCGGTGAGCCAGACGGCTTCGGTGGCGGCCTGGCGCATGTTGGTGCGGCCCGCGGTGGGGTTGAGGACGTTGAAGGACATCAGCGCCTCGCCGCCATTGCCTACGCTGCGGTCGCCGTGGAAGGGCAGGCTGATGCTGATGGACGCGATGCCGGCCTGCGCCAGCGGACTCGCGATGTCGTTGGCCGTGCCGTCGAAGAAGCTTGCCCAGCTCGAGCCCGTGCCGTGGATGAACACCACGAGGGGCCAGCCATCCTCGGGCATGTCCTCGCGGGGGACGGCCAGGCCGAAGGTGGCCTCGTCCATGTGGGACAGGACCGGCCAGCCGTCGTCTTCGAACAGGAAGGCGCCGCCATTGAAGGTGTAGGGTGCCTCGCCGTGTTGCCACCAGGGCACGCGGAGCTTGCCTGTGTAGCCGAGGTAGCCGTCCCCGGCGTACCAGGGCTCGACCTCGGCTGGCAGCGAGGGGGCATCCATTGCGTTCCGGGTGCGGTGGACGATTCGGGCGATGTCGGCGGTGGGGTCCTGGGTGGTGAAGATGACCGCGTAGCCGATGTCCTCGGTGTCTACTCGCCACTCGAACAACAGCTCGTGCAAGGGCTCGTAGACGGGGTGGTCGGGGTGGCCTGGGGTCCACACGTCGGCGAATCCCTCGGGCGGCGACACGGCACCACGACCGAAGACCAGGGCGTAGGTGGTGGCGGCGCGGAGGGGCCGTCCCCACACTGGCGCGACCGCGAGAAGGTTGTCGGGTTGCCAGCGGGTGGCGTCTTCCTGGAAGTCCCATGTGACCGGGAACCGGCGGCCGCGCTCGGGACTGTCCGGGTCGATGTCGACCAACAGCAGGTTGCTTCCGACCTGGCGTGAGGCGGCGGGCTCGGGGAGCAGGCCCGTGTCGAGGGGCCGGTCGAAGCGAACGTAGATGGGGCTCTGGGTGCCGAAGCCGTCGAGCTTGGAGGCCTCCGCTGCGTAGTCGGAGATGATGTCGAGCTCGGCGACGTGGGGAAAGTCCGAGAGGTCGGGCCGGCCCTCGCGAAGCCTGCGGTCGTCTGAAAAGGGGGCGTCGAAGAAGGTGTCGCCGTGCACGATGGGGCGGGGGGCGTCGGGCCAGCGACTGCACGCCGCGAGTCCGCCGAGGGCCACGAGCAGCAAGGCGGAAGGGCGAGGCAATGGGGCTCCGGTGCGGGCAATCACTGTGACCCGTGTGGGGCACGTCAGCCAGTGGCCGTCGACTCGGAATCGTGTCCCCAAGAAGCAGACACGGCGTCGACCGAAGCCGACGCCGTGTGGGAGAGGAAGCCGAGGACTCAGCGCTTGCGCTTGCCGCCCTTCTTGCCACCCTTGGCGCCACCACCGGCCTTGCCGCCGCCAGCCTTGGGAGCTGCACCGCCACCACCGGCAGCGGGCTTGGAAGCACCAGCGTCGCCGCCAGACTTCTTGGCCGGAGCCTTCTTCTCGGCAGCCGGCTTGGAGGCGGGCTTGGAAGCGGGCTTCTCGGCGGCGGGCTTGGCAGCGCCGTCGTCGGTCTGGACGGTCTCGGGCTTGTCGGCTCCGCCGTCAGCGGAGGGCGGGGGCGCGATGGCCATGCCGATGCCGAGGCAGATGGGGCCGAGGACACCACCGCCGATGAGGGCGTACTTGGCGTTGTTCTGGGTCTTGAGCGTGGCGGCGAGGGTCTCGTCGCGGCTCTTGTTGCTCAGGATGAGGGAGCTCCAGCTGTGCTTCTGGATGGCGCCCTTCTCCCACTTGCCGTTGGCGTAGAACATCTCCTGCGGCTCGAGGCAGGTCTCCTGGACCTGGATCTTCGCGTTGTCGGGGACGAGCTTGCCCTTGTAGCGACCGCCGGGGTGCACCTCGAACTCGGTGGCGCCGAACTTGATGCCACCGCCGGTGAAGGCGGCCTTGAGGCCCTTGCCCTTGGTCTGGTTGAACTTGTGGACGGGCTCGAAGCCGCTGCTGGCGGTGCCGGGGTCGATGGTGACCGCGCCCGAGCCATCGTCGATCTGGAACTGGATGGACTTCTTCTCTTCCATCATCTGCACCGACACCTCGTTGTCGCCGGCCTTCCACTTGGCCGTGACCTCGAGGGTGTACATGAGGCATTCCTTGCCGTCGACGGGCGAGGTGAGCATCTCAGCGGGCTTGATGAACTTGCCCTCGGTGGAGATGGAGTTCTTCTCACCACAGACCGCGTCGCCCTTGGAGGCGAGCTCACCGGTCTTCACGAACGGGGTCTTGGCGATGCGACCGCCCTTCATCTTCATCATGATGAAGCCGAGGAGGCCGAGGAAGGCGACAAGCAGGCCAACGAAGCCGACTGCAACGAGAATACCGGACACGAGTCCTCCTGATGGACGGAAGCCACGGGAGTGAGGGGACAGGGGAGAGGGTCGGACTGACCCACATCGCTCGGCGATGCGGTGCGCGCGGAGTCTACGACAGGCGGGATGGGGGAGGAGACCAAAGTCTCCTGCCTTGCCGCTTTTGCAGACGTGCCGTGCCGAACGGGCGACCCACGCTAACTGGTACGGGTCGGTTCTGTGACGGAATTCCGGACCTCAGAAGGGCTACCGGCGGTTTGTCGCGTGACAGCCTGCGCAGGGCGTCCTCGACGACTGGCGGCGGTGTTGTGGCTGGCTGGGTACACTGACGACACAATCCAACCCCAAGGTGCTCGTGGCGCCCCTCGACCCCGAAGAACTCGCCGTCCATCGCTACCTGCTCGACTACCTCGATGCCGGCGACATCAAGACCTTCGTGGACGAGACCCAGGAGATCGAGCCGGAGGGTCTCGATCTGCGTGGGCGCGACCTCACCGGGGCCGACCTCTCGGGCGCCTGGTTGGTCGCCGCCACCCTCGCCAATGCGGGCGTTCGGGGCGTGAAGCTGTTTGGCACCCGATTGGAGGATGCCGATCTGCGGGGCCTGAACCTGTCCGGGTGCAACCTGGTCGGGGCTGTGTTGAGCGGCGCGGAGCTCGATGGGTCCATCCTCACCGGCGCAGATCTGCAGTCGGCTGAGCTGGAGTGCGCGTCACTGTCCGATGCCCGGATGGAGCGGGCCGACCTCCGCGGTGCCCTGTTGGTGGGCGCCGACCTGTCGGGGGCCGACATGCGCAATGTCGACTTCCGAGGGTCCCAGTGGGGCGGCTTCATCGAGCGTGGGGTGTGGGTGGAGACGACCGGCCTTCGCACCGACCTGCGGGGGGCCGACCTCCGCGAGGTTCGCTTGATGGGCGTTCTCGATGCCGCAGACCTGCGCCGGGCCGACCTGCGCGGTGCCACCTTCGAGCGGGTGCGCATGCGTGGTGCGAGGCTGGCGGGCGCACGGGTCGGCGGGGTGCGCATCGAGCAGCTGGAGATGCCCGACTGCGACATGAGCGTGCGCGACCTCAGACGGAGAGCCTCAGCCGGGCGGTGATGAGGTCGGCCAGGGGTGGGATGTTATCAATGTGAACAACGGGCAGGTCGGTGTTCTCATCGTCGGGCGCGTCGGAGGCCACCGCGATGACGGCGGGGTCACACGGCGCGATGGGGTCGCGCTGCCGGGCACCGTCGCGCCGGACCTCCACCTTGGGGTGGGCACCCGACTTGTAGCCCTCCACCACGATGAGGTCGCAGGGCGACATCCGGGCCACCATCTCGTCGAGCGTGGGCTCCGGTGCCCCGCGGAGCTCGCGCATCACAGCCCAACGCACCGGCGATGCGATGGCCACCTCCTGGGCTCCCGCCTCACGGTGCCGGTGACTGTCTCGGCCCGGGTGGTCGATGTCGAAGCGCACATGGGCGTGCTTGATGGTGGACACCCGCAGCCCCCGACGCACGAACTCCTCCACGAGGCGCACGGTGAGCGTGGTCTTGCCGGAGTTCTTCCAGCCGATGACGCCGATGATGGGAGCGGTGGACATGGGGGCCTGCACGGGACTCAGATGGGTGTGGCGACGGCGCTGTCATGGACCATGGGAGCGCGCTCCTCCAGATAGCGTCGCAGCGGACTGTCTGCTGGGGCATCCGTCAGCTCGAGGGCCCGCGACAGCCCCGCGTCCATCGCGTGAAACCAGCCAGGACGCGTAGGAAACAGGTTCTCGCGGCCGACCTGTTCCGCCACCCCCGTCCGCTCGAGCACGCCCATGGCGTCGGGACGCATACCCACGAGAACGAGGTGGCGTCCGCCGTCTTCGAGCTGCTTCGCCACCGCCGAGAAGACCTGTGCGGTGGTCACATCGAGCGCCCTGGTGCGCTTGAGGCGGACCACCAGGGCCTTCACGCCCGGCTCGCGGCCGACCGTGGTGAGGGCGTCCCGCAGCTCTCCAGCCGCTCCGAAGAACAAGGAACCTTCGACATGAAGCACCCGGACCGGTCCTCCTCCACCGTCCACGGTCTCCACCTCGCGTAGCCGGCCATCCTTGCCGAGGGCAAGCTCCTGCACACGCAGCATCCGGGCCCGCCGGAGGAACAGGATGATGCTGAGCGCGACCCCCAGGTAGATGGCGTGGTCGAGGCGAAGGGTCCAGGTGCCGACCAGAGTGGCGACAAAGGCGAGGGCGTCGCCTGTGCCGGCCCGGAGCGTCTGCTTGATGCGCGGGACCTTCACGAGGTCGTAGGCGATGACCACCAGCAGGCCGGCCAGCGTCGGGATGGGAATGCGGTCGACAAGGGGGCCTGCGACCAACAGCACGCCCGCCAGAAAGACGCCCGACAGCACGCCCGCCAGGCGCGAGGACGCCCGGGCATCGACATTCAGCGCGGAACGGCTCAGGCTGCCGGAAACCGGGTAGCCGCCCGAGAAGGCCGCGGTGATGTTGGAGAGACCCTGGCCCACGAACTCCACCGACAGGTCGAGTCGGTCGCCCGTGCGGTCGGCGATGGACCGGGCCACTGCGCTGCTCTCCACAAGCGAGAGCACAGTGATGGCGAAGGCGGCGACCACCATCTGTCCGTGGATGGTCGTCGGCAGCGTGAGGGGAGGCAGTGCGGCCTGCACCGGAGCGAGGTCCCCCACCACCTGCACGCTTTCGCCCAGCCCGAGCGCCATGCTGAGTCCGGAGGACACCACCAGACCGAGCAGAGCGGACGGCAGCTTCGGGTTGATGAGGCGGGTGCCCAGCATCGTGGCTGCAGCGACCGCGCCGAGCGCCAGGGCGGTGGTGTTGAGCTGGGAGAGTCCGCCAGCCCAGGTGTGGACCTTCGCCAGCACATGGCCGCTGCCGCCGACTGTGCCCGTGAGGTTGTGGAGCTGTCCGATGCCGATGAGAACGCCCGCGCCGGTGATGTAGCCGAGCACCACGGGGGCCGAGATGTAGTCCACCACTGCGCCGAGGCGCAGCGAGCCGGCCGCCACCTGCATCACCCCAACCATCACCGCCAGGCCGAGCGCGAGCTCGGTGGGTGAGGCGTCGAGCTGGGTGGACAGGGCCGCGAGGATGCCGCCTACCAGGAGGCTCACGGCATTCGAAGGACCGGCCACCACATGGCGGGAGCTGCGAAACAGGCTCCCGATGATGGTGGGGAAGATGGCGGCGTAGAGGCCCGCAGCGGGAGGAAGGCCGGCGATGAGGGCGTAGGCGATGCACTGGGGCACCGACATGAAGGTGACGGCCAGCGACGCCAGCAAATCTCGCCGCAGGTCGTCGCCCGTCAGCTTGCGGAGGTCGACGAAGGGAAAGAAGGCGTACATGGCTGCCGGCGGAGAGGGGAGGCGCGCGAGAGGCAAGATCTGTTCCCGCGTGGGCAGGGGCTTCTGGACGCGCGGGCTGTTTCGGTTGCCTTTCAGTCGGACGCAGCCGCGTTTCAGTGAAACAGAGATGCTGCGGTCCCACGGCCTTCCGCGGTGGACCGCCTCTTGCATACGCCGCGGCAGGCCTCCCTCGGACGCGGACGTGCAAGGCGCGCGTCCCCCTGCACTTCCCTCGAGAGCTGGTGCGCATGAACTACGGCTTCGTCATCGACAACCGCAAGTGCATCGGGTGCCACGCGTGCTCGACGGCTTGCAAGAGCGAGAACCAGGTGCCACTCGGCGTCAACCGCACCTGGGTCAAGTACACCGAGAGCGGTCGCTACCCCGACACCCGCCGCACCTTCCAGGTGACGCGCTGCAACCACTGCCAGAACCCGCCCTGCGCGCGCATCTGTCCGGTGGGCGCGATGTACCAGCGCAACGACGGCATCGTGGAGTTCGACTCCGACCAGTGCATCGGGTGCAAGGCGTGTCTGCAGGCTTGTCCCTACGACGCCATCTACATCGACCCCGAGACCGGCACCGCAGCCAAGTGCCACTACTGCGGCCACCGCGTCGAAAACGGCATCGAGCCGGCGTGTGTGGTCGTGTGCCCCGAGCACGCCATCGTAGCCGGTGACATGGACGACCCCGAGAGCGAAATCAGCCGGGTGCTCGCCAAGAACGATGTCACTGTGCGCAAACCCGAGCAGGGCACCGCCCCGAAGCTGTTCTACATTGCCGGTCATGATGCCGCGATGCACCCCACCGCCACCGAGCGCACCCCCGCCCAGATGATCTGGTCGGACACCCTGCCCCTCGAAGGCGAAAAGCCTGCTGCCTACACCGATGTGCACCACGGCAGGCGCTACCCCATCAAGCTCGACCTCGAGGGAGGAAACGGCCTGCGCCTTGGCCAGCCTCAAGGAGACCCCCAGGGCGGTCCCATCCAGATCGGGCGCGGCACAGCAGCCGAGCACATGGTGCAGGTGGCCTACAACGCCCAACACAAGGTGCCCTGGCACTGGCAGGTCCCCGCCTACCTCGTCACCAAGGGCATCGGCGCCGGGCTTCCGCTGCTGATGGCGCTCGGGGCCTTCGGCGCCTTCGAGATGGGCGCTGGACTCACGTTCGCGTTGGGCCTCGTGTCGCTGGTCTTCCTCGGCCTCACCACCATCCTGCTGGTCGCCGACCTCGAGAAGCCCGAGCGCTTCCTGCGCATCATCTTCCGGCCCCAGTGGCGTTCCTGGCTCACCCGCGGCGCCTTTCTCCTCATCGCCCACACCAACTGGGTGCTGCTGTGGACCGCCTTGTCCTGGTACGCCTGGGACACTGGCGCCACGGCCGTTCCCATGCAGGGGTTCCTCGCTGCCGGCGCCATTCCCCTCGGCATCGGCGCCGCCATCTACACCGCGTTCCTCTTTGCCCAGGCAGAAGGGCGTGACCTGTGGCAGAGCCCGCTGCTGCCCGTCCACCTGCTCGTACAGGCCGTGATGATGGGTGGGGCCGCGCTGGTCGTCGTCGACCCCGGCAACACCGTTGGCTGGTACGCCTTCGCGGGTGCCGTGGCGGTCGACCTCTTCGTGACATTGGCCGGGGAGTTCGGCATCCCCCATGCCAGCGAGGTGGCGGCTGCCGCAGCCCACGCCATCACCAAGGGCAAGTACAAGAAGCACTACCAGGTCAGCCTCCTCGTCGGCCATGTCGTGCCCTTGCTCCTCCTCGCGACCGGCTGGGCCCCCTTGGGTGTGCTCGCCGCCATCGCCGCGGCTGTGGGCCTCTACGCCTACGAGACCGCCTTCGTCATGGCTCCTCAAGAGGTCCCGAACAGCTGATGGCAACTGCGACCCTCTCCCGTCTCTTCCGCGCCATGCTCGGCCTCGACGACGTCGAGCGCACATCGGGTGCGTCCTTCACCCCTGCCGCCACCGTCCCATCGAAGGTGGACAGCCCCTCGATGGAACAGGCGCGCTTCTCCCGCACCGACCGGCAGCCCGAGAAGCTCACCCACATCAAGCATCCCGACGGCCGGATGTCGAGCTACCCCCCCGCCGACCGGTGGGACGACTGGGTGGAATACGACGGCAAGCACTGGCCCAGGCGGGTGGCGCGTCGCTACACGCTGGTGCCCACCATCTGCTTCAACTGCGAGTCGGCCTGCGGTCTGTTGGCCTACGTGGACAAGGAGACCTTCGAGATTCGCAAGTTCGAGGGCAACCCGGTGCATCCTGGCAGCCGGGGGCGCAACTGCGCGAAGGGACCGGCCACTCACAACCAGATCTACGACCCCGAGCGCATCTTGTACCCTCTCAAGCGGGTCGGCGAGCGAGGCGAGGGCAAGTGGAAGCGCGTGTCGTGGGAAGAAGCGATGCAAGACATCGCGGCCAAGATGCGGGCCAGCCGAAAGAAGCGCCAGGACGGCATCATGTACCACGTCGGTCGGCCCGGCGAGGACCACTACACCAACCGCGTCATCTCGGCTTGGGGGGTCGACGGACACAACTCCCACACCAACATCTGCAGCTCCGCTGCGCGCTGCGGCTACTACATGTGGTCGGCGGGTGACAGACCGAGTCCAGACCATGCCAACGCCCGCGTGATTCTGCTGGTGTCCAGTCATCTCGAGACCGGCCACTACTTCAATCCCCACGCCCAGCGCATCATCGAAGCCAAGATGAACGGCGCCAGGATCGTCACCTTCGACCCCCGCTTGTCCAACACAGCGGCCAAGAGCGATGTGTGGCTGCCCACCTGGCCCGGCTCCGAGACGACCATCCTTTTGGCGGTGGCCAATCACCTCATTCAGAACGACCTCTACAACAAGGACTTCGTGCGCAGGTGGGTGAACTGGGAAGAGACCCTCCGTCACTTCGACGCGGGCACGACCTTCGAGGACTTCGACCGCTACCTCAAGGAGACCTACGCCGAATACACCTTCGAGCGCGCGGCGGAAGACAGCCAGGTCCCCATCGAGCGGATTCGGCAGACCGCCCGCTATGTCGCTGAAGCCGGCGACCGCGTGGCCGCCCATGTGTGGCGCTCTGCCTCCATGGGCAACCGCGGCGGGTGGCAGGTCTCGCGCTGCTTGTTCTTCGTCAACGTGCTCACGGGCAGTGTGGGCACCAAGGGCGGTACCAGCCTCAACAGCTGGAACAAGTTCGTCCCCAAGCCCTACAAGAAGCCCCCTGCATTCAACGCCTGGCAGGACCTCCACCTGCCGCACGAGTGGCCTTTCGCGTTCTACGAGATGAGCTTTCTGCTGCCGCACTTTCTCGAAGAAGGGCGCGGCGACATCGATGTCTACTTCTCCCGCGTCTACAACCCCATGTGGATCAATCCCGACGGCTTCATGTGGCTCAAGGCGCTGCGGGACACCGAGAAGATGAAGCTCCACGTCGCGCTCACCCCCACCTGGAACGAGTCGGCCTGGTTTGCTGACTACGTTCTGCCCATGGGCCATTCCGGCGAGCGGCACGACCTCATGAGCCAGGAGACCCATGCCGGCATGTGGATTGGCTTCCGCCAGCCGGTGCGTCGGGTCGCCATGGAGCGGGCCGGCAAGAAGGTGCGCTTCACCTACGAAGCCAACCCAGGCGAGGTCTGGGAGGAGAACGAGTTCTGGGTGGAGCTCACCGGGCGAATGGACCCCGATGGCTCGATGGGGATTCGCGAGTGGGTGGAGTCGCCCAAGCGAAAGGGAGAACTCATCACCCAGGATGAGTATTGGGCCTGGATCTTCGACCACAGCGTGCCTGGCCTGCCCGAAAAGGCGGCCGACGAAGGGCTGTCCCCCCTCGAATACATGCGCAAGTACGGTGCATTCGAGGTCACCGACGCCAACTACATCCCCTATGAGCAGCAGGTGGACGAGGGTGGTGTCGACATCGAAGGTGTGCAGAGACGCGGCTTCAAGACGCCGAGCGGCAAGCTGGAATTCTTCAGCCCGACTCTGCACGACTGGGGCTGGAAGGAGAAGGAGTACACCATCCCGTGGACTCTGGAGAGCCACGTCTCCCCGGCCAACATCGACCGCGATGCCGGCGAGATGATTCTTCTGCCCAACTTCCGCCTGCCCACGCTCATCCACACCCGCTCCGCCAACTGCAAGTGGCTCTACGAGATCAGCCATGCCAACCCCATCTGGATGCACCCGAGCGACGCCTCGCGCATCGGTGTGGGCAGCGGTGACCTCGTTCGGGTCGAGACGGTCATCGGTTGGTTTGTCGACAAGGTGTGGGTGACCGAAGGCATCAAGCCCGGCATCATCGCGATGTCCCACCACCTGGGTCGCTGGCGGCTCAAGGAGGATGAGGGTGTGAACCGTGGCATGAGCGGACTTGCCCAGCTCGACGAGAACAGCCACGGCGAGCACCGGCTGCGCATGCTCAAGGGCGCCACGGCCTGGAAGAGCTCCGACCCTGACACCGCGCGCATCTGGTGGGAGGACATCGGCGTGCACCAGAACCTCACGCATGCGGTGCAGCCCGACCCCGTCTCCGGCCACCACGTCTG
>ENA-OWNT01001117-OWNT01001117.1-seawater-metagenome-genome-assembly--contig:-NODE-1117-length-38301-cov-11.059465_pt1 | contig 38301 bp, 30 predicted proteins | sample MGYA00238136_ERZ651165 | MGnify/ENA primary metagenome ERZ651165 (study PRJEB26861, sample SAMN08777766) | seawater metagenome | isolation source: coastal seawater | place: USA: Florida | collected...
CCCGCCGCGGCGCTGACCGAGCAGGAACAAAATGCCCTCAGGGATCTCAACTCCTATTTCAACTCGGTGAAGACCATGCATGGCGACTTCATCCAGTTCGGTCCTGACGGCAACCAGTCCGACGGCAAGTTCTACATGGCCCGCCCGGGAAAGGTGCGCTTCTACTACAACAAGCCTTCCGTGCTCGACATTGTGGCCGACGGCAAGTCGGTGTCCGTGCGCGACCGCAAGCTGAACACCCAGGACATCTGGCCTCTTGGCCAGACGCCGCTGCGCTTCCTGCTGTCCGACGACATCGACCTGCAGAAGGACACCAACGTCACCAACGTTCTGGTGGAAGAAGACCTGATCACCGTCACGATCCTGGACAAGACCAAGTTCAATTCCGGTACCCTGACGCTGATCTTCGATGCCAAGGACTACGCATTGAAGCAGTGGACCGTTACCGACCAGCAGGGCTACGACACCTCCGTTGCGGTCTATAACGTTGTGTCCAATGGCCCGACCAATCCGGACCTTTTCAAGATCGATTATCTGGCCAACGCCCGCCAGAAAAACAACTGACAGCCCGGCTGGCCCCAGCATGACGGAAACGGCCGGCCGGCGCGCACTCGTCTTTGACCTGCTTGAAGTCTATTGCGCCCGCAAAGGCTACCGCCTGACGGCGGGTGACGGCCATGGCCATGCCGGCATGGTCGAAAGCCCGTCCGGCAAGCGCTGGTTCTTCAAGGGCACAAGGTTCGACCTCAACACGCTCGGTGCAGCGGAAATCGCTACCGACAAGGCCTATGCCGCGGCCTTTCTGAAGGCCGCAGGCCTGACAGTGCCGGACGGACATCTGGTTTTCGCACACGACATCCGCACGGGCCGAACTGCGCCGCAAGATCTTCTGGATTTTGCCGAGAACCAGGGGTTCCCGCTTTACGTCAAACCGAATTGTGGCCGGGAAGGGCGGGACGTAGTGCGGGTCGACACCAGTCAAACCCTTCAAACGGCCCTGCACACCCTCGCCAAGAGCAACGACCAGCTGCTGGTGCAACCGGAAATCCGCGGACAGGAACTGAGAATTATCGTTCTGGACGACGATGTCCTGTGCGCCATCGAACGCCATCCGCCTCAGATCACGGGTGACGGTCATCGCAGCATTGCCGAGATCATCGGCGCCGATCCGCGCTTCGACGCCGCCGACCCCCGCCGCCGCGGGAAGGTGGAGCTGCCCGTCCAGGTGGCCCAGTCCACCTCGTTCACCGTGCCCCCCGACGCCAAGGTGTCTGTACAGCTCGGCGATGACACCATCGGCCCCGTGCAAGCCAGCCCTGCCGGCACGGTGGCCTTCGACCTCCGCCTCGACCCCCGTGTCACCGAAGGACGGCTCACCGGCCGCACGCCCCACGGCGACGACGTCGAGCAGGTGGTGGCCCTGCCCAATGCGGCCCAGCCCGTGGTGCACTTCGCCCCCATTCCCCTCCCCGCCCGCCAAGGCCCGGGCACCCATTCGGTGCCGGTGGCCGTGGCAACCTGGACGCCCCCCGGGCAAGACGCCACGGCTGTGGTGCCCGCCGTCTCGAGCGGCACGTTCAAGGCCGGTGCCGAGCGGGAAGACGGCTGGGTGGTGGGCCGGTTTGTGCCCGGACCCACTGCCGGAGAGGTGCACGTCACCGCCGGCGAGGCCAAGACCACGCTCTCCGTAGAACAAGGGCTGCTGCGGGCCCGTGCAGAGGTGACCCCCACCGAGCTCAAGGGAACCGGGCGCGACGTCACGTTCTCCGCGACCGCTCTCGGTGCAGACAATGGCGAAGTCGCCGACACCGTGGGCATGCGTGTGGTCGATGGAACGGTCACCGCTCGGCCTGGCCGTCGGGGCACCATCACCACCGGGAAGGTCCGAAAGAACCGTGACGCCGAGCATGTGGTGGTGCTGGCCGAGCCGCCGGGGTCGGTGGCCAAGGTGCCGGTGCAGGCCGTTGTGCCCTGGTTCGTGACGGTGTCCGACGACACCGTGGTCCTGCGCCTGGCCGCCGTCGACAACCTCGGACGCGCGGTGGCCGGTGTGCCCGTGTCGCTCGAAGCCGTGGGAGGCTCCTTCGACGGTCTCCCCGACACCCTCACCACCGACGGCTACGGCATGGCCTACGCCCGCCTGTCCCGCCCCGACTCCGCAGTGGGCGTCCGGGCCACAGCAGGAGGTCGCAGTGGCGGCGCAGCGCTCGCAGCCTCCGGTGTGTCTATCGGCGGTGGCGACTCCAACTGGACGGTCGCCCTCGACCAGTGGAAGGCGGCCGCACCCACGCTCGTGGTGGGCAAGAAGGCCCCGGTGGCCGTCGCTGCGGCTGTCCCGCCCCCCACAGAAGCCTCCGACACCCCGCCCGAGGGGGCTGCCGACTCCCCCGCACGCCCCACCAAGCCCGCCAGGTCCCCCACCTCCGGCGCCGCATGGCTGCGAGCCGCCGCCGCCTTCCAGGGGGGCGCCTACAGCCTCACGTCCACCCAAGCCGACCCCACCGTGGGCCCCCTCGACGTCACCATCGACGAAGACGGCCTGAACTCGGGCGGACTCCAGGCCTTCGTGCTGGCCTGGGTTGGCGGCGGACCGTTCGGTGTGGAGGCCGACTTCCGCCTGATGCAGGGCGACCTCACGGCGGCGCAGGTGTTCGCACCCACCGCGGTCGACCTGGCCGACCCCACCGACCCTGACGCAGAAGCCACGAGCGTTGCCACAAACGTGGACTCCACCACCTTCGAGTCCAACGCCTGGGACCTCCGCATCGGGGGCCGGTACCGGGTGGATGTGTCGGGGCCGCTGTCTGGCTACGGCCTGGTCCAGCTCCACCGCCAGTCCGCGGGCTTGTACTTGTGGGACGACGGCGCCGTGGCTCTGGTGGACAGCCCGATGCTCGGTGCCCGCTTGGGTGTGGGGGGCCTGGTGGAAGCCGGGCCGTTCTGGCTCGACGCCCAGCTCGCCGAGACCTTCGCGCCCTTCCCCATCCGCCACGAGCTCGAGGCGCGCATGCACCTCAACATCCTGCCAGCCGTGGCTCTGCACGCTGGGGGCGGCATGGCCTGGCGGAGCATGACCTTCGAGGTGGACAGCTCCGAGGTGGCCTACTCCGACGACCGGTCGTACTTCGCGGTGGGCCTGGGCACGGCCATTCGGTAGGCGCTCAGAGCTCGGTCCAGCGCACCGACGGAATGCCCGAGCCGGCAGGCGGCGGGTTGGCGCCCACCATGTAGAGGGCACGGCGGTTGCGGCCTTCGTCGACCCCATCGCCCGTGCGCACGGCCAGCAGGGACTCGCCGAAGCCGTGGTAGTAGATGGGCATGTCGTACCCGTTTTCACGGAGCCAGCCCGCGATGGCCTTGGCCCGCCGACGGGAGAGGTCGCGGTTGTGCGAGGCGTCGCCCACGGTGTCGGTGCAGCCGGCGATGTAGAGCTTCACGGGCACCACGCTGCCGTACTTGTCGAGGACGTCTTGCAGCTGCTTGAGCGTGTGCTGGAGCTTGAACGACTCGGAGGTGGGGATGTCGGCGCTGTTGGACTCGAACAGCACGTCTTCGTGCGGGATGTCGAGGAACCACGGCGAGTAGGTGAAGCCCGCCCAGGCGTTGCCGCTGTGCAGCTTGACGTCGAGCAGCACCACGTCGCCGGGGTCGCCCACCCAGGGCACATCGATGTTGCCGGGGCCGGCCCCAATCTCCACCTCACCTTGGTCGAGAACGGCCTTGCGGGCGCCATAGGCGATGATCTCTGCACGGTCGACAGGATGCGAGACCCGGACGGTGACGGTGCGCTTCTGGACGTCGGCCGAGGCGCGCCCCAGGTCGACCTCGAGCTGACCGCCGTAGGAGTACTCCATCGGGATGGTGACTTCGCTGACGTAGCCGTCGGTGAAGACCGCCCGGACGTAGGCTTCGGCGGACGTGACCCGCTCGTCGCGCTTCCAGGCAAAGGTCTGGGCAGACCCGGCCGACACGGTGCCCTTCTCGAAGCGGTACTCTTGTCCACCCGCCGTGACCACCACCACCAGCTCCTTCACGGGGCGGGACGGGGTGACGATGAACGCGGGCTGTTCGCCGGGTTCCGGGGCGGGCCGGTAGCCGAAGTCCATGTCCTGGGCGGCTGCGGGGCGGGCAGCGGTGAGGCCGATGGCAACGGCCAGCAAGAGAGAACACAAGGTGCGCATGGGGTCTCCCGAGGCAAGGAGAACCCGTACTCCGTCGTAGGGGCCGGCGCCGCACAGGACCCGCCATGGCATCTGCTGTCGGTCGGGTCGATGGACGCCAGCCCCGCGCGCTATGCTGCCACAGCAGGAGGCCCCTATGACCACCCCCCAACCCACCCCGGTCGTCCCCCAGCGCAAGCGCAATGTGTGGCTGGCGGTTCTCGGCGTGTCTTCGGTCGTCGGCATGACCGCAGTGGTCGGCGGTCTCGTCGCAGGTGCTCCCGGTTGCGCCGCCACCCCCGCCAACGATGTCGCAGCCACAGCGGGCGGCGGCAGCGCTCCCGCACCCAAGTCCAACGGCGCTGCCCTCCCCGACCTCACCAAAGAGTTCGAGCCGGGGCAGTGCGAAGAGATCAAGGGCGCCGCAGTCCCGGGCGCCGACAGCTACTTCCACGGCAGCTTCAAGATCTCTGGCGAGGCGGTGTCGGGCCACGAGACCTGGTGGCTCCACGCCAACCAGTCGTGGGAAGACAAGGGCGGCAGCTCCTGCACCATCAGCTGGCAGGTGCGCGGCACCAAGGTCGAGCCAGGAGCCTGCCGCGACTGCGACTACGGCCTCCAGCTCACCGCCTCCCCTGAAGTCGGCAACAGCAAGTGCCCCGAAGAGCTCATCAAGCGCGAAGCGCGGTCCCAAGACCTCCGCTACGACGTGAAGCTCTCGAGCAACGGCGAGGCATTCGTCTACTTCTCGAAGAGCGGAAACCTGCTCGGCCAGGGCTTCCACAAAGACGGAACCGTGGTCTACCGCACCCAACACCAGTGCAAGTGGTTCTGACATGCGCGCTTCCGTCTGCCTTCCCTGGTTGCTGACCGCCGCGCTCGGCTGCTCGGCGAATTTCGACAACAAGAACGCAGGCACCAGCGGCACCACGGGCGACGGCCCCGGCAGCGACGGCGGCGGCTCGGGTGGTGAAGGATCGGGAGACGGCTCTGGCGGCGAAGGCACCGGCGACGACGGCGCCACGGTCGACGACCTGGTCGACCTCAAGTCGGCCCTCGACGCCTCGGCCAGCGGCTGCCAAGACGTCGACGGCACCCCCCATCCCGGCGCCGCCAGCTACTTCTACGGCGAGCTCGAGCCCACCGAGTCGGAAGACGGCGAAGGCCCTCAGTGGCGCGGCACGGAAGAGTGGATTCTCTTCGCCAACGATGCCTGGCGCGACACCGGCGTGTCCGACTGTGTGGTCACGTGGTCGGTCCAAGCCGAGGAAGTCGCGCCGGGGGCCTGCGCCGCTTGCGATGTGTCGGTTGCTGTGGCCGCGACGGTCGACATCGCCAACACGAGCTGCCCCGAAGGCTTGTGGGAAGGTGTCGAAAACTACGCCGAGACCTACGACATCCGTCTCGACACCGATGGCACCAGCACGTGGTTCTTCGGGGGGTCGGGCACCATGATGGGCACCGGCAGCTACGTCGACTTTGCGATGAACTACGTCACCGAACGAAGCTGCGTCTGGTTCTGACCCCTCGTTCGGCACCCAAGAACCACCACGCCCCGCAACCTGTGCGGGGCGTGTCTGTTCTCGGCAGGACGACTACTGCGGGCCCTTGCCCGAGATGTCGACGATGTGGAGCTGCCGCCAGTCGGCACCGGCATCTGGCAGGGCCGTGAACGCGAGGAACGTGCGGCCACCCGAGGTGACCAGGGCGGGCTCACCAGCCGCGACGAGCTTGGTGTCGACCTTGACCGTGGCCGAGCCATCCACCTTGGTGAAGTAGATGTAGTTGGCTTTGTCGGGGAGGTCGGAGCCGTACGCCACCCACTGTCCGTCGGGGGACATGGCCGGCGGTGCACGCACGGGCAGGCGGACATCCTTGGCGAGAATCTTCTTCTTGCCCGGGCCCGACGACACCGCGATGTCCCAGTGGCCGTCGCCGCGTTCGCTCGTGAAGTACACGATGCTGCCGGCCGGGGTGTAGACCGGGCGGGTCTGGTCGCCCTGGCCACCGATGAGCGGCGTGGCGCCCCCACCCGACACGGTGAAGAGGTCTTCGCCGCCTTGGTTCTTGCGGCTGAACGCGAGGGTGTTGCCGGCGGCGTCGTAGCGGGGTGCGGCTTCGGTGAAGGGCGACTCGAGCATGCGGGTGACTTCGTTCGTGTTGGCATCCCACACGTAGATGTCGCCCTTGCCGGTGGCATCGCTCACGAATGCGAGCGCGGCACCGTTGGGTGCTGCGGCTGGCCAGGTGAGGTCGCCGCCGATCTGGTTGGACTTCAGGAACTCGCCGGCCATGGAGCCGCCGGGAGACCAGAAGTAGAGCCGCATGGCGCCACCAGCCGTGGAGCCTTCGAACATCATCCCGTCGTTGAGCCAGGATGCGTTGGCAGCCACCGAGCCCGAGCCACCGAAGGACGACTCGGCTCCCGCCAGCTTGGCCTTGGACGGCGCGCCGACGGGGTTGCCGTTCTGCACGCGGGCTGCGAACAGGGAGATGTTGCCGCTGTAGTCGTTGATCTCGAACGCAAGCTGAGCGCCGTCGGCCGACCAGGTCGGGTTCGAGGCGTGGCCCTTCTCCGTGACCGAGACCTCCGCCGCGAGCGCGGGAAGCGCGCCTACGAGGAGTGCGCTGGACAACATGGGCATTCAGGCCTCCGGAGTCCGCCCGCCAGATATGCGAGCGGCAGTGCAGAAGTGCAGTTCTGAAGAGGTACTGCGTAGAAGTGGGGAATGGGCGGGGTCAGCCTTCAGGAGCAATCGTGAAGGCGACCTGTGCCCAGGGGAATGTCATCATCGACCGCGACGCGAACACGCCGGCGGCCGCACTGAATCCACTCCGAGAGTTGGACAGCAGGGGGGTGTCGAAGAGGCCGTAGAACACGGAGATGGCCGCGCCACCACACGTGAGGTTGCCTTCGAGGGCACCCTGGCTGACATCTTCGGCCTCGGACGTGACGTGCACGAACGAGTACGTGGGGCCGACTGTGATGGCGAGGTCGTCGTAGTACCAGGTGGGCGCAACCCATCCGTACACCGACCAGAAGCCCAGCGACGCGGACTCTTGGACCGAAGCCGAGACGAGGTCGTCGTTGGCATCGGTGGAGCCGGCAAATCCGCCATGCCAGCCCCCCTGGAGCGCGAGGCTCCAGCCCTTGGTGAGGAAGAACTCGTAGCCGCCGCCCACGCGACCACCGATGGACGACGAGGAGCTGACCGTGGCTGCGCTGCCGCCCGGGCCACCCGACGACAGCGCGGTGGTCTCGATGTCGGTGGAGCCCATGATGGTGTAGAGCGGTCCCATGTCGACGCGGGGACCCTTCCGCTCGCGGACGGCCATGGGGTCGCCCTTGCCACCCTTGTTCTTCTTGACCGGTCCCAGGTACACCTCGACGCGCTCGGCGTCGTCCTTCGAGATGTCGAAGGTCTGGGGACCGAGGGTGTAGCGGCCATGGGGCAGCATGCCGATGAACTTGCGCTGTTCGGCCACCTGCTTCTGGGCGGTCTCGATGGCGGTGCGCTTGAAGGGGTCCATGGGCATCCGCTCGGGCTTGAACGGGAACTCACCCTTGAACTTGTCGTCGACGTCGAGCTTCACCAGGCCGTAGTTGGCTTCGATGTTGGCGATCTGACCCTGGAGGTCGGGGCTCGGCGCGACGGTGTTGGCGGCCTGGAGGCGCAGGTAGACGTCGTAGACGGAGCCGAGCTGCCGTGCGGCCTGGACACCGAGGAGGTGGTCTTCGGCCGACAGGGTGACGCCCTTCTTCTCCAGCTCGAGCATCTTCTGGTACGACGCTTCGACGCCACGCCAGGCGTTTCGCGTGGCCAGCTTACGCATTTCTTCGGACAGGCGGATGTGTTCCGCCTCAGCGGCGGTGGCGCCCCACGCGGGAGCGGATGCAACCATCGCTGCAATCGGAACCAGAAGACCAAGCCGCATCATGCACGCTCCTCGTGGATCGAGCGACGGAACCTCGACGGACAAGACACCGCAACGGTACCGTACGCGGTGTGTTGGCGGTGCTCCCGATAGCATGTTGGTGACATCGAAAGCCGGGTGAAGTTCGAGGTTTTCATGTTGCCTCCACCACGTGACAGGCCACGCGGTGCTGGCGTGGATCTGCGGGCGACAGAGCAGGCTCGTCGCGGGCACACACATCGCCGTCGGCTTCGGAGGCCCGCGGACAGTCGGGCCGGAACGGACACCCTTCTGTGGCGAGCGGCTGCGTGGGCAGCGGCCCGGACCACGGATCGAAGAGCACACTTGCGTAGGGGTGGACCGGTGCGTCTTGGCGGAGGTCGACTTCTTCGATCACCCGGCCGGCCAGCATGGCGAAGATGCGATGGCACCACGCACGGGCTTCCGACATGTCGTGGGTGACCAGGATGCAGCCAGCATCTTCGGGCAGGTTGCCGATGAGGTCTTGCAGGACCGACTCTCGGCGGTCGGGGTCGAGCCCGCTGGTGGGTTCGTCGGCCACGACCAGCTTGGGACGCAGCGCAAGCACGCGCGCCAAGGTGACCCGACGCTGTTCTCCCCCCGACATCTCGCGCGGGAGGGCATGCAGGCGCTGGCCGAGGCCCAGGCGGTCGAGCATGGAGACCGCTTCGTCGTGGGCGGCTTCGGGTGTCTTGCCTGCGAGCACGGTGAGGGTCTCGACGACGTGCTCGAGGGCAGTCTGCTGGGGGTCGAGCGCGCCCATGGCGTCCTGCGGGACGTACTGGTAGCGCACCCGCTTGCCACGGCGCTGGGACTCTGGTTGGTCGTCCCAGCGTTCGCCATCGAGCCAGATCTCACCGTTGGTGGGGTCTTCGAGGCCGAGGACGATGCGGGAGACGGTGGTCTTGCCACTGCCCGACTGGCCCACGAGCGCCACCACCTCGCCCGGAGCGATGGTGAAGTCGACCCCACGGACCGCGCGGACTTCGCGGGACTCGCTCCACGGCCAAGGGCCGGACTGCACGAAGGTCTTGTGCAGGCCCACCACCTTCACGACCGGCTGGGCGTCGACGTCGACGGTGCGCTTCATGCCGTCCCTCCGGTCTCGCCGTGTTGACCACGGAGCTGGATGACGTCGTCGGCGATGCGCTTGACGGTGTCTTTGTGGTGGCTGATGAGGAGCAAGCCCGCGCCTTCGTCCTTGCACACCTGCACGAGCAGCTCGACGACCGCCCGACGGAGGACGGGGTCGAGGCCCGTCTCGGGTTCGTCGGCGATGACGAGTCGAGGCTTGGGCGCTACCGCAATGGCCAGAGCCGCCCGCTGTGCCATGCCACCCGACAGCTCGCCGGGAAGCGCACCGGCGGCCCACGGCTGGAGGCCCACCTGCTGGAGGATGCGGCGGATTTCCGCACCGAGGTTGTCGGGGGGCGTCTGGCGGCGGGCGATGGCCATGGTGAGCTGCCGGCCGATGGTGCGGCCGGGGTTGAGCGCGGAGCTCGCGGCCTGCGGGGAGTAGGTGAAGTAGGCGCCACGCAGGTGCCGGGTACGGGCCAAGAGACGCTGTTGGGCGGACATCCCGCCACCGCGCACCCCTTCGTACCAGTCGACGTTGGGGTCGAGCGCGGGGTAGCGCAGCGAGCCACCCACCAGCCCGGGGTCGACATCGAGCACACACATGACCGCGCGTGCAGTGAGTGACTTTCCGGCACCCGACGGCCCGACCAGTGCAGTGACCCGGCCACCATGCACGGTGAAGCTCACCCCTTCGACGAGGGTGCGGGTGGGGGCCCGGATGGTGAGACCATCCATCACCACGAGGGGTTCGCTCATCGGGCCCTCGCAGCACGGCTGATGCCGATGGTGGTGCCAGCAACCAGAGCGACCAGCCCCAGCCCCAGCACGAGCGCGTGCATGTACGGCGCATCGAAGGCCAGCGCCCGGTAGCCGAGGTGGAGGATGTCGGCCCAGGAGCGCACGCTGTCGGGGTGGGTGAAGGAGGGGTCGTCGTTGGACGTGGCCAGGTACGACAGGGAGATCTCGAGGAACACCACCTGCATGGTGACCTCGGCGGCCTGTCGGACAATCACGGGGCGCAGGTTGAACGCCACCACGTGCACCACGAAGATGCGCCAGCTGCTGTAGCCGTGGGCACGAAGCGCCTCGACAAAGCGAGCGCCACCCAGCCGCTCGGCCACGGCAGCCGCTTCGTCCATCGCGCCCGGTGCGGAGAGCAGGGCCCAGGTGGCTGCGAGCGGGAAGAGGCCCCGCCAGTCGCGCGGAAGCAGCAGCGCCACGATGAGGATGACCACCATCCGCGGCAGTGCGCCCACCACCTCGCCGAATGCAGCGACGGCGGAGTCGGCCCAGCGGAGGTCCATGGACCGGATGAGTCCGCCCGCAGCAGCGAACAGGCCGACCACGAGACCGGCCACCACCGACGGAAGTGCGACGACACGAGCGCCCTGAGCGGCCAGCTCCCAGAGGGGCCGGCCTCGGTCGTCGGCGCCGAATGGAGGCACCGCAGCGGGACCGAATTCCTTGAGGTCGAGGTTGGCTTCGCTGAGGAACTCGGGCGCGATGACCGCGAGCACAATCAGCGCGGCGAACAGGACCGCGGACACCCCGATGGCTGGCCAGCGACCGGTCATGCGGCACGCTCCATCACGCCCTTGGGCGACCAGCGAATCCACACGGCCACGCCGCCTTCAGCGAGCGCCTGGGCCAGGAGCAGGATGGCCGAGAAGCATGCAAAGACCGTGGCCACCGGGAGGACCACGCCGAAGTCCTGCACGAGGGCGGCCTGCCAGAGGAGGTCGCCCAGGCCATCGATCTTGAGCACCACCTCGACCACAACCGCCCCGCTGAAGAGGTGCAGGATGCGGGCTCGGAGCTGCCCGACCAGAGCCGGCGTGATGTTGGGGAGGATGTTGGACAGCTCGGTCTCGCCTCGAAGCACGCCGACGCCGGTGTAGCGCTGGCGACGCTCGGCAGACGACACGCTGCGGGTGCCGGTGACCGCACCGGAGAACGCGCCATCCGCGATGCCGAGCACAGCGGCACCGAGGAAGAGTGCGGCCGTCTCGCCCCCGAACTCGGTGTAGGTGAGCACCTTCCACGCCGCCGCGATGACGGCGAGGATGACCGCCGGGAAGAGGCCCATCAGGTGGAGGATGGGGTCGAGCCGCCGGTGGATGGCATCGAGGGCGGCCAGCACGGTGCCCAACAGGATGGGGATGAAGGCCAGCCCGATGAGGGCGAGCGTGTTCGGGATGCTCTCTTTCACGAGGTCGGAGACCGGCACACCGGCTTGCATCCGCCAGGAGTTCCCGAGCTCACCGCCAGCGGCGTTGGACATCCACGCCGAGAAGAAGTGCATCGGACCACGGTGAAGGTTCCAGCGCTCGGCCAGAGCTTCGGTGCCCGTACAGTTCTCGGGCGGACACACGATGCTTGCCGGGTCGCCGGGCAGCGCCCACAGCAAGAGCGTGAGCAGCAACGGCACAGCCACGGGCAACGCCAACGCAGCCACCGTCCGCACGAGCGGTCGCACCCACCACCGTTTCAAGCTTGCCTCCGGGTCCGGGCGGGACGACCTGGCCATCCCGCCCGCTTACCGCACCGAGTCGACGCCTACTTGGAGTACTTCCAGCCGTCGATTTCGGTGAAGTAGTAGTACGGGGCGATGATGTTGTTCCGGACCTCGGTGCGCCAGGCGCTCCGCGAGTCGAGCTTCCAGAGGAAGAGGTACGGAAGGTCGGTCGCGAGCACCTTGTGGAGCTTGTGGTAGGCGTCCTGCGCAGCGGTGTCGGTGCGGGCGGCGGCGTACTCGCCGAGGATGCCGTCGACTTCGGGGTTCGAGTAGTTGAAGATGTTGAGCTTGCCCTCACCACCCTTGCGGGTGTGGAACTGGTCGTTCACATCTTCCACGAGCCCGAAGGACCACTTGCCGATGAGGAGGTCGAACTCCTGGGCGTTGCCCGTGGTGACCCGGCGGGCCCACTCATCCGCACGCACCTTGTCGACCTGGCGGTCGAAGCCGCCCTTGCCCAGCTGGTTGCCGATCTGGTCGAGGATGTCGGTGGCTTCGGCGTTGAGCGTGGCGAGCATGCCGATGTTGAAGGTGACCTTGGCCCCCTTGTACATCCACGAGCCGCCGCTCTTCGACAGGCCGGCTTCCGTGAGGAGCTTCTCGGCACGCGCCATGTTGGCCCGCTCGACGACCGGGACCGCACGGTTGTAGTAGGGCGACGACTGGACGAACGGCCCGGAGATGAACTCGCAGGGGCTGTTTTCGTCGCCGGCTTCCACACCGATGGCGAACTTCCGAAGCTCGGTGCGGTCGAGCATCAGGTTGAGGGCCTGACGCACCTTCTTGTCGGCCAGGGGGCCCTTGTTGGTGTTCAGGGCGATGAACCACCAGGAGCGAAGGTCGTACGACTTCAGGGCCACTTCATCCGACGCCGACAGCTCGGGGCGGTTGGGCGGCGGCACCTGGACAATGCCCTGCATGCCGTTGTTGATGAGGGCGCGGACGAGGATCGAGCCGTCCTGGCCTTCGCTCAACCGCAGCTGCGCGAGCGCCGGACCGTGGTGCGCGTTGCCAAAGGCCTCGAAGTTGGCGCCACGCCGACCCTTGGTGCCCTTGAAGGGACCGGTGCCGACGGGGTGGGAGCCAAACGGGAGGTCTGGAGTCACGGCCGTGCTGCTGAACTCGCTCGCCGGCAGGACCGCAAAGCCCAGCCGTTCGCGCGGGTTGTGGAAGACCCGCGTGAAGCGAACCAGAGCGGTGGAATTGCCCTGGGTGTCGCAGCCTTCGAGGATCTGGCGGTAGCCCTCGGCGAGCGGACTCGGCGTGCCCTTGTCGAGGAGCGCATCCACCGTGAAGCAGATGTCTTTCGACGACAACCCCTTGCCGTTGTGCCACTTCACCCCGGGGGTGAGGTGGATCTTCAGAGCCTGTCCGCCTTCCGCAACCTCATACCGCTGAACGATGCGGCTCTTGAGCTCGTTGGTGATGGCGTCGTGGTACCAGAGGCGGTCGAAGACCAGCTCCTGGGACCGCCGGTCCACCATGGTATCGGCAAACAGGGGGTTCAGGGTCGTGGGGAGTGCCTCTTCGTAGTAGCTCAGAGACGCTCCCGTACCGAGCAATGCGAGCGAGGCGAGTCCGGCGGACATCCAGGCTGGATTGCGTGCCATCAGGTGAACTCCCGGGTTCGGCGAGCGAGCGGCATCCACAGCATCAGTGCACCGCAGTAGTTGGGGCGGCCGTGCGGCCCAACCGGATGTGCAGTGCATCCAGCGGGTAACGCGCAGCCCGGATGGAGGGGTAGCGGGACACGAGGCCGTGCACGATCTCTTGAGCCCGCAGTGGGCTTCGGTTGCCAGCATCCCACGCGGCGGTGGAGAGCAGGAACACAGGGTCGCGGCTGGGGCCGTCGGAACGCTCGAAAGCGTTGATACGGAGGATACCGGCGTCGCGGTATTGGTCGTTGGCGTCGGCGATGATCATGCCGGCGCGCAGCACCGCGACCTCTCCCATCTGGGCGAAGGGCGGGTGGAAGGACTTGGGCGAGCCCGACGCCTCGAGCATCGCAGCCTTGAGCTGGATGCGGAGGTCGGCGGCGCGATCGATGACGGTCTCGACATTCAAGCCTTCGGGGGTGACCGCGGGCTGCAGCACAGCGGCGAGCACGCTGCGGTCTTTCCAGGCATCGATGGCGGTGAGGCCGTCGCGCTTGGCGGCGTCGAGGAAGTAGTGGTCGGCGCCGACGAGTGCGAAGTCGAGGAACAGCCACTCGTCGTGGACTTGGGGAAGCTCTGCCGACGGATCTGCGAGGGGATCGACGGGGAGCTGCCAGGGGACCATTCGCGCAGCGGCCAGGCCCCGTTCTGCTTCCGGCGCGGCGGCCAGAGACGCGGCACGGTGACCGGCGGACAATGCGAGCAGGTGGGTGAGCTCGCCTGCGTGGACGTCGCGCGAGTCCTCGGAGCGTTCGGTGAACGTGAGGTGCGGGAGGGGGGGCAGCTCGGGGTCGGTGCCCGCTTCCACCACAGCCGGTGTGTTGGGCAGGCCCTGGAGGTCGGTGTGCGCGATGGCACCGGGACAGCCGTCGGCCGACGCCCAGGTGGTCCACCAGGCGTGGTGCTTCTGGAGCGCTTCGGGTGGCGCGGCGAGGGCGGCCAAGGACTCGGTGGCCCCGGCGCAGTCCCCCATGATGCCCTTGGCTACGCCCAGCATGTAGGCCGCTTCCAGGGGATCGGTGTCCTGGCGGTCTTTGCCGTAGATGTGGCCGGTGGCTTGGGCTCCCATCCACGTGGCCTGGCCGTACAGTGCAGCGAGGTCGGCGTGGACCCGCGCGAGCCCCCGACCATCGCCTGGATTGGCCTTGAACGCCGCGAGCGCACCGGGAAGGTCGCGCTTGAACAGCGCACCCCAGCCCGGATGGCCCTCAAACGGCGCACGGGTGGTGTCGTCGGCCATGCGCACGGGCCAGGTCTGGGCGAGCAGCTCGGGCGACACCGCTGACTTGACGGCCTTCGGGGTGTCGGCGCCGTCTTCGGTGGCACCATCGGAACACGCCAGCCCCACCAGGGCGACACACACGGCCGTCGCACGCGACAGTCGCCCGGTCGTCCCTGAACGGAGACGCTGCTGCCCGAGGAATCCCTGCTCGAGCTGGCCCTTGAGTCGAGAGCGCATCATCCCCCGCAGAACGACTTGTTGCCGGCTGCGGACACACACAGTGCCAGCGGGTTCTTGGTGCTCTGGCCCGAAGCCTTCGCGTAGTCGAGCCACTCGCGGGAGAAGTCCTTGGCCTTGCCGCGGTACAGCTCGGCATCGGACTTGGCCTTCTCGTTCTTGGAGTCGGCGGCGTACTTCTCGGCGTTGTGCTGCCACAGCTTGTTCGCGGCCTGTGCGCGCAGTCGGTAGAGGCCGTACACGTACTTCTTGTACGTGTTGCCCGACCACTTGGACTTGTTCTCGAGCGCGTAGTCGGACCAGCGGATGACACCGTAGGCCGACCCGGCGCCCTTGCGGGACAGGTACGCGGCGTACTTGAAGCACATGTTGGGGTCGGAGCGGTCGATCTGTTCGAGGTGCCGCTTCATGAGGCGCGACCAGTCGCCCTGGCTCTGACGCGCTTCGGCGTCGGCCAGGAGCACCAGCGAGATCTTCTTCTTGTCGGTCTGGGAGCCAGCGCTCGCGAGGCGCCGCTCGAGGCACTGGCGACGGCCCGCACCCAGCTCACCCATCATCGCGGGTGCTTCGAGCGCAATCAGGTCATCGCAGCCCTGCGGTTCGGGGGGCGGCGGAGGCGGAGGAGGCGGCGGCGGGGGCTCGGCATCCGCGACCGGAGGGGGTTCCTCGGGCGGCGGCGCTTCACGTGCGGCGCTGGGCTCTTCCGGCGGGGGCTCGCGCGCAGGCGGCGGCTCTTCCGGCGGAGGCTCTGGCGGGGGTTCTTCGGGCGGCGGCTCTTCCGGCGGGGGCGGAGGCGTGGGAGGCGTAGCGGGCTCGCTGCCGTAGTCGTCGTCGTCGGGGACGGGTGTGGGCACGGGCACCGGAGCGCTGCGGCCGTTGTCATCGTCGTCGTCGCGGTCGACGCGTGCGGGCACCGGCGTGGGGCGCTCGCGACGCTCTTCGCGCGGCTCGGGTGCAGCCTCGGGGGGGTCGTCGGCGTCGGCCGTGAAGACGTCGCCGCTGTTCGAGTAGTCGGACAGGCCGGCCACGGGGCTGAGCGTGGGCATGGGCTCGAACTCGAAGAAGCCGAACCGCATGTGCGCGGGGTGCGGCCGACCGTTCTTGTCGGCGACCATGCCCGGTGTGACGTAGTTGTCGCCCTGCATACACGCCATCCAGCCGTCCTGACAGGGAAGCGGCTTGAAGGCGGTGTCGAACTGGTACCAGCCCGTCGCGGCGAACGCGACACTGGCAACGCCGAGGAGGCCAAGGGCGACAAGACTGCGACCGGAAGGGATGAGGCTGCGCATCAGACGCGGTCTCCGGGTCCCCGAAGGGACTGAAAGGTCAGTTGGAGGCGGGGTTGCCGGGTCCGACTTCACGCGGCTTGTCCCGACCAAACTGGATCAGAGGCTCTTCGATCTCTTCTTCTTCGATTTCCATCGGCTGGAGCACGACCTCCAGCTTGTTGTTCCGCTTGCGCACGTCGTAGGTGGCCACGAAGGTGATGTAGCCGGGCGCTGAAATCTCGAAGGTGAGGGTCATGCCGGGGACAAACCGGAGCTCGCTGCCATCGGGCAGGTAGAGGATGGAGTCCTCCCACACACCGGTGACCGAGTTGACCCGCCGGCGGTCGGCTTCATCGGGGTGCCGCACGACCGCAGTGGGAATGGGACTGCCCGCGGTGTCGAGCACCGTGATGCGCACGTTGACCCCGGCGTCTTTGTCCTTCTTTGCTTCCGCGGTGGTGGGAAGCAGTCCAGCAGCGGGGACGACAGCGAGCGCGGTTCCTGCGAGAACAGCGCGGAGGAGCGAACGAGCGGCGAGTTGGCGAGGGCGGGCCATGGTCAGCCTCCAGCATCCAGGTAGTTGTCGAGGACGCCGCCCGGGGAAGCTCCCTTCGCTGCGGTGGCGTCTCCGGTCTGGAGGAGCGCACGCGCGGCGGCGTTCGACTGGATGGAGCCCACGAGGGCCTTCGCGACTTCCGGGTTGTCTTCAGCGATCAAATACGCGGCGGTGGCCCGCGCATCTGCCACGCCGGCTTCCGGGCCAATCTTGTCGACGGTGTCGAACGTTTCCTGGCACAGAGCGGTCTCGCCGTTGACGCAGTGGACCATCGCCTGCACGGCATCCATGCGCCACTTCATGCCTTCGGGCGGGAACGTGAGGGGGTCCAGGAGGCCCTGCGCGATCTCGGCTTCACCCACAGACACGGCGCGTCCGGCCCAGGTGAGCAGCATCTCGGGCTTTTCGTCGAGGTCTTCAGGGAGGCCTCGCACCAGCTCATCGGCGGACTGGACCGCCACCTTGCGCACGCCCAGCGCCCAGAGGGCCTCGGCTTCGCACAGGCCCGACACCATGGAGTCGTCGGAGTCGAGCAGCTCGATGTACCGACCGGCCAGGCGACCGATCTGTCCGCCAGCGTTCTCCGCCTCATCGAGCAGTTCCATCGCGGAGTCGGTCTCGCCGTCGGCCATCGCGACCTCGGCGGCCAGCAGCTTCCCGGCCGGGAGCCCGCTTGCAAGCGCGTGTTGGCCCACGGCGTCGAGGTTCCCGGCTTCCAGGGCGACCAGCGCCCGCCGCATCTTGATCTCGGGAAGGCGCGGACCGGCTTCTGCTTCGGCAGCGGCGAGCGCAGCGTCGGCGGCGTCGGTGTCGCCCTTCAGGAGCAGGGTGTAGGCAGCGCCTGTGGCGGCGTCGACGTCTGCGGGGTTGTCGACCTGGGCCTGTTCCCACTTGTCGGCGGCCGCGGGAAGGTCGCCTTGTCGAAGGCTGGCCTCACCGGCATCGTAGGCCGCTTTGACGTCGTTTCCGTTGATGAGCTTGGTGACCTCATCACACCCCGAGAGGGCGAGCGCTCCGAGGAGGACAATGCCTCCGATGGCGACCCGGGTGCGCGTCATCGTGTTCACCTCGTGTGAGTCTTCGGTATGGCGCCGCTGGACCGTCGAGTCCGACCCGGCTCCTGCCGTCGTTCCCCGGCTATCCACCCGGGGCGCTCGCTGCCGTACAGCAGGCGGGCGGACCGACGTTTAACCACAAATGTCGACATCGAAGCAAGCCGCCCGCTCGCTCGCGCGTGCTACAGTCCGCCCCCACCGCCCCGCTGCAGAACCCCGGCTCGACGCCCTCGCCGTCGGTCGGAAGCGGGCGCGAGACACCGGACGGAGCGCGCATGGCATCCGGCGCAGGACGGGACGCCGCAGGAGACCTCACGCTGCTCCAAGAGCGGAGTGCTGGCACCTTTTCCACGGTCTACGTGGCGGAGTCTCGCAGTGAAGGCGGCCTCGCGCGCATCGTCGCGGTGAAGCACCTCAAGGAACAGTGGACCGGCGCAGACGAGGTGCTCGACCGCACCCGCGACGAAGCGCGACTGCTGTCTCGGCTGCAGCACAAGAACATCCTGCGGGTGGAAGCGCTGATCACCCTCAAGGGACGCCCGGCGGTGGTGATGGAGTTCGTCGACGGCGTCGACGTCAAGCAGCTCTTCAACCACCTCGCCGAACAGGGCCGCCCCTTCCCGCCGCGCGCGGCCTACCGCATCGCCCTGTCGGTCGCGAGCGCCCTCGATGCGGCCTGGAACCAGGTGCCATTCGGCGCAAACGCCCCCCTCCGTGTGGTCCACCGCGACATCAAGCCCTCCAACCTCATGGTCAGCAAGGAAGGCGAGGTCAAGGTTCTCGACTTCGGCACCGCCCGCTTCAACCACGAAGCCCGCGTGGCCCACACCTCGATGATGCGCTTCGGCAGCCTCCGGTACATGAGCCCCGAGCGCAAGGAAGGTGGCCGCGGCGACCACCCCGGCGACATCTACGGGCTGGGGCTGCTCCTCATCGAGCTGCTGTCGGGCAAGAAGTGCAAGGTCCTCCCCGTGGAGCCTTCCGCTCACGACGCCGCCATCGCATCGGCGGTCGCGCAGATCCCCGACGTCGGCCTCCCCGACGACCGCTGGGAGAACACCCTCTACGAGACCCTCGCCCGCATGTGCGCGTACACCGCCACCGAACGGCTCACGGCATCCCAGTGCGTTCCTCTGCTGCGCGCATTCGCCGACCAGGCCCGCGGCGACTCCCTCGAAGCGCTCGCGGCAAGGATCGTCGCGCCGCTCACATCCGCCACGTACGGGCGCCTCGGCGACGGTCCCCTCCCCTCGCTCGAGCCCATCCCCACACCCGACCCCGAGCCCGAACCCGAGCCCGTGGTGGCCGACCCCGCCGACCCCTTCGGCATGCCCACAGAGCGCATTTCCACCTCAGCGGGCGCGGCCCTCGCAGCTGCAGCACCGGCGGCATTCCGCGCCGAGACCGGTCCCACGAACCTGGCCCACAGACAGCCCGTGGCGCACCAGCCCTCCCCCCCCGCAGCCGCGCCAACGCCAGAGCGCACAGTCGATGCCAACCCGGCGTCCCGGCCAGCGCGCACCACGGTTCCCAAGCCCCGGCCCATTCCCCCACCGCCCCCGGCGTCCAGTGGCACCGGCAAGGTCCTCATCTTGGCGGGCCTGGGCGCCTTCCTCGTCGTCGGCGGCTTGGGTGCGGCAGCGATGGCGCTGTTCGTCTGGAACAAAGACACCCCGACCGAGCTGGCACCGGTCGAAGCGGGCACCACCGACGGCACCACCGAACCCTTCGCCGACGCCGGCACGGTCTCCGTCTCCGTGGGCAGCGACGACTCCAAGGTCCGCTGGATCAAGGTCCTCGACGCCGACGGCAACTCCCTGGGCAAGGGTCGCCCCGACACCTCCGTCGATGCGAGCCCCGGCATGTACACCCTCCAGGTGAGCATTGTCGGTCGCCCCACCCTCTCGGGCGAGTTCGAGGTCACCGGCGACATGGACTGGACCTGCGCATCCGAGTCCGGCGGTGGCGCCACATGCACCGACGGCGACCACAACCTGGCCCTCACGCCGTAGAGCACCCCAACCAGGCCAGGTCTCCCACACCGACCACACACAATCGCGGCTATTCTGGCCGACCGTGCCCCTCGCGCGCGCGTCTGCTGGAGCCTCGATGTCCCTGTTGCTTGCGTTGCTCGCCCCGTCCGCCGTCGCAGCCACCATCACGGTCGACCCCTCCGGTGGCGCCGACCACACCAGCTTGTCGTCGGCCATCGCTGCAGCGTCGTCCGGCGACACCTTGTCTCTCGCGGCCGGCACCTACACCGGGCCCTTCGACACCAACGGCAAGTCCCTCACCATCGACGGTGCGGGCGTCACCAGCACCATCCTCACCGCGAGCAGCTCCGAGACGGTCCTCACCGTCGACAGCGGCGAGGTGGTCGACATCTCCGACCTCACCCTCCACTCCGCGCTCCAAGGCCTCGAAGTGCGCGGCAGCACCGCATCGCTCTTGCGCGTGCACGTCACCGACCACGCCGGCCGCACCCCCGGCGCTGGCGCGGGTGTCTCGGAAGGCGGCACCCTCACCGTCACCAGCAGTGTCTTCGCCCGGAACGAAGCCTCCGGCACCTACAGCGGCGGCGGCATCTACGTCTCCGACAGCACCCTCACCGTCGACAACAGCACGTTCCGCGACAACGCGGCCGGTCAGGGCGGGGCCCTCTACATCGACGACTCCGTGGCCGTTCTCACCGACGCCACGCTCGAAGGCAACATCGCCAGCACGCACGGTGGCGCCATCCGCGTGCGCTACGACGCCAGCCTCACCGCCACCCGCTTGTCTGCCACCGCCAACACAGCCGGTGGGCGCGGCGGCGGCATCAGCGCGTACCAGGCCGATGTGGCCATCACCGACGGCACCTTCTCCGGCAACCAGGCTGGCTCCAACGGCGGCGCCCTGCACCTCGACCAGACCAGCACCACCGCCGTGTCCATCTCGGCCGACATCACCGACAACACCGCCACCACCACCGGCGGCGGCATCCACGCCGACACCATCACCATCGACTTCACCGGCACGCTGTCCGACAACGAAGCCGGAGCCGACAGCGACGGCGGCGGCCTGTACGCCATCGCCGCCGACGTCACACTCTTCACAGCCGACATCTCGGGCAACACCGCGGGCACGGGCGCCGGCATCTACAGCTTCTACGGTGGCAGCCTCGACCTCGAAGGGGTCACGCTCGACGGCAACACAGCCGAGCTCGAAGGGGGGGGCATCTACACCAAGAACCCCCTCACCCTCGCGAGCTCCACCGTCTCGGCCAACTCCGCCGGCAGCAACGGGGGTGGGCTCGCCATCTTGTCCACCGGCGCCACGGTCACCGACACCGCCATCGACGGCAACACGTCTGGCGACGCCGGGGGCGGCATCTACGCCAACGACGCCGACCTCACCTTTGCGGGCGCCGTGCCCGTCACAGGCAGCGAAGCCGTGTTCGGGGGCGGCATCGCGGTCGCCGGCAGTGGCGCCGAGACCATCGACTTTGGCGGCGGGCAGGTCATTTCCGGCAACACGGCCACCGGAGAGGGCGGCGGCATCTTCCTGTCCAACCTGCTGTCGGTGACGCTCGACGGCTCCGAGCTGTCCGACAACCAGGGCGGCGTGGCGGGTGGCGGCGCTCGGTTGGCCGACCTTGCGGCATTCTCCGCCCTCGACGTCGTCGTCCACCACAACACCGCCGAGCACGGTGCAGGCTTCCACCTCTCGGGCATCGGCACCGGCGAGACCGCCTACGGGCGCTTCACCGAGAACGTGGCGTCTGCAGCCGGTGGGGGCATCCTCGCCCAGAACCCCGACGCCCTGCACCCCCTCCACCACCTCCAGTTCATCGAGAACGACGCCCCGGAGGGCTCTGCGCTCTACCTCTTCAACGACACCGCCACCCTGCACCCCTTCGAGTTCTCCGATGTGGTGGCCAACACCGGCGATGTGGTGTCCCTGCGCCAGTCCCCCGGCGCACGGGTGTCGCACGTGTCTGCCGCGTTCAACGCCGGCGTGGCCTTCGAGACCGACGCCACCTCGGCCGCCACGGTGCAGCTGCTCTGGAACGCCTCGTGGGACAACACCGACCACTTCGGCGGCGCCTTACCCGCGCTCATCGGGGTCGACGGCAACATCGAAGCCGACCCCGACTACACCGGCGTCACCCCCGACGGCAACTCGAACAACGAGCTGCTCATCCTTGGCAGCAACAGCGGCACGCGCGACATGGGCGACCCCACCCGCTTCGACCTCGACGGCAGCCAACCCGACATCGGCCACCTCGGTGGACCCGATGCCCGCGACCAGGACTACGACGGCGACGGTGTCTTCATCAGCGGCGGTGACTGTGACGATGCCGCAGCCGACACCCACCCCGGTGCGCCCGAGACCTGGTACGACGGTGAAGACAACGACTGCCTGGGTGGCGACGACTACGACGCCGACGGGGATGGCTTCCAGGCTGGCGAGGACTGCGACGACACCGATGCATCCGTGCATCCCGACGCCATCGACGACACCGCCGACGGCACCGACCAGGACTGTGATGGCGACGACGGCCCGGGTGGTTCTGGCGACGGTGGTGGCTCCGGCGGCTCCGAAGACGACCTCGACCTCGACAGCGACGGCATTCCCGAGTCGTTGGACTGCGACGACTCCGACGCCACCGCGTTCCCCGGCAACGTCGAGACCTGCGGGGACGGCGTGGACAACGACTGTGACGGCTTTGTCGATGACTTCGACAACGACTGCACCGGCAAGGCGGGCGACCGGGCGTGCAGTGTGGTCGACGCGCGCGGTGCGGCCCCCATCGCTCTGCTCGCGCTCGTGGCGGTGGCCGGTCGTCGACGGAAGCGCTGACTATCGCGTGGTGTCGCGCATCCTCTGGAGCGTCTTCGGACCCACTCCGGGCGCCGCGCCCACATCGCGCAGGGAGCGATAGGGCCGGCCGGCCTTCACCCGGTTGAACTCCTGGGTGCGGATGCCAGCGGCCTTGAAGGCGTCGAGCGAGGCCGTGTTGGCCATGCGGAGCGTGTGCGCGGCCTGCTGCGAGGTGAAGGGGACGCCGTCGACCGTGACCGTCTTGCTGGACGACGATGGCGTAGAGCCAGTCTGGGCAGGCGGCTGGCCGGCGCCAGGTGGGCGGGACCGCTTCGAGGCGCTGGCAGACGGCTTGGCGGGCGCCCTCTTGCGCGGCGTGGCCTTCTTTGGAATGGCCTTGAGGACCACCGTGTCGGACGCGGCCCCGTCGACCACATCCAGCTCCACCGAGCGGTTCTCATACCCGGCCAGGCGCAGCTCGAGCGGCTGGTGCACGCCGTCGTCGACCGCCAACGAACCCACCCAGGGCGTGGCGCCCACCTCCGCGCCGTCCACCCACACCGCAGCGCCCGAGGGTTCGGATGCCAGCGCCACCTGAAGCGCGACCGGCGCCGCATCTTCGAGGACTGCAGCGCTCCAGTCGCCAGAGTCGGGCACAGCTGCAATCGTGTTGCCTGTGGTGCCGGTGGCGTGGGTGGTGCCGGCGTCGTCGGTGCGCATCCAGGTGGACAGCCCCCAGCCGATGCCCAGGATGCCGAAGAAGGCCAGGAACACAATCGTGACGGGCACCAGCACCCCGCGGGGCCCCCGACCCGATGGGACCACCGATGGCTCGGGGTCGGAGGGGACAGGTGCGGGCGGTGCCACGATGCCGCGGCGCAACCGCTCCAGGGCGGCTTCGAGGTCGATGAGCAGGGAGTCGGCGTCGGGGTATCGGCGGGAGGCGTCCTTCTCCATCAGCCGACGCACAATGGCCTCGTGGTCGGCAGACACGGACACTTCGGGCGCGCGCTCGGCCATCGCCGGGTAGGGGTCGCGCACGTGCGACATCGCCAAGGCCATCGAGTTGCGCGAGTAGTACGGCAGCACGCCCGTGAACGCGCGGTAGAGCATCACACCGAGGCCGTAGAGGTCGGAGCGCGCGTCGGCTTCCTGGCCGCGCACCTGCTCGGGCGATGCGTAGTGCGGTGTGCCGAGGAAGCTCCCTTCACGCGTGATTTCGGTGACCTCGGGGAGGTCGGACTTCACGAGGCCGAAGTCGAGGAGCTTGGCCACCTCTTTGCCGTCGTCGCCCGGCGTGATCTGCACGTTGCCAGGCTTCACGTCGCGGTGGACGAGGCCGGCGCGGTGGGCGTGTCGGAGGCCACGGGCGAGCTGACAGAAGAGGTCGAGGGCGCGCTCGGGCTCGAGGGGACCGGCCTTCATGAGGTCTTTGAGGCTGCGGCCCTCCACCAGCTCCATGACGATGAAGCAGGTGCCGTCGTCGTCGCGGCCGTAGTCGTGCACCGTGACGATGTTGGGGTGCGACAGGTTTCCAGCGAGCGACGCCTCACGGAAGAAGCGCTCGGCGAACTGTTCGCCGTTGGACTCGGAGTCGAGCTCGGGGCGCAGAATCTTCACCGCCACCGACCGCCCCAGGCTGAGCTGGGTGGCCACATACACCCGCCCCGTGCCGCCGTGCCCCACCGTTCGCTCCAGGCGGTACTGGCCGCCCAGCACCAGCCCCACATTGCGGTCCACGCGAGGAGAACGCGCAGCGGGCGCCGGACGTGCCGTGGCGGTGGAGCCTTGGGCACGCCACTCGGGCGGCGCCATCACCGTGACGCCGGTGGAGTCCTCCGGGTCGTCGACCGCGGGAACCTCGGGGTGCTCGTGGGGCGAAGACATGCCCCGAGCCTATCCTCTGCGAGCCAGACCGGGTCGTCCGGTCGTGGAACCGTCGCCTACCCGGCCCACGGAATCAGGTGGAATTCCTGGATGAACGAGGCCTCTTCGTCGTCGCACCGGGCGTCGAAGGTGACCCGAACGTAGTCGCGCGCGCCGAGCTCGGTGCCGTCGCCTTCGGGCACACCGTTGGCCAGGAGGGTGTCGCGGAAGGTGAAGTCGTCGGGGTAGACGTAGACCTGCCCCACCTCCTCCAAGACAATCTGCTCGCCGGCATTCCCACGAATCCAGAGCTGGTGCCGACCGTCGTGGTACATCAGCCGCCGGTAGTCGGACAGCGCCTTCATCACGCGGTCGCGCGGAACCTCCACCGCCACCCTCTGGATGGGCTTGGGGAGCTGGACGCCCCGCTGGCGGTCGGTGAGCTGCACGTACAGCACCTTCAGGGGCGGCTCGAGCGCTGCCACGAGCGCCGTGTGTACCTTCTCGAGCTCGTCGACCGGGACACTCACCACGAGGCGCGTCATGCCGCCTTGCAGGACTTCGGGACGGAAGAAGCGGTCGGGGACAAAGCCGTCGGGCTGGCCATCGCGGGTGACAGACTCGGCCTTCGGGAGGGCGGGAACGGTAGACATCGTGGACTCCAGGCCGGCGCGTCTATCCCGACTGCCGCAGCGTGCAGACACCCCTTCGTTCCTTGACAACCCGGGCCAGCGGCGTGAGGCGCACCCCACGGAGCCCCCATGTCATCGCCTCGCCCCCTGCCCACCGCATTCCGTGTGCGCGACATCGTGGTGTCGCCCGCGGTCGTGCTCGCCCCGATGGAAGGCGTCACCGACCTCACCTTCCGGCGCGTCATCCGCTCCATCGGCGGCGCAGGCCTCACGTACACCGAGTTCATCGCCAGCAAGGCGGTCGCCGGCGCAAAGCGCGGCAGCAAGTGGCGGCGGATGGCCGAATTCGACCCCGACGAACGACCTGTGGCGCTCCAGATCTTTGGAAAAGAGCCCGAGATCATGGCCGAGGCCGCCCGCGTGGTGCAGGACCTGGGCGCGTCCATCGTCGACATCAACATGGGCTGCCCCAGCAAGCGGGTGTGCAAGAGCTCCGGTGGCTCCGCGCTCATGGCCGACCCCGACCTCGCCGTCGCCATCGTCCGAGCCGTGCGGGCAGCCATCACCGTCCCGCTCACCGTCAAGATGCGCAGCGGCTTCGACCCCGCCCGTCGCAACGCCCCCGAGCTCGCGTGGCGCTGCCAGGAAGAGGGCGCCGAGGCCATCACCATCCACTGGCGCACCCGTGAAGACCGCTACGGCGGGGTGCGGGCCGTCGACAAGATTCGGGAAGCGGTCGACCGGCTCACCATCCCGGTCATCGGCAACGGCGACGTCATCGACATCCCCTCCGCCGTGCAGATGGTCGAAGACACCGGCTGTGCGGGCGTGATGGTGGGGCGCGGTGCCATGCGCAACCCCTGGGCCATCCGCCAGATCGGCGACCACTTCGCGGGCCGGCCCATCACGCAGGTGGATGCAGCGGAGAAGGAACGCGTGCTGCTGCGCTTCCTGGCGAGCCTCCGGGCCGTGTTCAACCGCGAAAAGGCCGCTCTGGGACGCTTCAAGAAGGTGGCCAACCACTTCACCCGCGGCCTGCCCCACGGCGCCACTCTGCTGCGCATGGCGGTGCTCCGCAGCGAGACGCCCGACGAAGCGATCGGTGCGGTGAAGGCCTACTTCGAGCTCTACCGGGCGTTCGAGGCCGGAGACCCGGGGGCCTTCGACGCGGCGCTGGCCGCTTGACTTCCCAGTTCAGGCGGGCCGGGCCTTCTTCATCATCCGGTGCGGAATCCCGGCGTCGTCGAACTCGGGACCATACGCCGTGTAGTCGAGCTTTTCGTAGAATGGCAGAGCCGTGAGCTGTGCGCCCAGCTTCACCGCCGTGGCTCCGGCCTCCCAGGCAGCTCGTTCGAGGGCATCCATCAGCGCCCGGCCCACACCCTTCCCGCGGGCCCGCGCGTGAACGGCCACCCGCTCGGCCTTCGCGACGCCACCATCCACCATCCGCATCCGGGCGGTGCCGAGGTCGTGGGCGCCCTCCGTGGCCAGAAAGTGCACACAGGCAGGGTCGCGGCCGTCGATTTCTTCGGCTTCCGGCACGTCTTGTTCGTCGATGAACACCACCCGACGAATCTCGAAGCAGCGCTCCAGCCGCGCATCCGAGCCGAGGAACGACGCCACCTGCACGCTGCGCTCAGTCATGGATCTCGTAGATGAACGCGGTCTTGCCAATCTTGATGCGGTCGCCGTCGCGGAGGGGTCGGCGCTGCTCCACGGCTTCATCGTTCACCTTCAGCGGCGCCCACCAGGTGTTGCGCTTGAGCGTGTGCTTGCGGCCGTCCCACACCGCTTCGGCGCACACCCCCCAGGTGAACCACCCTTCGACCGCCACCATGCCCTTCGTGCCGAACGTGAGCGGGCGGTCTTCCGGGTACCAGAACTTCTTGGGGTTGAGCTCGAGGCGGAAGCGGGCGGTGTCGACCAGGTGGCTTTCCTGCTGGAGCCGCTTCAGCGCATCGGGCGTGAGCGCGAAGGTGGCGGCGCCGTCGTCGAGCATCACCGTGCCGGGCTGGTACTCGGCCAGGTATTCGACGAAGCGGCCCTTGTAGAAGCGGTCTTGGCGACCGTCGCCCAGGTAGATGATGCTGAATTTGCCGATCTGGATTTCGTCGCCGGACTTCAGGCCATGCTGTTCGACCCGGTTGCCGTTGACCAGGATGCCCGACTTGCTGCCCGTGTCTTCGATGGAGACGCCCTGGCCTCCCACCACGAACCGACCATGCTGGCGGCTGACCGAAACATTGGGCAGGACGAGGTCGCAGCCGTTCTCCCGACCGAAGGTGCTCTCACCCTCGGGCAGCTCGAAGCGCTGGTTCTTGGACATCGTGGACTTGATGAGGAGACGGGGCACCGTTCGAACTCCCGAGTGGTCTGGCGCAGGTGGCCAGGACGGTTCGAAGCAACCCACTATGGGGCCACTCTACGCCTTCCAGTCGATCGGACCGGGTCACGCCGCGCGAGTCTAACGCCCGGGATGGGCAATTCCACCGCACCACGCCGACTCTGCATGCCTCCAATCGACACCGAGCCCGCCTGTGCTAGGGTGCGACCCCGGCCCCGGAATGCGTAGATGCCCGCTCAGACCGCACCTTTGCCCAAAGACGACACCCACACCCGTGCCCGGTTCGAGGCACGGCTGCGAGAGCTGCGCACCGACCAACGCAACGTGGCACTGCCGGGCCTGGTGCTCACCTACATCGGTGTGGTGGCGCTTCTCCTCGCGCCACTGTGGCTCGGCGGCTGGCACTGGCTCTGGATGATCCCGGTCATGGGCTACCTCCAGTACCGGGTGGTCATCAGCGGCCACGAGGCCGTGCACTACACGCTGGTCTACCCAAAGCGCCTCAACGAGTTCCTCGGGGTGTTCGGCCAGGCCATCGTGGGCGTCAACTTCACCGCCTACCGCCTGCAACACCTCGACCACCACAAGGTCCGCACCCGCAACGAGGACCCCGACGGCCACATCTACGGCTGGGTGGTCGAAGCGCGGCCGGGCCTGCCTCGCCTGATGGTGCTCGTGTTCGGCACCTTCATCGAGATCATCATCAAGGTCTACCAGAAGGGCACCGGCGGCATCGGCAACCACGACAAGCACAGCGCGAAGGTGCAGCGGATGAAGCGCCGCGACAGCATCCTGGTCGTGGTCTCCCAGCTCACCCTCATCGGCATCGCATGGGCCACCACCGGCTGGTTCTGGGGCTACCTGGTGCTGTGGATTACCCCGCTGTTCGGCGTGGCGGTGTTCCTCAACCGGTGCCGCATCGTGGTCGAACACGGCCTCGCCCAGCTGGTCGCCCAACAGCTCCCCGGCGGCTTCCAAGAGTTCGGCGGGCTGCGCATTCCCACCGTCGACATCGTGCCCAATCGCTTCGAGCGCGTGGTCTTTTCGCCCTACCTGTTCAACTACCACTGCTGCCATCATCTCTTCATGACCGTGCCGCACTACAACCTTCCGGCGCTGCGCGACTTGCTCCGGGCCCATAGGTACAGCGGGTACCACGAGATTCACGGGAGCTACCTCTCGGCGCTCGGTCGCTGCATCCGCGACCCCGGCATTGCCGAGAAGGCGCGTCGCTGAAGGCTCCCGCCCCGCGTTCCGCCGGTCGCCATGTCCCCCACATCCCTTGCGCTGCTCCTCGCCACCGCCGTGTCGGCCAACGACACCGAGCCCACGGCCCTCCCCGACGAGCCCGACACCTCCCCCACCATCATCCCGGCCCCCCGCACGGTCCGCATCCACTACACCGGGTCGGCCCGGGGCATCGGTCCCCACCGTCCGCCCACTGAAGTGCTCCGCGCCCTCACCGGTCACGCGGTCGACGTCAACGCACAGTTCACCGGAGTCCGCGCGGTCCACGGGGTGCTCGCCCAAGGCACACGGGTCCTGCGGGTCGACGACACCATGGCCGGCGCGGTCGCCTTTCTCGACGGTCAGGCCCCCACCTGCTCCTTGCCCACGCCCGTCCCCGGCTATCGCGCGCCCCTCGGCCAGCTCCAGCTCGACGTCGACACCCCTCCCGACTGGCTCGGCCCGCTCCTCGACGACACCCCGTTCATCCGTCGCACCTGCACCCATCCCAGCGGCGCCGTGGCCACCCTCACCGCCCCGGCCGACGGTCCCCTCCCTTCCTGGGCACTGTCCGAGTGGGAGACCCGCGACGCCCTGGTCGGCTCCGTCGCCCTCGCCGGCACCACCGTCCCATTCGTGGCCATCCAGCACCCCATCCGCGACCACAGCCGCACCGCCCAGTGGCTGACCACCGCTCTGAACGACGACCCCTACGCCATCTACGTCGATGCCGGGGAAGCGCTCGACGGCGCCAGCAGCGTGCACGACGGCCAGCCTTCGGTCCACCGCGCCACCAGCCTGTCCAGCTTCGAGCGCCTCGGTCCAAAGGTGCTTGTCCCCGGCTCCACCGAGCTTGTGGTGGGTGCCCGCGCCTTCATCGAAGAACAGGCCCCCCGGTCGCTGCCCTACATCGCCACCAACTGGGACACCACCGACCCCGTCCTCGACCTCCCCCCGTCCCGCACGGTCACCATCGACCACCCCGACGGCGAGGTCCGCATCGCGTTCATCGGCATCCTCGACCCCGCCCTGCAAGACGCCCACGCCGGCCTGGCCGAAGAAGGCGTCACCATCACCGACCCCATCGCGGCCGTGCAGCCCGTGGTCACCGCCCTCGAACAGGCCGAGCCCCCGCCCCACGCCATCGTCGCCCTCACCACCGCCAGCGGGGATGTCCAAGAACGCATCCGCCGAGAACTCCGCGGCGTCGACCTCCTCGTCGGCGACCCCTCCATGGCCACCTTCCGCACGGAAGCCCGCGAGGTCTCCCTCCGCGCCCTCGACAGCAGCCGCAAGGGCGCCGCCGTCACCCTCCCCATGGACGGCCTCGCCACCGCCGAGCTCACCCTCGACTCCGTCACCCAGCACCTCATGGGCGTGCGCACCGTGCCTGTCGACGTCCGCCCCGCCGACCCCACCGACCCCATTGCCACCGCCGCCATCACCGGCGTGCGCGCCGACGTCTACCCCCACCTCGAAGCCCCCCTCCTCGGTGCCGCCCCCGACGCCGGCCCCCTCGACACCTGGCCCACCGAGTCCTGGGAACAGCTCGTCTGCGAAGCCGTCCGCACCGGTGCCAACGCCGACATCGCCGTGCTGGGCGCCCTTCCTCCGCCCCCCGCATCCCCCGGCCCCCTCACCGAGCTCCAGGCCCTCGACAGCCTGGCCATGATCGACACCCTCGAAGTCCACAAGGTCCAGGGCACCCGCATCCAGCGCCTCGCCGACCGCCTCGATGGCGTCGCGCCCGTCACTTGCGGCGTTCCCGTGGGTCAGGCCGTGTTCAAGGTGGGCGCCCGCTGGCTCGACCCCGACCGCGTCTACCGCGTGGTCACGTCGTCCAAAGCCGCGGCCACCACGCCCATCGGCGAGATTCTGCGCTCGCAGGAGAGCAGCCGGGTGCTCGACCAACCCACCGTCCGTCCCCTCCCCTCCAGCCAGGTCCCCGACCAACCCGCCACCCTCCGCGCCGTGGCCATCGACCGCATGCGCACCGTCCGCGACGACACCGGCGGCCCCGACACCGTGGCACAGGCCCTCTTGGTCGACGGCCCCAGCACGCTCGACCCCCTCTGGCTCTTCCGTGTGCGGCGCGTGGGCGTGCAGTCCCAGTCCTTCCAAGGGGTGGAAGACGACCGCTTCGCCGAGGTCCCCGAGACCCTCGCCACGTCGCCGTCCTCGTACACCCTGGGCAGCGAAGCCGACCTCGCCCTCGAGCACTCCACCACCGCCATCTGGTCCGACCTCCGCGCCGTCGCCACCTTCAGCCGCGTGCGCGCGGGCGAAGAAGACCCCGAAGAGCTCGCCGACGACCTGGTCTTCTCCACGTCGCACAGCCTGCCCGGCCTGGCCTTCCCCACCGTTCCGCCGCTGCGCATGATGCCGTTTTCGGAAGTGGCCTACGACACCGAGTTCACGGCCATCGAAGAGGTCGACGGCGGCACAGGCATCGCCCAGTCCGACCTCTCGCTCACCTTCGGCCTGTCCGCCCAGCGCTCCGGTCCCATCCGCGGCCTGCGCATCGGCGGCTTTGCCAACCGCGACATGGCCCGCCTCGACGAAAAGCCCACCGAATTCGGCGGTCGCCTGGACTGGGAGACCTTCCAGTCCTTCGGCCCCTCGGTCAAGTGGACCACCACCGCCGACGTCCACGTGTTCGCCGACACCCCCGACGACGACGCCTCCGACCTCCGCCTGCGCGCCCAGGGCGACACCCGCGTGCTGCTCCCCCTCGCCACCTGGCTCGACCTCGGCGTGTATGGGCAAGTCTTCGCGCTCCGCGGACGTACCGTCGCGAACGACCGCCTCGGCGTGAGCACCACCTGGGGCGTCACCCTCGACATGGCCGGCGCTTTCGCCCTGTAGCGGTCCCCCCACAAGAGTCCCGCGTGCCCGACACCTCCCGGTCCCCCATCCTCCAGCTCCTGCTCACCCTCGCGAGCCTCGTGGTGGTCATCGCGGGCCTGCAGGCGGCCGGTCAGATCCTGCTGCCGGTGCTGTTCGCCGCGTTCCTGGCCATCTTGTGCCAGCCCATGGTGCGGGTCCTGATGGACCGGAAGGTGCCACGCGTGCTGGCCGTGCTGATGGTGGTGCTGGTGCTCACGGGCGCTCTGCTCGGGCTCACCGCTCTGCTGGGCGACTCCGTCCGACGCTTCACCGCCACCATCCCGCAGTACCAGGGCCGCCTGGATGGTCTGGTCGACAGCACCATCGCCTTCCTCACCAGCTGGGGTGTGCCTCCGCCGCCCATCGACCGCACCAGCTCGCTCATCGACCCCGGCGCACTGCTGAATGCCCTCGGCCAGACCCTCAGCGCCGTGCTCACCGTGCTGTCGCGGCTGGTCATCGTGGTCATCACCACCGCCTTCATCCTGCTCGAAGCCGCCGAGCTCGACACCAAGGTGCGGGTGGTCTTCGGGGCCGAGTCCGCCGTCACCCGCAGCCTCCTCGACGGCTCCCGCACCGTACAGCGCTACCTGGCCATCAAGACCGTCGCCAGCCTCGCCACCGGTGTGCTCGTGGGCTCGCTCAACGCCGCGCTCGGCCTCGACTTTGCCGTGCTGTGGGGTGTGGTCGCGTTCCTGTTCAACTACATCCCCAGCATCGGCAGCATCGTGGCCGCCCTCCCGCCCGTGGTGCTCGCCCTCGTCCAGCTGGGCCCCATCCCCGCCCTCATCATCGCCGCCGGCTACATCGCAGCCAACGTCACCATCGGCAATGTCATCGAGCCCCGCGTGCTCGGCCGCCACCTCGGCCTGTCGCCCCTCGTGGTCATCCTCAGCCTCTTCTTCTGGGGCTTTGTGTGGGGACCCACCGGCATGTTGCTCAGCGTACCCATGACCGTCGTCCTGAAGCTGCTCCTCGAGGTGAGCCCCGGCGGCAACCGTGTGGCGGTCATGCTCGGGCCCGCCCGCGATGCCGAAGCCGCCAGCCAGCGCCTGCGAAGGATGCACTCCCCGCCCGAAGAGGCCACAAAAACCTCGTGACGGACGTGCAACGCACCCCGAATTGGCGTACGGTTGCGCCGCAATTTCGGGCGCGTCCACCGCCCGTTTTTCGTTTGACGCTTCATCCGATCCCTCGCATCCCCTGTTCAGGAGCCCTTCGATGAAACACGAGACCCTCGGCCGCATGTTTCTCCAGCGGATCAAGGAGAGTCCGAACGACATCGCCATCCGCCACAAGAACGCCGGCGGCACCTATGTCGATGTCAGCTGGAAGCAGCTCGGCGACCGGATGGAGCGCATCGCATCCGGCCTCCTCACCGCCATCGACGACCTCCCGCACCACTCGAAGGTCGCCATCCTCGGCAACACCAGCAACGACTGGATCACGTGCGACTTCGCCGCGCTGTCCATCTCGCTGCAGACCGTCCCGGTCTACGCCACCCTGCTGCCCTCCGAGGTCGGGTACCTGCACGTCGACACCGGCGCGGTCGTCGCCATCGTCGAAGACAAGGCCCAGCTCGAAAAGGTGCGCGAGATGCGCAACGGCTTCACCTTCTTCGACAAGCCCTACACGGCCGACCAGGTCAAGCTCCGCCACATCGTGGTGATGGACCCCACCGGCATCGACCCCGCCGATGACTGGGAGTCGCTCGCCGACCTCGAGAAGCGCGGCGCCGAGCAGCTCGAGGCCACCAAGCCCGAACGCGACAAGCGCACACAAGACCTCGCCCGCGACGACATCGCCACCTACACCTACACCAGCGGCACCACCGGTCCGCCGAAGGGCGTCATCCAGACCTCCGGCAACATGCTGGCCATGCTGGAGAGCGTCGAGGAATGCGGCGTCATCAACGCCAAGATGAAGGACGGCGGCCTGTTCCTCTTCCTTCCGCTGGCACACTCCTTCGGTCGCCTCATCGAGCTCGCGGGCCCCTACTTCAACTGCCCCATCGTCATCGCAGGCATCCCCACCCTGAAGGAAGACCTCATCGCGTCGCAGCCCGGCTTCTTCCCGTCGGCCCCCCGGGTCTACGAGAAGTTCAAGGCCCGCATCGAGAGCGGTGTGGCCGGCGCGCCCTTCATCCGGAAGACCCTCGCCACCTGGGCCATCAACACCGGCCTGAAGAGCGTGCCCTACAAGCTCAAGAACGAGCCGATGCCCTTCATGCTGCAGAAGCAGTACAACCTCGCGGACAAGCTGGTCTTCAGCAAGCTCCGCAAGGGCCTGGGCCTCGAGCGCTGCTCCATCATGCTCTCGGGCTCGGCACCGCTGTCGGTCGAAGTGCACAGCTTCTTCCTGGGCATGGGCTTCACCCTCCTCGAAGCCTACGGCCTCACGGAAACCTGCCCCGGCCTCACGTCGAACCTCCCCGGTCGCATGAAGCTCGGCACGGTGGGCCTGGCCTTCCCGGGCGTCCAGATCAAGATTGCCGAAGACGGCGAGATCCTGGCCAAGGGTGGCAACATCACGAGCGGCTACCTCAACCGCGAAGACGCCACCACGGAAGCCTTCGACGACGAAGGCTGGTTCCACACCGGCGACCTCGGCTCCATGGACTCCGAAGGCTTCGTGAAGATCACGGGCCGCAAGAAGGAGCTCATGAAGACCTCCGGCGGCAAGTACATCGCGCCCGCCAAGCTCGAGGCCTACCTGAAGAACCTCACCATCGTGCAAGAAGCGGTCACCATCGCCGACACCCGCAACTTCGCCACGGCCCTCATCGCCATCGACCCCGAAGAGCTGGCGGAGTGGTCCAAGCAGACGGGCAACCCGGCCGACCCCAACTCGGCAGCGGTCAAGGCGGCGGTCCAGGCACACGTCAACGAGACCAACCAGAAGCTCGCCAGCTACGAGACCATCAAGTACTTCGAGATCGTTCCGCCCATGACGGTCGAAGACGGCCTGCTCACCGCCTCTCTCAAGGTGAAGCGCAAGGTGGTCTACGCCCGGTACGCCGACCTCATCGACGGCATGTACCAGCGGAAGAAGAAGTAGGGTTCTCCTCCTTCGGGTGACAGAGAGCGGCCTCTCCTGGATGGGAGAGGCCGTTGTGGTTCTCGGGGGACGCAGAGGGTGGCCACAGCGTCCGAGGAGGGCCCCCTCCGCCTGCTGCGCAGGCACCTCCCCCTGAAGGGGGAGGACTGTGAGAACGACGATGTCCTTTCCTTTCAGGGCAGGTGGCCCTCCATAGTCCTCCCCCTCTCAGGGGGAGGTGGCCCGAAGGGCCGGAGGGGGCCTCTCCCACAAACTGAGACCGGCGCCTACTCTCCCGAGGCCGTCCGCACATCCGGCACCACCATGTCCACGGCCTTCCGCAGCGCCTCCGGCCCCTCGTCGCCATGCCGCAGCGCCTCACGACGCACCGCAATGTCGGTGAACAGCGCGTGGGCCGCATCCCCATCAATCGTGCCCTCGTGCACCGCGTGGCGCAGCGACTCCTCTTCCACCAGCAGCAGGTGGAGTGCGGCGTCTTGCAGCCTCTCCACCGCCAGGTCTTCGCCCGCCAGAGCCTCCGCCTTCGCCTTCTCTTCGGTCTTCCGCGACCGGTACAGCGCCGCCAGGCGGTCGGCCGTGGCTGGCGTGAGGATGCCCGCGTCGGCCTGCGACTCCACCTCGGTCAGCGCCTTCGTGGCCATCATGGCCTTGGCGCGGGCCACCTCGTAGGCGTCCTGCTTCGCAGCGGTTCCGCGGAGACCGAGCAGGCCCAGCAGCGGCCCCATCGTGAGCCCCTGCACGAACAACGACACGCTCACCACCCCAAAGACCAGCAGCAGCATCGGCTCCCGCGGGGCCCAGTCGAGGGGCAGGCCGATGACCAGCACCATGCTCAGGCTGCCGCGCAGGCCGCCCCACACCATCACGTGGCGCCACTTGCTCGGGATGGGCTCGCTGCCGAGCCTGGTGCCCAAGGGGGCCAGCCCGTAGACCGCCACCGCGCGGCCCACCACCAGCGCGAGGAACACCACCAGCACCGGCACACCCACCGCGAACAGCGCGGGCACGTCGAGCTCGAGGCCCACCAACAAGAACACCATCGAGTTGCTGAAGAAGGCCAGGAACTCCCAGAAGTCGGCGATGGCCAGGCGGGTGGCCGGGCTCATGCCGAACTTGGAGCCAAAGCTGCCCAGCGTGATGCCCGCCGCCACACACGACAGCACCCCGGAGGCGTGCACGTGCTCGGCGATGAGGAACGAGCCGTAGGCCAGCACGAAAGACAGGGTGGTCTCGACCAGGCGGTCGTTGATCTGCCGCGTGAGCACGCTCACCGCGAAGCCCATGGCCGACCCGATGGCCAGGCCCGCTCCGGCCATCCACACGAACGTGCGCAGGCCAAACCAGATGCCATCGAGCAGACCGTGGACTGCGTGGGCGTTGCCGTGGCCCGTCTCCAGCCCCAGCACGGCCGCCATGATGACGAACGCCACCACCGCCACGCCGTCGTTGAGCAGGCTCTCGCCCTCCACAAGCAGGTACAGGCGCCGGTTCACGCCCAGGCTACGGAACAGCGCGAGCACCGAGATGGGGTCGGTGGCCGCAATCATCGTGGCCAGCAGGAAGCAGGCCCCCAGCGGCAGCTCGAGGCCTGTCACCTTCAGCAGCGGCCAGCTGAGCATCGCTGTGACCACCACCGCCAGCACCACACCCGGCACCGCGAGGAGCAGGATGGCGCCCGCGTTCCGACGGAACTTCGAAAACTCGACGTGGTAGGCCGCCTCGAACAGCAGCGCCGGCAGGAAGATGGCCAGGAGGAGGTCGGGTGTGAGGTGGATGCCGTCCAGCTCGGGGATGTGGACGAACCCAAGGCCGATGCCCGCCACCACGAGGGCGAGCGTGTACGGCAGCTTGAGGCGACGCGCACCCATGCCGACAATCGCGGCGATGAGCAGCAGCGCGAGGACCTGGAAGACAGCGAGCTCCATGGCAACTCCGGGAGGGAGCGCCGTCTATCGCGTGGGCTTCTTCCGTCGCTTGCTCTTGGCGTGCTTCTTCGCTTCCTCGGCGCGGCGGGTCTTCAGGCCGGCCCACGAGCAGATGGGACAGGTCTCCCAGTCGTGGTGCCGCGCGGGGCAGTGCTCGCGGCCGAAGAAGATGATCTGGAGGTGCAGCGCGTTCCAGCTTTCCTTCGGGAAGTGCCGCTTGAGGTCTTTTTCGGTCTGCTGGACGTTCTTTCCGCTGGTGAGACCCCACCGCCAGGCCAGGCGGTGGATGTGGGTGTCGACCGGGAAGGCCGGCACACCGAAGGCCTGGGCCATCACCACGCTGGCGGTCTTGTGGCCCACGCCGGGGAGGTCTTCCAGAGCATCCATGTCGGCGGGCACCTCACCGTCGTGGCGCTCCAGCAGCAGCTCCGACATGCGCTTGAGGTTCTTGGCCTTGGTGGGCGCCAGGCCAATCGCCCGGATGAGCTGCCGAATCTCCTCGACCTCGAGGGCCGCCATCTCCTTGGGACCGGGCGCCTGCGCAAACAGAGCCGGCGTGACCTCATTGACCTTCTTGTCGGTGGTCTGGGCCGACAGCATCACGGCCACCAGGAGGGTGTAGGCGTCGGTGTGGTCGAGGGGGACCGGCGTCTCGGGGTACAGCTCCACGAGCTGGTCGTGGATGCGGGCGCACTTGTCGGCGAGCTTCATGGGACGTCCGGCGGTCAGTTGACTGCGAAGGGCTGCGCGAGGGTGAACGGGGCCACCTCGGCGTCGAAGCGGGTGTTGTCGTCGCGCACCATCTGGAAGGTGCCGTGCATCACGCCCATGGCGGTGTCGAGGGGGCAGCCCGAGGTGTACTCGAACTCCTCGCCGGGCTCGAGGCGGGGGGTCTCGCCCACCACGCCGGCCCCTTGCACGTGGTCCTGCACGCCGTGAGAGTTGGTGATGATCCAGTGCCGCGTGACCAGCCGGGCCGGGGCCTCGCCCTCATTGCGGATGGTGACCCGGTAGGCGTAGACCCAGTGGTGGTGCGCGGGGTCGGAGCGGTCGGCCAGGTAGATGGACCGCACCTTCACCCGGATGCCTTCAGTCTGTGCGTCGCTGCCTTCGGTCCACTGCATGCGGCCTCCATGCCCGGGGCCCTACCGCGTTTGGCGTGCCGATCGCGAACCGCCGGGTGATGTTGGCGCGGGTGCCAACGGAGGACGACATGCGCGCGCTGGGAATCCCTGCTCTGGTTGGTTGTGGCCTGGCCCTCACGGGCTGCCGCCCCGACATCGGCGGCACCTGGGAGCTGGTCGACGCCACCTGGACCACCTTGCTACTGGAAGAGGGCAACACGGTCCGCACCACTGAAGGCGTGCTGGAACTCGAGCCCGACGGCAGCAACATCGGCGGCACGGCCACCCTCACGCGCACCACCACAGTGGGCGACGATGAACCCGAAGTGCTCACCGAGTCCGCACCTATTGACGGGGAGTTCCAGGACGGCGAGGCCTGGCTGCCCGCGGAAGGGCTGTTCGACCTGATGTGCGATGCCAAGGGCGACCAGATGGTGTGCACCGACACCGACAACGACGACTGGGAGTTCGCGCGGGTGGGGAAGTAGGGACGGGTGAAGATGGATGTGGGGCCCCCACTGGCGGAGGACTCCGAGAGGTCCCCCTCCGACCGCTTCGCGGCCACCTCCCCCTGAAGGGGGAGGACATCGTTGTTCCCACAGAATGAAGTCGCACAGTTGGAGTGGGGCGACGGCTCGACGGGGTGGTGTCTCGGACACCGTGGCGGAGGACACCGAGAGGGCCCCCTCCGACCGCTTCGCGGCCACCTCCCCCTGAAGGGGGAGGACATCGTCGTTCTCACAGTCCTCCCCCTTC